>Ga0315312_1000220_pt1 | contig 84347 bp, 62 predicted proteins | sample TDP7_MG_FD_203629 | JGI IMG/M metagenome (GOLD analysis project Ga0315312, IMG submission 203629) | Freshwater sediment microbial communities from Lake Towuti, South Sulawesi, Indonesia - TDP7 | ecosystem: Environmental > Aquatic > Freshwater > Lake > Sediment | place: Indonesia: South Sulawesi...
TACTTCAAATCGTCGCTCCATGGTTTATCCTTTCCAAGGGGACCATTCCCCTGGAAAGGTAATCGAATAAAGGACTTAGTTCACTTTAATAAAATTAGACAGTACAGCTAATCGCGATACAGAATACGCGTAACCGTTCACGGCCTAATATGTTGAATCTTGGCCATTTTTCGTCATTGCGAGCAAGCCCCCGTTCTTGCTTTCGTAAGAAAGCACGGGGGCGAGCGCGGCAATCTCCTTATTGCCAGGGTTTGAGATTGCTTCGGCCAAAAGGCCTCGCAATGACACAGAAACGCCGGTTTGCCTCCGTGAACGGTTACGAATACGCACGAGCAGAGCTTTGCTCGGATTTCACAGAGCTGCTGTTAGCAAAATGGTAAGTAGTTGCTGAAGCAGCACTTGCGAACGAGGCCTTTGCTAAAGTACGCATAAAGCCTTGTATGCAAAGAGCTTACATATGTGCGGGCATTTTTGCTGAGGGAATTATGTGTAGCATCTGCAAAAAATGCTGCAAATTTTTCTTGAAGTGGAGGTAGCTAATTTGGTATAAATAGGATTACTCGGATCTGCGATTTCTCATTTGTCGAGTTACAGGATTGTTAGAATTTGAGGAGGTGCTGTACGTTGATTGAGGCGCAGAGGTCTCAAGAGTGGGTGGTGAGCGTGGTTAACCGCACGCCACCCAAGTCACCTCTTCACTATAAAACTTTTGAAGGAAGGAGGTGAGACCAAACCAAACAAGAGTTTTCGTCCGGTCATCAGAAGTTTTCGATGGAGGGAAAAGTCTATTATTGGATATTTTGGAAGGAGTAGTTCAAGACAAGCATAGTCATTGAAGAAGTAATACTGTTTGCTTGTCGAGGACGATGTTTGTTTTGGTGTGTGACCAAAGCATAGTCATTCTTAACAGTTTCTGAAGGAGGAATGTTATGTATGGGAAATGTGTTTATTTGCTACCTCTTATTTTGATGCAGGTTCTGGTTAGTAATGCCTCCGGCCAAGTCGGCAAGGGTAATATCCTTTTCGAGTACTATTATCATGAGGACACGGGCAACGGCTGGGACCTGAATGTGCTGCTGAACTATCCTGGCTACCCGGATAACCCTGATGCCAGCGAATGGCGAACCCTCTTCGAGGGCCAGACCGACTGGCGGGATGGCTACGGCACACGAGTGCGTGGATATCTCTATCCGCCGCAAACCGGCGATTACACCTTCTGGATCGCCACTGACGACCAGAGCCAACTGTGGCTGAGCACCGATGATACTCCTGAAAAGGCGGTGCAGATTGCCAGCGTGCCGGGCTGGGTGCCTTCACGTGATTTCGATAATACCGGTGGAGGCTCCGGCGGTCCGGAGCAAAAGTCCAAGGCCATCACGCTGCAAAGCGGTAAGAAGTATTACATCTGGGCGATCATGTCCGAAGGCGGCGGTGGTGATAACCTTGCTGTTGCCTGGCAAGGTCCGGGTATCGCGTCCCGGGCGGTCATCGAAGGCAAGTACCTTTCACCGGTCATTAGGCCGATTGACTTGATGGCCACCAATCCCAGTCCGGCTGATGGCGCAACTGGTGTTCTGACGCCGCTATGTCAGTGGACAGCAGGAAAGACCGCTCAGTTCCACGAGGTATACTTTGGCACCAATCCGACGCCGGGTGCGGCTGAGCTCAGAGGCCGACAGCCATTCAATGTCTATTGGCACGCCGCCGGTCTTACACCAGGGGCTACTTACTACTGGCGGATCGATGAGGTTGACCCTGATGGTGTTACCGTTCATACAGGCGAGGTCTGGAGCTTTACGGCTGCTGGGTATACAGCTCATACCCCCAATCCAAAAGATGGAGCCAAATACGTTGACTTGGATGCGGACCTTAGCTGGGGCGCAGGTGTTGGTGCAACCGCGCACGATGTGTACTTCGGCACCAGCCAGGCCGATGTGGCTGCTGGCACTGGCGGCACCTTCAAGGCTAAGGTGTCACTTGCAACCTATGACCCTGGGACCATGAAAAATGACATGACTTACTACTGGCGAATCGACGAATATGATTCCGCCGGTAAGAAGTACCCTGGCGCGGTCTGGAGCTTCGCAACAATAAGTGCCAACGCAGGCTTCAGGTGTGAATTTTTCAATGGCATGGAGCTCAAAGGTGCTCCCATTCTCAGCCGCATAGATCCGGTAATCAACTTCTACTGGGGTAGTGGGGTAAAACCATATCCAGAGCTGCCCAGCGAGGATAATTTCTCGGTCCGCTGGACTGCTGCGCTGGAAGCGCCTTACACCGAGCGCTACGTCTTCGTAACCGGTAGTGACGATGGCGTACGCCTGTACCTGGATGGTCAGTTGATCATCGATAACTGGACTGACCACGACCGCACAGTGGACGTGGGCACACCGGTAGACCTTGTTGCCGGTCAGACCTATCTAATAGTATTAGAGGGCTATGAGAACGGTGGAGAAGCAGAATGGCAGCTATACTGGCAGAGTGCCTCTATTCCAAGAGAGGTCGTTCCAGCATGGGCAGTGCAACTGCCGTTAAGGGCCAGAAATCCCAGGCCGGCTAACGGCGAAACCGATGTCAAGCACACACCTACGCTTCGCTGGTCGCCAGGCGAGAAGGCTGCTAAGCATAATGTGTACTTCGGCACCGATGCCAGCGTGGTGGAAAATGCCACTACGGGCTCAGCAGGTATCTATCGAGGCCAACAGGACCTCAAAGCTACCAGCTACGCTCCTACCGAAGCTCCGCTTGCCTGGAATAAGACTTACTACTGGCGTATAGATGAGGTCAACGGCGTTGACGTCTGGAAAGGCAGCCTCTGGAGCTTTACCACCGCCAACTTTATCGTGGTTGACGACTTTGAGGACTATACCGACGATCTCGGCAGCAGGATATTCCAGACCTGGAAGGACGGATTGGGATTCAGCCTGCCGGCACCCGGCTATCCCGGTAACGGCACAGGCTCTGCTGTGGGTAACAGCGTGCCTCCTTATGCCGAGCAAACCGTCATTCATGGCGGTGCTCAGTCGATGCCATTAACTTATGACAACAGCGGAACCGGCGGCAAAGCCCGTTACTCAGAGACGTTCCGAGAGTGGACGACACCACAGGATTGGACCGTAAACAACGTTAAGGCATTGACGCTGTACGTCCAGGGCAATCCGCCGGACTTCCTGGAGAGTCCGCCCGGCACATACACGATGAGCGCCGAAGGCTCAGATATCTGGGGTGGGACAGACGAGTTCCGCTATATGTACAAGCAGCTCTCCGGCGACGGCGAGATCATTGCCAAGGTTGTCAGCATAGGCGGGCCGGGCAACAACGAATGGCGAAAGGCCGGCGTTATGATTCGTGAGACGCTCGATGGTGCATCCAAGCATGCGTTCATGGCCGTTACACCATTAGCAAGTCACGGTCTGGCCTTCCAGTATCGTGATGGCATCCAGGCTGGTGACTCCGATAGCGAGCATGGCGTTGACAATAAGACCGCACCATACTGGGTCAAGCTGGTACGCAAAGGCAACGTCTTCACGGGTTATCATTCGCCCGATGGTGTTACCTGGACGATGAAAGACCCAAGTGGCGCCGAAACCGATGCCATGAACCCTGTGACGATCACAATGGCTGCGAACATTTATATCGGCTTAGCTTTGACCAGCCATCAGAATGATGTATTGTGCGTGGCTCAATTCAGCAACGTTTCGACTGCTGGCTCAGTTACGGGCGCCTGGACGGTCGCTGACATCGCTTCGACTGTCACTGGCACTAACACTGCTGAGCCATTGTACGTGGCTGTGGAAGACAACACCGGTAAGGTTAAGGTGGTCAACAATGCTAATCCAGGCGCCGCTGTACAAACAGACTGGCAGGAATGGAACATTGACCTGAAGGACTTCAGCGGTGCAGGCGTGAATCTGAAGGCTGTCAAGAAGATGTATATTGGTCTTGGCATTAGGCCGCCCGGTGTCCCCAAGGCTGGCGGCACGGGCAAGATATACATTGATGACATCAGGGTTTATCCCAGCAGATGTATTCCTTCGCTTGGTAAGCCAGCCGCTGATTTGAGCGGCAACTGTGTAGTTGATTACGCGGACCTTGATATAATGGCTGGACAGTGGCTCCAGACGATACCACCTGCGGCTGCTTTGTCTGCTGATCTGAATGCTGACAAGAAGGTTAATTTCAAGGACTTTGCTGTGTTGGCAGATGCTTGGCTTGAGCAGCTCTTGTGGCCGTAATCGCAGAGTGCTGCTAAACTGAGTGTATTCCCGCTCCCCGATCGAGTCGGGGACAAGTTTGCGGGAAAAAGATAGGATTTTACACCTTCCTTGGGGCCTATCCCGGCGTGTGGGGATAGGCCCCGGCTATTTTTTACCACTTGCAGTGCTGAGTGCTAAAGGAACTGAAGTTCGAAGCTGTAGACATCATCTTCGAGATTACTGCGTAGTTTGCAGTCGCTCTTATACAGAACTGCCAGCATCGGTTTATTGTCCCGCAAAACTTCAGCAGTGAAGCCGGCAATACCATTGCGCCTGGCAATGGTGATGAGGTACTTCAGCATAAAAGTCCCTATGCCACGGTTTTGCCACCGGTCATGGACAATCATGCCCAGCTCAGCTCGATTGGTCCGGGGATTAAGATAGTATCGGCTGACCGCAATGATCTGCTCGCCGTGAGATTCTGGTAGCGTCCCGACGATTGCCATATCGCTGCGATAATCGATATATACAAAGTCCTGTATCTGCTTTTGGGGAATCTTGCTCATATTTGACATGAAGCGATAATAGAAGGACTTTGGAGAAAGCGAGTGCAAGAGTTCGCGCAGTTGCCTCTCGTCGATAGGGTGCATGGGTCGGAAGCTTATCTTGGTTCCATCTTCCAGCACCAGTGACGTTCTGAGTTCCTGCGGTCCCACGAAGATTTTTCCTTCTACGGTAGCCAAATCAGGACTAATGTAGTTGCTTTTAATTGCCTCCTCAAACAAGCCAGCCTGGAAGTCAGGATGCGCGACACTGATAAGGGATAGTACCCGTTCCTGCAGACTTTTACCATGCAGGTAAGCAACGCCAAATTCCGTCACGACATAATGGACCTCGCAACAACTGGCAGTGACGTTGGCGCCGCGGCTCAGATGCGAAACAATCCGTGAGGCAGTGCCATTATTCTTGGTGGATTCAAGAGCAACGATTGACTTGCCCCCCGCAGCTCTTGCCGCACCGTGGATAAAGTCCATGTGGCCACTAATACCACAGAAGAACCTGTCGCTAAGTAAGTTGGCGCAGACCTGTCCTGTCAGGTCGACCTCAAGTGCTGTGCTAATGGCCACTATATTGTGCTGCTGGCTGATAAGTTGTGGATCGCTGACATACTCAGCAGGATGGATGCAGAAAGTAGGGTTATTGTTAATGCGATCGAAAAGCTTGCGGGTGCCCATACATAAAGTGGCGACGATTTTGCCTCGGTCAACAGTTTTCTGCTTTCCCGTTATGACCCCCATGTCGAACAGGTCTACAATAGCATCTGACAGCACCTCAGTGTGAATGCCCAGGTCGCACTTATCTTTCAGAGACTGGAGCACAGCACGGCAGATCGGATCAGTGCCCAACTCCATAGTGGAGCCGTCCGTAATCAAAGCTGCTATATATTCGGCGATACGCCTGGAGGTATCCGTTGGCTCCGGCAGGTTCGCCTCAAGAAGAGGCGTCTCGCTGGGCACCAGGATATCGAGGTCGTGGATGGACAGCAGACTATCGCCTATAGTCCAAGGCATCTGCGGATTTACTTCGGCAATGACCAGGCCGGCATTAGCCGCTGCACTTTTAGTAATGTCAACAGAAACACCAAGAGAGCACATCTGGTGCTCGTTGGGCGGCGTTACCTGTATCAGAGCAACATCGATAGGAAACCGACCAGACTCGAAAAGTCGCGGTATCTCAGAGAGGAATATCGGCGTGTAATTACCGACTCCCGCCTGCATCTTGGTGCCGAAATCTTCTGCTATGAAGAAGCTGTTCACCCGAAAATGCTTGACTAATTCCACATGGCGGTACGTAGGCTCGCCAAGAGTTAGTAGATGTATGATCTCTATGTCATCCAATTTGGCAGCCCGATTTATAAGTGCGCTAACCAACAGTTGAGGTTGGCCACAGCCTGTTCCGATGAAGACCCGCTGGCCAGGACGAATTTGTGCGATAGCCTCGGCTGCTGAGGCGATCATATTTCGATATTTATCCTGCCAGTTGTTCGACTGCCATTTTGCCATTTTGTCGGCAAAACGGTCCTCTTTGCCGCCAGCAGAATTGGATTCGGTCATCTACCTATTGCCAGCCCGAGAAACGGTTATCCTTGCGTCGACTACTACGGATTCTGCTCCGATAGGTCCAACAATAAACGGATTGATGTTAAGCTCAGTAATCTGTGGAAAATCAATAGCCATCTGGCTAATTCGCTGCAGGCCATCTGTGATCGCCGACAAATCCACATCAGCTTGTCCGCGGGCATTCTTCAGCAGCGCATAGGACCTGGTTTCCATCAGCATTTGCATTGCCTCATCGGCAGTAATAGGGGCCAGATGAAATGAAACATCCTTTAGCACATCCACGAAAATCCCGCCGAGCCCGAACATAAGCATCGGTCCAAACTGCGGGTCATAGCTCATGCCAAGAACAACTTGTAAGCCCTGCACGCACATTTTCTCTACATAAATGCCGTCCAGTCTTGCCTGTGGTGACCGTCGGGCGATTCGTAACGTCAACAGGTCAAAAATATCGCGTACTTCATCCGCGCTGGATATGTTCAGCTTGATGCCGCCCACATCGGACTTGTGAAGAATATCAGGGGAAACGATTTTCATGACCACCGGAAATCCGATTCTTTTAGCGGTGTTCACAGCTTCTTCGGCAGTTTCGGCCATTTGGCCGGGCGGCACATTGAAATCGTAAGCCCGCAGGATTTCTTTAGTCTCGACCTCGCTCATCTGAACTTGATTGGTTTTTAGATGCCGAGCGATAATGCGTTCGACCCTGTGGCGGTTAACCGGAAAGCGAGTCACCACACGTGCTGGGCGGCGCCGCCACGCTCCGTATTCATACATGGCCTGTAGTACAGCTACAGCCCGCTCCGGCGAAGGGTAGTCAGGCAGATTGCACTGAGCCAATTCTTTACGTTCCGGTAGGGCGTCGACACTGCCCAAAAGAACTGCGACCACCGGCTTTTCGCCGGTACTGCGACCAGCAATGGCCCGAAGCGTCTCAGCAGGCTTGGTCATCGCGTGTGGCGTCAAAATCACAACTATCGCATCGACCGATTTATCGCTCTGCGCAGCGTTGAGGGCGGTAGCGTATCTTTCCGGGTCCGCATCACCCAAGACGTCAATTGGATTGCTGACGATAGCCGCAGGTGGCAGCTCCTGTCGCAGAGTAGCCGCGCTACGGCCATCCAGCGCGGCCACCTTCAAGCCGGATTGCTCTACTGCGTCGGCGACCATAACACCCGGCCCTCCGGCATTGGTTATAATCGCTACGCGATTGCCTTTGGGCAGCGGTTGCATCGATAGCCCAGCGGCGTAATCAAAAAGGGAATCAAAACTCTCTGCTCGTATCACACCGCAACGCCTAAACGCCGCGGCGTAGGCAATGTCATCTCCAGGCAAATTGCCGGTATGTGCGGTTGCCGCTTTTTTGCCTGCCTCAGTGACGCCGGCCCGCAGCAGAACCACCGGCTTAATTGAAGCGGCAGCTTTGGCAGCCTTAATAAACTTGTCGCCAGAAGAAATATGTTCGAGGTAACCAACAATAACCTTGGTTTGCTCATCTACTGCAAAAGCTGACAAAATGTCACTCTCATCGAGGTCCGCCTTATTACCTATGCTAACGACTTTAGCCAGGCCGAGTTGTCGGGCATTGGCCCAGTCGAGCATTGCCGTGCACACTGCTCCCGATTGAGATAAGACCGATATGCCGCCGCAATTCGGCATACGCCTTGAAAATGAAGCGTTCATGTGGTGGTGGGTATTGATAAGCCCCAGGCAATTAGGTCCCAGCAGACGAACTCCCGCTATGGCACAAAGTCGCTTGATCTCCGATTGCATCCTGGCTCCTTCCGGGCCGGTCTCTGCGAAGCCCGCTGTGACCACTGCTATTGCCTTTGCTCCTGCTTTGATGGAGCTGTCTACAGCCGCTCGAACTGATGGAGCCGGCACCGCAATCACGCTGAGGTCAATGGGACCTGAATATTTGCTCAGATCGGGCAAGCACCGCAGCCCTAACACTTCTTCAGCAGAGGGATTAACCGGTATGATACGGCCCTGGAAATCGCCCTGCACAAGGTTGACCAGTATCTCGTGTCCCACCTTGCCTGGCGTCCTCGAAGCGCCGATAACCGCTATCGAGCGGGGATATATTAAAAACTCCAACATAGCCAACAAACTGAAAAGTGTCTCTGCCCTAATCGCTACTTAATTTTACACATTACAGTCAGATATTGCAACGCAATTAAGACTGCTGAGCCACTTTGTCGCAGCCCAGAAAAGTCGTTGACCTTCCAGCTTTGTTATTAAATAATGAGCGACTGTATGAAGTGCCAACTAAAGAAATTATTGATCGTGGCTGCGTTTGCTATTTGCCTTGCCAGTCCTGCACGGGCAGATTTGGCAGGGCAGATTGATGCCATCATTAGCTCGCAGAAGAACGTTGAGTTTTCCATTCAAATCATAGAAGCCGATTCAGGCAGGATGGTGTACGAGCACAACCCAAGAAAGGCGCTGGTCCCAGCTTCAAATATGAAGACAATCGTCAGCGCAGTTGCACTGAAATATCTGGGCGCTAACTACCAGTACAAAACAAAGGTTGGACTGCGCGGCGATACGCTGGTTGTGATAGGAAGCGGCGACCCATTATTGGGTGACAAAGCCAACGATACCCGGCATGGCCGACAAGTTGGCTGGATATTCGAAGACATAATATCAGCGCTAAAACGAAACGGTGTGGCAAATGTCAACGATATTGTCATCGACACCGGCGTATTCGATGACCAGCGTGTCCACCCAAATTGGCCTCAGGAAGAACTGAACCGCTGGTACGCCTGTGAAGTGAGCGGGCTGAATTTCAATGGCAATTGCATAGAGGTAACTGCTGAGAACAACAACGGACGAGTCACTATCTTTATCGAGCCCCAGACCAGATACGTGCAGGTCATCAATGAGATCACAGCGATCCCCGCTTCTGCAGGGACAGGCCCGCAAGCGGTGGGGTCCTATCGTACGGCGGAGGCTAATCGAATTGCCGTCTTTGGCAAATGTAAAGATAAGGTAGGCCCATTTTTCATAGCCATTGAGAGGCCAGCAACGTTTTTCGGATTTTTATTAGCTAAAAGTCTGGCAAGGGCGGGAATAAATGCAAGCGGTCAAATCATAGAAAAAGCAGCAGCCGACACCCGAGGTGTCACGCCGCTGGCAGAATATCGAACGCCGATGGACGACTGTTTGAGCCGATGTAATAAGGACAGCCTCGCTCTGGCAGCAGAATCGCTGCTCAAAACTATTGCGGCTAACAACAATCCGGATAAAAGAGGGGGCAGTTGGAGCACGGGCCGAGAAATAATCACGCGCTACCTGGCAGGATTAGGTATCGAGGCGGATGAATTCTATGTTGATGATGCCAGCGGACTGAGCCAGCAAAATAAGCTCAGTGCAAACGCGATAACAAAGCTGCTATTTGATGTCTACAAAAGCGAAAATTGGCAGCTTTATAAGCGCTGCCTGGCAGTAGGGGGGGTGGATGGGACAATCGCCAGATATTTTGGCGAACAGAAGTACAAAGGTAAGATATTCGGCAAGACCGGATATATCAGCGGCGTTAAGTCATTTTCAGGTGTATGCAGCACCGAGCGAGGCGATTATATATTCTCGATCCTGGCCAATAACGCCGACAGCCTAAGTCGGGAAGTGTTAAACAACATGGTAAAAGCAATTATTGACAACTCTTAAACCCCGCAATGAATTGCGGGGCTAAATATTTATATATTATACCCTATGCTGGCAATGATCCGCACCTCAAAAGCAGGCCTTAGTAGGTGAATCACTTCTCGTATGAATCTATAGCCAAGTTCTCCCAGGCCAAGCCGAGCCGACCAAACCGCTGCAAACCTATCGTAGCCGAACCTGCCCACTCGTGCCTCGATGACCTTGAATCCTACGTCCTCAACAAGATTGCCAAGCGTTTGAACATTCCACGAATAAAGATGGTGGTTGGGTTCGCGCGGATTGTAATAGCGATACCGCCTTTCTTTTTCGTAAGGCACAAACAACAACAATTTGCCATTTGGGCGAAGCATATGTGTTATTTGTTGCAAAACTTCAGGCGGATTGCTTGTATGTTCGAGCACATGGTGACAAATCACCACGTCTATCGATCCATCGCCTACAGCAGTAATATCCTTGAGAAATTCTATGCCGTGACTTTCAATCACGGGCTTTAAGTGCTCTGATAAATCGTAGCCCAGCCGTCTTTTGCACTTCAGTTCGGCAAGGTTCCATCCCGTTCCCACCCCATATTCTAAGACGGTGTCATTTTCGCTCACATAGGGACTGAATTTCTGTGCGCGAAGCCTGGCGACCCAGAGATAAGCGCGATCGGGAATGAAACGCTTGGTGTCATGGTACGCTTTTCCCTGTTCTGCGCTGTAGCGCTGCTTTATTTTATCTTGAAAAGCCATTTCCGACTTACTGTGGTCTGGGCAGTGTTATCCTGAATGTGCTGCCCTGGCCAGGTTGGGATTCAACTGAAATGCAGCCCTCATGGGCATCCACTATTTTTTTGCAGAGCGCAAGGCCGAGCCCGCAGCCCATCCCCCCGCCTGCGCGGGGGCAAGCCTGCCCCTGCACCTGCTTTCGCAGGTGTAAACTTGTCCCCGCAAAAGCGGGGAGCAGGGGTCGCTCGTCGTTCCCCTCGACTCCGCTCGGGGCAGGCTTTACTCGTCGCTTGTGCATTTTGGTGGTAAAAAATGACTCAAAGATGTGTGGCAGGTCAGCTGGCTCAATGCCGCTGCCGGTGTCGGCGACTTCTATGTGGGTTACGTCGGCTGCCTCTTTCGCCCTGATGGTCAGAACTCCGCCGCGTGGCAGCATCGCGTCGCGGGCATTAAGAATCAAATTCATCAGAACGTGCTGAATTTGAACGGGCACTGCCCAGACCGTCAAATCCTCAGGAATCTGGGTTTCCACCGTTATTCCATCCTTGGCAAAATCTCTGCATATAGCCTCAAAAACCTCCTCCACCAGGGCAACCAGCCGGGCATTTTTCTTTTCTTGCTGCTGGCCATTTACCATTGCCAGCATACTTTCCATCATCTTGGTTGCCCGCTGGCAGTTCCGAAGCGTTTTTTGCAGCGCCTTATCCGTCAGAGACTTATCATCTGGATTTTCCAGTGCCATAGCCGCATAATTGGCCAGCGGCGTAAGCAAGTTATTAATCTCATGGGCTATCATGTAACTGGCTGTACCAATATTGGCAAGGCTCTCTAACTTGGCAAGCTGGGCTTTTAGCGCATTATTCTGCTGTCGCTGATTTATCAGCTCTCTGTGCAGACAAACACGTTTTTCTATAATGCTTGTCAACTGTCCGGTCCTGTTATAGAATTCAAGTCAGGCTATCACCTTCTGGCTATTATCCGCCCGAAGCTTTTGCCTGCACAAGTATTCTATCGACATTCGGCGGACTTTTTCTTGAAGGGTATATACGCTGGAGGTGGCAGCTAAAAGATGACCGAGCAAAGAATCTTAGAGGAATTGCTGCGTTTGCTGCAAGCAAATGGCGTCACAGTCCGAAATGAGCCGCTCGGCGGCAGCGGCGGGGGGCTGTGCACCGTGAAAGGCCAGACGCTGTTCTTCGTAGATACGCAAGCTCCGTCGGCAGAGGTCGCCGGGCTCTGCGCCGAGGCCGTAGCAAAACTGCTGGATATTGAAAAAGTTTATGTTCGGCCAGAAGTTCGACAATATATCGAAAATCACCGCAAACAGACTCACTGAAAGGGCAATTCTGAAATGAAAAGTAAATGGCTGACAATATCAATAATCTGCCTGGGCACTCTGGTAAGCTGCACATGGGTCTGCGCAAATCAGCCTTCTTCGCCGGTGCCAGAAAAATTTACCAACTCCATTGGCATGGAATTTGTCCGCATTGAGTCAGGCTCTTTTCTGACCGGATGTGAGCAGGGCGGTGATTGGGACGAGCGACCGGTACACAAAGTTACTATCAGCAGGCCTTTCTATATGGCGACAACCGAGGTAACCAACGCCCAGTACGAGCAGTTTGACCCGGAGCATCGCAAGCTCCGCGGCAAGCTCGGCTTCTCCCAGCAGGATGATGAGGCCGTCATCTTTGTGAGCTGGCACGAGGCGGTAAAGTTCTGCCAGTGGCTTTCAAAAAAAGAAGGCAAATATTATCGGCTGCCGACCGAAGCCGAATGGGAATATGCCTGCCGGGCGGGCACTCCGACCGACTACCACACTGGCGATAAACTGCCGGACATCTTTCATAAGAATCAGAAGGAGACGTGGGGTCCTGAACCAATGTCGTTGAAGGTAGGCGCCACGCCCGCCAACACCTGGGGGCTTTACGATATGCACGGCAACATTGAGGAATGGTGCTATGACTGGTACGGCCCTTATGAACAGTCCGACCAGATAGACCCGGTAGGGCAGGGGGGTGGGGATTTCAAAGTCACACGTGGCGGCAGTCACAGCACCGAGATACCATATCTGCGCTCAGCAAACCGTCTGGGCACACTGCCGGAAGATAAAAGCTGGCTGATAGGCTTCCGCGTGGTTCTGGGTGACCTGCCTAAGACCGAACCACTAACTGCATCTCCAGCGCCGTTGAACCAACAAAACGTCCGCCAGGATATTCCCGCAGGTCTGCGCGAAGGCCCCGACCCACAAAAGCCTTACTTCAAAGGCCCGATCGAGTACGTCAAGGTTCCACCCGACTCGCAAGGCCCGATGTACAGCAAGCACAATCACGACCCAGCACTTGCCAACTGCCCGAACGGCGACCTTTTGGCTATCTGGTATTCCTGCCGAACAGAGGCCAGCCGCGAGCTGACTATCTTGGCAAGTCGCCTGCGCTACGGCAGCGACCAGTGGGAGCCTGCCTCGGTTTTCTGGGACGCCCCGGACCGTAACGACCACGCTCCAGCTTTATTTTTTGATGGGCAAAAGACGCTCTATCACTTCAACGGCCTATCGGCTGCTGCCACGTGGGGCAATCTCGCTCTGGTGATGCGCACCTCGACCGACAGTGGTGCCACCTGGTCCAAGGCTCGGCTGATTGACCCGGAGCACGGGCTGCGCCACCAGCCTATTGCCTCGGTTTTTCAAACACGCGAAGGATTCATCATATTGCCCTGCGACGCCGTCAGCGGTGGCAGCGGCGGCACGGCCATACATATCAGCCGAGACGTCGGCAAAACCTGGCTTGACCCTGGTGCCGGTCGGCCCGCACCAAACTTCGCCGAAGGCGCAACCGGTGCCTGGATCGCAGGAATTCACGCCGGCGTTGTTCAGTTGAAAGATAGAAGCCTTATGGCTCTGGGACGCGGCGACAACATAAATGGCCGGATGCCGATGAGCATCTCAAAAGATATGGGCCAAAACTGGACTTATCAGGCCAGTGAATTTCCGCCGATTGGCGGAGGACAACGCCTGGTGCTGCGGCGGCTACGGGAAGGACCGATTCTGCTGGTAAGCTTTGCCGATAGCAAAAATGGCATGGTCATTCGTGATGCAGCCGGGGTAGAACGCCGAGTGTACGGTATGTTCGCGGCGCTGTCTTTTGACGAGGGTAAGACCTGGAAGGTTAAACGGCTGCTCACGGCTGGTGGTCCAGCCAGAGAAATCGATGGCGGCGGCAACACCGGAAGATTTATTATGGATGACAACTACGCCGAACCAAAAGGCTACCTGGCGGCCACACAGACGCCCAACGGCCTTATCCACTTTATTAGCAGTAAACAATACTATGTGTTCAATCTGGCCTGGCTGAAACAACCAATGCCGGCAGAGAGCAAATAATCACGATTATCCCAGGAGCTAGATCCAATGAATCAACAAAAGGTCAAAAAAGGTCAGAGCAAATTGCCGGTGGTTCTGGTGGTTGACGATGACCAGCAAAATCTTGAACTTTTGCAGGCATATCTGGAGGACATAGACTGCCAGACGGTGCCGGCACTGGATGGTGCCGGCGCTCTGGAGGCCGTCAAGAGGAAAAAGCCCGACTTGATTTTGCTGGACGTAATGATGCCCAAAATGAGTGGCTTTGAGGTCTGCAAGAGGATTAAGAACGACCCTAAGACCAGTGACATTCCCGTGATAATGGTAACCGCACTTAATGAATTCGGCGATATTGAGCGCGGCATCAATTCCGGCACGGACGATTTTATCAGCAAACCTGTAAATAAGCTCGAGCTTCTAACACGTGTTAAAACCATGCTTAAGCTCAAACACCTAAGCGATGAACTTGAACGCACACTGGCGTATCTGAGCGAGATAGAAAAAGACGCCCAGATGGCAAAATCAGACTCGGAGGCAGACCCCGGGAATTTTCAGTCGACGGGCCGATTCTGAATTCTGACTTCTGAATTCCGAATTCTGAATCCCGAACATGGCCTACGTTTCTTCAGCAAGGCTAACCCGCCGAAAGTAAGCAACAGAAATGTCACCGGCTCGGGGATGGTGGCTATCCAGCCTTCGGTAAAGCCAGCGGGATTAGTGCCGTAGCCGACAATCGTAAGGCCGTCAGCAGAAACACCGGTAGCCCGCTCCAACGTCCAGCCGGTCAACTCCAGGCCACACTCATCAACAAGAACGTCTTTTAGATCTCGAGTGCCGTATTTTGCATCCCAGATAAAGGCGCGGTCGGTGATCCTGTTCTCTCCAACTATTACCGAACCGTCCGCCGAGACGGCCCAGGCAAAGCCACCAACACCCAGGCCAGTCATCACGCCATCTTCCCAGCGAAAGGCTTCGGCGGCTGGAACGGGCAAAGGCGATGCGCTATAGCCGACGATGACAGAGCCATCTGCGGATACGGCTGTGGCCCCACTATAGGCAAAGATGGGCTCCACGGGCTCCAGGAAGCCCAAGCCGACCATACCTTCTTCTTTGGTCCAGCGGAATGCTTCGTGGTCTTGCGCCGTGGCCGAGCGACTCTCTCCCACAATGACTGAGCCGTCGGCCGAGACGGCGTATGCTGTGCTCCGAGTGCGACCCAGGCCGACCATCCCTTCTTCTTTCGACCAGCGAAAGGCCTCAAAATCCGTGGCGGAGGGTGCTTCTCCCACGATGACTGAGCCATCAGCAGAGGCACCATAGGCTCTGCTTCCAGCGAATACCGGCGGGAAGCCACCAAGACCCTGAACTCCACCGGACTCTGTCCAGCGAAATGCTTCGCTGTAGGGCCTTGTTTGTGAGTAGCCAAGTCCAACTATTACTGAGCTATCAGCAGATATGGCATAAGCACTGCTAGCGAAAAATGGATCTCCAGGGGCTGTAAGAGAACTTAGTACATCGCTCTCCCAGCGGAAGGCTTCAAAAGGTTCGCCTAAGGCGGATTTGCTTTCTCCTACGACGACTGAGCCGTCAGCCGAGATGCCATAGGCCTTACTGAAGAATTCACCTCCTGGCAGATCCCCCAGACCGTGAAAACGGCAGATAGCGGCCCGCGAAATATCAGCAAAAAAGGATAGTGATATAAACAATATCAGACGGACTGGAACCAAATTAACGCTCCTTATAAAGAGATCTCCCGCGAACATTTTTATTATAACACATTTTTTGTCAACCTTTCAAAGCGAAATTGTGAAAAACCCATAACCAGCGTTTTTAGGACCGCAACAGCCCCTACATCACACACAATCGCCACGCACGTTCGATAAATCAAACTGCTTGCCTATCTAATTCAGCAAAACGAAATTATCAAGCCAGTGCATACTGTCGATATTCTTAGTGCCCCGCACTAATTGCCCAGGAAATTCGGGGCCCGTTTGCGCCACCTTGGCAATTAGTGCGGGGCTGGGCACGGAGGAAGCCGAGAAACTGTTAGGTTCCGATTTATCCGCCTGCGGCGGAGTCGTTCTCGAAAGCAAGAATCCTGTTATTCGGCATAGGGTGTATGAGTTCAATACTGGAAATTTTCGGCAGGGCGATCCAAGTCGATACCGCCGATTTAATATGGCACTGGTTAGATGTCGGTAAACCACAAAAACACACCGATAAGTCCGCCCAGGCACAGCAATTAGCTAAAATAATCGGCCTTATGGGCGAAATGAAGCTGGACGCCGCCCAGGAGCAATTAAGGCTGTATCTTTTTGAAAACCCGGCTTGTATACGCGGACGTATGGCAGCAGCGGCATTATGCCTGCATCAGAATAAACTCGCCCAGGCAGTCCAGGAGCTCAATTCAGTCTACATGAGGCAACCCAATAATACCATGTCTCTTTATGCCCTCGGACACTGCTATGAAAGGCTAGGCAAGGAATCTCAGGCCGTAGAATTCTACCAGGACTGTCTGAAGTTCAAAAATTATTTGCAGCTTCCCGCACAACGTTTGGCTGCCATATACCTAAAAAATGGTCAATTGGACAGAGCCATCCAGCAATACGAGCTTCTGAAGGACCAGTATCCTGATGACATATCCGCGTTGGTGACGCTGGGACATTTATATATCGCCGTCACCCGGTACGAAAAGGCCATCGAAACATTCAACACCGCAATATTGATACATCCGGACAATTTCCTCGGCGGTGATGAAGAGATAGACCAACTGATTCGGGATGGCCAGCTTCATGAGGCACTGGAACAGCTTGAGCATTTGCTGTGCCAGGAGTCCGAAAGGGTGGACTTGATTGTAAGACAGGCGGACATCCTGGGCATGCTGGGTGCCGACGCCGAAGCAGTCTCGCAGTACCAGCAGGCACTGCGGCTTTGTCCGGATTTTCTGGAGGCAACCATAAAGCTTGGCACACTGTTCTTACAGACGCAAGCTGAGCAGCTCGCCGCAGAGCAATTCAATAGGGCGGTCGAAATAAACGACAAAATAGTCGATGCCTATATCGGGCTGGCAACTGCGCAAAAATTGGCTGGCAGAAACTGCGAGGCCCTATCTACTTTATCACTGGCAGCGGCAATTCAGCCGAATAGTTCATTTTTATTCGCCGAGGCCGCCAAACTGATATTCAAGGCGGCTCTGGCCAAGGCTATGCCGCTGCACCACACCTCTGAATCCGAGCACACCATTGAGGCTGTGATTGCAGCACATCGTCAGCAGATCAGCCGACGCCCACAAAATCCAGACCTGCACTACCGCTTGGGCGTCTTATTGATGAGCGTGGCAAGGCCGCAATTGGCCGCTGATTGTTTTCGAGCCGCCTTAGAAATAAACCCAACCTATGCCAGAGCCAGAAGCAAGCTGGCTCTGTGCCTATATGAAACTGGCGGTAGAGAAGAAGCCCTGGCACAGCTAACTGTTCCCAATCATCTCGATAGACAGACGCTTGAACTTCACTATAGGACAGCTTTACTTTACTGTAACCGGTTAAAATTCGCCTCATCACTTATTAACCTCGAGCGTCACCTGCACGATAATTTTGCCGCCACCGATGCAGCAGTTAACGTCTCCATAGTTCTTCAGAATCTCGGCATGTTAGATAGAGTCGCAGCGATGTGGGAGAATCTTTGCGACACTGCTGACCAGGCAGCCACCGCCAATAGCCCCTAAAAAACGCCCCAAAAGCCACAAAAACAAGAATACGCCTTTTTTGCCGAAAAACAGGGACTGAGTGAAACATAACATATCTTATGAGACGTTATTTGCCTGGCCCGAAACTACCAACATAACCGTTCACGGCCTAATATGTTGAATTTTGGCCATTTTTCGTCATTGCGAACGAGGCGGAGCCGAGCGCGGCAATCTCCTTATTGCGAGGGTTTGAGATTGCTTCGGCCTAAAGGCCTCGCAATGACACAAAAACGCCGGTTTGCCTCTGTGAACGGTTACGTACCGGTTTTTCCCGATTCCCGATAGAACCAAACCCCGGTTCGCCCCAGCACCGTGAGTGGCATTTAGCCGTCGCTGGCACGGCGAACATCGCAACGTCAGGCAAGAACTCAATAGTAGCTACATGTATCCACAGGTTAGCATAAGTTTGGATCGAGATGGCGATTTTTCAGGATGCGAGCGGCCCATGGTATAAAAAGAGCGGGCATCTCTAAGCCTCATCGCAGGCTCTATATCAGCAGGACAGCCGCAAAACACCTATGTAGACCCAAGCGTGCTTGCTTCGTTAGCTTGCGGGCTTGGACAAATTGGGTTTATGCACATGGGTGTCGGAAGGATGCCGGAAGCACGCACCGCACTTAAAGTCCGATAATGTGTTCGCCTGGCCTCCGCAGCGATAGGGGTTTGCCGAGGATTTCGTAGTGCAGAATCGCCCTTCTTAGCTCGTCTGGGTCGGCGTAATCCAATAAAGATTCAACCGCAAATTCGTGCTCTACCTTTTCTTCAGCCTCCGGAGCATATTCTTCTGGCAGCCCTTCGATAGACTTGCTGATAGGTTCTGGAATTACTTTTATTAGCCCCGGCTCAAGTGCGGCGGGCACCGGCGACGGTTTCTCTATAGGTGCCGCAGTGGGAATCTGAACGGGTTGTCTCTTCACGGCAGGCTGAGGACGAACTGCTGCTTGTAGCCTTTGCCGAGCCTGTGCCTGGTAACGCGCGGCCGGCGCCGAGGTCGGGGGCTGAGCACGAGCACTTTGCTGCAAGAGCCGTTTCCGAAGGGCTCTTACTGCCGATGATGGTTTCTGTCCGGTTTCAGAGCCGGGTTGTTCTTCCTCACCCCCCTGCTGAGCCTTCTTGGCTTTGAGTAGACCCGCGACCGCCCAGAAAACCGCCAGCACTACAACTAAAAGTATATTGGCCCACTTTTCAACATCATCGCTTCGAACAGCCAGGATTAGTTGTGCCAAATACGATTCCATTGCTCATCTTCTAAATAAGGCTACCAGGTTATCAGACTATCAGGTAGTGGGTATCAGGCTATCAGGACATCAGGCGGACTCCGCTGAAGTAGCGTTAGTTTTTCCTGATGTCCTGATTACTGCCATCCTGCAACCTGATCCCCTGGTACTCTGATGTCCTAATAACTACCCTGATTTCCTGGTATTCTGCATCCTGATTCCCTGATGCCCTTAGGTTTTTTGTCACTCTTTCTTTTTCGGCTTTGCGATTGATTGTCGCATTTCGGTGTCTGCACCGATATTCTTCAAGCGATAATAGTCCATAACACCGAGGTTGCCTTTTTTGAAGGCCTCAGCCATAGCCAGCGGCACCTTTGCCTCGTTTTCGACAACCAGTGCCCGCATTTCCTGCTCGCGGGCGACCGCCATTGCCCGGCGTTTTTCTGCCTCAGCCTGTGCCCTTCTCAGGTCAGCAGCAGCCTGATCGGCCTGAAGTTTCGCACCCACATTTTCGCCCACATCGACGTCGGCAATGTCAATGGACAGAATTTCAAAAGCCGTCCCCGCATCCAGACCCTTCGCCAGAACTGCTTTAGAAATTCTATCAGGATTTTCCAGGACGCTCTTATAGGTTATGCTGCTGCCGATGGTTGTGACGATTCCCTCGCCAACGCGGGCTATAACCGTCTCCTCGGTGGCGCCGCCGATCAATCGTGCGATATTGGCACGCACAGTTACTCGCGCCTTGGCTTTTAGCTGGATGCCGTCCTGAGCGACAGCGTCAATGGTTTCTTTGCCCTTCTTAGGATCGGGACAGTCAATAACCTTTGGATTGACGCTCGTCTGCACTGCATCCAGAATATCTCGCCCTGCCAGGTCGATGGCGGTAGCCGTCTTTAGAGACAGATCAATGTTGGCTCTATCGGCTGCAATCAAAGCCCGAACGACGTTCGGCACCCTACCCCCTGCCAGGTAGTGACTTTCCAGGTCTTGCGTCGTCAATTGCAGTCCTGCCTGAACGGCGGTTATCTTGCTTAGCACTATAGTTCTAATATCGACCTTTCTTAGCCACATTCCGATAAGCTCAGCGAATCTAACGTCGGCTCGGGATAATTTTGCCTGCAGCCATAACCTGAAGAACTTTATAAACAGCAAAAAGAATATCAGCGCCGCGATGATAAGTATGACTAAAAGCGTCAGCCCAATAGTTTCAGCAGCACCGGCTGCAAGAATAACATGCTCTGGATCAAACATCTTTTGGCCCTTTCACTGAGTTTGTTCTATTTGCCGAACGGTTAGCTGCGTGGCCTGCACGCGGATAACCTTAACCTTTTTGCCACTGTCAACGTAGCCACTTTCTGCCACGCACTCAACTCGCCGCCCTGAAAAATCGCAGGTGCCCACCGGTCGCAGCGGCGTAAGGACGTCCCCTACCGCACCGAGCAGCTCTTTTAGCTGGCGAGTATCTGCTATGGCGTCGCCCTGCTCTCTCTGCGGCGGCGTAAGCGTCACGCTCTTGCCGAACCTCGTTCTGGGAAACATTTTGTACGCCACTACCAAGAGCGATGGCACCATAATAACAGCAATGACCACGCCTGCCCAGCCGGTGGTGGTGCTGTACCGGAAAAATATTAATAACCCGCCAACCACGCAGGCAAAGGCACACGCACTGAGCAGACCGCCGCTGGGAACAAACACCTCAGCTACTATCAGTGCCGCACACGCAAAATACAAAAAAATAGCAAAAACCAGCCACCAATGCATCTTTTAGCCCCTTTACTTTTACATCAAAACCCAGTGTCCGAATATCAATTGCGACTTTTTCCGAAACCCACGAGTTTGCCATAAGAAAATGTTATTCGCCGATTTGAATAAGGAGGCACAAAACCCAAAAGTTCCCCCCTATCATTCAAGGGTTGTATCTTGTGTGGGTTACCCACCAATTTTATAATCTCTTTTTTGGTCATACCCTTCTCGGTGTTTCCTCATAAATCTGTTTCGCACCCAGTGGATTGTATATCCTTATCTCGACTATTGTTCTTGTCAGTTGGGCGCGATTCCAAATATAGATGCCTGAATACCTCTACATCTGTTAGTTTTTTATCAACTTTTGGCTTGGCATAGTAAGCCACTTTTCCATTTTCAAAAAATATCTGCCCTTCCATATCAGCTTGCCCATAATGATACATTTCGCCTTTTGGGGTCGGAAATATTGCCGCAGGTGGTCCCAATATATTATTGATTTCTTCTTCAGTCATTCCTTTTCTTATGTTCCCCCATGGGTCAGGATTTTCTTTTTCTTTATTATTTTTTTTGCTGGACCTCAGAAAAGTTATCAAATTAGCTTGCTCAGTGATTCTCTGATGCTGCCTTTCCAATTTGGACGAAAGGTCCTCAACTTTTTCCTGAATTTGGGATACTGCATCCCGGCGTTTTTCTCGTTCCCACATATATAGTAGATAAGAATATGCTGCTAAAACTACAAGAGCCAGGAAAATCCAGGCGATAGAGTCACTCCGTGCTGAGGGAGATTTGTCTTCGTGTGATGTTCCATTTTTCTCACATCCGAACATCAGCAAGCACAATAAACCAATTATCAGTACTCTTTTCATGAATCTGTCCTTCTAATTCTCTAATATCTTATGGCCCTCACCACAACTCTGTTGCCGTGAATTTCGATTATTATAACTTTCGTGCCTTTTTCAAGAAATTCAGCCGTGGCCACGACATCGACTATCGCATCGCCGAATCTTGCTTTTCCGGCTGGCCTGAGCGTTGAAATTACTTGGCCGACGTCACCCACATTTAGCGCTGCGATTTTGCTATCCGGCGGAGAGGTCATACTGAGCTGCATTTGACCAGCCTGCGTGGCCAGAGTTGGCGCAAGTATAAGTCCGCTTAGAAACTGAAACTTCGGCAGATGTTTGGCCAGCAGCCATGCCAGCACGATAAATCCTGCCACGCCGAGTGTCAGTCCCAGGACGCCGCTGACAAATAATTGCCAGTCAAGGGGCGAATACGGCCACGGCAGCCTGTTTGGCGGATTCTTAATCAGCATCCCGAATAAGCCCACAAGAACAAGTATTATCCCCAGACCGCCGGCAATGCCGAAGCCAGGCAGCACAAAAATCTCAATCGCCAGCAAGACCAAACCAAGGATGAATAGAGCCACTTCCACCCAATTGGCCATTCCTATCAGATACTTGCTGCCGATTATAATAGCAAAGCATATAACCGCTACCAGGCCCGGCAGCCCAATGCCCGGTGTGCTTAATTCTATATAAAGAGCTAACAAGGCAACCATAACCAGAACCGCCATCACTGCCGGCGAATTTACCCAGCGGACCATCTCCTCTGACCACAGCGTCTTTAGCACCATCGGCTCACCAGCAAAGGTCACGCCATCACGCTGGGCTAAAAAATCCAGCACCTCTTGCCGGTCCTTAACCACCGCCCGGGCGATCTTGCACTGATAGGCTTGAGAAGCCGTCAACGTCAGAATCTCGGTATCCTTATCGATCCGTTCTTTGTTGTCCACGTCATATTTGTTTGGATCTTTGGGCAGTCCATCAGCCTCGAAGAACTCATACTCGCCACTCTGGCGGTTTTTCACCTTGTAGACCTCGATCTGCATCGTGACCATCGCCCGAAGTAGCGGCTTGGGATAGCCATTTGCTTCTGCTGCCCGCTCGAAGACTCCCCGGATAAAGCTCTCGGCTTTTTCCCGCTCGACGCCCTCCAACTGGCCGCCCAGCGCAATCGGTGCACAATCGCCAATGGTGGTATTCTCCCGCATAATTATATCCTGGCAGGAGACACTTATCATTGCTCCCGCTGATATGGCTTTTGTTGTCACGTATGCTACCGTGCGAGCTTTTTTGCCGAATCGCAGTATCAAATCGTCGGAAATATCCACCGCCGATTGGACAAAGCCGCCGTAGGTGTCGATTTCATAAATTATGTAATCTGCGCCTGCATCGTGGGCAATTTGAGTTCTGCGCCGAATGGACCGACGGAGCCCGTCATCAATCATACCCTCGCAGCTAATTATCGCCGCTTGGGCTGTTGTCCGCCCGGCAGCCGGGATAGCCGGCTGGCTCTGGCTTACTGCGCGAATAAGACCTGCTCCCGTCATCAGGCACAAAGAGAAAATCAGGATGGCCTGCGGTGGATGCTTCATGGCCAAAATCATACCGCAGTATATCTGATTTGGCAATGTCTGCTTGCAAGCAGAGGGCGAATTTTCCCACCTACCCCCCTGCCAGTGGCACTTACGCCAGCCTGCGCAAGATTTTTATACCCTGCTGCAGTTTCTCGTTGCTGGTGGCATAGCTTATCCTGAAGTGAGTATCTTTTTCGCTGAATACGTTGCCCGGTATGATAAGCACGTTGTTTTTTATTGCCTTTGCCACGAATTCGGTTGCTCGTCCGTCCGGCGCCTTGGGGAACACATAAAATGCCCCGCCGGGCTTTATCAACTCAAACTTGCCCTTGAGTCCTTCGTAAATAAGGTCTCTTTTTGTCCTGTATTGCTCGATAAAGCGGCTCACATCATAATCAAGCGCCGCGATGGCTGCTTTTTGAAAAGGCGTTGGCGCACAGACAAAGGTGTACTGCTGTATCTTGGACATCTGCTCTATTATGGCGTGCAGACACGGATGCGCAGCGGCAAAGCCCAGCCGCCAGCCGGTCATCGCATAAGGCTTACTGAAGCCCCGCAGCAAAAGCGTTTTCTTATAATAATTTGCGATGCTGACAAACCTACCTTCGTAGCAGAATTTCTCGTAGATTTCATCAGCCAGAATCGGCACGTCATATTCGGCCGCGATTTCCGCCAGCGCTTTGATGTCCTTCTCTGTATAAACCATGCCGGTTGGATTGCACGGCGAATTTAGTATTATCATCTTGGTTTTGTCGGTTATCGCTTCGGCAATTTTGCCAACAGGCAGAGAAAATTGCGGATAGCTATTCACATACACACATTTTGCTCCCAGCATCGTGGGCACATGCTTGTAAATCACGAAATACGGATCGGGAATGACCACTTCGTCGCGCGGATTGATAAGTGCCAGAAACGCCAGCAGAAGCCCCCCGCTCACGCCGCTGGTAATCAATATCTCTGGCTCATCCCACCCAATCTCTTTTTTTACTAATTCACTAATTTTCTGTCTTAAAAGCGTATCACCACTTGTTTGCGAATATTTATTGAATCCTTGTCTGATTGCTTTTATCGCCTGTTCTTTAAGCTGGTCCGGCACATCGAAGTCCGGCTGACCTATCGAAAAATCCACCGGGTCTTGAAGCTCCGCCGCCAGAGCGAAAACCTTCCGAATGCCGCTGGCGTCAATTTTGGCCGTCCTGTCCGCAAGGTACTTTCTCATTGGCAAATATCTTAACCGCAGGCACGGGCGCGATCCAACTCAAAAATGCCTTATTTAGCGCGGCAATTCATTGCCGGGTTTTCCAGACGTCTTTTATTGCGGGGTTCTTTTGCCTAAAGTAAACTGGTGCCATCGCAGTTAAACGCAAACAATATGCTTGCAGTTCAATGCAGGAGAAAATCATGGCTTCCAACGACATGAACCGTAGAGAATTCGTCGGCTTAACAACAGCCGGCATCGCAGGCCAAATCCTGGGATTCGGCACATCATCGCCGGCTCAGCCTAAAGTCGAAGATTGGGACCCGAATAAGCCGCCCGTCTGCACGGGCAAAGCCCTGACCGTACAACCTATCCTTATGTACAGGGTCGCTGAGAGGCGGCAGGCGACCTCGTGGAAATCCTGGGGCGGCGTGCAAAACGATGAGGCCGCTGCGGCTGAGGCACAGCGAATATCAAAAGAGCTAAGCGAGCTATCCACTCGCTGCGAGTTTCCCTTAAAGATTATGCCTGCGGTTAAAATCAGATCGGCCTCGGAGGCTGCGCAGGTGCACAAAAGGGACTATGACGTGATAGTTGTTTATGCGGCCTCAGGTTCGGGCGAATTACTTAGCGCGTGTTTCGCGCCGAAAAAAGACAAGGACACTATCATCTTTGTCAGGCACCGCAGCGGCCCGGCTTATTACTGGTACGAAGCCCTCAGCACTAAGTATCTGCACACGGACGAGGCCGGCTCCAGGCAAAATTCCTATCTCGATCATGGCGGCGTCTATGTCGATGATGTCGTCGTGGATGATTATGCCGAGCTTCTCTGGCGGTTGCGTGCCCTCTACGGCCTGAAGAATTTTATCGGCACGCGGGTCGTCGCTCTGGGCGGCCCGTGGGGCAAATATTCGCCCGAAGCCCCGCAAGTCGCACGCGAAGAATTCAGGCTCAACATAATCGATGTCAGCTACGATGAAATCGCCGCACGCATCGAACGCGCGATGCAAGACAGTGACGCCCTCACCACAGCACAGCGCTGGACACAGGAATACCTTTCGCTGCCCAATACGATTCTTATGACCGATAGGACGTTTGTAGTGAACGCCTTTTTGCTCTACGGCCTTTTCCGCGACCTGATGCGCGAATATGATGCACCAGCTTTCACTATTCGCGGTTGTATGACCACAATTCTGCCCATAGCCAAGACGACGCCGTGCCTATCTTTGAGCCTGCTCAACGACCAGGGCCTGATGGCGTTCTGCGAATCCGATTTCGTCATTATCCCTGCGGGAATTCTTTTGCATTACGTATCCGGCAAACCCGTTTTTCTGCACAACTCGACCTTCCCGCACGCTGGTATAGTTACCTGCGCTCACTGTAGCGCGCCGCGTCGGCTGGATGGCGTGCGTTACGAGCCAGCTAAAATCATGACGCATTATGAATCCGAGTACGGAGCCGCGCCGAAGGTCAAAATGCCGCTCGGCCAGCAGGTAACGTTTATCGATCCCGAATACAGTACCGGCCGGTGGCTGGGCTTTACCGGAATCGTCAAGGATAATCCGTTTTATGAGATCTGCCGCTCGCAGCAGGATGTCCAAATCCAGAGCGACTGGAGGAAGCTCGTAAACGAAGTCCGCGACTCGCACTGGATGATGGCCTACGGCGACTATCTTAAAGAGATCAGCTACGCCACCCGCAAAATCGGCATTAACTGGACCACCATTTAGCCCAGCAATTCATTCCAGAGCCATCCGATTTTTCCTCGTCTAAATCGCGCTTGACAGTCTAAAGACAATCATAGAATATTGAATATATGTGTCTCAGTATCATTACTTGTTCGAAATACTACGGCAGCTGCGGTTATCGTATGATAATCAACAATTTTAACGGAACACTAAGTTGCCAATTGGAGCTTACGATATGATAAGCGAGGTACTAATAAAAAACTTTAAGTGCTTTAAGCAGTTGACACTGCCAGACCTTGGGCGCGTGACTCTAATCGCTGGCAGAAATAACGTCGGCAAGACGGCGTTATTGGAAGCTCTCTTTTTGTTTCTTGACCGGAACCAGCCAGCTATGATTCTCCGCCAATTCGGCTGGCGCGGCATCGAGAGGGTGAATCTGGAGCCTGAAGCAATGTGGGCTCCGATATTCTACAATCACGATATGAACGAAGAAATTCTTATCTCCGCGACCATAGGCGACGAACTGCAGTCTGCGACGTTTCGGTTTAACGCGAGCTTTTCACCACCCACGAGGCCAACCATCGTTGCGTCCGACGCTGTGATATCTGCGTCTGTTCCATACGAGCAACGCCAAATTCCTACAAGTGAGGAAGCAGCACCGTCAGCCGCTCTGGACATAGAGTACCGTGTACGAGACAAGGTAAAGCAAGTTTCTCACCTTTTTGTTGATGCTCAGCAAAAGCCGGCACTCTACGTAGAGTACGCGTACATCAAAAAAACGCCGTCGGGGGTTTTCTTGCCCTCAAAACAGCACATCGGAATGAAGCAAACGGCAGATTTCTTCAGTCAATTAGCAGAAGCGGGAAGAGAAAACGAAGCTGTCAACTTGCTCAGAATTATTGAGCCTCGTTTGCTCAGCCTAAAGGTTATCACTAAGGGCCCAACTTCTTTCGTGCACGGCCAACTTAGTGGGTTTCCTCGTACCCTACCAATTCATTTGATGGGTGAGGGGATGGAAAAACTGTTGAACCTTATAGTCGGCATCGCACAGTCACGCGATGGGTGTGTATTTGTCGATGAAATGGAGAACGGCATTTATTATGAGGCTTCACCCAAAATATGGGAGGCGATAGGTAACGCCGCAGGTAATTACAATTGCCAAGTCATTGCGACGACACACAGTCATGAGTGCTTGGAAGGTGCCCACAAAGGCTTGGCAAAGAGACCAGATGACCTCCGTTATATCCGCCTTGACCGTGAAGGCGACGTTATAACCGCCAAGACATCCAATTATGACATGCTATCCTCAGCTATCCGGCACAATATGGAGGTTAGGTAAGAGTGCAGGGAGAATCTCTAAGCAAAAAGATAACTTGCAGGGTGTGCGGCGAAGAATTCTATCCGGCTGACAAGTGGCAAATCCGAAAAGAAAAATTGCTGCTTGCAGAAGGGGCCGACGCGCACAGATTTCTAATCTACGCATGTAAATCCTACAAAAAGACTGACATCCAGGTAATCAACTTCGGGGGAATCACCGAACTAAAAGTTTTCCTGCAGAACTTGGTCGAGATTATGGCAGGCTTTTCAAAAGTCAAAGCCCTTGTGGTTGCACGGGATGCTGAGGCCGACGTTGATCGTGCAATGATTCAGGTTACCTCGGCTCTGCAAACTGTCAAGTTGCCCGTGCCGCAACAGCCATTTCAGTTTAGTTCAAATGGCCACATCAAAACTGCCGTCGTGTTTTTCCCCGGTCCCGACCAAAACGGCAAATGTCAGAAAGGCACGTTAGAAGAGCTCTGTTTGAAAACCATCGACGATGTTGCTCTGTTAGAGTGCGTAGAAGCGTTCCTCCAATGTGCCAAGAAGTCTAACGAGGACCTTAAGCATCCATGGAAAAGCAAGCTTTATGCCTATCTTGCTGGAAAAGATGCCCATGCAGGTAAAAGACTTGGACAAGCCGCGAGGGATAAGGTCTGGAATCTTAATCACTCATCCATGGAACCCTTCAAGAAGATTATTCGGGAAATGTGAAATAGGAGATGTAAACGCGTTGATTCTGCGATATTTTCTTCGTAATTGTAAACCAGATTGAAAAATGGTCATTTCTTAATCCATCAGAGCGGCCTTGCGAATAGAAAAGAAATGCCCGCCTGAAAAAAGCAGATAGCAGGTATTGCTGGCATTGTAAGTGATTTTCAAGCGATGTACGAGGCCAGGGTTTTCCATTTGATTCTGCCGTCATTGGTGACTTCATACTCAAGCAAAAGATAGCCGCCGTTGTGGCCATCCTCAAAGTATGCGAGCACCCACCTGCTTGTCAGTATCCAGATTTTGCTCTGGGAATAGAAATTCATGGTTCCGCCCAGACTTCCCTTATACGGAATCAACTCTCTGTGCCGCGTCAAATCGGAAATAATATCCTTTATCGGGTCTTTCAGCCCCTTTCTCTTGAAACTTTCAATCTCCCAGCTATAGAGTTCAATGGCGTTGGCCGGCTTGTTTTCACGGAGCTCTATCATAGTTTCCAAATTTCTTATTTTCTCGGCGAATTCCTTATTAGTCTGCTGGAGTTGTTTGACAAGTTCCCTATTAGCTATTTCTAATCGTTCAAGTGCTTTGTTTTTGAGGTTGCCAATGAGTAAGACAGCCAAGGCGACACCCAGAACAATGAATCCAAATTGAAAAATCTGCCGGGAAGAAAATTTCATTTTATCACCTCATTTAATCGATCTTTGAATATTAAATGGAAGATTCCTGTACAAACAAAGCAAGGATGTCATTCCCGTGAAGGCGGGAATCCAGCCTTTTTATAGGCGTTTTCTGGACTCCTGCTTGCGCAGGAGTGACAATATGTTTGTTCCATTATTTATTCAAACATCGGTAATATAGCCGCATTGTATGCATAAAGAAAGAACGCACCCGCTGAAAAGAGCATATTTGTGCCCAGCCGACAAAACCTCCCTGCTGCTCGGCTGCCCAAGCACAGCCGGTGATTGTAACACCCCCCCTTCCGGGCGTACCCCGTGAGATAGCCGTCTAAAGCACGATCAAGTGCCTGTCTTAGCTATCTCACGGGGCTATCCTCTGCCCAAAGGCACAGGCTCTCATTCGACTATGTTAACCCAGTAAGTGCCGTAGAAGCATTGGCCAGTTTTCAGCCGCCCCACGACGTGTAACTTCACTTTTCCGTTTTCTGGCACAGCCGCTAACAGCTTGGCCTTACTAAAGAATGCAAAAATGTTCGTACGCACAAGCTCTGTTTCACTGTATTCAAACGGGTATTGATACATTGCTTTAATTCCGCCAGGATAAAGCAGCAAGGGCTGACCGGCATCGACCATGTCCGCAGAGATGCCGGGCAAACGAGCCAGTGCTAATACGTACAGCGCCGTACCATCACTACGTTCTATTACCGCCGGGTATATCAACAGTTCCGATTCAATTGGCCCAACGACGGTAATGACAACATAGTCGGGGGCGGAATCTTGTTTTCCGTCATTAACGATCAGTTCAATCGTATGCTGACCGATCGGCAGCTCGATAGTCGGTGAAACACCGGTCGCCGTATGAGGCTCGTCATTAATTGTCCAGTTCCATCTATAAGTTAGCTTATCACCGTCAGGGTCGGTTGAGCCTGAGCCGTCAAGTGTCACTTGTGCAACGCCATCTTTAGCGTATCGCCATTTCAACGTGTGCGAGCCTGAAGGGATATCATATGTCTTCTGCTGCCAGGAAACTTCCCCGCTGATCCGGTCCTTCCACACGCCATCAATGTAAAACTCCAGGAAGCTGTAATCGGTCTGAGACGACACTTTCCAGTAGAACTTCAACGTTCCCGGGCCCGCTACCACCGTCTGCATCCACGAGTCCTGGCCGTGTGAGATACCGCCGCTTTGTGCTGCATCTCCGGTATAGTAAAATGTGACGGTCTGAGCGAACCAGTCCGCCTTGCCGCCGGTGGTCAAACTCAAAGTTGTTTCTACTGCCTCGGAGAGGCTACCAGGAGGCGAAGGCGGAGTTCTCGGCTGCCACTCGAACTTGTCTACCCAGCCACAGTCGCTACCAGAGTCCACACTTGAATCCTTCATGTATCGCCACTTCAACGTGTGCGAACCTGAAGAGATATCGTATGTTTTTTGCTGCCAGGAAAGCTCTCCGCTGATCTGGTCCTGACGAGCACCGTCGATGTAGAACTCCAGGAAGTCGTAATTGGCCTCAGACGACACCTTCCAGTAAAACCTGGCAACTCCCGGCCCATCCACAACGGTCTGCATCCACGAATCCTCGCTATGCGAGATATCGCCACTCTGTGCTGCATCTCCGCCGTAGTAGGAGGTCTTGACCTGAGCAAACCAGTTTGCCTTGCCGCCGGTGGTGAAACTTGATGTTGTGTCCAACGCCTCAGAGAGATTAGTAGGAGGTGAAGGCGGAGTACTCGGCTGCCACTCGAACTTGTCTACCCAGCCGCAATCGCTGCCAGAGTCCACGCTTGTGTCCTTGCTATATCGCCATTTCAGCGTGTGCGAACCGGAAGGGATGTCGTATGTTTTCTGTCCCCAAGGGACCTCCCCGCTGATGCGGTTTTGCTGAGCGCCATCGATATAGAACTCCAGGAAGTCGTAATTGGCCTCAGACGAAACCTTCCAGTAGAACTTTGCGACTCCCGGCCCATCCACCGCCGTTTGCATCCACGAATCCTGGCCGTGTGAGATGTCTCCACTCTGTGCTGCATCTCCGCCGTAGTAGGATGTCGTGCTCTGTGCAAACCAGTTGGCACTGCCGCCGGTAGTGAAACTTAAAATTGTGTCCAATGCCTCTGAAAGCTTGCTGGGAGGTGGAGGCTGAATAGTCGGCGTCCACTCCAGCTTGTCCACCCAGCCACAGTCGCTGCCGGAGGCAACTTCGCCATCCACACACGCATAGGCGGTTTGATCTTTGCCTGCGTGTGCAACGGGAGCATGGCCGATAATCTGGAATTCATAAGCCCCCATATCCACAATCGGTGGCGTGCCCTTGCCCGTATTGGCGGTAGCAGGGTCGTCAACAAAACGTGGGCGGCCATCGTAGTCCACAAGCACCGAGGACGGGACGACCGTGTTGTCACCTGCATCAATACACGGGGAGCCTGCCAACAGGTGCAGGTCTGCGCTGCCGTCGGGGCTGTGCACAAACAACGGGTTGGCGTTAATATTGCCTGCGCCTGGCCAGCCTCCATATATGTCGCTGTAGATGACGGTGATTGTCGAGCCGTCATTGTTCCATATTTCATTCCCTCTTTCCCAGATGATGCAGTTAGTGATTACTATGTCACTAGCCCAGATATACTTAGGATAAGAATCGCAAGACAGAGCCTTTCCTGAAGGTGCCGAGTTTCCAGCGAATGTGCAGTTAATCAGGGTCACACTGGTGTAAGCGTTGCTGATGGCCCCGCCGGCGGATACAGCCCGGTTGCCGGTAAATATGCAATTGACAAACGAGGGGCTGCTATCGAAGCTATTGTACACTCCGCCTCCGCTGGTGCCTGCATGATTGTCCACAATCATGCAATTTGTCAACATCGTGCTGCTGTCACCACTGTTGTATATCCCACCGCCGTGGAAGGCTGCCCAGTTGTCCATGACCTTACAATCGGTCAGCGTCGGACCGCCACCATAGTTCTTCATCGCGCCGCCAGCGAAGGTAGCTGAATTGCCGATGAACTTGCAGTTTCTCACTGTTTGTCTGCCGAAGGAGCTGAACATCCCCCCGCCGCTATCGTCCATATCTGTGCCGTTTGCGTTACCGCCAGTTATAGTAAAGCCGTCCAGTACGGCGCTTGCGTCTGTGCTGTTAGCCGTTACCACATGGTAACTGTTCTCTTGATTACGGGCAAAGTACGGGCCATCGTCGCCTTTAAGGTCGCCGCTCAAGATAGTTTCGTACAGGTTGATATTTCGGGCGTTGGGCTGAGGTTTACCGTAGCCGGCATAGCCGCCCTTGATGACCACGCCGTCGATGAGTTGGAACGTTGCTGTTCGGTCGCCGGAGGGACCTGCCGGCCTGTAAATGCCCTCCGCCACACGAACCTCGTCAACAACGTCGCGTGCTGCTACCGTGACGCTCAAGGCGTGCTGCAGATTAGTGAACGCATTTTGCCAGCTCGTGCCATTGTTGGCACCTGGGGCATCGGCATCGACATACACGATATTGTCATTATCGCTCTCGATCGCTCCAAGTGTAGCACTGCTGACGCCGGGGCCGCTAATCCGGAAGAAGGCTTCACCATTGAGATGGTCGCCGTCCTCTGCGGCCAGAAGCCTAACGGTCTGGGGCCGCCAGTAATTGAACGAGTCGAAGGTCAGCGATGCCCCAGAGCTAACTGTAATATCAGAATCGCCGGAGTAGCGAGCTACAGTGACCACCACAGTCCCTATGGGGTCCATAGCAAGCGCCACAGTAAATGTAGCGGTTCCACCTTCCGGAACGGTCAGCGAATTTGTGCTCAATAAGAAACCTTGATTGGGGCCTTCATACGCTCCCATATCAACGATGGGCGGTGTTCCTTTGCCGGTGTTCGGCGTGTGCGGGTCATCGGTGAAGCGAGGACTGCCGGCCAGGTCCAGCAGCACCGATGACGGAACTGCCGTGTTGTCCCCTGCATCGATACAGGCAGAGCCCCCCAATAAGCGCAGGTTATCATCTGCTGTTCCTGCCACGCCATCGAGTCCCTTAGGGTCCACAAATAAGGGATCGGCATCAATGTTGCCCACGCCAGGCCGGCCGCCTTGCACATCGCTGTAGGACACTGTAGCATTGCCACTGATCTGCGAGGAAGTATTAGCCCACAAGATGCAGTTGACCAATATGGAGTTGCTGCTTCCTGTGTTGTCGATTCCATTGCCATGCTCTGTAGAGTTCTCGGTGACGGTGCAGTTGATCAAGGTCGGGCTGCTGTCTACATTGTATATACCGCCACCCCAGAATGGCGCTAAGTTTCCGCTGATGACGCAATTAACAAATACAGGGTTGCTGCCGGAGTTGGCCATTGCTCCGCCGCAGCCCCAGTATCCGGTCTCATTGGCAACAAGCAGACAATTGGTCAGCGATGGATTGCTGCCGATGTTAAATATTGCCGCACCCAAGCGTTCGACTGAATTGCCGACGAAGGTACAGTTTGCCAGGATAGGATTGCTGTTTTCGTTGAGCATGCCACCGCCGCCATATCCTGCGGAATTGCCAACAATGGTACAGTTGGTCAGTTTGGGACTACCGTTGTGAACGTATACTCCGCCACCGCCACCGCCATAGTACGGATGCAGCGGCGGGTCAATAGTGGCACTGCCGCCGGTGATGGTAAAGCCATCCAATACCGCTGTAGCATCTACTCCATGGCCTGTAACGACATGATAGCTATTTTCTGCGCGAGTAGGCTCAACGAGCAAATCAGCCGGCTCAAATACCATAGCGTCGTCGCCGGCGAGGTCTCCGCTCAAGATAGTCTGGTAGGCTTCGATATTTCGTGCATCCGGGTTTGGCTGGCCAAAACCTGCGTAGCCACCTTTAATAGTGACACCTTTTTTGAGTTGGAATGCTGCCAGTGGATTGCCCGGCGTAATACCGGCTCCCCGGTCAGGTTTGTAGACGCCCTGTGCTACCCGGATTTCCGAGCCGCTTCCAGCAGCAGCTAAGGCATTCTGCAGATAATTAAAGGCGTTTGCCCAGCTTGAGCCATTATTGCTGCCGCTGGCATCGGCGTCGATGAAGATGATTGGCGTCGCACCGACCGCATTAGAGGCCCCCAGCAGCAATAGGGCTGTTATGAACCAGGTGGTTAGGTATTTTCTGGCTTTCATGTTCATCCTCCTTTTGCCATGCTTGGCCTTGAAGAAAAACCGTTTTTGGTCGATAGCACGGTGGGAAAAGCAAATATGCTTTCCCACCACTCTTTTTCACAGGTAATTCAAGCGATTTTTCCGCAATTCGAGCGGTCCAGCACCCCATTCGCCGGCCCCCACCGTTTTGCTTCGCGAAACGAAACAATGGGGGCGGCAAACCCGGTCTTTGGAACAGACAGGGCGGGGCGAACCACGCTGGCTTTTGCGTAGCCATACATGGGCCCTGCAGTAGGCCCTGGGCTTATCTCAGTATAGCATAAGCACTTATGAACAAGAGAATTAGCGAAATGCTGCCGCCTGATTACTTCGATCTGATATAACTGCCGATCCATATAAGGCCACCGTAACCGCTATCGGACAAACCTACACAAAATTAAGTGCCACCACTAATCCCAAATGTAACGCTTTTTTTCGCAAGTCGAGCCTACTCCGCCGAAGCAGCTGCGAAGGCTAGATCAGTCCGGTGCCCCAGCCGGTGCACCGATTTATCGGCGGTGAAAACCACGCTGACTTTTGCCTATCCCCATGTGGGCTTTGCAGTAGGCCTTAGGCTTGTCTCACTATACCACAAGCGCTTATCAAGAAGAGGATTAGTGGAACGCTGCCAGGTTCGGTTAGCCCGGCAGCAAAGGCGGGTATCCGGCCGTCAGACTCATTGATTATGGCCTTTTTGACCCTGGATTTCATCTGCCTACCTGCTGATAGCGATTAGCCCTGCCCCTCGGGGCAGGGGCTCCCCCGGCGCAAGCGCCGGGGTTAATCAGGTTTTTTCCCAGAAATGGCTGGTTTTTTTAACATTTTATTGGCCAGCACGTCTGAGTATACGTAACCGTCGTGGCATGGGCTTCCAGCCCATGAAATCACGGCCAGGATGGCCGTGCCACCGGGGTTTTCAATCGCCTACTGTGTTTTGTGCCTGGCCTACTCCGCCGAAGCGGCTGCGAAGGCTGGATGGGCGCGGTTTTTGTCTTTTCTTTTACCAGCGCTTAGTGTACAATAAAACAAGTCTAACAGAAGTCGGTGGCAGGTCGCCGACGCTCCAAAGCTATGGCGACGGAGCGGTGATATTTTTAGAGAACATTTTATGTTTTGTATGTCAAAGGTAACCAGATTATTTTTGTGCGCATGCTGCATCGCCGCAGCATTATTTATTGCCGGCGGCTGCAGCCCCGAGCATTACAAAGCAGAAGCTGATAAGGAGGTCTACCAGATAATCGATAGCAAGTGGAAGGACGACTTTGGGCAAAAAGCCAACTATACAATTAGTGATGTTCCGCCGTCACCCAATGATATCCAGATTGACAAAGCTATACCGCCGTGGCATGGGCTTCCAGCCCATGAATTCACGGCCAGGATGGCCGTGCCACCAGTTCTAAGTCTGGCCCAGGCGGTGGCTATAGCTACTGCAAATAATCGGGAATACCAACGGCAGAAAGAGCAGCTTTATCTGACGGCACTGGATTTGACTCTTGCCCGCCACCAGTTTGCCCGGCGATGGTTCGGCACTATCGACGCCCGTTATCTGCGAGACAGCCAGGATGAGCAAGTAAGCTATGGTGCGGCAACAGGCTTTAACCAGTTGCTGGCCGACGGGGCAATGATAACCGCCGATATTGCGCTTGATTGGTCACGCTTTCTAACGGACGACCCTCGCAGTTCAATACGGTCGGTTCTTACTGCCAATGTCACGCAACCGCTGCTGCGAGGAAGTGGCCGCAAAGTAGTTCAGGAGAACCTGACTCAGGCCGAGCGCAATGCACTGTATCAGATACGCTCATTTAATCGTTATCGCCAGAGTTTCGTGGTCTCGATTATAGATGGCTACTACCGTGTTCTACAGGCAAGAGACGAGGTGACCAACGCTGAGAATGACCATAAAAGCAGGGTGGACTCCAGAGAGCGGGTTGAAATGGAGGCCCAAGCCGGTCGTAAACCCCCCTTTGAGGTAGACCAGGCCAAGCAGAGCGAACTAACCGCGAGTGATAACCTGCTGCGAGTCCAGCAGAGATACCAGCAGCAGTTGGACGAATTCAAGGTCACGCTGTCTTTGCCGACCGATGCTGATATTCTACTGGACCAGAATGAGTTAGATGTGCTGAAGAAAATCGGCGTAACTGAACCGCAGTACTCTCTGGATGCAGCAGTTGAAACGGGACTGGCACAGCGCTTGGACCTGGCCAACACCAGAGATGCGGTGGAAGACGCCGAGCGGAAAGTTGTGGTAGCGGCTGACAATCTTGGTGCCGAGCTAAATCTGGTTGGAAGCGCCAACGTAACTTCCGCAGGGAAAACGGAATATAGGAGGCTGGAATTCCAGCGCGGCACTTACTCACTTGGTTTGGAAGCGGATTTGCCCTTTGACCGAAAAGCCGAACGCAACGCCTATCGAGAAGCGCTGATAACGTTGACGCAGCGACAACGAGAGTACCAGAACTACGTGGACCTGGTAAAGCTGGACGTCCGCGACGCTTATCGCAGGCTCCGGGAGGAAGCAGAATCTTACCGTACTCAGCAAATAAGCCTGGACTTAGCCAAGGAAAGGGTCGAGAGCACAACCATGCTGCTGCAAGCTGGACGAGTCACTACCAGAGATTGGCTGGAGTCTCAGGATGCTCTGCTTCGGGCGCAGAACAATCTTATTGCAGCCTTGATAGGTCATGCGGTGACCAAACTGAGCTTTTTCCGCGACATCGGGATTCTGCAGGTCAGGCCGGACGGAATGTGCCAGCAGTGGATGCCTGGGCAGCCCCCGCGTCTTCCTGTGGAAGACAGGAGCGGGGGCGATGCCACAGGCCAGCCAGGCAAAACATCCGAAAAACGCGTGACTGAGCAAATGGTCGATTTTAACGATCCTCCGAGCCGACCCGACCAAGCAAAGGTGGAATCTGTAAACCCGCGCCAGGCCAGCCCGCCTTACGTCTGGCGGGCCAGCCCTGCCACGCAGCCAGCACAGCGAGTTGAGCCAATTCGAAGGTCGATTTTCGAGATTTCTTGCCTCCACCCCAGAGGATGTGGGACGAATAATCAGAAACCGTAATTGAAAGCGGGAGTACAGAATAAAGTGAATGCAAGATGGTGTTTTGTCGTTGGCTATTTGAGCAGTTGTCATTGCGAGGCCTGCCTTGCAGGCCGTGGCAATCTCGTTATCAAACGGCAGAGATTGCTTCGCTTCGCTCGCAATGACATCCACCGTTTCAGCGGCGAAAAAGCACTAGGAACCATGAGAACATAATTAGGAGCTGGTAAAATGAGGTTGCCCAAACGATTTTTCTGGATTTTGATTTTGGTGGCTGTAGTTGGGGGTATAGGTGGGTTTGTATTTTGGCGCCATAAACAAAATGCCTCTGATGGATCCGATCCAGCCACAGGGCTGTTTACAGTAAAGCGCGGTGATTTGACCATCAGCGTGACCGAAAGCGGCAGCATCAAGGCAGTTAAATCCGAAGATATTAAGTCTAAAGTAGAAGGCCGAGTGACTATAGTCAATATTGTGCCCGAAGGTACCGTTATAACTGCAGAAGATGTGAATAATGGCAAGGTCCTGGTCGAACTGGATTCTTCGAAATTGAAGGAGCAGTTGGGACAAAGGCAAATTGAGTTGGCCACCGCTGAGGCAAGTTATGCTGATGCAAATGAGGCATATCGGATTCAGCTAAAACAAAATGAAAGCGATGTTTCCGCAGCCGACCTGAAGGTAAAATTTGCCCTGATGGATTTCAACAAATACCTTGGGGAAGCAGTTGCTCCAAAGCTGGTTCAGAGAGCAAACTCGGACCCAAATGCGATTGTCGGTATAGTATCGTTTCTTGACGACCTCGAATTGGGGGGCGAGGCTTTACAGAAATTGCGGGAGCTAAATGGAAAGATCATATTGGCGGAGGCAAACTTGAAAAAAGCCTCTACCACGTTAGAGTGGACCGAAAAACTCTACAAGAAACAATATGTGGCGGAAACCGAATTGAGCAGAGACAGGCTGGAAAAGCAACGCCTTGAGATCGAGAAGCAGAAAGAAGAGATTGCTTTGGACCTATTCAGGCGTTATGAGTTTCCCAAACAGACTGAGAAGCTCCTGAGTGACTACAACGAGGCCAACCGTGAATTAGTGCGAACCCAGGCTAAGGCCCGTTCGCAGATTGCACAGGCTCGGGCTAAACTGGCTAGCGCCGAGGCTACACTCTCGCTTCAGAAGGAACGTTTACAAAAGTTACAAGACCAGATTGCTGCTTGCGTGATTAAGGCGCCTGCGCCAGGGGAGGTAGTCTACTGGTCGAGCACACAACCGTATTGGTATAGGGGAAGAATCGAGCAGGGAGCAGAAATAAACGAAGGTCAGAAGATTATAACTATACCCGATGCTTCTCAAATGAAGGTGGAGATCAAGGTTCACGAAACGTGGGTTGATAAGATTGAGCCGAATCAGCCGACCAAAATAACGATTGCGGCATTTCCCGATAAGACCTTCGCCGGGAAGGTATTGAAAAAAGCACCATTAGCCGACCAGGAAAACTTCCTGAATCCAGACCTTAAAGTCTACGCGACCGATGTGAGCATTGATGGAACGCACGACTTTCTCAAGACCGGCATGACGGGCAAGGTCGAAGTGATTATTAATGAGCTGCATGACATTCTTTATGTGCCCATACAATCAGTCGTTACGGTGGAGGAGAAAAAGGTATGCTATGTTATGGCAAGCAGCACGCCCCAGCAGCGTGAGGTTGAAACCGGATTATTTAACGACAACTTCGTTGAGATTAAAAGCGGACTGGCCGAGGGTGAGCAAGTTATGCTCAATCCGCCGAGATGGACCGCATCAAATACAAATCCGAAAAACGAAACCCTAAATCCGAAACAAACTCAAAATTCTAAATCCAAATGAACAAAATATCCCACGACGTTTGGGTCTTGCCGTCGTTTAGGATTTACAATTTGAATCATTTGGATTTGTTTCGGATTTAGATATTAGGATTTAGAATTTGAGTCCCTTTTAGTATGGCTATAGTTGCTATTGAGAATTTGTGCAAGGCATATAAGATCGGCTCGTTTGAACTGTTTGTTCTTCGTGACATGAATTTGAGCATTGAGCAGGGCCAGTACGTAGCGATTATGGGCCCAAGCGGCTCGGGCAAATCCACACTGCTTAATGTTTTGGGCTGTCTTGATAGGCCGACACGCGGCACTTATCGGCTTGCAGGTCAGGATGTTTCTAAGCTAAATGATGATGACCTGTCGATGATAAGAGGCTCCCGGATCGGGTTCATTTTTCAGTCGTACAATTTGATCGCACAACTTAATGTGATCGAGAACATTGAAGTGCCGATGTATTATCAGGGCTTTTCCGAACATGATAGCGCTGAGCGTGCAAAGGAGCTGGCTAAAATTGTGGGGCTTGGCGATAGAATCCGACATCGGCCTGCGGAGCTAAGCGGCGGTGAACAGCAGCGAGTAGCCATTGCCCGGGCGTTAGCAAATGAGCCACTGATTATCTTAGCTGACGAGCCGACCGGCAATCTTGATTCGGAAAGCGGCTCGGAGATCATGAAAATCCTTAGCGACTTACATAAGCGCGATAGAACCCTCGTTATCGTTACACATGATCCTAATATAGCTGAAAAAGCTGAAAGAACCGTATATCTTCTTGACGGGCGAATCGAGCGAGAGGAATACAACCGTAAACATTAGTTGCTATGCGTTGGTTCGGCATCAAAAGAACGGTCAAGTTAGGTCTTAAGAGCCTTTGGATGCATCGGCTGCGTTCGATATTGACCACATTAGGCATCATCTTTGGCGTCTGTTCGGTGATTGCTATGCTGGCGATAGGTGAAGGAGCCAGCCGGGAGGCGCAGGAAGCTATAGCCAGACTCGGCAGCACGAATTTGATTATTGAAACGGTTGAGCCGCCTAAGGAGCGAGCCGACACCGGCCAGACGCAGGAGGTGCGGAGCTACGGCCTGACCTATAAGGATGCCGAATCAATTCACAACACCGTACCCAATGTGGAGGTTGTCGTACCCATTCGTGAGATAGACCAGGAAGCACGGTATCTTAACCGCAAGGTGGCGGTAAAAATCGTAGGTACCATTCCGTGGTACACGGAGATTTCGCCTATTCACGTGGTTCATGGACGGTTTTTGAGTAGTATCGACCTCCATCAGCAGCAGAGTGTATGCGTGGTCGATGAGCAGCTCGTCAGAGCTCTGTTCGCGTTTGAGGACCCGGTCGGCAAAGATGTTCGCATACAGGGCAATTGTTACCGGGTTATAGGTGTGGCCGGGGCGCCGCCTCTGATGGGCATGCCCCTGAGGGGCAAGCAAAATGATTTTGGCAACCCCCGCTCAGTGCTGGGCGGAGCAGCGGCAACGGGTTCTGACGCTGGCCCTACCGGCAGCATATATTTACCTTTGTCAACCGCCAAATCCCGATTCAGCGAGTTGAGCGCCGCCTTTACCGGTGGCATGCAAAGTGTAGAAAGAGTACAGCTACAAAAGATCACCGTGAAGGTTAAATCAACCGAGCAAGTGTTGCCGGCGCGTGATATTTTGGATACTTTGCTGACGCGCCTTCATAAGGATAAGAAGGACTATCGTATAGTTATCCCGCTGGAGTTGTTGCGGCAGGCCAGGCGCACCAAAGTTATCTTCAGTATCGTCCTGGGCTCAATCGCAACGATTTCGCTTTTGGTTGGCGGCATAGGGATTATGAACATTATGCTGGCAACCATCAGTGAGCGCACGCGTGAGATTGGCATTCGCAGGGCCCTCGGTGCTCGCAAGCGGGATATTATGGTGCAATTCCTCTCGGAAACGCTGCTTTTGACGCTGGTCGGAGGCATCTTAGGGATTATCTTAGGCTCTTCCATACCATTTCTGGTAACTCGTTTCAGCCGTATGCCCACCATTATCACAGGCAGCTCGTTAGTGCTTGCCTTTGGTATTAGCGCGATGGTGGGACTGTTCTCTGGCTTGTACCCAGCCTATCGTGCCGCCAACATGGACCCCATTGAATCGTTGCGGCACGAGTAACGACAGGTACTAACAGAAGCAGCGTGACAATCTCGGTTGGTCATATCCTACCAGATTTTTGTCCTATCAGCAGGTTCGGCTAGACCAGCGGCAACGGCTTTCTGGCGAAGTCGTTCGCCTGCTGGAAATGGGCTGTGAAAGAATAACACCTGAACCACTTTGGGGTAGCGATTCAGTGCGGCCAGAGCACCAGCCCATTTTTCAGGGTACTTTCGCTTGAAAGTCGCAGCTAAGTCGAGGCAGATTGACGAATATGCAGCAAAAGCGAGTTCTTGGTCGTCACCTGCATTGATTATGGTCTTTTTGAGCTTAGATTTCATCTCGCCGCGTAAGCGAGCAACTTCGTCTGCAAGATTTGACAGCGGTAGTACATTTGCCGGTTTTTCTGAGCGGATGCGATAAACCGTTTGCCCATTAGCGTCTTTTTTTTGGCCCCCCTGCTCTGCAATCACCTTTTCAGCAAGGTCAATGATCCGGTCGGCAAAACCTGTGATGGTTTCGTCAGTTGGCATACCATCGCGGGTCGTGTTACGATAACGATCTACAATAGTCCAGTCCTGCGCCATTATCCAGCGGTAGCCTTTGATGACGCCGACTATTGTGCCTGCGGTTGCTGCATTGTTGTCGGCATCCCAGCCAAAGTTAAAAGCGGTCATCAGCGTTTTGACCAAGTCTGCCCGGCCATAAAGTAGAGCAGCGATGGTCGAGGCAGTATTAAGCTCATAACCGTTTCTATCGCGCATTTCACCATTATGTCGGCTGTACTTTTCTTTCACGAGCCAGCGAGTTGTGCTCCAATCTCCAGGATGGAGTCGATGCCAGCTTCGTACATCGTTGACAATTTCGCGGATAGCACAGTTGTGGTCGATTGCTTTTAGGCCGGTATCGAGAATCACATCAATATCATCCGTCACAAAAGCGGTTGCTATCATCGCGGTGAATAACTGCGTGGTCTGGGCAGGCTCGGCATCAATAGCAACGCGCGTATAGTTCAGTCCGATTCTCGCTGCCGTCTGCGGCATGCAGGGCGCCAATAGGCCGAAGCACTCGCAAACGAATTGGCCCGAGATATTGAAATCCGCCCACGGATTAAACACAATGCTGCCGGTCAACGGCGGCTCAAAGCCGATATCCATAAGCTGGCGTACATATTGATTCGAGCACCAGATACGCTTGTTAATGTGTTCTTTCCACAACTGCACAATAAGCTCGGGCGAAAGCATAATTGCTTTGTGCCGCTGCATCGCAATGATATAGACCCATTCCAGGTCTGTGTCGTCGTCGGTCTGAGCTCCTTCGGACAAGGCCGGCACATATTTTTGGACATTTCCAGGCTCATCGATGTATTTCATCTCATGCTCCAGCCCATTGAGGTTGCCTAACAGTTGGCCGAGTAAGCCGCCACGAATTTTGTCTCGAAGAACCTCCGCGGATAATTCAACCCACTCCTTAGAGCTGTCAGACCTGTCACTGGTGGAGCTTTTGCCGACAGGGGTGAAGATTAGACATGCCAGTGTAAATATGATAAGGTTTCTGCTCGTCATACATTGTTCCCGTACAAAGGCGAATTTTTCTGTATGGTTTTTGGCAACACAGTACGATTCTATAGGTTCGGTTTTTTTATGCAAGTTTCTTACTCCTGTTGTTCCAATTTGCATCGGCTGACACAGGTGCTCTTGACCGCCGTCTTTGCCCCGGATAGATTATCGCTATGATACCACTTGAAGACATCCTGAGCAGCGGCGACGACAGCATATATAACATTACTACACGTGCGCCGGGTGCGGAAGGCATCCTGCTGCTGACAGAGGATATTCTTCGTAGTGCCCCCAGCGGTGATATTTTCGCTATCGGTCAAAATATAGGAATGGGCTGGGCCCCGGCCAGGCTGGGTGACAGGCAATTCCTTCTACTCAGTACGCAAGGCGGCATCCGGGCTTCCGATGGGACTGCCGTGGCGCTGGGCTACCATGTCGGCCACTGGGAGCTTGGACTACTGATGCAAGAGGCCGCACAGCAACTGCGGAATCTTGGTTGCATCCCGTTCGCGGGCTTCTGCACCGACCCTTGTGACGGACGGACACAAGGCACGCCCGGCATGATGGACAGTCTGGCATATCGCAATGACGCCGCGACAATTTTTCGCAGACTCATTCGCAGCTTGCCCACCTGCAAAGGTGTTCTTGGCATCGCAACTTGTGACAAGGGCTTGCCCGCGATGATGATGGCTCTGGCTGCTATGCACCAGTTGCCGTGTGTGCTGGTTCCAGGCGGAGTGACACTTCCACCCACTGAAGGTGAGGATTTGGGCACAGTCCAGTCTATCGGCACACGTTTTGCACATGGCCAGGTGACATTTGAATATGCCAAGCAGATAATCTGTCGTGCCTGTGCCAGCGCGGGGGGCGGCTGTCAATTTCTTGGAACCGCGGCCACGTCTCAAGTTGTCGCCGAGGCATTGGGTATGAGCCTGCCCCATGCGGCCCTTGCGCCATCGGGACAACCAATATGGCTTGATATGGCACATCGCTCAGCCAGAGCTCTTGTGCGGCTGCAGGAACAAGGCGTTGTGACCACAGATATACTCACGGATGCAGCCTTGCGTAATGCGATGGTCGTTTTCGCAGCCTTTGGCGGTTCGACGAACCTGCTATTGCATCTTCCGGCGATTGCACACGCAGCAGGACTGAGCCGCCCTACTGTCGAAGACTGGACAGCGGTTAATCAGCAGGTGCCGCGTCTTGTGGATGCGCTGCCCAATGGCCCTGTGGGACATCCGACCGTGCGGGTTTTCCTCGCTGGGGGCGTGCCAGAAGTGATGCTCCATCTGCGAGCAAGGAATCTTTTGGCGTTGGATGTGATGACAGTATCGGGCGAACCGTTGGGCAGACTTCTGGAGTGGTGGGAGCAATCCGAGCGGCGCAAAAGACTGCGAGAAATTCTTTACAAGCAAGATGCCGTCGACCCGGATGAGGTCATCATGAGTCCTGTTAGAGCGCGCCAGCGAGGCCTGGCCGGTACTGTTACTTTGCCGAAAGGCAATCTGGCGCCGCAAGGCTCCGTCGTCAAGAGCACCGCCATCGATCCGTCACTTCTTGGCTCTGATGGAGTTTATCGCAAGGTCGGTCCTGCTGGCGTATTTATTGGCGAGCGCGCCGCCGTAGAGGCCGTGAGGAAAGACGCCGTCAAACCTGGTGACGTGATTGTCCTGATTTGTGCCGGGCCGATGGGAAGTGGGATGGAAGAAATCCTGCAAGTGACAGGCGCACTTGTGCATCTACCGTGGGGAAAAGAAGTAGCGGTCATCACGGATGGGCGATTCAGTGGTGTCAGCACCGGCCCATGTATCGGACACGTTTCGCCGGAAGCCTTGGCAGGAGGTCCAATAGGAAAAGTGCTGGACGGTGACATTATTCAGATTCTTATTGATACCAACCGCTTGCAAGGCAGTGTGGACCTGATTGGAGCCGCCGACACCCCACGGGAGCAAAGAAGCGTCGAGCAAGGCACGCGGATACTGGCTCAGCGCCCACTGCGGGTGGACCTGGCGCCCCATCCCAATCTTCCCGCTGACACGCGTCTGTGGTCTGCTTTGCAGCAGATCAGCGGCGGCACGTGGGGCGGCTGCGTGTTCGATGTCGATGCAATCGTTGAAACGCTTAAAGCCAGCAACGTAGTTCAAAAATCAAAATGCAAAATGCAAAACTTGTCCTGAGCAAGGTCGAAGGATTAAGGAGGTCATCGCCGCCTTGCGGCGATTCCACAATCCTTCGAGTTCGCTCGGGACAAGTTTTGATTTTTAATCTTTGATATTTGCATTGACGTTAAGGGTGGCAGTATGGAACACAACCGAAAGAAGCTCTCGGGCGTCTTTGCTCCCGTGGTAACGCCCTTTCGTTCTGATGAAGTTGCGCTTGATGACCTGAGATTCAATCTGAGAAAACTCAAGCAGACCCCGCTAACTGGTTACCTCGCACTGGGTTCAAATGGCGAGGTTAAGAGTCTGAGCGAGAAGGAACAGCTTGAGGTTCTGGGGGTCTTTGCCGAGGAGAAAGGCGAAAAGGTTGTCATGGTTGGAACCGCCTGTGAATCCACCAGGCAGACCATCGAGAAATCAAAAGCGGCCTCCAAGATGGGCTTTGACTACGTCAGCATTCTTACGCCGAGCTATTTCGCCAAACGAATCGACGGTGCGACGTTGGCGGACTATTACGAACGAATAGCTGACTCAATTGACGTTCCGGTTCTGCTTTACAATGCTCCCGGCTTTGCAGGTGGAGTGGAGATACCGCCTCAAACTGTTGCCGAGCTGTCACGGCATCCTAATATCATTGGCATAAAGGATTCATCCGCTACTGGGCCGGCAAGATTTCTCGCGTGCCTCGATCCGGCTGAAGATTTCCATGTTCTTGCTGGTTCGGCTAATTTCTTTTATCCAGCTCTGCATCTTGGAGCCGCAGGTGGTGTGCTTTCTCTTGCCAACATTCTGCCCGAGCCTTGCTGCGAATTGTACGGACTATTTGCCCAGGGCAAATTTGATAAGGCCAGAGAGCTTCATTTCAGACTGGCCCGGCTTAATCAAGCCATCTCCGGGGCATGGGGTGTTGCGGGCGTTAAGGCGGCTATGGACTTGGCCGGATTCAAAGGTGGCCAGCCACGTCACCCACTCAAAGCCATATCTGATGAGGATGCGCGGCGAATCCGGGACAAAATGGTAAATGAAGGATTCAAAGTCCAAATAATTGCCTAAAGTGAGCTAAAGTGCCTAAAGTGCTCTAAAGTCCGAATTCACAATTTTAGGCACTTTAGTCACTTGAAATTTTAGGCACTCCTGTTGGGAACAACGTAACGATGACAGGAACAGAACAAACAAGCAGGCGCACATATCTGACGATATTGGGGGTTGATATCGGGACAGCCAGCATGAAGCTGGGCGCATTCCAACTCACCGACGGCACGCTGAGTCTACTTGAGCAGTTTCATCAAGAATACAAAGTCAACATCTATAACGACGGATTGTTCGGGGACATCGAGCAGGACAAATGGCGAGAAGCTTTCTGGGCCGGCTGTAAGGCAATGGGAGATACCGTCGCTGACGTCGATGTAATTTCGCTTTCCGGAACCACGCCCGGTCTGACAGCCATGGATAAGAACGGCGAGGCACTCTACCCTGCTATTTTGATGCTTGACCAGCGCTCGCGCAAACAGGCACAATCCATAATAGATACAATTGGCATAGACAAGCTCTTGAAAACTACGGCAAATATGCCCGTTGCCGGCGGTTGTTCATTGGCCAGCATTCTTTGGATCAAGGAGAATTTGCCGAACGTCTTTGATAAAACCTACATGTTTGGTCACTCCAATACCTACTTGGCACACTGGCTAACCGGGGCTTATGCCATAGATCCTTCATCCGCGTCACTCACTGCTCTATACAATACCGTTCGCAACGATTTCACCTGGAACGAAGACATCGCCTCGGCGTTTGACATTTCACTTGGCCGGCTGCCTCCAATCATACCAGCTCACCAGAGTGTTGGCCGAGTCTGGCGCTCACTCGCCGCAGAACTCGGTCTTGACAAAGCCCCTGCGGTCCTGATTGGCGGAAACGATGCGGTGCTCGCCGCCTATTCGGTGGGAATCAACGCACCGGGGGACATCATCAACGTAAACGGCACTTGCGAAATTACGCTGATCTGTCTTGATAGGCCGCTGCCATCCTGCAATTACAACACCCGAGCGCACGTTGTCCCCGACAGATGGCTGACGTTACATGTTATGAATGCGGGAGGAATCGCACTGGACTGGTTCAAAAACCTGTTTTGCAGTGAATTGACTGCCGAGGAGTTTTACAGCGGATTCCTCCCACAAACGATTGACAAGGCCGTTGATTGTTCAAGCAGTGTGACTTACGTGCCTTATCTTATGGGTTCGCGCTATTCTGGCGAGCCGCTGAAAGCGCAGTTATTGGGACTGACTCAGCAGACGACCCGCGAGGAGATATTGGCGGCGATCGTCCGGGCCTTGTGCGAGTACCAGAAAGCACACCTGGAAGAAATTGGCCAGAGCGTTTCTCTCAGCGATACGATACAGGTAACCGGCGGAGCGGTAAGTCCAGCGCTGATTAGGGCCAAATCGAGATGGATGAGAGACTGCCGGTATGTGCTCAATGAGCAGTCATCCATGAAGGGGGCCGCGATGCTCGCCGCGAAATACCTGCAAGGCTAATAAAGGTGCTGATATGACCAAGTCGCAAGAAATGTCTCGTATTTCGTTAATCGGTTGCGCCACTCGTGTCGTCAGACGGCCAACGTTCTACGCAACCGCAACCGGATATTCGTTTCTTAGCGCTGCCTGTATAGCAGTTGTTCTGCTCGTAGGAGAGGCTTGGGCCGATGTGCTCAGCAACGTGGATCTGTATGGTGTGCACGAGGTTGTGTTTTCTGGCCTACCGTATGGGCCGGTGGACAATCCGGCAGTGGAAGTGGACCTCGTTACTGAGTGGCACCACGAGAGTGGCGAACCGACTTACAAAATCCACGGTTTCTGGGACGGCGATGGCAGAGGTGGTGCATCCGGCAGTGTATTTAAAGTCAGGTTCTGCCCGACCAAGCTGGGAAACTGGACGCTCGTCCGAACGACCTCGAACAAGCCACAACTACATGCCCAAAGGCAGGGCTACTCCATTGTGTGTGTCGCTTCCAACAATAAAGGTTTTTGGGAGGTGGACAAAGACGCCGCACAAGGCCGCTGGTACAAGCGCTCTGACGGTTCGCATCCGTATATCGTCGGCAATACGATGTATAGTTTTCTGTCAGAATACGATGACAAAGGGCCTACAGCCGGAAACATCGCAGCCGACATAAAAGGCAATGGTCAGTACTTCAAGAAGGTGCGGTTCTCCATTGCTGCCGACCGCTATCCGCATCCGACGGACAAACCTTTTCTGGATAATTCAGGAAACCCAACAGATAATGGCAATTTTTCGCATCGGCCAAATCCAGCATGGTTTCACAACCGAGTTGACCTGGCGGTAAAGCTCGCCTGCGAGACTGATTTGATCGCCGATTTGATCCTGAACGGTCCGGACACGAAAGACTCTCGGTCGGTCTTGCAAGCTGCTGAAAATGCAGGCGATTGCACGCTCATCTTAAAATATATCGCCGCCCGCTATGGCAGCTATCCGAACATCTGGATATGCCTGTCAAATGAATTCGATATCAAAAGTCCGAAATATACCCCAGATGACATAGCGAAGTTTGGCCAGAAAATAAGACAATTTCTTGCCTATCCAACGCCCGTTAGCGTACATTCCAGCCCACGCAACTGGGATACGCAACTGGACACCGATCCGCTCTGGAACGACCACATAACGCTTCAAAATAAGATAAAGAAACTGCCCATCGCTGCAGATTTTGTGGCGAGAAATTTTCGGATCGGCGGTGCAAATAAGCCCGTGATAGACGATGAATTAGCCTATGAAGGCCAAGGCGATGGCTGGACTGAGGAGGACGTCATCGAGGCGCACCTGGGCGCATTTCTGGGCGGCGGTTATGGCACAACCGGCTACAAGCCGGCTAACAAAAAAGGACACTATTTCTACGGCAACTTCAAGGCTTCCGAACACCGGTCCGCTGACAACTTGCTCTGGCTGCGTCAAATAATTGATCAGAATATTACATTCTGGAAGATGGCACCAGCTCGTGACTCCGACAGCGGCGACAATAACACCAGCATCTTTGACAACATCCATCCGGATTTTCGCGCAATGGAGTGGCCTGGCCATGAGTATGTTCTTGGTACAAACCAGGCACGCCGAGACATTTGGGCTAAGTTGCCCGAGGGGCAATGGCAGGTCAGTTGTTACGATGTAGTAAACAAAAGACAAAAAATGCTGGCTCTGGCAACGACCGGCACATTCAATTTCGATGCCCCAGATTCGCGGGCGGTCATATTCCACCTTAAAAAGCGAGAGAAATGACAGTCAAGGTTCGAAAGGGAAATCGCCCATGTTCGCTTTGCACCCACTGATAATTCTTGTCATCGGCATACTAACTGTCGTGCTCATGATCACGCGGCTGAAGATGAATGCCTTCATTGCATTGATCAGCTCTGCCGTGGTGGTTAGCCTGCTGGCTCCTGGCGACCTGGCTGGCAAGATCGGCCGAGTGGCTGAAGAATTCGGAAAAACAGCGGGTAACATCGGGGTAGTAATTGCTCTGGCCGTAGTTATCGGCAGGTGCATGATGGATAGCGGAGCTGCAGATCGAATTGTTCGCAGCTTTCTCTTGCTGCTGGGAGAAAAGCAAGGTGCCACGGCCCTGATGGCCAGCGGATACGTGTTGGCTATACCCATTTTCTTTGACACGGTTTTCTACCTGCTTTTCCCATTAGCACGTTCAATGCACCGGCGAACAAAGAAGCATTACCTGAAATATGCTCTGGCGATTGCTGCCGGCGGCGTCGCCACCCACTGCCTTGTTCCGCCAACTCCCGGACCACTCATTGCGGCTGATAATCTGAGCATCGACCTCGGAGCTATGATTCTGATAGGCGCGGTCGTGGCGATTCCAGCCTCAATTGTCGGCTTGTTCCTTACGGGCTGGATTGACCGCTGGTTGAACATACCAATGCGACCGATGGGCGGTGGATTACCGGAGCCTGAACCGCTTCAAGACCAGCAATTGCCTCCCCTGCTGCTGTCGCTGCTGCCGATTGCCCTGCCGGTCATGCTTGTTTCGAGCAACACGATTGTTAATGTCATCGCCAAAGGTGCGGCTGAAGGGTCGCCACTGCGCCAGGCGGCTGCAATTAGTACAGTCTTAGGCAACGTGAACCTGGCAATGCTTATCTCCACCGCAATTGCCCTCTGGATTCTCAAGAGCAAGCGCAGGCTGACAAGCGCCCAGTTGGCGGAAATCGTTGAGGTGTCACTAATGAGCGGCGGCATAATTATCCTCATTACGGCAGCAGGTGGCGCCTTTGGTGCAATGCTCAAGGCTGCGCAAATAGGCCCGGCTATTGAAAACTTGTTCCAGGCAAAGAGCAGTGGCCAAGCAAGCGGCTTGATACTGCTGCTATTGGGTGCATTTATCTCTTCGGTTATGAAGACCGCACAGGGCTCGAGCACTGTCGCAATGATAACAGCCTCAGCAATGATCGCGGCAATGATTCCCTCAACCAAGGTCCTGGGTTATCACCCGGTCTTACTGGCGACCGCCATAGGAGGCGGCGCAATGATCTGCTCCTGGATGAATGATAGCGGGTTCTGGGTTTTCGTCAAGATGGCAGGTTTGACCGAAGCAGAAGGAATTAAATCCTGGACGGCCCTGGTTGCGGTGGTCGGCGTCGTATCAATTATCGTATCGCTTTTGCTGGCTATCATTTTCACAACGGCATAGCAAGACAAACAGCCACAGAAGACACAGAGTTCACAGAGATAGAAAAATAGAATATTTTCTCGCTCCGTCGCCATAGCTTTGGAGCGTCGGCGACAGAGTCCTCTGTGGTGTCTGCGGCAAAAACAGTAAAGTAGCACTGTCTCAAGGCAAAAATGTCTTGAAGCACAGCCCGTTTTCATTTACTCTGTCGCATTAGGAGCCACAGAGCACACAGAGTTCACAGAGATAGAAAGATGAAAAGACATGGAGCCCACAGGGATAAAACAAAAATAGAGCCTCTGAGTTCTCTGTGCCCTCTGTGGCCAAAACGAAATTAAATCTTCAATAATTTGCTAACTGTTTATTGCAGGAGGTAACCAATGAATCCTCAGATCAATCGTCGGACATTTCTTAAACAAAGTGCTGTGATTGGAGCGGGCGTCACGGTTCTCAAATCGGGGATACTCAAAGCTGGTCGGTCGCCGAGTGAAAAGCTCAACATCGCCATTATCGGCGTCGGCGGACGAGGCGCCGGCAATATGGATAGCGTGAAGAGCGAAAATATCGTCGCGCTATGTGATGTGAACGAGAAAAACTTGGCCGTCGCTGCAAAGCAGTTTCCCAACGCCAAGACATACATCGACTGGCGCAAATGCCTCGATCAGAAAGATATCGATGCGGTTGTTTGCTCCACGACCGATCACACACACGCTTTCATCAATGTCTGGGCAATGAACCGCGACATGCACGTCTATTGTGAGAAGCCACTTGCCAACTCAGTGCACGAGGCCAGGGTCGTCCGCGAGACATACCTGAAAAACAAGCGCAAACTGGCAACGCAGATGGGCACGCAGATACACGCCTCAGACAATTATCGGCGCATGGTCGAATTGATACGGCGTGGCGCGATAGGCACAGTCAAAGAAGCCCGCGTCTGGTGCAGCCGCACGCCCGAGGGCGGAAGCTACCTGCCGGCGGTTGAGCCCGTTCCGGAGCACCTTGACTGGGACCTGTGGATTGGCCCGTCACCGTATCACCCCTACAATCCGGACTACCTCAAGGGAGGTTGCCTCGGCTGGAACCGCTTCTGGGATTTCGGCAGCGGCCAGATCGGCGATATGGGCAGCCACATGATGGACATGGCGTATTGGGCGTTGGACCTTCGCCTGCCCACCACCTGCCAGGCTGAGGGGACACCCGTCAATCCCGACACGTGCCCGCAGTCGCTCACGGCTGAGTGGGACCACCCGGCCAATGATTGGCGACCAGCCGTCAAGGTCTACTGGTACGATGGCGGAAAAAAGCCTGGCCTGCCATCAAAGGTTTTTGACCGCGACGAATTGTTTAAGGGGGTCCTGTTTACCGGCGACAAGGGCTGGCTGCTGGCTGACTACGACTGGCGAATCCTTATGCTCAAGGGTGATATGACGCACTACAGCTCGCCCAAGCCGGATGACCTGATTCCGCCGTCGCCCGGCCATCACGAGGAGTGGATTATTGGTTGCAAAACAGGTAAGCCCACGCTCTGCAACTTTGACTATTCCGGCGCACTAATTGAGCACAATCTGCTCGCTCTTGTTGCCTATCGGGTAGGCAAGAAACTCGAATGGGACTCTAAGAATCTCAAGGCGACCAACTGCCCGGAGGCCGACCAGTACATCCGCAAGACTTATCGCGAGGGATGGGTGCTGAACGGCTGACCGATCAGCGTGTCTTACGTAGCGCCTATTACGTATTTAGTACACCATTTCACAAATAGAACGACTACGAGATTGCCACGCTCGGCTACGCCTCTCTCGCAATGACGCCGGATGCAACTCTATGTCATTGCGAGGAGCGAAGCGACAAAGCAATCTCATTCTGGCATAGTAGCGAGATTTACGGAACGCTGTACCATTCCCGCACGACGAATTTTTCCGCCCCCGCCGGTTTGCTTCGCAAACGCGAAGCTGCGGGGGCAACATACACGGCGGGCGGACATCATAACGTTCGGCATGCAATACTTACTATCGCGGAGGAGAAAAGTACCACAAAACCACCGGCAATTATGGTCATGATAATCGCCAGCAGCTTTCGACGGTCAGCGGCAATCCCTACGATGGCAAATACCAGAGCCAGCACAAAACAGGTCACTGTCAGCAGCCTTCCAAAGGCTGTAATAGGACTGCCTCAGCCAGGCCGAAGTATCGCAAGTAAAAAGATGGTCGCAATGGCTACGCCGAGAAAAGTTGCAGCTATTTTCCCGAAACGCATTTTCCAGCTCCTGCAAAAACACCAAGATGGGAAGGAAATCAGGGCATCAGGAAAACAGGGTGCAGAATATTAGGAAATCAGGCCATCAGAAAGAAAAAGGAACCCGATAACCTGGTAGCCTGATGCCCACGGCCTGATAGCCGGGTATCCTGTTTGCCTGATTACTACTTTGCCAAATACCGGGTATGGCCTGCCGCGCGAGTCACGCCAACCCGGTCAAAGTAATCCAGCAAAGGAATCGCAAATTTCCTGCTGGTATCCAGAAGATATTTGAACTTCACACTTTCCAGTCTGCCCTCCCTCTCGATAAACGATGTCAGAGTCTGCCGGGCACGCTCAACCGCCTCGGCGTGGAAAAACAGGTCATTCTCAACTCGAACCAGACGCTCCTGCTCCAGCATTATCTGGAGAATTCTCTGTACTTTGTCGGGAGCTGCCCCGGTCTGTTCGATAATCTCCGCTCTGCTGGGCGGGTTGAAGGGCCTATCTGTAAAAAGTGATTCGACCGCCTGCAGAAGTTTCTGCTCGGCCTCACCGAGCATCTCACGGTGTTCCGGCAGAGCCAGCCGGTGCTTTCTCTCTTCCAGGCTGCCCCCGGATAGCAGCAAATTGAGCACGCCGTCAAAAATATCTTTTCGCAGGCCGGACGCTTCATAGAACTGAGCAAGACCTATTCCAGGACTTTCCGGACTGCGGTGATGAAAGTCACGAACCACGCCGAGCAATCGTTGCTGGACCTCGGCAAGTGTGTCAACGTGCATATACAGTTTAGCACCCAGGTCGATAACCTTATGTTCGCGGATAAGCTCAGCAAGGATTTCTTTCAGTGGTCCGGGCGGCACCTTCGTGCGAAGCGAGACCTCAGTTTCACTTATGGCAGCAGCCTCAGCGGTTTTTATAGAATATTCAATGAAATCTTTCCTGCTCCGGACCGCCTTTGCACGGGCTTGGGCATCCTGAAGTACCTGCGGCTGGTTTCGCCGCAGCTTTTCTGGAATCGCTTCGACAATCATTCCGCCGCCGACCGTCTGCACCGGCGAAAGTGTCCGCAGTATGAAACGGTCGCCCGGCCCTGCAACTATAGGCTCACTTAGCGCGACCTGGACCCCGCACCAATTGCCGGTTCTGCCAGGAAAGCCCGGGCTCGGTGGGGGGCAATTGGTGCGGGGCCCGGCAGCGGCGATGTTGCCCTGCAACAGATACAGCATGGCGACGACTTCGGATGTGCCGGTGTGAAACTTTACCTGGATGCCGTTTTTAAGACCCTGGCCGACGCGAGGCAGAAGACTAAGCTCACACAAATACAACTGCTGCGGCGAAAAATAGTCACCGACTGTAACTACATTACCTCGCTCAATAGTCCGGTAGTCCCATTGAGGGACATTGAGTGCGGCACATTGGCCGACCATTGCCGTGTCACTATTTCGCCTGTAAACCTGTATAGCTTTTATTCGGCCCTTAGTGCCGTGAGGAAAAAGGATCATCTCATCGCCGATTTTAGCTGAGCCCGAAACCGGAATGCCCGTCACTACCGTGCCGTAGCCTTTTACAGAAAATGCTCTCTCCACCGGCAGGCGAAATACTCCGTCGCTGCATTTCGGCTCGATGGTATCGACCAGCTCTTTCAGGGCCTGGTAAAAGCTCTCGAAGCCTTCGCCTGTCACGCTGGATATGGAAAGAATCGGAGCATCGGCAAGAAATGTGCCGACAAGAAATTCCTTAATCTGGCCGGTAACAATCTGGACACGCTCGGCTCCGACACAATCGACTTTGGTCAGGGCCACAATGCCGTGTTTGACGCCCAGCAACGTGAGTATATCAAGGTGCTCGCGCGTTTGCGGCATCACTCCGTCATCGGCGGCAATCACCAAAATAACGCCATCGATGCCGGTTGCGCCCGCAACCATCGTCTTTATAAAATTCTCGTGGCCGGGGACATCAACAATGCCCACTTCAATCTCGGCGAGCATACATGGCGCAAAGCCAAGCTCGATAGACATCCCCCGCTCCTTTTCGATCTTGAGGCGGTCCGTGTCACATCCTGTGAGCAGTTTTACCAGCGCAGTCTTACCGTGGTCGATGTGGCCTGCTGTGCCGAGTGTAATGTTCTTTTGTGTTGCAGGCATACGTCGTAATCTCACTTTTAGCCACAGATTACACAGATTCCACAGATTTTGATTCCGCGAAATCTGTGGTTAAATTATCATCTATTTGAGAATCTCACGCAGTGCTTCCACAAGTATTCTTTCGTCGCCGTCGCGGAGGGTGCGCGGATCGATAAGAACCTGATCACTTTGGATTCGTGCGAAGATAGGTGTACTATGGTGCCGAAGCCGGTTAGCTAATTGCTCTGCGCTGATTTTTTCTGGTTGTATTACTACCAGTGTCGTCGCCAGGTTCTGAGTGGGCAAAGAGCCACTTCCCATCTGTGAAAAACCTGGAACAGTTGTAAACACGGCCCCAGAAATACTTTGCCTGCCCTGCCTGGCAAGACGCTCTGCTTGCTCAGTAATTTCCGGCAGGCTCCGCCTGAGCATTTGCAGAGTCGGAACTTCTCGCAGGGCAATATTTTCATCCAGAAAAAGCTTCAAGGTCGCCTCCAGAGCAGCAAGGGTGAGTTTGCCCACCCGAACAATCCTGGCGAATTGATTCTTGCGTACAGCGTCTATCAACTTAGCTCTGCCGAGGACGATTCCTGCCTGCGAGGCGCCGATGAGCTTGTCGGCGCTTGAAGTGACGATGTCGGCTCCCTTACTGATCGATTCGGGCAAAGTTGGTTCAGGCTCAAAGCCAAACTGAGAAAAATCTATAAGCGCCCCTGCCCCAACATCGTCGATCATAATAAGCCCATGCCCGTGCGCGATTTGGACAAGTTCTTCAAGTGGGACTTCCGAAGTAAATCCCTGAATGTTGTAGTTGCTCGGATGGACGCGCAAAATGGCGGCAGTATTCTCGGTGATGGCGTTGACATAGTCATGTGGGTGGGTTCTGTTGGTCGTCCCTACCTCAACGAGTTTAGCGCCGCTGAAAGCCATGACTTCCGGCAGGCGAAATGAGCCGCCGATCTCAACCAGTTGCCCGCGAGAAACTATGACCTCCTTACCTTTAGCGACAGTATTCAACACGATGGCGGTTGCAGCGGCATTATTGTTGACAACGGTGGCCGCCTCCGCTCCTGTCAATTGTTGCAGCAGCCGTTCTATACATCCATCTCGCTTAGAGCGTTTGCCGGTTTCGATGTCAACCTGGAGCAGCGAATATCCGGAAAGTTGGTCCTGTATCTGCTGAAGCGCCTGTGCCGGCAGAACCGCACGGCCAAGTCCGGTATGTAAGATGATGCCCGTCGCGTTAACGACTCTTCGATAGTATGGCCTGGCGATTGCTTTGAGGCGAAGCTCCACACCGGCCACGATCTTCTGACGAATTGTATCTTCGTCCGTCTCAGCTATTTCCCCAGCAATAAGCAGGTTTCGAACTTCATCCACCGCTTCACGAACGCAGTTGGTAAGTACCTTCCTGCCGACTTTGTCGGCAGAGCTTGCCAGAGCCGGGTCTTTCAAAAGGCTCTCAACCGAAGGCAGTTGCCGTAATAGGCGCTCGGTTTTTTCTTCCATAAGTTACCTAAAAACTTCACATAACACAGCTCTGTAAAATAGATTGTACATTATTCCCGCGAAAAGACAACGCCCCTTACGGCTAAAAATCGTGCAGATCGGGGTTTTATCTTGGATATTCACGATAGGTTTGTTAACATAAAAGTATCGATGCAGCTTCACTGACTCTATGGAAAAACCTAAGAAAGCAGATAACAAAATGAGCTTTTCAGCGTCTAAGTTTACAAGACTAAAGAACTTTTGCGGCAGTAGTGCAGTAAGGTGAATTTACCGGAGGTCAGCGAATATGAAGACAAAAGATATCCTGATTACAGTTGCTATCATAGTCGTAGCTCTTGCGGCCTTTTACATATATTCCCAGCGGAAAGGGTACGTTAGTATTGATGCCGGTGGTGCCGCTGCTTCTTTGCAGCTTCGCAGCGGCTGGCTAACTGGGGCGCATATCGGCTCAGACTCAGGGCCTGTCTTAGTTCCTGCGCGACCCAGCAGGCCGGAGCGGCTGCGCATAATCAAGAAGGAAAATGGCAGCGGCTGGCAGCTCGAAACGACCGGGCCTTGGGGAAACCTGGCACGAATCAATGTGAAAAATCGCCTGACAACCATTCTTCGAGTTGGCTCACCATTGTTGATTAAGCCCACCGTCCAGCGAAGCGGCTCGAACGTCTCAATAGGTCTGTCAATCATTGGCCAGGCAGGCGAGCAGTATGGCGTCCGGCAAGTAACCAAGGACGGCACGTACCTTGCTGCCCCTGATGTAAAGATTGTCGACGAATCCGGAAAGGTTCTTTCCGCCGGCAAATTTGCCTATGGCTGAGGCGGCGTCTGCCGGTACTCGTGGCGAGTGCCAAGCGACTTCAAAGGCAAATACCAGGTGCAGGTGGATATGGACCTGGGGCCATTTGAAAAGAAACTGGACGACACATGGTACTCGATATAATAAGCCCCGATCAAGTCGGTGCTCTGAGCACCGGCGGGCAACGAGAAAATCTCTTGCCCGCCTTTTTTGTGGCGCCAATAGAGAGGTAGTGGATATGATAAATACAGAAAGACGAAAAAGGGTCATGCAGCGATCAATGCGACTTGGGCACTGCATTTGTGATCCTAAGCAACCCTGTCCTTGTGACCTTTTCAGGCAAAAGAACATTTGTACTTGCGCCGGCGAGCGGCTGGATAGCCCTACAGGACCTGTTCAACTGACCAAGCTCGTGGAAAAAGCCGGCTGCGCTTCTAAGATAGACCAGGCATTTCTAAAACGCGTGCTCAAAGACTTGCCCGCGATTGATGACCCTCGGGTGTTGGTGGGCGTGCCAGCGGGAGACGATGCCGGAATATACGATATGGGCGACGGCAAGGCTCTTGTGCAAACGGTCGATGTATTTACGCCGTCTGTCGATGACCCGTACACCTTCGGTCAGGTTGCCGCCGCCAATTCAGTAAGTGACATTTACGCTATGGGCGGAACGCCAATGACAGCACTTTCGGTTATCGGATTTCCCGCCCGCAAGATTCCAGATAAGGTGATGTACGAAATACTCTGCGGCGGCATCGACAAGATGAAGGAAGCGGGCGTTGCCATTATCGGCGGCCATAGCATTGACGACGCCGAAATCAAGGCGGGCTTTGCCGTTACGGGCTTAATAGATAAGGACAAAATTATCACCAATGCCGCCGCACGCTCGGGCGATGTGCTTATATTGACTAAACCGCTCGGCACAGGAATCATCGCTTTTGCTGCTCAGATCGGAAGGGCTGAGCCCGGCAGTGTCGAGGCGGCAGCCGAATCGATGACCGCACTTAATAAAGAAGCGGCCAGGTTGATGGTCGAGTTCGGCGCGCACGCCTGCACCGACGTGACCGGCTTCGGCCTGATAGGGCACCTTACTGAGATGGCTTTATCCAGCGGCGCTATCGTCGAGGTAATCTGGGACGACATTCCGCTACTTTCCGGAGTGCTTGAATACGCTGCAGCAGGAATCCTGCCGGGTGCTATTGAGCGAAACAAGGAATCCTGTGGCAAGAAAGTCGTTGTTAGAGACTCCTTGCCGGAGGAAATGACCGATATATGCTACGATGCCCAAACCTCTGGCGGGCTTCTGATAGCGATTGCAGAAAGTGAAACCGACAATTTTTTGAAGGCGCTGCGCAAACAAGGGGTTGCTGCCGCTACAATCATCGGCAGGGTTACCGGAAAAGGCGCAGGACTTATTTACCTCAAAAGTACCGGCAGACGCGAAGTACCTTTGGCCAAAACTACTCCTGTCCCAGACACTCTGACCCCTGAACCCCGACCGCTGATAACCAAGGATGTTCCCTGCTGCGCCGACGCTGTAAAATCTGCCCAATCCGGCACTGCCGAGTCTTCCGGGACAGCCGAGGTTGCGGCCAAGTTCAAGGATTTTCTTAGCGCCGCCAGCTCGCCGCACGGCCTGGATGCTTACACTAAGCAGGCTATTGCGATTGCACTTTCGGTCGCCATGCGTTGTGAGCCTTGCTTGAAAATGCACGTGAAAGCTGCCCACAAGAAGGGCTTTACCCAGGACGAGATAGACGAGGCCGCCTGGATGGGCATCAGTTTCGCCGGCTCACCTGCGATGGTCTTTTACGAGCAAATCAAAAATACGTGTCTTTAAGTATTTTTGAGAAAATGCAGTTGTTGGAATCTGTGCCCAGGCATAAAATAATTTTTATTAGAGCGCAATATTGAGGAACCGCGTAGTTAGAGATAAGTTTCAAATATCCTGATTTTCTGACAAAATACTCGCAGAGTTATGATACGTCGTCGGTGGCCGGAATGGTGGGACTGGGAATTGGAACTAAGCCCACACTTATTTAAGCGAATGGTCGACCGCGGCTTTTCAGAATTAGACCTGCGAGCAATGCTCGAGCATTCAAGGGGCTATCGACCCGATATAGTTGAAGGCCGATGGGTTATTGTTACTTCGCGCCGTCGGCGAACGTGGGAAGTAATTGTGGAGCCAGATTTTAATGCCAAGCGTCTGGTGGTAATAACCGCTTATCCATATTGGGAATCCTGATATGAATGACTCATATTTGGAAGTAACGTTTCGACATGGGCGGCCGATGGCTGCGTACTACTATTTACCACGTCGTCCGAAAGACAAAAGCTACCGAACCAGACGAGTTGAGCCGGGACTTGTGATTGATTTTGCCCGTGACGGAAGACCTATTGGGATTGAGATAGTAGCTCCGGATAAGCTCACTTTGGCTGCGTTCAATCGCGTTGTTCGGAATCTCGGCTTTCCGCCGTTGAAACGGGCCGATTTAGCTCCGTTGATAGCAGCTTAGCGATAGAATCTTGTTTTCCCATCACTCGTCTCGGCGTAGGCGCAAAACCGTAGCCGGAACCTGCTACGGTCTTTTACGAATCCATCCTCCGAAGCAGAGCTTCTGCGGAGGACGGACAAAATAAGAGCTCTTAAACAGATGACCTTCAAAACACGTGATAGTATGTGCTTGAACTACAACTGCGATTTGTTATGATGTAGTCTGAGATCAAAGATTGGGTATTTTGTGCAGGATGCGACATCAAACTCACAGGCCAATCGTGTTCGACAATATCTCGGACTTGAGTGAGGGCACGGCCGCCGACTCACTGGTAGAACGGCATCGCCTGGCATTTAGCCCGTTAGATAGATTAAAACATCTAATGGGCTTAACCCCGTTAGAAATACGTATTAAAGGCAGCTATCCCGACAGGTTGGGAGCTTTTCTAACGGGCTTAACGTTGGTAGAGCTTCTTGTTGTCATCGCGATTATCGCCCTTCTGGCTGCGATCTTGCTGCCGGCGCTCTCTCGGGCCAAGGCGAAGGCTCGAGAAGTGGCCTGCCTGAGCAATCTGAAGCAGCTTCAAATCTGTGCAAAGCTCTATTCGCTGGACTACGACAGCTTCCTGCCGCCGAACCGATACGTTTATGACCTCGGCACCGGAAAACCTTCGCCCGTCTTCAGCGATAAGCTGACATGGTGTGCCGGGCTGGCGCCCTTCGATAAGACCACCGAGAATATCGAACGCGGCTTGCTCTTTCCTTACAACAAATCAACCGACATCTATCGCTGTCCGTCCGACATGTCGCGGGTGCGAACGCCGGAAGGTAAATCCCTGAATCTTCGGCGGACGCGTAGTTATAACTTGAGCCAATCCATAAATGGCGCGCCATATACCGGCAACGAAACGTTCTACCCGCCGAGCTTCGCCAAGGAATCCGAGATCGACAATCCGCCGCCATCGGAGCTGCTCTTCTTCGTTGATGTCCACGAAGATAGTATCCTCGATTCCCACTTCGGCATTCCGCCCCGGGGTTGGGAGTTCGGTGAGCAGAACCCACGGTGGTGGGACCTTCCAGCCGGCCGGCATTCGCAGGGCGGCAACTTTTCCTTCGCCGATGGCCACGTCGAGCACTGGCGATGGGTCGCCCCAAAGCTCTTCACCGCACTTGGCCAACTCGTTAGGGCAGACGGCGAACTGGAGGACTTCCTCAGGGTTCAGCGAGGTATGAAGCCCGAAACAAGGTTCTAAGGTTCTTTTATTTTGCCACAGAGGCACAGACGCCGTCCTGAGCCAAGCCGAAGGAAGACACAGAGAAATTCAAAAATATTTAGCCTGCCATCTCACGGCAGGTTTTATTTAACCACGAATTGACACGGATTTACACGGTTTTTCGTTTAGGCGGCACACCTGCTGTGCCGGTCAATAAAAAACCACGCAATTGTGACATAAATATTCCAGTTAGCCGGAAATTCAGGCTTGCAGCTTTTGCCAAAACGAGTATAATTACAAATCATTATAAACTAACGTTTATCCGCCGTAGGCCAATTTACAAGACGTACGCGGGACTATTAGTATGTGTTTATAGCTCCCCCTAAGGAGTCCTTAAGACTTCCACAGGTATTATTATGTTCGGCTTAACATGAAGGGAGAAAAACATTGCACCCGGTTAAACTAAAGGAAGATGGTTCGCTTCAAGACGTCTATAAACCCGCAATCTATCTTGACACCAATTTAGTTCGCCACTACTACAACGCCGAAGGGGCAGAATTGTGCGTGGACGATGACGGCAATGAAGTCGAACCGCCATGGGATTCAGGTTTCCACAAGATCCAGTCATCGCTGGATACTCGAAGGCAAATGCTGTGGGATATGATTCGCAAGCGGGACGCCTTCAAGGATTTCGCACTCCTTCGGCATTACGCAATCAACTGGCTCACCAACGCATCCCTCATCCTCACCCCGATCGCAGTTTTGGAGTTGTTCAAACTCCATGCCGAGGTCTTGTTCAAGCAGATTTGCGCCGACGCAGTCGGAGTCAAGTGCGTACAGAGATGGGGGGACAGGGACGTCGGAAAATACCTCACAGAGATCTTCCGGCGTTTTCTTGCCGACGAGAAACATGAGCCGATCAGATCGGTGAAGCAAGATTGTACCTTCAATCTCTCGTTCGCCGAGGCACACGGCCTTAAGGGAACTTTCTACGTAAGTGATCTTAGGTTCCGTATCACCGACGGTGATGTCGCCCGGATTCTCTGGGTTCCGTCGTTCCTGCAACTCGAAACTACTGATATTCTGCACATTCATGCAGCACACCTGCTTGGTTGCGACTACTTTGCGTCCCTCGATAAGGGCTTCTCGCGCAATAAGGACATAATCGAAAGCTTTGCGCGCTTCAAGATTCTGTGCAGCGTGAAGGAAGTTATAGACGTCATGAAGCGCAACAGGAAAGAGGACTCACAATGAACGGATTCAGTCAATTGAAGAAGGCTCGTCGAGGCGCCTTAATAGTAAGCCGACTATGTTCGTTATCATGCGTTGTTTGTCCGGCTACGCTGGATAAACTTTCAATTAGTGAGGTGTTTAGAACGGGCTCTACTTCTGCACGATAAACCTTTGAGAACCAGCCAGAAACATTGAATTTTTAGATGGATTTGATATTCTATTAGAAAAGATATTTTAGCAGCGAGCCGACCGAGGATATACAATGTTATATGGTAAATCCTAGTTAATATATATAACATCTCAAATTTAGGAGAAGTTCATATTCATAGTTTCTGGGGAAACTCTTATGGATATAATACTTATTTTCATTGAGTGGTTTCTCGTAGTAATTGTGTTTTCTTCTGTAGTGGCTGCAGCAAAGATTCTTCTTAAAAAACAAAAAAAGTCTAAACCTTTGATTATTGGGCTGGTCACATGGATTGTATTAGGTTTAACGCTTTTCTGTAACCTTTTTTTCCATGCTGAAGAAGGATATTGGATTTGGCAAGACAGACGTGAACATCTACATGATCTGTATTACCCCAATGAACCAAGGTACAAAACGAACCAGTCAACTATTGATACGCCAGCGCCACAACCATACGCCAATACCGAGTATAATTTTTCTATCTACTTTCCGGAAGGTTGGACCATTAAAAAGCCAATTACTTCAGGTTCAATTGTTATCAAAGCTATCCATCGAGATGAGCATGAGAACTTCGCAGCTCTGAACATCTACGTACAAGAAGCAGATGACACTTTTGATTTCGCAGCTTTAACACCGGAACAGCTTTTCACGTTATCATATGGGGAAAAAGGAGAACTCTTTGATTTTGGCGAGGAAATCATTAATAGCAGAAGGGCGTTATGGATGAAAATCAAAGTCACGAGTGGAATATTGCCAATTTATGCAATCAATTATACTTTCTTTAATGACAAGAAAATATTTAATCTCTTTGGCAACACAGCTCTAGGTGGAATTGAGTGGTTTGAAGCAAATGAGGAAATCCTAAAATCATCAATCCGAACTTTTAAGTTTATACAACCTTAAAAACCTTGGGCAATAAAGCTGTGCTGCACCTTTTTGAGTTGTGATGGGCAAGTAGGACCACAAGCTGACTGAGCGGAGATAGGAGAGAATAATGAAAGAGATAGCGTTGGGCAACGGCCTGAACGCAAAGGTCGGTAGTGCGATGAAATCGCATCAATTATGTGGGAATATGAAAATTGTGTGAAGTTTCGCACCCTATGTGCCTTGAAGCGCTCTATAAGTATATACGCACATACTTATATAGTCTCCCAGCCAAACTTGTGGTGAGCTTGCCGAATCCATCCTCGTAATTTCTGTAATTCGTGTTCAAAATCTAATTATCGCGGAAATCGAAGCCGAACCGTGATTATAATTTCACAAGCTGGAAGCTTGTGCTACGTTGGTTGTATTGGGAACATTTATCTATCTCTGTCAAGGGATTTGCCGGAGAATAAAAAATCTAAGCGGAGGTAAGACAGAATCATGAAAGAGATACCGTTAGGCCCGAAAGCAGAAGACAGAGGACAGATGACGGAAGTTTACCCGCCGGAGGCGGGACAGAGGACAGATGACAGAAATTTTAGGTTATCAGGCTATCAGGAAATCAGGTTGTAGGAAATCAGGGAATCAGGATACCAGGCAGGTTAGAAATAGATAACAGAGGACGGAGGACGGAAAACAGAATAAAGAATACAGAATTCATAATGTTTAGCCCGCCGATCCTTCAACTGCGTTCAGGACAGGCTTACTCGGCGGGTTTTTGTTCAAACGCCACAATCAAGCACCGAGTATCCAGCTGCTAAGGTGCGATTGAATCGCACCGATTATGACTTCTGAGCAGAAACAGCAAAAGGAAGCAATGGAAGGAACGCCCAAGCTCACCTGCCGCGGATACGACAGCTATTTGCGTGAAGACGCTATGTACTCACTCAGCGTCTCGACGTTGCCACTGAATACGTCGCTGGAGATGTACTGGAACCCGCGTTCGAACTCCGGCTGGCCGACAAGCCGCTCTCCCTCATAGGTCGAGATCCACCGCCCGTCCTTGTCGAGTTCTTTGACGATCCGGCGAACGTTTTGCTCCAGTTCCCGGCTCGAGCGGGTCTGCGCGGTGTTCTCGCCGCTCGTGACGGCTTGGTATGCCTTCTTGATCTCTTCGAAGCGAGCGGACTGCTTCCAGCCGTAGTGACTCGGGACAGCCGAGTCATCGTAGGTGAGTTGGTACCTTGCGTCCATGTAGAGCGGTTTGTTGGTCTTGAACTCGTAGTACCGCGCGATCTGCCCGCCCGGCAGCAGGCACTTGCGGAAGTACTCCAGAGCACGGGGGATCGGCTCGAGGTACTTTTTGTCGCCGGTGTACCGGGCCATCTTGATCAGCGTTTCCATCGCGTCCTGTGACTCCCAGCCGGTAATCGCTGGCGGCTCGAACTTTCGGGCCCAGATGGGGAACATCTCGTAGTTGTACTGCTGACACCAGCCAGGCTGTGGATCCGGCATCTGCGCCAGGATCAGGAAGTCGCCCAGCTTCTGCAACGCGGCTTTATATTTCTCGTCCTCGTACACCTGGTGCGCCACGATGAGGGTGTCCAAGACGGTCCCTGCCACGTTGTCGTTGAGGGTGTAATACTCCCAATAGTTCCTGACCTTCCCCTCAGTCTTCCAGTCGTAGTCCGGGAACCGGGCCTTCATCACGGGCTTGGGCTCCACTGGCCGGAGCCATCCCTGCGGAAACGCCCCATTGGGAAACTGAACCTTCAGTAGGGCGTCGAGCCCGTAGAGGGCGGCTTCGTGGATGTCGGCGTGCTTGAAATCGAGTGCGCGGTCGGCACGGACGAGCATCTCCAGCGCCGCCTGAGTCTGGCCGTCGTCCAGCGATGATACGTTCCAGCTTCCGCCCCATCCTTTGCGGTACTTGCCCATCCGCCCACGCTCAGGACGCGCAAAATGGATGACCTGCGTCCAGCCACCGGACTCCAGTTGTCCATAGACCAGAGCTTCAGCCGCTTCGCGGGCGGCATCAAGGTAGAATTTGTCGCCCGTTGCAGCATAGGCCTTGAGGTAGGCCATGCCAACCGTGGGCGTTCCCGGCGGCTGCACGAAGATCGTATCTGGTGACGCCTTCCCCTCGCCCCACCGCTCCTTAAGGTCCACGCTGTAGTAGTAGACGTATCCCCCATGGCTGGCCACCTTGCCACGGTAGAACGATGCAGCCTTCTTCAGGGCCCACAATGCTTCCCCTCGGGTGTCTGACCCGGTCTGCTGGCCGTAGAGTGAACCCGCACCGAACGCGCAGCAAAGAACCATGCTGAGCCAGATAACTCTTGAAAGTGCCATTGGTGTCTCCTCATTCACAATTGGAGATACTGTGAAGAATCGTTGCCGTTTTCTCCCCGGCCGTACACCGATTTTTTCGCCCCTTAACAATGATTATACAGTCTGCATAAAACGGGAAGGACAGCCTGTCCCTTTCTATAGAACAAATAGTCCTACAGCGCAATGTAATGTCGAAAATTCACTTTTCTTGGATAAAATTCAAAGCACGAAATCCGAAATTCGAAACAATATCGAATGTTCAAAATACGAATTTCCAAAACGCAAATGCTTGATGTAGTATGTGCACACTTTTGAGGGTTCCCGCTGGGCGGGGTCCCAAATACCCACCAACGAGGGCAGAAGTTTTGGATTTTTGTCATTTGGATTTGTTTCGGATTTCGATATTCGGATTTCGGATTCGGCGACCAGACATAACTATTTTGGTGACAATATCTTACAAGCGTTGGGCGGCGATAGGTTGCGCTGCAGAGATAGAATATAGCGAAAAATGACAAAATATCAACGGCGATTCTCTGATTCTGGACATGAAAGTGGTGCGAAATATCGCCATCGTACGGGCTTGCTTTTCTTTAGAAACCCTAAGCACGAAATCCGAAACAATATCCAATATGCAAAATATCAATTTCTAAAACAGAAACCACTAAGCGCTGGAGACGCTGTTTTGAATTTCTGTGATTCGGACCTACCCCGTGAGATAGGCGCAGCCGGGGTCTCCCCGGGTAAATCAGTGCAATCCGTTGTTGAAAATTTACTTGACTCTAAACAGTTTCCATTGTATAATATATATCTAACGTACAAATGGAATACAGAATACAGAATACAGGAGACAGAAGACAGAATACGGCAAACCAGGGAACCAGGATAACAGGGAATCAGGATGCAGGATATCAGCAGACCAGGAAATCAGCGCCGTATGGCGTCCTGTGGAGAAAAACCGACCCGATACCCTGATACCCTGATGCCCACTGCCTGATCATCTGGTTTTCTGATCCCCTCATTTACCGCCAGTCAGCTTAGGAAATCGAAAATCGTCAATCGGAAATCGCAGATTCGGGGAACTTCTCATGTCTACCGAAGCCCAAATCATTGCCAATCGGCGTAACGCCCAAAAATCGACCGGCCCGCGCACGTCTGATGGCAAGGCCGCCATCTCACAAAACGCTGTCAAACATGGACTTACAGCCGGTCAGGATGTTATCAGCTCAGAAAGCCAGGCCGAATTTGACCTTTACCGCGACCAGATGCTCGCGGAACTCGATCCCGACAGCCCTATGGAATTGATGTTAGCCGAGCGGATTGTCAGCTTGTCGTGGCGGCTCAAACGAGCCGGCCGCATCCAGAATCAGGCTATCGACGCCCTGGACGCTGATAATAAATCTAACCCCCTTGCCAGACTTGCCCAATCTATCTTTTTTAGAAGCGCAGAATCAACGCAGAGTGAACCGTCCGCCAGCGACCGTGATCTGGCTCTGGGCCGTATGGCCGTAAAGGATTTCTCAAATGCAAGGGTGCTCGAACGCCTCTTGATGTATGAACGCCGATTAGAGCACAGCCTTTATAAGACGATACTGGAGCTTCAAAGACTCCTGGTCATGCGGAAACTGAATCCGCTCAGGGCCACCGATAGAGAAACCGGCTACGAATCCCTGCGCGGCGGAATCATAACAAATTATGCAAAACAAAGCCAATTTCCGTGAGGCTCAAACGAATGTATCTTTCTTTATTACAAAGGGTTATGAAAACATTTGCCCCCTTCGGAGTCGCAAAAAACAAAGCCAATTACCCCCGGCACAGGACCGGGGGCTAAACGGGGATGCTATTCATTGACAGGATGAGGCGAACTTATTACTATGGTATCTGGTAGAATATCAGAAAACAGAAGTCAGAATTCCGAAGTCCGTCCTCTGCCATCTGTCTTCTGCCGTTTATGCGGAGGTGACTGGTGCCTGGTGGTGCTCCTGGTCTTCAAAACCAGTGCGGGGCCTAAAAGGTCCCGGGTGGGTTCGATTCCCATTCGCCTCCGCCATTTTTAGTCCGAAAGGTTACTATGAACGGTTAACCGCCGAGGGCGCTGAGATTTGGAATTATAAACACGTTTTTCTCTGCGATCTCAGCGGTCTCTGCGGTAAAAAAACCGTGGAGACAACAACCTATATGCTCAATAATAAACGAAAAATCATAGTGTTTTGCGTGCTGGTTGCGGTTGGGGCTGCTGCTCTTACTTATGGGATATTTTTCCACTCGACAACCATTTCGCCCGCTCAGGCAACGGACTTGCCGGCAATATCTAAGTCGGAACCTGCCCTTATCAAAGAAGTCTCAGTGGGTGGCCTGGAGCGGGATGCATCAGGGCAGGTTAAGAAAACCTACACCGGCAAAGCTCCGCAAGCGTGCCCTACCTGAGTGAAGTGAAAGGAGGCCATGGTGGCCATGGCCAAAAACCCCACAATAAATTGCGGGGCTAACCGGTTAACCCCGTCATCACTATGGCGGGGTTGCCGCCGGATGTGGGTACAATCGGCTTTCTTGCTCGTCTGGTTGGACCCTCTGGGCGTGCGTTTGCATAGCGTATGCTCACCAGTCTTTCATTGTTACGCATGTCCGTTGGCCACTTTCGCTTGCCCGATAGGTGTTTTGGCCAGCTTTACTGCGCTGCACATTTTTCCGTTCATCGCTATCGGCCTGCTGGTCTTGGTCGCGGCTGTATTCGGCAGTCTTATCTGCGGCTGGGCATGTCCCTTCGGTTTATTGCAGGACCTTCTCGGCAGGATTCCGACCTCCAAGTTCGATCTGCCGAGGTGGACGGGGCATCTTCGTTACGTGGTGCTAATCGGCGCAGTATTTGCGGTGCCGTATTTTTTTGGCAAGGATCATCCGCTATTTGTTTGCCGGGTTTGCCCGGCAGGAGGCATAGAGGCAGCGGTGCCGAGTATGACGAGCCAGGCACTGGCCGGCCAGCAAGTCGTCTGGCCCAACGCGCTGAAAGTAACAGTAGTCGTGCTTTTTCTGGCAGCGGTTTTCTTTGTGAAAAGGCCATGGTGCAGGATTTTGTGCCCTTTGGGTGCGATATTCTCGCTTTTCAATCGCGTCTCGGTCTTTTTTCTACGATTAAATCCTGAAAAGTGCACTCACTGTGAACGCTGCCACAAGCTGTGTGAGTTTGGCATAGAGCCGGAAAAAAGCCCGAATGATTTGCGTTGTGTGCGGTGTCTTGAGTGCACAAACTGCGGACCCGGTGCCCTCACACTGGGCAGCATCTTTGAGTGATGAGAAACGGGGGCTCAACCAATCAAGGATTAGTATACCAAGAATTGTGATTTTGCTCACGTCCAAGACAATGTTCGTCTAGGGGATGATCTCTTGGATTTTCTCGTCAAGTTCAGATAACGCAAAACCTTCGGCCTGAACAATGTGCTGCTTATTACTCAGAATCAGCCAGGGAAGGGATTTTACGCCCCAATAGAAGCGCATTTTCTCAGCATCACCATCCAGCCTATTCGCCCAGGTTTCCCTGAGCCAAATAAATCAGCCACAACAGTCCTGGCGTTTCTTGGGTCTGAGTTTGTAAATGCTCGGCCATGTCAGGTTCGGCAAACTCCTTATCGACTTGCTGTATATCCTGAAGATAGGAAAATGCCATCGACCCTTTTGCGATGCCATTTATTGCAAAAGCGACCGTCTTGATGATGTCATCTTTCATGTGGATGGTGTATACCAGCTCAGTGTTTATACCATTGTCTTGGTGAGTGAGGGTAACGATCATGTCCTCATCGCTGTTGGCCGGACTGGTTTCAAACCATACTCTGTGCGAGGCTGCATCTCGCCGAACAATGTCTATGGTGTGCATGCCCATCCATGGTCGGCCAAGGCCCGCAAAGAATGTTTCGCAACGATAAGCAGCAAATCGGCTCCCATCTGCACAGCGCAAACCCGCGCCTTTAGAACAGTCGATTATCTCCAGCTCGTCGCCGACATTTAATCTCATCCAAGCCGGTCGCTCTTTCCAGGCACGGTAAACGAATGGGATTAGTCCGCGGCCCGAGACAACTTGCCCATTGATTTGGCCAGCGATGAGAAAGTACGTCCAGCCCCTTTTGTGCATCTGGTCGCGCTGGTCGACCACCGGGATGCCTGCAGGCCAACTATACTGAAACAGACCTTCACCTACCGTGTTGTAGTTGTAGGTGGTTCGGAAATGCGGCACGTCCGCAAACCTATCGTCGATGGCGCCAACCAAAAGTCCTGTGTCGCTGTCACGGTCGTAGTCCACACCTCTAACATCGCCCTCGACCTCAGACAGAAAGCCTGTAAACTCGGCGGTGTCGGTGGGCAAGCGACGCACTGCCAGACTGCTCAGCCACAGACGGCAATTGTTGATATGCACTTGGTTTTTGCCACTGTCATAGTAATAGTTGGCCTGGTCATCTTGAAGCCAGGCGCTTAGCCTCTCTTTTTGCAGCGGGTCCCATTGCTGCATCTGCATAAATATGGGGCCGTCAACGCCTTCCGGAAAATAATACCAATGTTCATAGGCTCCTTTGCTCAGGCTGCTAACGGTTCCTGATCTGTAGTCTTGGCCTTGAACCGTGTAGTGAATGCTTTTGACGTCGCTCCTATCGGGCAAAGCAGGCTCAGACAGAGCACGAATGCCGCCGACGGTGGCTAAACCTAATAGGGCAAGGGCAGCGGTAATCAGTCCTACTTTTGTACCTGCGGTGGCGATAACCGCTGTTGCTACGCCCACCTTGGTTGAGGCGGAGCTGACCGTCACAGTCGCTGAAGCGGCCTCCGCTGGAGCAGTCAGCTTGCCAAATAGACCCAGGCAGGTCAACAGCATCCCCGTGCTCAGACCCTGGCGAACCATCTGTTTCTTGAGAGCCTTTTTGGCACGGAAAAATAAAACGCGAGCCTTGACTTCACTGCATTGCATAGCAATGGCAATATCTGCATAAGACAACTGGTCAAAGCAGCGCAGAGACAACACCGCCCGATATTGTTCTTTTAGCTGCTTCATAGCAAGGACGATCTTTTTCGATAATTCCTTTTGCAGCAAGCGATGCAATCCGTCATACTGGTGGTCGCTCTTGTGCTGGGAAACAAAATCCCTATAGGAAGCAGAGGCAGATGCAGCCGCCTTTTTTTGTTTAGCTCGGTAGTGCTGCTGAATCTTACTGTGTGCGATGCGGTACAGCCAGGGCCAAAAACGCTCAGCCCGGTTAAGACCATTAATAGATTTAACCATTGCCAGTAGTGCCTCCTGAGAAAGGTCCGCCGTCAGCTCTCGGTCAAGGGTCACCCGATATATGTATGCTGATAGTCTGCCCTTGACCTGCTGGGCCAGCTCATTCATGGACTGTTCATGTCCTCGCTGGGCCCCTCTGACCAGCTCAATAATGTTCTGTTCATTGGTCATAACAATATCACTGGGTTCCCGCGAAATCCGTCGACCCGCACCGGACGGGCAGGATCACTCACTTATTGATAGACGAGAAAAGGATAGATTTGTTACGGTAATTCTCAGAAAAACCGGCCCTGCACTAATTGTCCATCAAATTAAATGGCTGCGAGAAGTATAAAGGCAATTAGTGCGGGGTTTTCTGCTTTTAGATGTGTATATGTTTAGCCTCCTTCAAGATCAATTTTCAGATCAAGGAACTTTAGCATGTCTTTGAGAGTTATAACGCCGACTAAACGCCCTTGGTCAACGACCATTAGCCGGCTATTGCCGGTACGGCTCATTATCGACAGTGCCTTCATAGCGTCTGTTTCAGGGCTTATGGTATTGTCAGCCGAGCACGGCTTGACCAGGTCGCCCACCGTTCGCCGACTCCATAGCTCCTTTGGAACGTCCTTCACCCGCCTGGACGTAACACACCCCACGAGCCTATCGCCATCAAGCACAGGGAACATCTTAAAGTGGTACCTATAGAAATACTCGTTGACCAGTTGTTCGACGGAAATTGCCGGGGAAACTGTGATTGGGTTGACTCTCATAAAGCGTTGAACTTCCTCGCCGGCAAGTGCCCTGTGCATCAGCAGTTGTTTATAGGACATTTGCGCGGCGTTGCGAATGAACATGCCGATCAGAGCAGACCATACGCTACCAACGAAGTCGCCTGTGATGAAAAACCGTAGCAGCCCCATAATTATCAAGAACAAGCCGAATGCTGAGCCTAAGTGCGAGGCTATTCTGGTTGCCCAGCGGAGGTTGCCTTTGATGGCCCATAGGATAGACCGCAGCACTCGTCCGCCGTCAAGCGGAAACGCAGGCAAAAGGTTAAAGCCAGCTAAGATGTAGTTAAGCAGCCAGAGGTAGGATAAGACGCCAGTCACAGGTTCGGGCCACTTAGCTTGTTTACCTACCATCTGGACAAGTAACAACGCTGTTGCCAATACAAGGCTCGAAATAGGCCCAGCAATAGCCATCAGAAACTCCGTCTTCGGTCCTTCTGGCTCCTGCTCCATCTCAGCTACGCCGCCAAAGACAAAAAGCGTAATCCCTTTCATTGGCAGACCATATTGCCTTGCGATTAGCGAGTGGCAGAACTCGTGGAAAACAATGGATGCAAATAGCCCCAATGCCGCGGCGACTCCCATCCACCAGTAGGTCGTGCTGGACAGGCCCTTAGACTCGACCGGAAAAACCTCTTCTGCAAAAGTCCACGTGAGCAATATGGCAAGAATAAACCAGGTTATGTCGACGCTGACGCTAAAACCGAACAGCCTAAATAAGGATATCCGTCTTCCAAACATGGCATCTCTCCTGCAAGTCGGTTGTCGGTGTTAGCAAAACCCGCTCAGGCCAATCCGCCGCATAACTGCGCAGGCATGGCTAAACAAGAATGTTGTCTACTTCAGCCTTTAAGGCCCGTCCAGTTTAGGATTGATGGTCTGAGACTCGGACTTCTGGTCATCGGTAAGATTATACCTTATATCTGAGTGAAGTGCGAAATGATTTCCGATTTAGGATTAGTGCCGCACCAATTGACTGACGGCGATGGAACATCGCTCGGTGTTGGTTAAAAGTATCACTATGGCTACAATTGGTGCGGCACCCCGTTACTCGTGGCGCAGGGCCACAATGGGGTCGACTTGGGCGGCGTGCACGGCCGGATATAATCCGAAGATTATGCCGATACTCATGCTAATGAACAGTGGAAGCAGAACGCCTGACAATGTGATAACAGTCATCATGCCGGAGAAATAGGTTATCACAAAAGGTATCAGAACCCCTACGCCTAATCCGATGATGCCGCCGGTGGTGGACAAGACCACCGTCTCAATGAGAAACTGAAAGACGATCTGTCTTCTCTTGGCCCCGATTGCTCGGCGGATTCCGATTTCACGCGTGCGCTCCGTCACGGAGGCAAGCATGATGTTCATGATGCCGATTCCACCCACAAGCAGGCTGATGCCTGCTATGGAACCCAGAACAATGTTGAATGTCCGCTTAGTGGCCTCCGCCTGTTTTAGCAATGCCAGAGGAACGCTCACGACGTAGTCCTTCTTTTTATGAAACCGTTCCAGCATTCTTTCGATGCCCGCTGCGGTGGCCTCTACGTGGTCCGTGTCCTCTACCTGGACAATGACCTGGTTCAGTTCCACCAGTTCCCGATCAAATGAACCGGAAGTCACTTTCGTATATATGTCGCCGAAGTATCGGCGTGCTACCTCAATGGGAATGTAGGCATCGATTTCCTGGTCAGGACTCTGGATGTTGCCGGCCTGTCCGCTTTCACTCTTGACGATGCCGACGACCTCAAATTCATCACCGCCTATGCGAACGGTCTGGCCTATGACACTCTCGGTGGCCAAGAGTTTCCTAGCGCCGAATTCGGTCAGCACTGTCACCGGAGCGCGTTTTTCCTGGTCGGACTCCAGAAGAATGCGTCCGGCGATAACATCCCGGGGTACGAGCTCGAACCATGCAGGCGCCGTCCCCACCACCCGCAGCTCTATCGCCCTTTCACGCAGGCGAGAATCCTTTCGCATCAACTTCACAGGAGCCGTTTGCCTGATACTGCTAAAGCCCTCAGACATTCTCAGATGATCCTCGTAGGTCAACCCATAGACGCTTATATGGGAATGCGTGGTGGCTGTCGCTTCTTCTTCGGCCGACTTGACCGACGAGATGATGATGTTGGTGCTGCCGAGTTTCCGAATTTGTGACAGTGCCTCTTTGCTGGCACCCTCGCCAACTGAGAGCATAGCCACCACGCTGCCGACGCCAAAGACAACACCAAGCATCGTCAGGAACGAGCGCAATTTGTGAAGCAGCAGGTTCTCAATGCCTAATAGTACGTTTCTTGCTATTCTGGTTTGTCGCATGAGTACCCTCTTCAATTCTGTCAATATTGCCGTCGATCATGTGCAAACGGCTGCGGGCATGGGCGGCAATATCCGCCTCGTGCGTGACCATAATGATGGTCTTGCCCTTCTCGTTCAGTTTGCTCAAGACCTCCATTATTTGCTGGCCCGTAGCCGAATCGAGATTGCCTGTGGGTTCATCGGCAAAAATAATCTGCGGATCGTTGGCTAATGCTCGGGCGATGGCGACTCTCTGCATCTCGCCGCCGGAGAGCTCGGCGGGCCGATGATGCAATCTGTCTCCAAGTCCCACTTCCTCGGCAAGCTCTTTGGCGCGCTGGGAGCTTTTGGCCGCATCCCAGCCCAGGTAGTAGAGCGGCAGCTCGATGTTGCGCTGCACCGTCAACTGAGGAATCAGATTGAAGCTCTGAAATATAAATCCCAGGTGCCTGAGCCGCATCTCGCTGAGCGAATCATCGTCAAGCTGGCTGACATCCTTACCTTCAAAATAGTAGGAGCCCGAAGTCAAGCGGTCCAGACACCCGAGGATATTCATCATTGTACTCTTGCCAGAGCCGCTGGGTCCCATAATGGCCCAGAAATCGCCCTTGTTAAACGCCACCGTGATGCCGGCAAGCGCTCTGACCTCGGCCGCTCCCATCTGGTAGACCTTGTGCGCATTCTCAAGCCTGACGATTTCTTGGTGGTTGCCCGATAGAGTCTGTTGGCCCATCTATTGCTCCCTTTCCGGTTGTTCCGGCCTCGGGCCTCCGCCTGCACCCTGTCGGCGGCCTGCCCCACCCTCGCCAGAGCGCTGCTGTCGCATCTTCTCCCGTTCTTCGGGCGACATATTCTGGAACCGCTGTTTCATTTTTTCCATTTCCTTCTGCCGCTCTTCGGGTGACATGCTCTCGAAGCGTTTTCGCATCTGCTCCATCTGCTCGGCGGAAGGCATCCTGAAGCCTTCCGTGCCGGCCTGTTCTTGCCCGGCACCACCGCCTGCGGGTACTATCTGCTGTTCTGGTGGCCCCTGCTGTGGGCCTGCAACAGTGTCCAGAGGCGTGGCTATCCTGCCGGTCCCGGTTTCATTAACGGCCTTGAGTTTCTCATTTATCCGCTCCATCATGGTATCGGTGGAACCGGGCGTCCCTGCTCCCGGTGTCTGTGGACCGGTCTGGACGATCGCGGCCTTCAACGGCGGCGCCACCGAGACGACTTCTCCCTCGGCCAGTCCGCTGGTGATTGCGACCATCCTGTTATTGTCCAGGCCGATCTGGACCGTTCGCTCTTCCAGAGCCCCATCCTTGACGACGTAGATGGTCGGCTTGCCTGCAACCCGTATAACCGCCGTAATGGGGATGTATACAACGTCTTGATATTGCTCTACGACAATCTCAGCCTTGCAGCTCATGCCGGTTCGTAGCGCCGGATCGTCACCCTCCAGGTATATGTCCGTAATGTAGATCTTCAGGTCGGGGTTCATCCATGCACGCTGAGGGTCCGGCAACGGGGAGATACGATTGACTGTGCCGATGAATCTCTTTCCCGGCAGCGCATCCACCGTGATGATGGCCGGCAGCCCTACCCTAACCTTTTCGAGGTAGGACTCGTGAACATCGACCTGGGCCATCGCCGATGCGGTGGTTGGCAGGTATATCAAGTCCTGCCGCTCAAAAACCGTCACCCCTTCATCTAACGGCTCTCGACTCTCGCGGAAAGGTCCGCCCCCGCCTCGCGAGCTGGTGGCGTAGATCACCATTCCGTCCACCGTGGCGTATCGCAAGGCTTTGGTGAGCTGATCTTTGATCTTTTCCAGCTTGATGTTCTGACGCTCCAATTCCTGCTCCTTTGCTTTCAGGTCTGCCTCTGCCTGGACTATATTGGCTCTAGCCTGAGCCCGCGCGCGTTCCAGAGCCATGTCGGCCTGTTTCACGTTGCTTTCGAGCAGGGCCAGTTGCCGTTTGTGAGTGAAGTTCTCCAGCAGCACGAGGCTGTTCTGCGCCACTTCGAGCCTCCCTTTTGAACGTGTCACCGCCAGGTTGTCCGCCTGCCATTCCGTTTTTGAGATGTACTTTTCCTGAAACAGTGTTTCGGACCACTTAAGCGTCTCATCGGCCCGCATTTTTTCCTCATCGGCTACTTTAATGTCGTTGTTCGCTGCAACCTGTGCGTTGTAATATTCTCCGTTGGGGTCGGTGTACTTCTTCAGATCCAGTTGAGCGAAATCGAGTGTGAGCTGGGCAGTGTCAATATCACTTTGGGCTTTATTCTTGACGATGGCAAAATTCTCTGTGGCGTTGATAGACGCCGCCTGTGCGTTCATCACTCTAATTTCTTGATCGATCTTGGTATCCCTCAGTGTGCTGTCATCCAGTTTGACCAAGAGTTCTCCCTTCTTTACGTGCTTACCCTCAGGCACAAGGAAGATGATGGTCGTTCTGCCCTCCATTTCATTCTTGACGGTTTCCTGCTCTCTGGCTTTGATGTTGCCGGACTCCAGAACGCTGATGGTCAAGGGGCCGCGCTCAGCCACAAACGTTGCCATTTCGCTGAGCGGCGTTTCACCGCCTCGAACCACCTTTAGCCAAATCACAACTAAGCCTATTGCCACGATGAGGACGGCAGCGCCAATTGAAAATTTAGAATTTAGAATTTGGAATTTAGAATTTTTGATGCCGCTACTGGTCTTGTTAGCTTTGTTAGATGCCATGATTGATCTCCTCTGGCGAAAACTCTTGCCATAATCCACGTTCGTCCACTTTCAGCAGACCCAGATCTCGCTGGAGTTCCAGTTCTGCTACGCGGTAGTTTACAACCGCTGCGGTCAGTTGGTTCTGGGCTGACAGTAGAGCATCCTGGGCCTCCAGCAAGTTACGGATCTCTATTCTTCCTGCCTCAAGAAACATCGTACTGCTTCGGACGCGTTTCTCTGCAACCACGACCGATTGGGCCTGAATCTTAAGACTCTCCCGAGACTCCAGAAGGCTCCGCAATTCATTACGAATGGATAGCTTAATCTGGTCTTCAAGCGTCTGGACGCTTCTGGTGGCCCGCTCCAGGTCCATCAGGCTTTTGCGATAGGCGTTGCGTTCGGCGGTCCTCTCGATAGGCAGGTCCAGCGAGAGCAGGGACGCGTATCGGCCCCCCTCGAAGTGCAGGCTGCCGTCATCGTCGTTGTCCGAGAAGCTGGCCGACCCACCCAATGTTAACTCCGCCCTCAGCGCATCGGCTTTGACCACAACCTGTCTCTGGGCATCATAGACCGCGCCGATGGTCGCCTGCAAATCCAGCCGGTTCTCTAAGGCCAGCTTCATAGCCACAGACTCGTTCATCTCCAATGGTCCAGCATCTTCGTAGCTGGCCGGAACCAACTCTACGGGAGCATCTGCCGGAGGGGCCGTCCCAGTCGCCTCACCACGCGGCTTGAGTCTAATCTGTTCAAGGATCTTCGTGGCGCTACCTCGCAACTGCTCCAGGTCGGCCGGGTCAAGCTCAATTCGGGCATCGGTCGGCAGACCAATGGTATTCTTGAATGAATCGAGACGACTCTTTAGCTGCTCTTGGGCGGATATCCAACTATTACGAGCACTCAGTTCTCGCTGCACCGCCTGGTCGACCTCGATTTCATCTATTCGGCCGGCATCTCCGCGCCTACGTGACCACCGGGCAGATGCAACTGCACTTCGGTAGTTCCTCTCCGCATTTGCCACCGCGTCCATCTGACGCAAAACTGAGAGGTAATCGCGGGCAATCGTGACGGCGAACGTATGCTTGTAGCGCTCGAAATTGTAGATGGCGTAAACCGCACTCCGCTCAGCCTGGGTCAGAGGTTCGGTCACAATATGCCGGCCAGCGCCTCTCAATAATGGCATCGATACTGACGCATCAGCGCTCACGCCCAGACGCCCTGTGCCAGCTTGAGTCAACAACTTTGCCAGGTCAATCGCCAGCGCCGAACTCAGGTCGATTCCGTTCTTCAGGGTCCGTGTCACGCTTGCTGTCCCACTTGTATCAAGATTGCTGACCGTGTCCCTTCCCGTGGTGTCAGTGCTAAGGCGGCTCTGGGCCTGAGCCCTGAAGATGTTCCGGAATGTGTTACGCTGCAAATCAAGGTCAAGCGCGGCCCGAAAAACCTCTTCTTTACGCGATTGGTAGTCTGGACTATTTCGCGCCCCGATCTGCAGGACATCGATCAGAGAGAGTTTAAGGGGCTTATTCGGCTCGACCGGGATATTGGCATCAGCAGAAATGGACGCCGGTGGGTAATCCCTTTCTGGCCAATGTGAGATCGGCTGAAGCTTGTCCGTGCCGAGGGAAGCCCCACTCGAATAGAGCAGGTCCTGCTCGTCCAGAAGCCGACGACGGAGAATATCGCTTGGACGTTCGACGCTGAAAGGTTCGGTTCTTCCCAGAGCTTCCTTTTGCTTCTGCGTAAGGATATTTGAGGCCACCTTATCAGCCCGTTCACGGTATTCGCGGGCGGACGGACAGCCCCCTTGGACAAGAAGCAAGAAAACTGATAATCCTATCAGCCAATAACAACCATTGCTCGGGTCTCGGCGCCCGCTTTTCTGTTTGGTAAGCGCTTGGTACATAAATACATCCAAAAATCAGATCCGCCTCAGCTCACCGGCGGTATAGACTGGGCCTACACTAAATTTTAGACGCTCTTCTGACTGCGATTATTGCACAAATCGGCAAATGCCTGCATACATCTTCCATCGCAGCCTGCGCTGATTATTGACAGCGTTGGCTCGGAAGTACTATAATATTCTATCAGCGCGGCTGTGCAAAGCTCGCTGGGAAAGGACAAAGAGCCTATGGACCTGCAAGATGAAAGCTTCTTAGGGCGGTTCAAATGGCACATCACGATTGTGTGCGGGGCATTGATAATCGTGTTTTTGCTGGCATTTTTTACCAACATTTTCCAGGCATCCGAAAATGTGCGACATCTGGTATGGCTGCTCGGTGCTCTGGTTTTCTTAAGCGCGCTACTGGCTATGCTTTCGCGTGTGTCCAAGATAGCAGAAGCACTGCGAGACAATAGTTCGAAGTTTGAGGAAGCCACCAAAGCGCTGGAGAAAATCAGTGCCGGACTGGCACAAATCAATCAGAGTACGCGTATCAGTGAGACGGCCAAGGCCATCGCATTCCGTGAGGCGGACAAACAATCTCTGCGGGAGGCAGTTTTTGAAAAGCTCCAGCAGCAGGAATTCAATTCCGCCTACAAAATAATCAATGAGATTGCCGGTCGCCCGGAATATCAAGAGTTAGCTGGCCAGTTACGAGCTCAAGCCGACCAGTACCGTAGTGCCACCGACCAGGACAGGACGAATCAGACCATCGCGCATATCGAAAGCTTGTTGGACCAGTGCCAGTGGGTCAGGGCAAGTGCCCAGATTGAAGAGTTGATCAAGGCTCATCCCAACTCTGAGCGGGCAAGGACAATGCGACAAAAGCTGCTTGAAAAAAAAGAACAGCGCAAGAGAACACTGCTCGCCGCCTGGGACGATGCTGTAAAGCGCCAGGACACAGACCGCAGCCTGGAAGTTCTGAAAGAACTTGACCTCTATCTGACTCCCAATGAAGGCCTGGCTCTGCAGGAAGCAGCAAGAGACGTCTTCAGAACGAAGTTGCACAACCTGGGCGTACAGTTTTCTATCGCCGTGACAGAAAAACGGTGGGACCAAGCTGTCCAGACGGGCGAACAAATCATTCGTGATTTTCCAAACAGCAGAATGGCTGAGGAGATCCGTGAAAAGATCGATCTGTTGCGAGAGAAAGTAAAGGTTTGGTAGCGACACATCCCCCGAATTGCAGAGCTACTGAATATCGAACAACGACTGGGTCTTGACCATTGTCACTTGATCCGGATAAGCCGCAAATGTGTGAATGTGAAGCTCAGTACGTCTGGCCTCGAAGTCAACATAGCAGAACGGTTCAAGACTGCCAACCTCGAGCTCCGGGAATTTCACGAACACGCCGCGGTTCCGAGCGAAACGCTCCAGGTCGATATGGCTCTGGCGATAGAGATTTGGACTCATTTTCTCCACTTGGAAGTCAGTCATGTAACTTACACCCCGGCTCAGAGTGCACTTGTGAGTCCGTGGTCCGCGAAACTGAAAACGCTCAAGCAAACCTCGGTGCGGCAGCAACTGACCAGGGGTACTGACAACCTCGCTAAGACATACATCGCCGGCAAAAAGGCTGACAACGTGTGTACAGCCGGTAATCCAGATCAGCGCCTCGTACTTTTCGGTCTTCAATTGTCGACTGGCATAAATCTGGAACAGTTCCGGGTGCAGAGGTCTCTGAAAAAGACTGAACGTAAGTTGGTCAATAGCTACATTGATTTGCGGCAATTCCATACGCAAAAACCCTGAAAACGCAGAAGCCAACTTTAGCAGTATTATACAAAAACTGCCACTTTTATTCAAGCGCAATATCAGTACTGAAAACGCCTGTTATGGTGCTTATGGGACGAATATTTCGCAAGCGCCGCAACGCAAAAGACTAAGAGCAGCATGATTTTCTGAAAAAAATTTCGAAAAATTGTGCTGTTGGCCCTTTTCAATGCTGAAAAAAGGCCGCATTTATTAAAGCTGCCATAATGTCGTAAAAGGCGTGCGTTCCCACTGTAATCCCAAAACCGCGAATTGCGAATAGCACCGCAAAATAAGTACCGGCGACGGTCCGAAAGCTAAACTCCCTCCAACTGAACGGCAAGCTTGATTCAAAGTGGCCGTTGACAAAGAATACGTGGTGATGGGCGCTGAATAACGCTGCCGAAACAAGAACTGCAAGCGTAATCGACCCTTTATGGCTAAGTCCCATCAAATCCTCAAGCACAACCATCAATATGCACATCAGGATCAGCCGGAAAATAAGCTCTTCATAAATCCCCGCTCCTATGCCGGTCACGATGTCAGCCAGCAAAGATTTGCTTGCAGCATCATTGCTATTGAAAACAGAAGACAGAAGACAGAAGCTTGCCCTGAGCGCAGTCGAAGGGTCAGAAGTCAGAAGTCTGTCCTCTGTCATGTGATGGCTGGATTGTATAACCTCGCCGGTCGGCTTAGCCAGACCACTTAAGAACAAACTCAATACGATCAGTGGCATCGCAAGCAGAACACACTCGATGATCATTGGCCCGAAATCAGCAAGGCCAAAGTACCATGGTTTGCGTGACGCTAACTGCAGGGCCAGCAAAATTACTACAACTGCCAGCGGAGGCGCTGCCCACGCCAATTTGCTGCCGAATCCCAGATACCTGTCAAGCAAACTCTGCAGCCAGATGAACGCGACTACCCGGTCTTGAATCTGGTTCATCACATCGGTGTTGCTCAAAATCGTTCCCATCTCGTAGAAGACGATAAACGGTAGCAGAAAAATCAAAGCGTAAATTGGCCGGCTCGTCCGTTCCAGATAGGAATCCGGTGCAAAGTTAAACAGTTGGCTCTTGTTGTATCCGAATCTACCTGCTGCCATGCCTGTGCGTCTTTGAGTAAGGTGGGATTTGCTCCACCATTTTCGCCCATTGGTGGGCTAAGGCTCACCCTACGTCTTGAGTTTACTTTAGCTGACTTGAGATTACAATAGGCAACGGCTGTACTTTTTGCAGACGCAATTAAGATGATGATAGCCGAGACACTAACTCAGATTTACAGGTTGCTTTTCGGCCACTTTGGCCCTCAGCGATGGTGGCCGGGCGATACACAATTCGAGATAATCATAGGCGCCATCCTGACACAAAATACAAACTGGGCCAACGTGGAAAAAGCAATCGCAAATCTAAAAGCCACCAACTGTCTGACTCCTGAAAAACTTCACCGCCTGGACATCTCGCAATTGGCGGAGCTTATTCAACCTGCCGGTTATTACAATGTGAAAGCCAAACGGCTCAAAGATTTTGTAGGCTGGCTCTTTGAAAAATATGATGGCAAACTGGCAAACCTCCAGACGCTAAGCACACGGCAATTAAGAGTTGAGCTACTGAAGGTAAAGGGTATCGGACGCGAAACCGCAGATTCAATTCTATTATACGCGCTGGCCAGACCTGTTTTTGTCGTCGATGCCTACACGGCTCGGATTGCTGTGCGACACGGCCTGATGGGCACCGATGCTGATTATGAGCAACTGCGAGAATTGTTTCAATCAAACTTGCCGGAGGATGTCCAGCTTTTCAACGAGTACCACGCCTTGCTGGTAAGACTGGGCAAACAGTTCTGCAAGGCGAAAGCTCAGTGCTCCGGCTGCCCGTTGGAAGACTTGCCGCACACCGTAGAAGTTGAAGATTAACAAGGCAAACGGGGCCTATCCCAGCACGCCGAGATAGGCCCCAAAATGGCGCAACTATTTAGCCCCGCAGTTTACTGCGGGGTCCGACGCCGTACCGGCCCCTGCCTTCGCAGGGGCAAGCTTGTCCCCGCCCCCGCTTTCGCAGGGGTAAACTCGTGCCTGTGGAAGCAGGCAGCGGGGAGCTAAACATTCGCAACTCGTGGCGATTACGGCCAGACGACCTTGTCAAGCCAAGAATTCGCCAATACGGCAAAATCCTTGAAGTTAATCACGTCGTCCTGATGTAGGTCAGCCGGTATCGAGAACACCGATGTGTAGCCAGCAAGCCAGGCAATCTGAGCATCAGGCAACGCACGATTGTAGATGTAAACCTCATCAACACGACCGGGGAAGTAATTCGTGTTGTCTGCACGCTTGCCCATCTGAATATTGTCATTGGTGTTTAACACCCGAGCCTCGCTCCCGACGAATCGACCATCGCCGTACCATCTGATGGTGGTCCCATCATAGGTGGCCGCTAAATGATGCCACTCCAGGTCCAGACCAACAATGTTCCGCTCCCAGCCGTAAACGTGGATACAGTACTGCATCTGGCCGCCTCTACGCTGCATATCAAAGCTCATGCTGGTCCGAGGATCAACGGCAGGACCAACAAAGCCAAACACATTCGTCCAGTCAGGTATGGCTGCGGTGGCACCGGCCTTTGCCCAGCCAGCTATCGTCCGCGCAGCAGCACCGCTGATCCCTACTGCACCGACATTAACCATGTCATCGACACCGTCCAGCAGAATCGCCTGGCCTATCTTACCTGTAGTATAGCTGGGCGTACCGCTGGTAGTACCATTGTGCCCGCCGACAGCATCGTTGACGTTGCCGTTGAACGGATACTGCGCCACCAGACCGGCCGTACCAGGATCGACCGGAGTAACCTGGAAACCACTATCGAGCCACAGGTTGGCCAATATATCCACATCAGCTTGGTCAACAACGCAGTTGCCGCTCAAGTCAGCGGCGGGTTTGCCAATCGAGGGAACGCATCGGCTCTTATACAACCGGATATCATCAATGAATATCGTGCCTGTACCACCAGCTTTGGGACTGGTCCGGCTGCCCAGGCCGACATACATCTTCTTGATCGCAGCCAGATTCACGCCGGCACCGCTGAATTGTGTCAGTTCAATGTTCAACTCCTGCCAGGCGCCTCCCTGGACTGCCTCCGGATCGGGATGGTTGACCACCTTAAGGTGGGCGGCGTTGTCTTCCAACGCCACATACAGTTGCTCAGCGGCATTGGCAGGAGCGCCGTAGAAATACAAGGTCAAGGCCTTAACACCTCTTCTGGTCCAATCCTGCGGCGAGGCCCATTCCCGGAACGTTTCTGAGTAACGGGCTTTGCCAGTCGTACCGCTGTTGTCATAAGCCAACGGCATTGATTGGCCGCCGCCATGAACGGTGCCGAGCTCTGCAAAGGGAGCTTGAGTGTAACCCACAGCCGAGCCGGTGCCGTTACCAGGATAACCAGGTGGCGGTTCCTTGTATCCCCATCCGTCACGCCAGGTCTGGAATATCCTTTTACCAACATCGTCAGTGTAGTCCTCAAAATCGTCCACAACGAGATAGTCAGCCACTGTGAAGCTCCAGACTTTGCCCGTGCTGACAGTTCCGTCGGTATTGTACTCGTCGATCCGCCAGTAATAAGGTCCACCGCCCCACTGGAGCGCTTCGGCAGGAGTATAGCTGGCAGCAGCCTGCCTGCCTCGATATATGCCTGTTGAAGCCATAGTAGCATTTGCCACCGCGGTCTGGTCCGTGCCAAAATACACATCATGCTGGGCCGCCTTATCTCCCGGCGTCCAGCCAAGGGGCGTCGCGTGTTCGATGTCCGGTGTTGACTTATTGGCGGGCCTGGGGTTCCAGGCAAGCAGTGGGTCGCCTCTGGTAAGCTCGACAATCTGGGCCTGCCTCAATGGGATTTTGTAGATGCGGACGTCGTTCACCATGCCGACATAAAAGTCGCTCGGGGTAGTGCCATCCCACTCCTGTCCTATTGACCACCGTGTTACCGTAGAGAAATCGAAGCTGGTTGAATACGTGCCTTGCAGAACTCCATCGACGTATATGGATCCTGTTGACCCGTTCCTGACGTACGTCAACATATGCCACTGGCCGTCACAGACAACAAGGGGACCGAAGTATATGTCGCTGCCCTCCCACACATACGCAAAAGTACCTTTGACACCAAACAGGAGAGGGTAATCACTGGCACTATCATTCGGTGAAAGCAGGTTCCCTTCCCCGGCCTGCGTGGTTTTGACCCATGCACTGAGCGTAATGTTGGTGCTTGTTATGTCATCAACTACGCCGTCAATTGTAACATAGTCATAGGTCAAATTCAGCGCGCCGCCAGATCAAGG
>Ga0315312_1000221_pt1 | contig 84080 bp, 65 predicted proteins | sample TDP7_MG_FD_203629 | JGI IMG/M metagenome (GOLD analysis project Ga0315312, IMG submission 203629) | Freshwater sediment microbial communities from Lake Towuti, South Sulawesi, Indonesia - TDP7 | ecosystem: Environmental > Aquatic > Freshwater > Lake > Sediment | place: Indonesia: South Sulawesi...
CCCCAACTCAATCCCCCCTACCCGTCCAGACGCGCTCCCCGGCTCACGGTCGGCGATAAGGTCACCCCTTTTTGTCCCGCCTCGCCCCCTTCCCGAAGTAAGCCCACCCCTTATGGCACAATTTCAGACAATTTCAGTTTTCTCTTGACAGTGCAACCTCTTCCAGATAAAAAGCTGATAAGAACGGCGGTGCCCTTCAGCCGATTCTATGCTGGAGGGCACGCTTTTTGCTGACCAAAACTGGTTTCGGGGGCGCGCGGAACGAAAGAGTTTCGCGGCCCGGAAGGGCACTGCTGATTCTGCAAGGTTTGGTCAATCGAAGAGATGAAGAACCGCAGATAGATGCAAGGAGGGTGAACATGAGGATGTTAATTCGCAGCGAGGCCGTTTTGCTGTCGTTGCTCATCGGGCTTACTCTCGCCGTCGCTGGGTGCGGTGGAGGGGGCGGCGGCGATGGGGACGGCGATGGAAATGTTTTTGGGGTGTGGCGCGGCACCTACACGCAGGGCGGCATTTCTCGCCCTTTGACGCTGACCGTACGCCAGAGCGGTAACGCCATCAGCGGGACCTGGAAATGTGAGACGTGTACGGGAGCGGCAGAACACTCTTTCACCGGGACACTTAGAGACGGCACAGGCACTTTGACCGTGGCAATATACGGAGAGGGGACAATCCGTTTCTCGGGAAACACGGCAACCGGTTCATTGCCCAGCACTGGCATCTCGTTTGTTGTTTCCCGTTAAGCACGGTGCCTTGAGTCCGAGCGGCGAAGATCATCGCTATCGGGATGCCCACCAGGTGAGACGACAAGAGCCAAGAAGGCGGTTGCCGCGGCATTCTGCCGGGCTGCGAAAAGCCCTGACAGCCGGTATGATGCCGCAAGAAGCCTGTTATTTTTCTCCCCGACGAGGAGCACCGGCCGAGCGATAGTGGCGCCGCGTCCTTCAAGAGGCAGAGGGCGAACACACAGCTACTGAGAACGGATCGCCAAAATGGCCACGGGCCGCCTGCCCGAACGCGTGGCCTTCGTCCGCAACCGGCGGACTGTGCTGAGGCCCGGCGTCTGTTTGCCGGACAAGTTCTCATTGAGTTCTCGAAATCCCCCTTTTCGCCAAGCAGGTTACCGCCAAAATCGAGTCTTGCGGCGCCAAAGAGCTTGCCCTGAGTTCGCGCAGCCGCGTGATCGAGGAAGGCCCACCCAGGCAGGAGGCGTTCGGGGACCGCTTGCGCCCCATCAACACCTCGGCAGCCGACGCCGATGCCACCTGCCAGGGCATCCCATTGGCTATACACGCGTCAATAATCATGTCAAGATAATCATTTCGTGCGGTCGCGCCTGTCGGCTCGCTCCATTACTTAAGCAAGGATTGATGATCGCCCTCAACGGGGCCAGGAATCGTGAGACTGTGGTCTCTGGCGATATTTGGCAACTTCCGTTTGTCGCCGAGTATCAACAAAGGTTGCTTTTCTGCAACACCGAGGCGGCGGGATACGAGAAAACGGAGAGGCAAAACCGCGAACTGAAGCCATAATACCCTCAGCTGCAATGGATTGGGACACCAGACCCCGCTTCTGCGCGGGCACCTTTGGCATAGATGTTGCGGAAGCCTCTCCCGGTCGAGGTTTTTGGCAGCACAGTATTTCTCGCCCGAACGCTCATTGGAGGCATGAGCCTTCCTGAGGACGCGTTTTAGTTTCGGCCCAGAGGATCCCGAGCAGAAGATGGCTAAGGTTTTATCGGGTAGTGCGCGCAAACGTATTCTCGTTCTCGCCGACTTTGTCTTGACTGTCGCGGCGGTGCTGCTTGGATCGGTTCTGACTTTTTCCACCTCTGCGGCCCCCTTGTGGACAATTCTGCCGAGAATCATCCTCGTCTCGGCGGTTCTTCAGCTTAGCTTCTATTACAATAATCTTTACAACCTCAGGGCGACGCACAGGTTCGTTCCGCTGACGTATAACCTCGTGCATTCGTTTGCGGTGGCGGCGATAATCCTTGGTGTGGTGTACATATTGCTTCCGGGGCTAATGATCGCCAGGGGCGTTTTCTTCCTGAGCATCCTCTTTGTTGTCCTCTTTGTATTCCCCTGGAGATACTTCTACGTGCGGATGCTGAGGCACAAGGGAATCGCTGAGAACGTCCTGATCGTCGGGACGGGCTGCGTGGCGGGCGAGATTGCGAGGCAGGTTCTCCGAAAAACGACCTCTGGCTATAATCTGATCGGGTTTTGGACGAACAATGGTCAAGTTCCGGCCCTTTCAGAGCCTGTGCCGGTGATGACGGGCTTGAAGTCGGGCCTGTTTCAGTGGATAAAGGCCAGCGACGTCAACACCTTAGTCGTCGCCTCCCGAAAAGAAGAAGCGGTTTCCGACGAGTTTTTGAACGAGGTGAACCAGCGATGTCCACATGTAGAAATTCGGAGAGGAGGGGAATTCTACGAGGAGGTGGCTGGCAAAGTACTCCTATCGGCTTTGAGTGCCGCCGACACGCCACTATTCCGAAGCGATGGGACGAGGAGACTTGTCTGGCACTTGAAGCGTTTGCTCGACATCGCAATGTCAATTGTTGGCCTGGCTGTAACCTTGCCGGTATCGCTGGTAACCGCGATAGCTATCAAGCTCACCTCTCCGGGTCCGGTTCTGTTTGCCCAAGAACGGGTCGGTCACAACGGGAAGCGTTTTAAGCTGCTGAAGTTCCGCTCCATGTGGGAGAACGCCGAGGCTGAGTCCGGACCGGTATGGGCCGACATCAACGACGAGAGAATAACTCCTGTCGGGCGAGTCATAAGGAAGTTCCGGATAGACGAGATTCCGCAGATGTTGAATGTCCTGAGGGGGCAAATGAGTTTTGCCGGTCCGCGGCCCGAAAGGCCGTGCTTCGTGGAAATACTCGAAAAGGAGATTCCATTCTACTCGCAGCGACTCAGTGTCAAGCCGGGCATAACCGGGCTTGCACAGGTCCGTCATTACTACACTTCTTCGACCGAGGAGACGGTCGGCAAGTTAGAGTACGACCTTTATTATATCAAGCACATGTCACCGCTGCTTGACCTGATGATATTCGTTGATACGGTCAAAACGGTCATGTTCGGGGCGGGCGCGAGATAAGGGGATTTCTTCTGCCGACAGACGGCTTGACGGGCGAAGGGCATATCGCGGTTGGCAGCGCTTTCCGCAGGAGTCTCATTTCCCGGTATAGATGTAGTAGGGGCTGTACTGCCTTATATGGGTCAGGACGCATCCCACCAGCCTGGCGTTGGCGCTTTTCAGGAGCGTTTCCGCTCGCAAGACGACATCTCGCTTGGTGGATTCCGCTTTTATGACCAGAATGACGCCGTCGGCGACCGCGCCCAGCACACCCGCATCCGTGACCGCCATGACAGGCGGGGTGTCAAAAACGACGTAGTGGAACCTTTCCTTCAATTCTTCGATGAGACGCACCATCCTCCTTGACCCGATAAGCTCGGAGGGGTTGGTAGGAAGTTTCCCCGACGGAACGATTGTCAGGTTGGGGATTCTGGTCTTCTTGAGAGCCGCCTCGAGACCCAGTTCGCCGCGAAGGATCTCTGAAAGACCGGGCTGGGAGTCCATCCCGAGATAACTGTGCATTTTCGGCCGGCGAAGGTCGCAGTCAACGGCCACGACCCTCTTTTCAGGGTCTGTGGCCGTGACGGTTGCCAGGTTGAGCACTGTTATCGTCTTCCCCTCTCTTTTTATGGCGCTGGTGACGACGAGAACTCGAATTGGCCGGCCAGAATTCAAAGCGACAAGATTTGTTCGGAGCATTCGATATTGCTCGGCGATGATGCAGAGGGGGTCTACATAAGAGATGACGTGCGAGTCAATTCCCGATGCATCTCTCGCCGTCACGATTTCCGTTTGGTGTTCTGCTGACCGGCGCAGCTTTTTGCGTTCTGAATCAGCCTTTGCCAGCGCGTCGGCAATTCTTCCCATGACCGCATACCTTTCTGAAATTTCCTAACAGTTCACGATCGCCTCGGCGCAGGCTCTCAAACGAGCGCAGCGCCCGTGTCACGGTGCGATTCCGCTCCGGTCTGTGGCGATGCCCAGTTTTCATTCTCGACATCGCCGTGGCTCTCGATAGACAGTTCGTAACTCCTCCCGCCAGAGTTGAAGACTATCCTGTGTTGGTCAACGCCAGCGACGCTCATGCCAAGAAAATTGTCTCCCGCCCTGAGGCGGAGGCCGTCAACGGTTGCCACGAATGAACCGTTCTCCGAAGAGATGCCTGCCAGCCTGGCTTCGCTGAGCCTGCTGATTATTTCCGCTTCCTCACAAGGGCCCTCAGCTTCATCCTCGCGGTTAGCGCGCCGGGGCGCGCCTGAAGATGCGGCGAAGCTCGCCACGTCGGGCTCGGCGGCTGACCGGTCTCTCTTTCGCCTGAAAAGCCTCCAAAACGAAAAGGCTTTGCGCTGTGTATGAGCGGCCTCCCTTCCGCTTTCCTCGTCCGCGGCCGGGCATTTGAACTCCGCGATTATTTCGCTGACGATAGCGGGGTCTATCTTCCGTGTCTCTCGCAGGTAGCCTGTCAGAAGGGCCTGGTCGCACACGACGTTGATGAGCCTGGGAACTCCCCGGGAGAATTCGTATACCGAGTGAACAGCCCCTTTGGTAAAGGTCACCCGGCCCTCATCCCCGGCTATCCTAAGCCTGTGCTCGATGTAGGGGAGAATCTCGTCCCTGTCGAGACTGCGAAGATGGTATCGCAGGTTTATCCTTTGCCTCAGTTGCTCCAGCTCGGGGCGGTTGAGTTTGTCGCGGAGTTCCGGCTGCCCGAGCAACATAACCTGGATCAACTTCTGCGTGTCGGTTTCCATGTTGGAGAGAAGCCTTACCTCTTCCAGGGCCTTGACGGTGAGGTTCTGTGCTTCGTCCAGGATCAGAACGACTGTGCTGCCTGCATCGTTCTGTTCGAGAAGGAACCGCTTCAGCCTGAACAGGAGCGCCACCTTGTTGTGCCTCTCCGGGGGAAGGCCGAATTCCTCACATATAGCTTCTAAAAGCTGCTTGGGAGTGAGGGTAGTGTTCGTCAGCACCGCAACTCTCGCGGCGGGATCGAGCTTTTGCAGGAGTGTCCGGCAGACGGTAGTCTTGCCGCTGCCTATCTCGCCGGTGATAACCACAAACCCTCTTTTCTCCATCACCGCGTAGGTGAGGCTCGCCAGAGCTTCCTTGTGCTTCTGGCTCGGAAAGAAAAACATCGGGTCCGGCGTCATGTCAAAGGGTCTTCTCTTTAATCCATAGAAATCCAGATACACCGGGTCCTACCTCCCTGGGAAAGGGGTCAGCGTTATCACTACCAGCGCCCCTCCGAGAAGTATCACCAGCACCCCCACGACAATCCAGCCCAAGGTTTCTTTCTTGTTCTCTCGGGCTTTTTCGGCCGCGGTACTTATCACCGGGATTGTCCCTATGATGGGGACGCTCAGGAAAGACGCTGCGTCTCCAACATCTTTGAAGGAGGTGTCCATGTGGTCTCTCACGACGGCGAGCCCCAGGCCCAGACCGCCGCCAACAAGCAGACCGAGGAGCGCCATCTTCAGGCTATTCGATTTCGCGGACGCAGACGACTTCCTTGCGTAGTCGAGAACCTGAAAGCGCGTTCCCTTCTGGTCTATCGCTTTTTCCTGCTCGATCCGCGCGTTCTCTTGTTCGGTGGCATAGTGCTCGAGGAGTTTCCGGGCCGAAGCCTCTTTCTCCGTTAGCGTATCCAGTTCATTTTGAAGTGCCGGAGCATTCTGGACTCGCTTTTCGCAGTCGGCCTTTTTCGCAATGAGGTCCTCTTTTCTCCTCTTCGCGGCAGCAATCCTGACTTCCGCGTTCTTCAGCTCCTGCTGCAAACTCACATGGAGAGGATTGGCCTCGCTTGTCTGCTCGGTTATCACTTCCTCCTCGGCTTTGTCTATAAGTAACTTCACGCGTTCGACCTCGGCATTCTTCTTCACGACTTCGGGATGAAGCGGGGTGAACCGCGTCTGAAGGGCCGCGAGTTCAGACTCCAACTGAGCCACCTGCATCTTAAACTGGGAAATGGACGGACTCATTTGCTTGACTGTCTTCTTAATTGCACTGGGGTCAACGGACAGAAGTTGCTTTTCGATTTCCTTCTTGGCCGTCTCCGCGCTGGTAAGCTCGGCTTCTGCGGCCGCCAGCTCGTCCCTGAGCTTCCTTAGTTCCGCGCTCATGGAGAGGTCGCTGCCCGGCAGTTCGAGTATGTGAGCGGCTTTGAATCGCTCCAGTTCGTCGCTGCAGGCCCTGACTTCAGCCTGGTACTCTTTCACCTTCTTCTCCAGGAACGCGACGGTGGCAGCCATATCCTCCCTTTCCTCTTTCAATACGCCTTCAATGTATCGTGTCATGATGGCGTTGGCGACTCTTGCTGCCATCTCAGGGTCGTCGGTCCCGTAGGAGACTGCGTAAACCTGGGGCGCTTTTTGCTCGACGTCAAGATTCTTTCGAAGCTGCGTGACGAGCTCTTCTTCGCGCCCTTCACGGGCGAACTCTGGCAAGTGGCGATAAGAGGAGTCCAGCCCGACATGTCTCATTATCTCAACGAGGTTCGCCCGACTGAAAATGACCTGCTTCATGACGTCTAAGTCGTTTTTCAGGTCCTCCGCGGTGATCCGCCCGACCTGCTTTCCCTTGGCTGCGCCGCGACTCATCATGCGGAAAACAGCCGTCGCGCTGTAAGTCTTGCGTTGAGTTGACCCCACAATTGTCGAACCCAAAAAGACAGCCACAAGCGGGATGATTATGAGGAACTTATGCTTCGCCACAAGCCGCAGGTGTTGAATGAGGAAATTGCTTTTCTTATCGGCATTTTCCATTTCAGACCTCTCTGAGTGTAGTGTGCAAGGACCTAAATCGCCCCTGAGCCATTCTTCGTCCGGCGGCTTCAGACGGCCGCACTCCGCGTTCAAAGGGCCTCGCGGTCAAACCGGCCATAAAGTGGGTCGAGGAAGAACTGCCTGTGCTTGAAGAACTCGTACACCTCCACCAGCCTCCTGCTGTGATACGCAGGCGCGACGATTTGTCCGAGGTAAGAGCCGAGCGAAACAGCCGCCGTCGAGGGGACAACGACGATGTCTCCGGGGCTGAGAAAATCGTTATGGGCCAGTTTCCCGCCATACATTATGCTACGGAGATTGACTCTTTTGGCCACGGGCTGCTCCACATCCGGCGTGATGACATGAACTCGCCAGAGAGCCGCGGTGCGAAGCGGCAGACCGGCCTCGACTATTGCATCCCAGACAGTTAGGATGTTGCCTTTCATTGGGACTGGCCCGGGCTTAAGGACCTCGCCTATGACGTAGACTTTCTTGCTCCTGTACTGCGAAACGCCCACAGCCACCTCCGGATTGATGATGAACTTGGAGAGTCTTTCGGTGAGAGTGGACTGCAGCTCTTGCTTGTTGAGGTCCGCAACCTGAACTTCTCCTATCAACGGCATAAATACCGTCCCCTCCGGGCCAACGAGGAATTCGCCGCTGACTTCCGGATTGTACCGAACGTAGACGTTGATAACGTCGTCCACGCCGACGACGTATGGCTTCTCCATAAGTTCCTTTTGCTCTTGCTGGCGCATCAGCGCTTTCGACGCTCCAGGAACTGACGTGGATTCGCGAGTGGTGCCACATCCGCTCAAAACAAGAGCCACCGCGAGAAAGAAAATGGATGATACCGCGTAGACAGAGTTCCGGTCCATGGTTGAACCCCCTATTCTGGTCAGACGTCTTCTCGACACACTAAAACTCTGGTTTCCGTGAGCAATTAGCATACCAACGGACAAGGGCCACATGTTTCGCAGCAGACGCTTGGACTTCTCCCAGCCCGCCTTCGGGGGTGCCAGGCCCACGCAATGGTCTCAAATAGCCGCTGACCCATGGCCGGTAAAGCCCATAGTGCCGACACCACGGGCTCTCCCAAGGCGATTGCCAACTCACCTCGGTGAGAATTCCTTCTTCATACTCCGACTCCCCGGCAGCCAAATTGGCGGATTTCTGTGGGAATTTACGTTCGTTTTCGCGGGTTGGGTCGCCGGGGAGACTCACCTCCACTCTCGGAGGCGGCGTTCCAGAAAAAGGCACCCGCCACGCCTCACCACCGGTTGGCGAATGTGCTCGCATATTTGCGCAAGGGTGTTCTGAGCTGTCAGGAGCCGAGTTTTGGGCTGCGAAGAGGCACTGAAATGTTGACTGGAGGTTGCTTCAGACTTGGCGCGCGCCAGGGCAAATGCTGCCAAAAGTAAACGTCACGGCGCGGCTCCATCGTCCCTCGATTCGCAAGAGTCGGCGCGCCAAAGTATTGTGCCGCAGACGCAGGGACGCAACGTCGTGTTGACCTACGGCAACTTTTGTCGGCGTCGCCATCCGCTGAAAAGAGCTCGTCTCACCATACAAAAGAGGAAATTCAGCATCTTATCCCGTTTGCGCCATTGAATGGCCGCTTCCGGCGCAGCATTGCCTCTCTCGCTCCCAAACGTGCGATCTCAGCCATCAAGGGCTGAAGGAGCTTGACTTCGAGCGACAGGTCAATATTTGCTTTCACGAGCAGTCGAAGAAAGACCCCGTTGAGCCGCCGCTTAATGCATGGGCGGACGTGGGGTTCGGTCGGGTGTCAATTGCCGGGAATCTTCAATCGTGTTGCTCAAATTGAGCGCAATCGGAGAGTTTTCTCCGTAGCTCTTTGCAGCTTCGTGGGTTACGAAGTTGCTCCGAAGCAACGTCAAAAGTTGAGAGCTATCAACAGCTAAAGGGACGGAGCGGTCTTCTCGGTCGTTTTGATAATCGCCGCAGCTCGCGGCAGTTACGACGAGAACACCAGCGCGGCCCGGAAGAAATAAGGGTGGTCGGGGCTTCTTCGCCAGCCCGCCCTTCTTCTGGCGGATCCCGACTTTCGTCTTCCAGGTCCTTCTCGCGCCTCTGCGTCTCTGCGTTTCACTCTTTATTCTTCTCTGACGCAAAGACGCAGAGGCGCTGAACGGCTTTGGTTTTTCTAATTGGCTGGTATTCAGAGGATAATAGCATGGGTCCCGGGGGCGTGGGGTTTTTGAAAGGAGCGCCAGAAATTCGGATTGGGCAGGCGATCGGCGGGCAAAATAGGCGGTAGCAGAGCCGCTTCTGTGGTGCGACATCGCGCTGCGAAAGTTAGGCACGCTTATTGCGGAAGCCTCTTCAGTCAAAAATGTCCCTCGTCGTCGTTTGTTAGTCGCAACGGCGCTCGTTATTCTCGCCGGAGTTTGGAGGGAGCGCGGACGGCAGATGTCGTCCACTGAAAAGGGTGCACAGGTGCTCCACAGGCGACTCCGGTACGGTGATGAGAAGCTCCGGCTCCCTCAATCTCTGGCAAAGCAACTGGGCCACACGCGGTGGTCAGACCCATCGCTTGTTCGGCCGCTCGGTCTGGCCGAGGGCGCTGCAGTGTGGGTTTGTCGGACATAAGCGCCGCGAGAGGCGGTGATAAGGTGCCGCGTGGGCCGAGGTGGCATCAGCCATTGGTCAAGTTCTTGCGAACGGTGAGAAGGGCACATGGTGTCCTCTGATAGCGATCAAAAGGGTGGAAGCGTCGAGCTTACGCATATGATTGACATAGGCTCGTGGCAATTTATGCTTGACTCTTTGTCTGGGCAGCTCGGGGCGGGCGTCCGAATAGCAAACGAGAAGAGGGAAACCGTCCTCCAATCGGGGGTGGCGGCACTTTGCCATGAGGCAATCAGGCGAGAAGCGAAACATCCGGCTTGCTTCAGATGCTGCGATATAGAGGACCTCCTGGGCTACGAACATGGAGGCTTCGCATTGTGTCCGTACTGTGAGCGTGCCATCAACTTTGTTTTCAACGTGAGAGTTGACGGGATTCAAGGAGCGGTCGTTATCGGCCCGGTCTGGGTCGCAGAAGAAGGAAGGCCACCGGCGCTCGCCCGCTTAGCGAGGAAATTCGGCATTGGTCAGACAAAGTTTGCCCAGCTTTCGGGCCAGCTCAAGGCCTATTCCCTGGAAGAGTTTCGGAAAGCGGGGGAAACGGTTCTTTCGACGATGCGAGTAATCGCGCAGGTCCTGGGGACCAACCTTGAGCTTGTCAGCTTGGTCAGCCAACTGAAAGAGTCTCTTATGAGCGAGAGGAAGCGAAATTGGCAACAGATTGTCAAAGACGGACTGACGGGAGCATACCGGTATAACTACGGTCTGGCACGTCTCAAGGAGGAGGTAGCGCGAGCGGAGAGATACAACCAATCCCTATCCATCGTTGTGGTAGGAATCGAGGAATTTCGCGCCTACGTGGCGCGATGCGGTCCTGTGGCGGCTAACACCTTTCTGAGGAACATAGGGTCAACTGTGCAGAAGAAGTGCCGCCGCACTGACCTGCCTGTCCGGCTGAGCGAAGAGGATTTTCTACTTATTCTTCCGTTCACGCCCGAGGAGGGAGCAGAAGCCGTTTTGAGCAGGATTCGTGACGAGGTAAGCGCCTTCCCTGTTTCGGATGAGCACGGAGGTGCGGTCAAGCCCCCACCCCTGATGGAAGGTATTGCGAGTTACCCGAAAGATGGGCGAGAGGGGAAGGAGTTGCTCCGCAAGGCTCTGGAAAAAAGGCACGCCTGACCCGTAACCGACGCTTTCATCGCCGCAGTAGGTGGTACTTTCTCATCTTTTTGAATAGCGTCGTTCTGTTTATCTGGAGGAGTTCGGCGGCTTTCTTTCGGCTCCATCCGCAGTGGTCGAGAGCGTCCTGGATGATCTGCTTTTCGGGCTCCCGCAGTGCATCTTCCAGAGGCTGAATCCCCTTGAACGTCTGGCTGATCGGTTTGGCCTCGCGAACAGTCTCGGAGAAGTTCTCCGCGACAATATATGGCCCCTTGGCGAGGATGACTGCCCTCTCAATGACGTTCTCGAGTTCTCTGACATTTCCCGGCCACGAATAGCGCTCCAGAACGCGCAACGCTGGAGCAGCTATCCCCTTTAGTTTCTTGGAATGCTTTCGTGTATAGGCCTCGAAGAAATGCTGCGCGAGCAGCCTGATATCTCCGACCCTTTCCCTGAGAGACGGCAGGTCTATGTGCATTACATTTATGCGATAATAAAGGTCCACCCTGAACTGGTTCTTCTTGACCAGCTCCAAAAGGTCAGTGTTGGTGGCGGTGACAACTCTGACATCGACTGTAACGGTCTCATTGCTGCCGACCCTTTCAAACTGCCCCTCCTGGAGGACTCGCAGGAGCTTCAGCTGCAATGACGGGGATGCCGCGCCTATCTCGTCGAGGAAAATTGTTCCGCCGTCGGCCTGGCCGAACTTCCCGATGCGGTCTCTGATGGCACCCGTGAAAGAGCCCTTTGCATGACCAAAAAGCTCGCTCTCCAGGAGGGTTTCCGGGAGCGCCCCGCAACTGACTTCCACGAACGGCCTATCCCTTCGGCAGGAGTTGTAATGAATTGACCGGGCTAAGAGGCTCTTGCCGGTGCCGTTCTCCCCCTTGATGTTAACAGTTACCGTCTTATCTGCGATAAGTTCAACCAGCTCGTAGATTTTCTGCATCTTGTAATGCTGGCCTATTATGTTGCCGAGGCGATAGCGCGATTTCAGCTCCTTGCGAAGGTCAACGTTCTCCTGCTCCAGCTCCCTCTGCTGAAAGAAGCGCCCGATATGAGCAAGGATTTCCTCGTCGTTTATCGGTTTGGTCACGTAATCGTAGGCGCCCATCTTCATGGCCTTGACGGCGTCTTCGATTGTCCCGTAAGCGGTGATGACAATGAATGCCGAGGAAGGGGCCTTCTCTTTGACTTTCTCCAGGAGGTCAAACCCGTTCATTTCTGGAGTGCCGAGGTTGATGTCGCCCAGAACAAGGTGTGGGGGTGTCCGGTCAATCGTTTCCAGTGCGGAGGCGCCTTCCCTGGCAGAATCCACGCAGTATCCGTTCATTTCTAAAAGGTTGCTAAGTGACTTCAACACGATTGGGTCGTCATCTACTATCAAGATTCTTTCGTTTCGCGTCTTGCCCAATTCAGTTCCCTTTCTTCAGTTGTCCAAGAGGCAATCGCACGGTGAAAGTTGAGCCGACTCCCACTTCGCTTTCGACCAGCAGCTCCCCACCGTGGGCTCTCACAATCTCCTTGGAAATGGAAATACCGAGCCCGATGCCGTTTTCCTTGGTGGTCAGACCGCGCTCACCGAGTCTGGACAAGATTTCCCCTGGAATCCCGCACCCGGTGTCTTTGAATTGAATGAATACGTTTTCTTCGTCATGAGATGTTGATATTTTTAGCGTCCCATCCTGCTGCATGGCTTCAAAGGCATTTTTGATGAGATTGATGAAAACCTGGTCGAGGTCACTCCGTGCCCTGACAATCGGCAGTTCCGGGTCGAAGTGCTTCATCATACGGATGTTGTGCTTCATCAGCTTGTGGGACATCAGAACGAGCACGTCGTCCAGAAGGTCGTTGAGCTTCGTCTCAACAAAAGCCTTGCTGCCGTTGCGAGCATACTGATTGACAGGCTTGACTATTCGGCAAATTCTCTCAAGGCCCATTCTCGCACCGCTGAGCCACTCGGACAGCAGCTCATCGTTAGCCGCTTTCTTCAGGGCCATGTTGACAAATCGCATGGTTCCATCCAGGGCGCTATTGATCTCGTGTGCGACCCCCTCTATCATCTCCCCCATTCCTGCCTGCCTCTGCGACTTCTGCATCTTTCTTTCGAGGTCGCGCAATCGCTCGTGCGCCTTCTTTTTTTCGGCGGACAGCCTCCTGTTCCTGTCGCGGAGCTGCTTGCGCAGGGAAGCCTGGGCGATGGTGGCGGATAACTGGTCAAGGATGGCCATGACGTTATTGAGGTCGGTTTCACTGAAGGGCCTCTTTGACTTTTTTTCGGTGAGGTTGAGGACGCCGATCAGCCGACTGTTACTGAGGATAGGGGCGCAAATGAACGACTCGGTCTCGTACTTTCCGGAAGATGTCACCGGGATAGGAGCGGCCTCTCGTGAGACCACCAGGAGCGGTTTCTTTTCCTGGGCTACATAGCCGGCGACGCCTTCTCCGAGGTTCTTGGTCAGGCCGACGAGTTCCTGGCCGTCGCCTCCTTTGGCGGCCTCCAGGACCATTCGTGATTGTTTTTCGTCTAAGAAGAAGATAGAACCCTTCTCCACTTTGAGGAAAGTGAGCGCCTCGTCAAGAAAACGTTCAATAAAGTCGTCGGAGCCGGTTGATTCTTGAAGCTTCTTGCAGAACCGGCCGATAGCCTGCCCGCGAACCCTCTGGTCCGCGAACCTCAGCAAGGCGTCGTTCATGATGTAGGATAGCCCCCGGGCATCGAGTGGAATTATCGGGGCATCGTGCCGTCCCTTGCGGCGCGCCGAGAACACGTCCATGGAAGTCTGCGAGGCGTCGCTCTGTTCCATCACGATCGTCGCCACTTCAGGAAAGTCTTGATTCACCCTTTGGAGGAAATGCTTGGTTCGCGGGTCGCCTACCGGCATGCTCGCTAAGAGAACTTTCACCGGCTCATCGGATTGCTGGGACGCCCCGATGACGCTCAGGGCTTTGTCGGGGTCATTGCATCGTGCCCGGAAGCGATGACCCGTGTTGACCAGAGCCCGGTATACTTTCTCCAGGAAGTCAGGGTCGCCGTTAAGAATCAACAAACTCTGCATGACCATTGGTCCTCAAACTTCGCCGTCCGGTGCCTGTGAAGCCTGGAACACCCAGAGAGGCAGAAATGTTCCCCTTTTAGGACCAGTCTTCGCATCCGTGCATCTGGAATGCGTAGCCATCTTGAGTCGGAGGTCAACCGCAACCCGAGCTTCAAGGTGTCGCGGCGTGCGCCTCTTTCTGGCAACATTCCAGCGTCCGGGAAGACACTGGGGAGACGACCGCGTCTCCTACCCGGGACCTGGCAAGACTTGTCCACCCGCGTGGAGGCGACAGCGCGGCTTTGTTCGCTCGCTTTCGATTGGGTGGCGGTGCGGATGAAAGAAAACAATCGCGTGCAGGACCCGGCCAGCAAGAGGCGTCTGGCACGGTGAGCCCTCGCGCCCCTTGAAAGCCGGGATACCGCAGCAGACATGAGGTCATGGAAGAGAAACCCACCCCCCTGCCCGCTGACTTTTACTTGGCGGCTCCCCCGCATCACATACCCCCCGGTCCTTCCTTTCGGAAGAATCCCGCCCAGCTTGTCTAAGGCAGAACTGTGTTATGTTTTTCCTGCCGAGGAAGCGGCCTGCCTCACGCAGTTCAGCCCAACTCCTTGTGGGACAAAATATTGCCGCCCCCACGACCGGATGCTGCTGTTGCTCTGATTCAACACCTGAGAGTTAGATGCTGACGATGAAGGCGATAATTATCAACATTCTGGCGCCTTTGTCAAGCATTTTCGCGCGAAATACCATATCCTCAGTATCCCGCCCCAGCTGATTTTTCGCGCCTTGCCTCTCAGCCGAGACGAGATAACGCTGTATCAGGCCTGAATGCGACTGCCCACTCCGGCGGTAGAACCATAGTAATCGGCGTGTTAACCTGGCCCCCTCACAAGAACCGCAGCGGGCAGGGACGGAGCAAGTCGCGTACCACCGGGTCGGCTATGTCGTTTTTTTGCATCACAGCGGTCGGGTCCTCCCCAGGCGATCGCGGTCCGTGACCCAAAGGCTTGTCGGACAAGTCCGTGTCCCGCGCGTCACGCTGGCTCGGCGATGTGCCTTGAAGAGCGCTCTGTTGTGACTCGCTGGACATGTTGACGGTATTCATCCGGCTGCACGCAAGAAAGGTGTGCTTTGAAGGAGACAGATTCTCGCGCTTGGTGAGGAGAGGACTGGCGAGCGCGCTCTAATTCAGCGGAGGGTGTGTCCCGGAGTCGCGGTCTTTGGGAAGCTCCTCGTAGGGGAGGAAACCGAAAGCTGAATGAGATGGCGGGGGAAGCGGGACGCAGTGGCAGACGCAGCGGCTCCCTCGCCCATTTGTTTCCGAAAAACGACGCGCGCGGGAGCCCCGCGGCGCAATTTCCAAGGCAACTCGCTCTCCGGCAGCGGCTTGCCCTGATGATTACGAATCGCCTCACTGTGTTGCCAACGGGCAACAGAGGAAGCGCCCGTTGACTTTTTGCGACCGCGCGCGCTGCCCCACGGCAACCTGCTGGCTCCAAGACTACACTACTGGCAATAGCCGAAACCAGGAAGACTTCATTCGGTCTGGAGCTGGTGCCGAAGCGCGGCGCAGCCGGAACTGGAGCCCTGGCCGGCCTGCTGGCTCGCTGATAACATGACCCGCGAAACACAGTTGGCCCCAGGGGAGGTGCCCGGCATTCGGTTTTCACCGCGTCAGAAGCACTCGCGTTCTTCCTCGCAGTGGGCGATCAGAAGGTAACCGAGAGGCCGATGTTTCCCACAGCGCCGGCCGAATCGGCTGATCCTTCTGATACGGTCACTCCTTCTGCGCCCCCGGCGGTTTCCGCCAGCTCAACGAGGAGCTCAGCGAGATCGTAGTCAAAGGAGAGGTCGCGGTAGGCAATGCCGATGAGGAGCCTGACCGAGTTGGAAATCCTGAAACTGTATGCTCCTCCCACTTCCCAGCCCCACGCGCTGTTGAAGTTGCCCGGGCCGTCCCAGTCGAATTGGCCGAAGCAGATGCTTGCGTGCAGCTCGAGTCCGCCGCCTCCGAAGGGGTTCCAGATTCCGCTGCCCGATGAAACCATCACGTCCACATCGTCTCCGAAGGCGAACTCGTGGGATACTTCCAGAGCGAGATGGCTGCTCAGACCCAGTCGCACGAAGGGGCGGACGCCATAAAGAACCGTGTCCTCGATCCCTTCTTCTGCACCTCCGATCACGACCGAGAAGCGATCCAGGTCCGGAACAGACCAGACAGTTCCGTTGACCCCCAGGGCGTATCGCTCGACGCCCTGGCCCCTGACGGCGGCCGCCGCCGTGACTATCAGCGCTGAAGCAACAATGACCTGACCGATGTTGAGCTTCATGTCTTTTCCCCCCAATTAGTGGTTTGACTGCATCAGTTCGAATGTCCTTTCCGCTCGTCAGTTCGGCGCCCTGAAGAGCAGAATCCTGCCTTTTTTAAATATTATTATATCACCCATGACGTCGCGAAATCAGCAAGGAAAAACGTCGGGTCCGGCCGTCAATCATTGGTAGATTCCGAGGCTCGAGCTGAGCAGGCCTCAAAAGAATGACCTATCGTAGGTCGGGCGTCTCGCCCGTGATTGGCATCCGGAAACATGCACATGGGCAAGACGCCCATTCCACCAAAATACAGCCACACCCAAAACGTCCCGGGGGAGCTCCTGTTCCTTCTGCAACTCAATTTCCATCGCAGAAAAAACTGCGGACGATGGCGAGGCAAATGACTCTCCTGTCGGTCAGGTACCGGAGGGTTGCCGCCTTTCCTCGGCCCCGGCGTCCAAGGCTCTGCCCACAAGTCTTCCGCTGAAGGCTCGATGCTACTTCGGTGGGCTGTGAACGTGTTGCCGTATGGCAACACGGCCTCCGACGACAAGGCGTATGTCAATTCCCTATGGCCGTTTGCATTACGCTCCGCCCAAAGGCATGTGGCGAGAGGCGGTGCTTCCGTTCGTAAACATAAGGAGGGGGCGTGGTTTCCCTGGGCCGCGATGTAATGCCTTAGGTCGCAGCGTGTTACGGGCATAGTCCTCCGCTTGGCACGTTAGTTGATGCGGACAAGGTGAACTTCTATGCGCTTTCAGGGTTATCTGCGGAAAGGCCAGCAGGGAAAATGCTAAACGCGCTTAGTATTGACGTTGAGGAGTACTTCCAGGCGAGCGCTTTTAACGGAGATACGCCGTATCAGAAGTGGGATAGCTATGAGTCCCGTGTTCAGTGCGGCACCGAAAAGGTTCTGTCGCTCCTGTCGAGGCACAAGACCAGGGGGACTTTTTTCATCGTGGGTTGGGTTGCCAGGAGACATCCCGGGCTGGTGAAGACGATACAGAAAGAGGGACACGAGATCGCGTGTCACAGTTACGCTCACCGGGAGGTCTCGGAACAAACTCCCGAAACCTTCAGGAAGGACTTGCGACTCTCTAAGACGATTCTGGAAGACATCACGGGCGAGCAACTCGGCGGGTACAGGGCGCCGACGTTTTCGATAACGAGCGATACGCTGTGGGCCCTGGACATCCTCATCGAGGAAGGATTCGGGTACGATTCGAGCATTTTTCCTATCCATCACGATAGATACGGCATTCCCGACGCTGAGCGGTTTCCGAACGTTGTCAGCCGCGGAAACGGCAACAGGATCGTTGAGTTCCCGATGTCAACGGTGAGGTTTATGGGGATAAATCTCCCCTTCGCGGGCGGTGGTTACATGCGCTTTTTGCCGGTGGGGTTCATTTCGCGAGCCATCAATACCATAAACAGAGATGGTCAACCTGTGATTGTTTACGTTCATCCGTGGGAGTTCGACCCGGATCAGCCCCGGATCGCCACCTCCCCGATGGTGAAGTTCAGGCACCACCATAACATATCAGGGATGAGCCGCAAGTTCGAGCGCATCCTATCGAGACACAGGTTTGCACCCGTTTCGGAGGTTCTGGGGTGCTGCCAGCCTTCGCCGTCGCCAACCATCGCTCTGGCGGATTCGGAGGACGCAAGTTCCGAGGTGAGTGTCTTTAGCCGAGTGCCTTAGTTCATCGGCGAAGCCAGCCGAGCGGTCCACAATTAGTGATGCTTTCCAGCGACAGACAACCACTGCGCAAAAGCGCCCCGTTGCATGGCCTTCACTTCTCCCCCCCGCCACATGCGCCTTCCCCCGAGGGCGTAAACTCCCTCAAACTCTCCAGCAGTCGCCTGCCCCAGGTCTGCCGTCACGGTCACAAAGACGGTGCAAGTCCGAGCTGGCGGCAAACAATAAGCGCGGATAGTGTTCCTGCGGAATCCAGCGGCGTTGAATTCTGGAAACACTTTCTCCTCCGGCGCTAAACTCAAGCGCTGTCGTGAGTTGTGCCTGCGGCCGTGAGGATGGGGTTGCCGAAATCCGACTCATAACTGGGCCGGTGAGCTTCCCCCCGCCCACGTGCTTCATGGCTAATAGGCGCTGGCTGAAAGGATTACAGCGACGAGCACGTTTTGGCTTCCGTTTTGCATGGCTTTAGAGATGGATGATGGCGGGCCGATTGGAAAGACGCGAGCAAGCGACAAGCATTCGCGGTCAAGCGGAGGGAGAATCAGTCGTAGTGAGACAATCAGGTTGGCCTCCTGAGGCGTTGACACGTTCTGGGCTGTTCGTTTTGCAGTGAAGGAAAGACATATAAGGTTTTGACCCTCGGCTCACGGAAAGTGGGGGGTCCCGGGGAACCTCGAAGAGGTTCCCTTTTTTTGTGTCGAGGAACGGTTGACACGCTGGGGAGGAGGCGTTGCACCGAGCTGGCGGCCGCGCGCTCGAAAAGAGCGCTGTTGTGCTTTGCTTATCCAACGAAGCACACTAACACGCGCCACCGCATGAAACGATTCTTTTGACATGACTAACAGGATTCGGGACTCCACCTACCCCATTACCCCATGAAAGCAATCGCGCCGCCAGGCTTGGGAGCCAAGGCGCCGAGCGACTCCTTTCTTAGGGCAAGACCCAGTACTTCAGACCCCACCGGGGGCAACGGCCTGTTAGGAGACTGTGATTGCCTCCCCGAGGCGCGGCGAGGGAAAGGGAGATTTGAGTCAACCGGTCGAGATGCGTTGGGCCCGCCCGAGTGGCGGCCAGAGGGGACGGGTCTGTACTCGAAGAAGGGTTTTCTTGCCGGACGAAGGGGCTCTGCGAGTTTGCTCTTGGCGGAGAGGGATGTTTGCGTTAAGGTTTCGACAACGTGCTGGCACGGAAGGTGCTGAGCTCGAGATCGTTGTACCGCCAGCCTCCCGTCCCGCCCCGCGGGACGCGGGGGATCCTGCGGGCGTCGTGCCCGCAGCGGGGGCGAGACGCCCCCGAGACTGTCCCGCCACAGGCGGGAAGGGCAGCGTTACGCTTCTCCCCCACCAAAGAAACGAGGAGTGCATCATGCGAAAGGCTTTTGCGAAATGTTTGCGCGTCATGTGCGCGCTGATCCTTCTGGCAGCGCTTACGGGGTGCGGGACGCCGGAGTCTCGCGCCCGAAAGCACCATAAAAGGGGGATGCTTTATGTCAGGAATTATCGGCTGCGAGAGGCGGCCGAGCAATTCAAGAAAGCCCTGAGGCTTGACCCGATGAATCATGAGACGCATTACGAATTGGCGAGGGTCTATTTCACTGGCCGGCGTCTGGAGGACTCGGGCGATCACTTCAAGAAGGCCATCGAGATTAAACATGACTACATGGAGGCATATATCGGTCTGGCGGAAGTGCTCAACGCCCAGGACAAAGCAGACGAAGCGGTGGAGGTTTGCCGGGCAGCCCTTGAGAAGAAGCCGGATTACGGGCGGGCGCACGGCCTCCTCGGGGACATCTACCAGCAGCGGGGCGACCCGGATAGGGCCATTTCCGAATATCGCCTGGCTCTGGAGAAGGACCCAAGTCTCACGGAGGTACGTTCAGCTCTGGGCATGACATTATTTTCCGGAGGCAAGATTGACGAAGCCCGCGAGGTTGCTCTGACCATCGTTGAGAAGCACGACTCCGGCAACTTCGATGCCCACATGCTTCTGTCGCAAATCTTCGAGAGGGAGGGGCAATACGATAAGGCCATTGAGGAAGCAAAGACAGCGCTCCAGAAGAACAAAGGGAGAGTGGCGGGTCACCTGGCACTGGCACTGCTCTATTTGAGGACATCACAGTTCGATTCAGCCATGAAAGAAGCGCAACAAGCTATGCGAAGCAGGGCGACGCAATCCGGAGCGACGTTTGTGCGAGGAAGCGTCCAGTTCCAGCGCGGGAAATTCTCGGAGGCTGTGCTTGACTTCCAGAGCGTGCTGAAGGAGCGTCCAGATTGGAGCGAGGCGCGGTACTTACTGGCGAGGGCGCTCTACGAGACGGGCCAGTCCGGGATGGCCGCGCATGAATATGAAATCCTTCTCCAGCAGTTTCCGGAATTCGACGAGGTGCGGCTACGCTTGGCCTCGATTGCTCTGGAACAAGGGTGGCTGTCGGACGCGGAAATGCATTGCAAAAAGCTCCTCGAGCGTAATCCGGGGAATAAGGGGGCTCTTGAATGCCTCGCGCGGCTGTACGATGTGCAGGGGAAAGGGGAGGATGCAGCATTGGTCCGCGCGAAGCTTGCAGCGTTGGTTTCGGGCAAGGAGAAGACAAGCGTCCAGGTCGCTCTGGAGACGCTCGCGTCCGGGGATGCTGACGGTGCAATCGAGAAATGCCGCAAGGCTTTGGATGGCAATCCGGACGATGTGGGCCTTCTGAATGTCCTCGGCTCAGCTTACCTCAAGAAAGGGGAGCTTCTTCTCGCGGCTGACCAGTTTCGCAAGGCGGTGGAAGCCGATCCTTCGTCAATAAGCTCCTATCTGAACCTGTCCACTGTTTTTCTCATTCAAGGAAAGCATGACGAGGCGGCGCGGCAGTGTCAGCTTGCTCTGGTCAAAAACCCGGGGTCGGGCGCTGCGTATTATCGGCTGGGAGCAATCTATCGCCTCCAGAAGAAATATGATGAGGCTCTCAGAGAGTTCAAAGCCGCGGCAGAGGCTTATCAGAAGGATGCCTCGGCTCATGAGGCGGTGGTTGACATTCTAATCATGCAGAGAAAACACAAAGAGGCGTTAGCGTATTGCCAGCAGGTCGTCGCTCGATTCCCCAACATGGCGCAGGCCTATGAATGTACGGGGCGAGTTTACCTCGCTATGGGCGAAACCGACAGCGCCATTGGAGAGCTGCGCAAGGCTATTGAAAAGGACAAGAGCCTTGTTTCACCTCGCTTGAGGCTGGCGAGTGCTTACCTGGGCGAGAAAAAAGTCGCGGAAGCGAGAAAGGAAGCGCAGCAGGTGCTTCGAATTGTCAGTGGAATGGACGTGGATTCTGCTTTCATGTATCTGTTGCCGTTCTACGAGCAGGTGGGAGATTTCGAGGGAGCGGCAGGGGATGTCCGTGCAGTGCTCGACGTGAACAAGGAGAATGTGGCTGCGCGCTTCATACTGGCTCACCTGCATTGTCTCGCGGGCAAGCTGGAGGAGGCAACGCGGGAGGTTGGGGAGATCACTGCGGCGGGAAAGGAGCATGCGGCGGCTCACTATGTGCTTGGCTGGGTTCGGGCGGAGGAGGGGAATCGCTCTGAGTCCGTGGTCGAGTTTCGCAGGGCGCTGTCACTGCGGCCCGATTGGGCGCATGCGCGGCTGAGGCTGTCGGAGGTTTTAAAGAGAGATCGCCGGCATCAAGAAGCACTTCAGGAGCTGGAGGCTCTCTTGCAGCAGAGGCCGGAACATGTCCCTGCGCTGGTTTCCATCGCGGCGTCGGAGCTGCAAGCTGGGCTGCTGGATTCGGCTCGGAGACACAGTTCCGCGGCCGTGGAGCTTGAGCCGGAAAACGTAGCGGCCCTCCGTTTGCTTGGCGACACGCTTGTCAACCAGGGAAATCTCCGGGAAGCTCAGGAGGTTTACGCGCGCATCCAGAAGCTTTCTCCGGCGGCTGCGAGTGCGCCCGCCTTTGTGGCAGCAGCGCAGCTTGCTTTCGGGAAGACCGACGAGGCCATCACCACTTGCCGCGAGGCCATTTCCAGCGGGAGCAGGGACGCCATGCTCTGTGCCATCATGGGATTAGCCCAGTTGTCCAAGGGGCTGCATTCTGAGGCTATCTCCAGCTTCAAGGAATCCATTGCACTCGATTCGGGGTTTCTTCCTGCACGAATCAATCTGGCGGAGGCTTACGCTCGCGCGGGGAGAGCTGATCTCGCAGCAGAAGAGCTGAGAGCAGTGCTGTCCGCCAGCCCGAAAGCCGCCTGGGTCAGAGCACGTCTCGCGGAGATACTCCTTTCGCAAAAGGAGCATACGGAGGCAACCAGAGAGTTCGAGACGGCGCTGAGAGATAGCGATAACAGCCCTCGGATTGCCACTGTCGCGGGCCAGAACTATCTCCTCATCAGGGACTATCGAAAGGCAAAGGAGATGTACGAGATAGTCGTTGCCTCCAGCAAAGACCGGAACATTCTCGCCTCCGCGTACAACAACCTCGCCTGGATTGCTTGTGCGGAAGGAAAGAACCTTGAGGAAGCCCTCTCCCTGGCGACGAAGGCGGATGAGCTTGATCCCGGCGAAGGAAACATCCTCGATACCGCTGGCTGGATTCTGTACAAGCTGGAGCGATACCCAGAAGCTCGCGAAAAACTTACCTCCGCGGTTGCGAAAAAGCCCGACAACCCTTCGATCCGATACCACCTGGGGATGGCTTTGCTTAAGAGCAGGCAAAGGGAGGAAGCGCTGCACCAGTTGAACACGGCTCTCTCCCTCAGCTCCACTTTCGAGGAAGCCGACGACGCAAGGCGAGCCATCGCTGAGATGGAGAAAGCGGAGTAATCCCTGTAGGGCATCCGACGCCGTCCACCTCGCTCAACGTGCATTTCTTACCCCGCAGAATGTAACGCTGCCCTTCCCGCCTGTGGCGGGACAGTCTCGGGGGCGTCTCGCCCCCGCTGCGGGCACGATGCCCGCAGGACAGCCAGCGGGACGCTGGCGGTACAAGGATTATGTCGGCAAGAGGTTGTCCGGTGACAGAGTCGCGCCTTACTCGGCTCTTTCATCGGTCGGGCATGTTGCCCACCTCCGCTGAGGCACTCAGGGACCGGAGAGCGTTGCCACACAGGCCGCCCCGTGGACGGCTTCGTACGCCCGCAGTTGCCGAAACGGCGTGACGCGCTGACTGTCTTGGCCTTTCCCGGGCGCTTCGAGATTCCCGTCTCCGCGAGCGCTGTCAGCGACCGATCGCTGCCCACTCACCCGCCTACCTCGTGCCACCAGCCTATCTGGTGCATTCATGGCTCGTTCATACGGCGCGCCCCTTTTGCCTACGACCGATCCCTCGGGGGATTGCCGGCGGTGGTGCGGCGTCCGGCCTTCAACTCCCCAAAGAGGAAGCACGACGCGGATGCCGCTGTGGCCAAACACGCTTTTGTGAGAATGATTCCGCACAGTAAGGAGTTGGCGAAGGGGGCTCATCTCAGCGGGCTGATTGCGTATTTGATTTATTTCGTTTGTGTTGCGAAAGCAGGCGAGGGTTGTTGCCCCATTTCCTTTTCAACGTGGCACATGCGTTGCTCCGAGTCAATGCGCCATGCCAGGGGGATAATTGGCAATGGGGGGAGAAAGGCCTATGGAGCGTGAGAACGAGGCTAAAAGCCCCATTGCGGGTGGCTGTCGCGTGGATGTTGGGAACGGGATTGTGCCCAGGGGGCGGCGCCTGCGCCGAGCAAGTCAGCTACGACGATGACACCGAGCTCGACTTCGTCTGGACAGCCCCCGATGGGAGCTTCGACCATTACAATATTTACTCGTCCGTAGATGGCGGCGAGTACAGACTCGACGGTTCCTCGTTAACCGAGGCGTACAAGGTCTCGGCGCAAAACGGACATACCTACAAGGTCAAGGTAGCGGCGGTAACCTCCGGAGGCACAGAAGGGCCCTTCTCCCCGGAATCTGATCCGGTCATCTGCGATACCGTCCCCCCACTTTTGCCCACCCTGTCCACCACTTACGATGTTCTCGATGAGAGCACTATCGTGTTGAGCCTTCGGAGCGGTCCGACTGACGCGAACTTCAGCAACTACCAGCTTCGTGGCGGTCAGTACATTTATTGGACTGATACCTCCGAGACCACAACGTTCGTCTTCATCGTTGATCCCGATTCGGCAAACGTTCTTAGCGTTCGGGAAAAGGACCTGGCAGGCAACGTCGGCCCTGCCGCCTCCCTGACAGTGGAGAACCTGAGCGGCGATAACGACTCGGACGGTATTCCGAACTTCTATGAGTACATGTACCGAGAGATTCTCGACGCTGAAAATCCCGCTGATGCGAGCGTAGACAGCGATGGCGATGGGTGGAGCAACTACGAGGAATTCCTTGCGGGCACCGACCCAACGCGTCCTGAGTCCGCGCCGGCCGATACGATTCCTCCGACGATCGTTTGCCTCACACGCAACACGAGCGCAGCCAGAGGAGGGACGGTTACAGTCGAGGCGACTCTTCAGGACAACCTCGGCGTTACGGAAGCCTGGCTGTACTACAAGGGTGCCAGCGCTGCGACATGGGTCTCGCTGAATTTTCTGTCAGGCTCTGCGAATATTCGGATACCTGACAGCTCCGCGGAGGACATTTGCTATTTCGTCACGGCGGACGATGCCGCAGGGAACGGGCCGGTGGGCGACCCTTCGGACGATGGGAGCACCTACTACACCATAAGGGTTCTGGATGCTCCTCAAACGCTGAATCTTGCGGAGGGATGGAACCTGGTGGGGATCTCGGGTCGGCCAGTTGACCCATCGTGCTCAACCCTATTCGGTGGCGTGCCTATCGGAAGCGTATGGGGATGGGACGGAACGAAGAACGTCGCGGTTTCCTCGGTTGAGCCACTGCGTGCCTATTGGGTTCTGGTCATGGCGCCGGCTTCAATCAAATACGAATGCTTGCCGCTCTCCAACACAACCCCCGACCTTAGCCACCCGTGGAACATGTTCGCGGTTGCCCAAGAAACTCCTCTTCCTCTGACTTGTGGGAACGTGGTCGGTTCGGTGTGGGGCTGGGACGGGACCAAGTACGTGAGGGTGGAAGGCTCCCTCAAGCCCGGAATCGGTTACTGGGTCGCAACACAGACTGTCAGCAAGACGGCAGGGACCGCGCCCTCCGTGGGGTCCGAATCCCGCTCTGGCAGCGACACCATTTTCGCTCTGAGGCTGAACATGGAGCTTTCGGGAGTTGATAAGGGGGCATTGGAGCTTGCTTTGTCCGAAGCAGGCGGGCCGGAGATTTTGGACCCGGCGCCACCGCCTTCGCCGGACGGTTTCTCATGCTACATCGTGGGAGGCCGGTCATCTCCGTTCGACCGCCTCTCCAAAAAAGGTTCGGTTCTGGCCAGTGGAGACGAACGCTCCTATTGGGTCATAGTAGCCCAGCTCTCTCTAACACAAAAGTTCTCCCTGTCATGGGACAACTCCGCTTTTCCACCCAACGTCATAGCCATCATAACCGAATTGAACGTCCAGGATGGAACGCCAAAGGGCGGCTCGCTTTCCATGGCCGAGACCGAAAAAGTTGCTTGCTCGGCCCCGCCTTCGACGGGGTTGGTCTTCGCGTGGCGGATCGAAGCAACTTGCAGGGCGACCTCCTCACAGGATGCCAACGGGAACACGATTGCCGACGATTGGGAGCAGCACTATTTCGCGCAAGGCGCATGCGATCCTTCTGCCGATCATGATAGAGACGGCATGAGCAATCTCTCAGAATTCATTGCCGGGACAAACCCGCGAAACCCCTATTCGGTGCTGTTCATGTCGAGCATTCAGAAGGATTCCGTCGGGGGAAATATGGTTCTCACATGGCAGACCGTTCCTGGAAGGAAATACCAGGTTGTCTACTGCGACTCGTTGGAAGATGGATGGCTCTGCCTGGGCACGGAGATTGAGGGCACAGGCAGTGCAATAGATGTCTCGGACGACATTAGAAACCCAGGTTTGTCAAAGAGGTTTTACTCGGTCCGGGTGTGGTGAGGGGGCGCCGTCCGAGAACGAAGAAGGGAGGAGAAAGAAGTGTCATCGGGAAGAGACGTTCTGTTGTCTCTGTTGGCCTTTGTGGGGTTTGGTATCTGCTTGACCATCCCGCAGGATATCGAAGCGGCCGAGACTCCGTATTTCACCCTCGACCTATCTTGCACGCTCGACTCGCAGCCGAAACACTCCTTGCGGATAGGGCTTCAGGAGCCAGGGAAGTCTGAATTGTTGGACACCGTTCCACCGCCGGAGGCGTCCGGATTTGACTTCTACATCGCAAGCGGGCTTCCGTGGCCATGGGATAGGCTTTCGCTGTACGTCGTTCCGCAGGTTGCCGGGCAGAGGGTGTATTCATGGAGAGTCGTGGTTGTGGTGCCGACAAACAAGCAGGCGACCATCTCGTGGGATGCATCCGGCGCTCCCGCGAATCTGAATCCATATTTCGTCGAAATTGATCCGGGGACTGGCGGCGTCATCGGTAACCTTCAGGATATGAAGTCCACGACCTCCACGGTAATCCAGGGGGGAGTCATTGTGGCCACCACCAAAGCCTTCGAGTTTCGAATGTACACGAACCTGCCGCCGGTTCTTGGTGTGGTAGGAAATAAGAGTGTGGCCGAAAATCAGAAGCTTTCCTTTCAACTCATAGCCACGGACCCCGACGGGGACACTGTCAGCTATTCAGGTTCGCCACTTCCTTCGGGCGCAACTCTCAATTCCTCGACCGGAGCGTTCTCGTGGACCCCCGGATTTGAACAGGCAGGGACCTACTCGGTAACCTTCACTGTCACCGACAGCGCCTTCCCTCAAAAGAGTGACCTGGAGACGGTCAGTATCCATGTAGCGAACACAAATCGCCCACCTTCGATTTCGTCGGTCTCCATTTCTCCGACGACCGCATACGAGAGTACAACTCTCACCGCGACGCCTTCCGGATGGGCGGACGCCGACGGCGATCCTCCCGGGTACAACCATCAATGGAAGAAAAACGGCAGTAACATCTCCGGGGCGACTACGTCAACTCTAACTGGTTCTTACTTCAGCAAAGGGGACGCCATAACCTGCCAGGTTACTCCCTGGGATGGAACCGATGCCGGCACCCCTGTTGTGAGCAACTCAGTTACGATACGCAACAGCCCACCCTCGATTTCGTCGGTTTCCATTTCTCCGACGACCGCATACGAGAGTACAACTCTCACCGCGACCCCCTCCGGGTGGTCGGACGCTGACGGTGATTCTCCCGGCTACAACTATCAGTGGAAGAAAAACGGCAGTAACATCTCCGGGGCGACCACGTCAACTCTAACTGGGTCGTACTTCAGCAAAGGGGACACCATAACCTGCCAGGTTACGCCCTGGGACGGAACCGATGCTGGCGCCCCTGTTGTGAGCAACTCAGTTACGATACGCAACAGCCCACCTTCGATTTCGTCGGTCTCCATTTCTCCGACGACTGCATACGAGAGTACAACTCTCACCGCGACGCCTTCCGGATGGGCGGACCCCGACGGGGATCCTCCCGGGTACAACTATCAATGGAAGAAAAACGGCAGTAACATCTCCGGGGCGACTACGTCAACTCTGACTGGGTCTTACTTCAGCAAGGGGGATGTCATAACCTGCCAGGTTACTCCCTGGGATGGAACCGATGCCGGCACCTCGGTGCTGAGCAACGCGGTGACGATACTTGACGACCCCAGAACCTTGAACCTTGGAGCGGGATGGAACCTCGTCGGAATCTCCCGCCGCCCGATTAATCCCGCGACCTCCTCCATATTCGGCAGCGTGGCTGTGGGGACTATATGGGGGTGGGATGGAACAAAGTACGTGCCGGTGACTTCCGTGGAGCCGCTGCGCGCCTACTGGGTGCCGACGACTGCCCCTGCCTCTATTCGGTACGATTGTCTTCCGCTTTCTGCGTCCACGCCAGACCTGAGCTCTTCGTGGAACATGTTCGCTGTCGGAGAGGAAACGCCTCTTCCTCTGAGCAACTCCAATACAGTGGGGTCCGTTTGGGGGTGGGATGGCACCAAATACACACGCGCCGTCAGCTCCCTCCAACCGGATAGAGGATACTGGGTTGCCACTACCGCTGCGGCCAAGAACCAGCCCGCTCGAGAGGAGGAAGGAGAAGGTATAGGCATTCTCCATTTGAGGTTGCTTGTTGAGCTTTCGGGGATCAACAAGGGAGCATTGGAGATAGGTCTGCTTGATACTTACTGGAAGGAAATACTGGAGCCGGCTCCGCCCCCGACCCCGGACGGCTTCACTTGTTACATCCTCGGCGACGGGCCATCCCCATTCATCTGCCTCTGGAGAAAAATGACGGTACTTAGTGGGGATGCTGAGCGAGCCTCCTGGATTGTAGTGGCGCACGTTCCCGCTCGAAATGAGTTTTCGCTGCGGTGGGACAGCTCCACTCTGCCGGAGGGAATAGTCCTGACCATAGTCGAGCTGAACGTCGGCGACGGGAAGCCAAAGACCGGGTCGCTGTCAATGACTGAGACGGAAAAGGTCTCGTGCCTCCCCGCGGCTCCATTAATCTTCGCCTGGAGGATCGAGGCAACGTGCAGAGCACCGGCCTCTCGGGACGCCGATGGAAATCTCATCGCGGACGAATGGGAGCGAGAGAATTTCCCGGGGGGAAGCTGCGATCCCTATGCCGATCCGGACGCCGACGGCATGAATAACATGGAGGAATTCATCGCGGGGACCGACCCGAACAATCCATCTTCGGCTCTGCTCCTTTTCGATATCTGTAAGAATGCCCGCAGCGAAGGCGTAATGCTGTGGTGGGAGACGAAGGCTGGAAGAAAGTATCAGGTTCTTTACCGCGACTCTCTAATAGATGGGGAATGGCGTTGTCTGGGGAAAGAGGTCGAGGGGATAGGTGGCGCGTTCTCAATTCGAGATGACACCGTAGCCGCCGACAGACCGCACCGATTTTATCGGCTGCGCGTCTGGTAAAGCGGCGTGGATTCTCAGTCGGCAGGCTCCTCGGCATACCCCGCCTTCGGCGGGGTCTCGCGCGCAGGGTGCGGACTTCCCTTTTTCTGGTTTTCGCAGGCTCGTCCTTTTCGGCCTTTTCCTGCGATGGCCTACTCACCTTTGACGCGATAGAACATCATCTGATGGCCGGCGACATCGTCCCCCGTCCAGGAGGTGGCGCTTATTGGCCAATGGTCAACAGGGGTCACCGTTCGCCATACGCCCTGCGCGACACCGGTCGCGCTTTCCACCGTGTAAACCGAGGCGAAGTCCGTCCAAGAGATTTCCACCGCGTCTCCTGCCCCGATACCAAGGGACGTGATGGCAGGCGTTGCCGCGTTGCCCCCCACAGTCACCGTAACGTCCCTGGTCGCGTATTGCGTCCTGTCAACCACAGTCAAAGTGAACACGTAGGTGCCCGGCACGATGAGGCGGGTGCAGCCGGTCTGAGGACAGCCCTGGTCAGAAAACAGCGGTCTCGCACCGGCTGGGGCGCTTTTGACGGACCACCAGTGGCTTATCACGTCGCCCTCTCGGTCGCCCGTCGTCGCTGAAAGGAAGGTTCTGCTTGTGGCCGGAAGGACCGGACTTGCCGGCGAGGCGCTGATGTTCTTGATGAACGGTGGCGTGTTGGGCGGATAAACGGTGACCGTCAGTTTCTCGGAGACGGTGTGCGTCGGGTCGCTCACCTCGAACTCGAAGAGGTAGTCTCCGGGGACTGTCATGTCGGAAGCTGTGCAGCTCGTCGCCGTGGGGTTGGGGAGAGAGACTTTAGCGCCTGCCGGCTGGCTGACGACCCTCCACCTGTAAGTCAGAGGATCCCCCTCGAGGTCCCAGGCGGAGGCACGCAGATTTGTGGTGCTCGTCGGGAGAGTGACCATCACAGGGATTCGGTTGTGAACGTCTTCCGGTACGGGAGGCTGGTTTTCAGCATGGACGTTCAGGAGGACATGACGGGTGATGGCGTTTTCTGAGTCGCTGACGGTAACGGCGAAGACGTACTGCCCCGCGGCAGTCAGTCCTGTCGCCGAGGTCCTGCTGGAATTGGGAGCAGCGAACGCAACCATGGCGCCCGGAGGCTGGCTGACGACCGACCACGCATAGGAAAGCGGGTTTAACTCCGGGTCGGTCGCGGACGCCGAGAGGGTTGTGCTGCTGGCTGGCGTTGCCAGGTAGCTCGGGTTCGCCCGCCAGTCGGTCACCGTGGGCGGCTGGTTGGACCCGGGGTAAGGGTAGATGGTCACCACCGAGTTGGAGGGGATGTTCAGCGTTAGTCCATTTTTCCCGACGTGGTTTTTCAATCCGAGTTCCTGGTAAACGCCGCTGGCGACAGATTGGCAGATGCCGTATATCCCCGGTGGCAAGCCGTTGATGTTGACGGTGCGGGCTTGATGCGGTGGGGTGTTGTTAAGGAGGACAACCGTCATCTTGCCGTCGCGGACGAAGGCGAGCGGCCGCAGCGCCGGGTCGTCGGGGCGCGCCTCCACGCGCACGGCGCCGGGCCGAACGTAGTGCATGACCTGCCGGAAGTCCCAGTGCTGGGAGCCTCGTGTGAAGGAAGTCCCGTCGTAATTCGGTGTTACCCACTGTCCGTAGAGTTCCCAGTACGAGACACCGCCGAGAGTCAGGTCGTCGTAAAGGTGGTTAATGTTCAGGCCCATATACTCGGTCTGCCCCGTTGGAAAACCTTTTGAAATCGCAAAGTCTCGAATGTAGCCTCTGTAAGGGTCATTGTTACCGTAGAGGTGATAGGTAACGGCTCCTACGTAGCGCCAAACCTCGGCATCGTTCTGGAGAGCCTGGATATAGTTCCAGCTTTCACTCGCGCTGACGCACTCCGGGAACTGAATTTTGGTTGGGAGGCCGAGCGCCTCAAGGCGAGGTCCGAGGGTCTTGACCATCCGGCCCACGACAGCGGGGGTGAAGGAGTTATTGTTGCCGGCCTCGTTGCAGATGCACCAATAGTTGGCTGTGATGGCGTGGGCCTCTTTGAGGCGGGTCAGGAAGGCGATGGCGTATTCGGCGTACTCGCCAGGGCTATGAAGGAGCCAGGCTGGGACGGTGCCGCTGCTGCCGCCGTCGAAGAAGGATGGGCTGACGTACACCTCGAATGGGTCGCCGTTGGACTCGACTCGCTGCTTGAAGGGCACGACCCACTCGGAGACCTTTTCGTCGAGCTTGGTCGTGTTGAAGGCGGCCCAATTGATGTCATCCGGGTCTCCGTTATCGTTAGTCCACTCCCATCGTCGGTCATTGCTGCGATTGCCGCTCGGTCCTTCTAGGCGAAGACGCGTGAGACCGAGTTCATTGACGGCCTCGTCGAGAATCTGGTTTCTCAGCGCTTCGGTTACCCAGGACGGCCTCCAGGAAGCGGCTCCCCAGCCGAGGATAGTCTGGTACTGAATGTTGCGGTCTATCGAGACCGCGACCGCGGCCCAGGCCGTGGCCGCGCTTCCAGAAAGTGCCGCCAGCAGCGCGCCGGCAAAGAGCATTCGAGCGATGTTCATCGTCTCCACCTCCTTTGACTCATCTTAAAACTCTCGAGCGTAATTCGCAAGGCGTTACAGGTGGCCTCCTGTCACAGTTTCCCTCGGACGACCCATTCCGCTCTGTCGTCAGCCCCGCCGGGGAGGCGGGGTCGGCATGTGCCGTCCCGAAACGCGATGCTTCGATCGGTCGGTGCCGTCGGAGCAAAAAACTTCCGCCCCGCTTCCTTCCTTCTATATTACAATGGACGCGGAAGCACGGAGAATAAGCAAACGCGCCCACGAGATGGGAATGCGCTAAACGAACAACCGTTTCGGGAGGAAGGAGCGATGCAAAAGCCATTTTTCGTCGAAACGCTGGAGAAGTGCGACCCGGAATTGCTCGAGCACATGAACGCTTTGCAGGGGTTTGCGGGCAAGGACGGAGCTCTCCCGGCGAAGGTCAAGACCTTGATGAGCATGCTGGCCGACGCGATACTTGGCCATTCGGAAGGCGTAAAGGCTATCGCCGAGCGGGCGCGCGCCCAAGGAGCAACGGAGCAGGAAATCGCCGAGACGGTGCGCATGGCCTTTGTGTGCGCAGGCATGCCCGGCCTTGTTACGGGCACATTTGCCTTTCGGAAGTAGGGCGAGAAAGATTCACGGGCGCCCGTGCAGAACACTAGCCCCGAAAAAGGTGAGAATTTTCGCGCAAGGGCGGAGCGTGGTCGTGCTTTTTCGCTTCAGTATGGACGCCGCGAAACGACGGAATCGCTGGGGAAGGTTAACAAGTCGCGCGCGCTATGTGGGCTAAGGGGTTGACCGGAGGGACGGAAGGCCTTGAAATGCTCGGCGGCGTTGGCGTATGCGCGGACGTTTTGTGGCAGGTCGGCGTCCTGGGCTCATTTCCAGGACAAATGCACACGGGCGTGTCGAAGCCTTTCCAGCGCCCTGTCGTAGGGGTCAACGACTTCCTCCTCCAGATGGCGGACGAGAGCGGGGTGAATCGAGGCGAGTCGCTCCAGAAGGCTCTGCCGTTCCTCCTTTGAAACAATCCTCGGGTCCGCGGTCATGGAGGCCACATGGAAGCTCGCCCCGGCTTCGATCAGGCTCTGGATGCCCCGAAAAGGGAGCTCGAAACTCTCAGCGGTCGCGCCCGTCTTGCGAGTGAAGGCGTCCGGCGTTCCGGCCTTGAGCGAGACGCGAGTGTGGACCTTCTTGAATCGGGCGATCTCCCGCGCGTACTCTGTGTCGGCGCCGAGGAGAACACCGTTGGTCTCGAGAATAAACAGGCCAAACGGCGAGGCCTCGACTCTCTCCAGCACACCGAGGAGGTGCTCTTTGCCAATAGTCGGCTCGCCGCCGGAAATTCGCAGCTTGTCAACGCCGGCCTTGCGAGCCGCGCGGCTGAGGTTGTAGAAGACTTCCGCCGGGGACCGGAATTCGCCGTATTGCTCCGGAAAATCACGACTCCAATCCACCCAGCAGAAGATGCATCGCAAGCAGCATCCACAAGTATAGCCGGTGGCGATTCCGCCGTAAACGCCGGTGCAGTAAAATTTCGTGTATCGGCGGTAGTCGCCCCGGCAAACGATTTCCTCCGTGCGGCGGGCGAGGTCAACCGGGTCGAAGGGAATAAACCCCGGCTCAAGGTATCGCGGATAAGGTTCACGGGGACCTGCCATTCCGGCCCTTCCTTTCGACTGCCTGCCGAGGGCGACCGACCTGCGGAGTTCAAGACGCGTTTTTTCTCCGCGGCGATGGTGGGGTTCCGGAGGCGACAGCGGTAGAATCCAGCCTCCTCGCCCCGGAGACGCCACCACGCCGAGGCGTGGTTTGAAACCTCCCTTCCTGCGTCAGAAGCGACCGGATGCTGACTCCTCTCGCCGGACTGCCTGGAGCCGTGTGCCGATGTGCGCGAGATGTAGCTCGTTCAGGCGCTCTCGGCCGGTTTCATCTCGCCGGTAACTCGCAGCACCCTCTCTATCTCCGCATTGGTCCTGGCAAAAATGCCGATGTTTCCGAGGCGCACGTTTTTCAACCCAGCGGCGCGAACAGCAGCGTAAGCCTCCAGCATTTCCTCGACGTTTGGAGCGCGAAACTCTAACATTTTGTATTCGGGGAAGAAGGCAAGAATCGTGAACGGGACTTCCTCGTCGGCAGAGGCGAGAACTTCGGCGATGCGTGTCAACTGGTCGGTTTCGACAACCTGCGGGATGTACAGCGACAGAACTTCCAATACGAAACCCCGTTGCATGATTTCGGCGGGTAGTTTCAAAATCCACTGATTTGAGCAACCGGTGAGCCACTGGTGGGTCTCCTCGTCATGCGCCTTGATGTCCAGCCAGAAAGCGTCAACGCCTGCTTCCCGGAGGATGTCGAGGTTCTTCGGGGTGAGTCCAAAGCCGTTGGTCTCGATGAGAACCCACAGCTTTGTCTCCGCTTTGATCTGGCGGGCGAATTCCGCGTAGAAGCGCGGCCGGCATGTCAGGTCGCCGCCAGTGAAAGCGACGATGTTGCGAGCCGGGCCGAAGCCCTGGGGGCTGAGCAAAATCTGCTTTTGGGCAAGCACCCCGGGGCACGCTCGGGACCGGCCCCTCCCGGCAAGGCAGACCCCGCAGCAGCGGCAGGTTTCGCTTGCGTGCCATGCCGTCGCCCTCGAGCGACGCTCGGCGAGAGTCACTTTCTCGTCGTATTCCCGGCATATCGCTGCCAATTTCTCGACGGTGAACCAGTCTCCTTCCGCCCTCTGGCTGAAGTACCAGGAATGGCATTTTCGGCAGGCGAAGTTACATCCCGACTGGTAAATGGATAGGTAATTCTCCGGCCGGGAAAGCTGTACCGACTGGATGAGGCGCTCGAGCTTCCCGTCCGTTTCGCGTAAAGTCATCTTGCAGGCTGGGCGAGGCTTCCCGTCCACCTCGATGGTGCAGGCTCCGCCCACTCGCCCCTGGGCGAGAAGCTCACAATCTGATGCCCACGTTCCGGCCATTCCACACCTTCCCAACATTGAACATCGAAGCCATCGGGATTTCAAAGAAAGGAATTGCTGAACTTTCGCCAAACTCGCTGATGAAACCGGGGGAACTTTGCGAATACAGATGCCCGTACAGCGGAATAATTTTCACCTCCGCCACCTCCGCTCCCACAACCCTCGCGGTCCAAAAAGCTTTAGTCGGTCTGTCCTCGCTCGCATCTCTCACCTCAGTCCCGCCAACGGCGGCATTGGCTGTTCTGGTCGAGCGGAAGGCATCGGGCACGCCGCATTATTGCTTGGAGTCACCCACGCCTGGCTTTTCTCGGTAGATGTCTATTGACCGGCCGACGATGTTCGCGATTTCGCTGCGAAGTCTCAAAACATCTCCTTTCGGCAGGTGAGTGCGGTTGGCGAGAAGAATGAAAAAAGTCTGGCTGTTCTTGTCTATCCAGACAGAACATCCGGTGAATCCGGTGTGTCCGAAGGATTCTGTCTCCGGGATGATTTCGCCTCGAGCTCCGCGGGAATAAGGGGAATCAATGTCCCATCCGAGCGCTCTCTTCGGCAAATCGGGCGGAGTGTGGACCGCGGTCAACAGGTCAACGGTCTCCGGCTTGAAGATTGTAAGGCCGCCGTACGTGCCGCGGTTCAAAAGCATCTGCGAGAAGACCGCAAGGTCGTGGGCTGTTGAGAAAAGCCCGGCGTTGCCGGGTGAGCGTCCGGGGGTAAGATAGTAGCGCGCCAGGGGGTCGTGAACCTCACCACGAAGCTCAGGCGAACCGTCGGGGAGCGTGGGGGCGGCTCTTTTCCGCTGTTTTTCGGACAGGAAGAAGCCGGTGTTCTTCATTCCAATGGGCCGCCAGACCCGTTTGTCGAGAAGGCTGTGCATCGGCTCACCGCAGACTTCCTCGATGACCCGCGCCAGGACCAAAAAATTCAGGCAACTATACACACAGGACTTTCCGGTTTCATAGGTTTTCGGAAGAGCGCAGATGTCGGATATGACCGCGTCGGGGTTCGGGTCGGGACCATATTTCTTTTGAAGCCCGGAGACATCAAGGTACGGTCTCAGGCCCGAGACGTGGATGAGAAGGTCTGCGAGTGTTATGTCGGACTTGTCGTTCTGGGCGAAGGAAGGAAGATAGTCCGCGACCCTATGCCGAAGATCGAGCTTGCCGTCTTCCAGGAGGAGAGCAAAGGCTGCGGCTGTGGCGAAAGGCTTCGTGAGGGAAGCGAGGTCGTAGATTGCGCGGACGGAGTTCGTCTCTTTGTGCGGCGTCAGGGAGCGATAGCCGTATGCCTTTTCCCAGACGATGGTCCCCTTGCGAGCGACCAGAACAACGCAGCCGGGGATTTCACCCGCTTTCAAGGCTCGCTCGACCGCCGCGTCAATCTCCTGAAGCACTGCGGCCTCCATGCCGACGTCTTCCGGCTTGCCGCTGCGTAGCTGCTCCGATGCGACGGCGGATGAAACGCAAAGCCGAAGCGGAAGCAAAATCATGCAGACGACTTTTGTCTTTCGCCAGCAAAATCGCTCGGCGTGGCGCATCGCGGCGTGCATCATAACTCCTCGAATTTCTTGGGTAGCTCCCGGCGCGATGTGAGGAGACTGGCGGCCAGTTTTCTTCTCTCAGGCGGGCCGCCGCGATGTCAGCAATTATCAAGGGTAACGGGGTTGTGTGCAACTGATTTTACGTTGGGGACAAAGCTGTGACGTGTGCTAATCTCAGGAAGGGTCGCGAGGTGTCTTTGATTCGAGATATGTGGAGTCGAGACCGCATTTCATGAGGGGCAGGGCGAGAAAATGGCCAAGATATTGAAGTTGAAACAAGGGCAAAGATTTCGGATGGGAGACGGAGATGCCCGCAGGGTGGTTTATCCGGAAATGGGTGCGAAGAACATCACCCTCAACTACATCGTCTTCGGGCCGGGGCAGCAATTCCCTCAGCATGAACACGGGGAATCGGAGGATGTGTTCATGATTCTGGAAGGATCGGGTGTACTCAGGCAGGCGGACCTGGAGCGACCGATAAAGGCAGGGGATGTGGTTTATGTGCCCGCGGGAGAGATTCACGGAACCATCGCCGGGCCGAACGGCATGGTCTGTATAAGCTGCCAGGCGCCGCCCGACCCGAAGCTCTACTCCGGGGAAAGGGACAAAAGGTAGTGCCATACATTTCGGCGGGCGTGTCCCGCCGAGGCGGGACTCAGCCGCCGGTTTTGAGCACCTTGGTGATGACCTCGTAATATTTGCGTAGGGTCAAATAGTCCCGCAATCCGTACCCGTTGCAGTTGAGAGCCTCTTCGCTGAAATCGTTTCTGTACTTTGCCGGATGAGACGGATGGACGCCGTCGCGGGAAATTAGCGTCGGTACGTCGTAGCCGTCGTGTTGGTTGAATTTTTCCAGAGCCCCGTTCCAGTCGGCGGGACGGCGCCGGATGATCTCTGAGTAGTAATCAATGACGGGGATTTTCAGCGCCCCGGCGATGCTGAGCAGAGCCAGCCAGTAGTCGCGCATCATGTCGGGGTCGCGATTTGCGCAAGGCGGAACTGTGGTGAGCATCGGCACTGTCCCGTCGGCGAGCATCCTGCGGATTGCGGCAGCCATATTTTCGGTGTATTCGGGCGGGCAGATGCTGCCGAGGTCGTTTGTTCCGAAGAGAATGACCGCGACTTCGGGGTTCATTTTCTTCTGCCAGGCGTCAACGTTTTCTATAAGCCAGTCTGACTTCATCATGCCGGTGTTTCCCCATTCAGGTCCTTTCCATTCTCGCCAGAGGGCGCGGTTGGCATAACTGGCCACGGCGTCCAATTCCTTCTTGACCTCCGGGGGGCAGTTCTTCGGGGCAATCTCGTCCCCATAGGAGTAGCTGGCGAGGAAAGCCATCGTCACAGTGATGCTGTCGCCGTATTGAGCGAGAGTGCCGTGTTTGCCTTTGAATCTTTTATGGACTTCCCGCATGGGTTCAACCCAGTAATCCCCTTCGGGCAACCCGACGACGATGCGCTCTCGTTTGGGCACTGCGGCAATGCTCGGCGACAGGGTGATTTCAAGGTAGGGCCGGCGGTGAGGAGCGTAGCAGCGACTGGAGTAGAAATCGTAGGCGCCGCCCTCGATGCGATTGTCTAAGACTATTCCGCAGTTGGGCAGCTTCCGCTGGACCCATGCACGGACGACGCCGGTGAGGTCGAACTCCATGGCCGCAGGGATGGCTTGGTCACCTTCGCGAACGCTGATAACTTTGCCGATGGCGATGGGCTTGCCATTCGAGGCAGCCACCAATCCGCCTTCGGGCCACGGCACGCCGCTCTTTCGCTGAGCGACTGTGACCTCCAGGGCAATCCAGCCGGGCGACTCAGGCAACCTCAGCAGAAATGCGCCGTAGCGGTAAGAGCTTGCCTGGGCGTTCGTATAGGGGGTCAGCGACAGATGCAGCCGGGCTTCTTTTATGGAAGCGTTCTCAGGTATTTCGCTCAGGTCGAAATACAACAGCGCGCGGCTGAAATCACCGGCTCGCCCGCCTACGCGACACATGGTCATCCATCCCCAGGTGCCGGGGTACTTCTCAACTGCTTCCTTGGTGTATGCGTCGGTGCTGGCGCCGCGGAGCAAGCACGCGGAATTTTGCCCGACGCGCACCGTGGAGTAATCGCCCATGGCCTCACCGCGGTCAGGCGTTGCCGCGATGGGGTCGAGTTCCACCTCCTCTGGCGCGGGCGAAAGAGGCTCGACGCTGGCCGGAGGACTCCCTCTTGCGGCGTGGGCAATCAAAAGCTGCGGGCGAAACCGCGGCACATACCACTCACTGCTTGCTACCTCGCAATGTCCTGCAACCCCTTCCAGCAATACCCCGTTGTTCGGAACCTCGCCGCCGTACCAGCGCCGGACCATCGCCGTTATGTCGAGTTCGTGCATGTGCCCCCACCGTCCGTCCGCGAGCGAATCCGAAGCGATGACGCCTCTTTTTTCGCGGCCGAAGTCAGTGTCCGTGTCAACATCGCCACCGGGCATCTGCCAGTCGCCTTTATCTGCCTCTTTGTAATTGGTGCGGGTATGTTCCAGCCAATTGGCGTTGTCATTCCAAGCGTGGATAATTCGGTAGCAAAGAAAGGTTGAAGAAAACTTGCCACCCTCCCTGCGTGGGTAGCCGATGTCAGCGAGGCGCAGAACTGCCCTGTGAATCACGTCCCCTTCGGGGAGAGGCAGCAGGTCAAACCGGATCAGGATGTGGCGTTTTCCGCCGCAGCGCAACGTCTGGCTTCGCCCGAAATCGCCGTCTGTTTCCCATGGCTCGTCGCTTATCCAGGTGTCTGTGCAGCCAATGTATTCCGGCGCTGGCGAAACGCTGTTCTGTAACACCATTACCTCTCCCCGTGTTAAACACGCTGGACACAACCACACTATCCAGCACGCGGCAAAACTAAAGGTTCGACGACACATGGTTCAGGCCTCCGAGATTGTCGTTATTTGCTCCTGTCACAACGCTCACCTTTCACATCGGTGCTCTTTATTCTAAACGGATTCAGACCATGAAGGGAAGAGGGGAAGCGTCGCAGCGTTGCGGGGCGCCTCGAATAGCAGCGCGGTGCGTCTCGGTTCCCGCTGCGTGCTTGTGGGCCTCATGGGTTACCTTCGCGGCCTTCCCGGGTTCCATCCAACCCAGCCGCAGGTGGGGCGGCGGCTCTCTAAAGGCGCGTCTGGAACCTTGTTGAAGGTTGCGTGGGGAGCGAGAGCATCGTATACTCCAGTGTGAAAAACCGTAAGAACCGGTCAATTATTGGAGAGAGGGCTGGGACGGGAGGGCTCTCTCCTGGAGCCGCGCGATGTCTTGCGATATATGGCGCAGCCGGGGGCATTCGGGTGCTTGCGGTTGCGTTTCCGCGGGTGGCCGAGGGAATTACTTTGAGTGGGCGAATGGCCAGAGCAGAACTGCGTGCAAAGGTCCGGGACAATAGCCAACGTCCTTTCACCATAAGAAATCAGGAGGGGTAAAATATGGCTGCCAAGAAAATCCTGATGCTCGTCGGAGACTTTGTCGAAGATTATGAAGCGATGGTTCCATTTCAGATGCTGAGGATGGTCGGACACAGCGTTGATGCTGTTTGCCCGGGGAAGAAAGCGGGGGAAAAGGTGAAGACCGCTGTGCACGATTTCGAGGGAGACCAGACTTACAGCGAAAAGCGGGGGCACAATTTCATGCTGACCGCCAGCTTTGACGAGGTTAGGCTGGAAGATTACGACGCCCTGATTATTCCGGGTGGCCGCGCCCCGGAATACCTTCGGCTGAACGAAAAAATCCTGGAAATGGTCCGGCACTTCGCGGAAGCCAGTAAACCCATCGCCTCCATCTGCCATGGCCAGCAATTGTTGGCGGCGGCCGGCGCGCTGGAAGGAAGGTTGTGCACGGCATATCCAGCGGTGAAGCCAGAGATTCTCCGCGCCGGGGCAAGATGGGGAGAAGTCAACGAGACATTCTCGAACGCATACGTGGACGGAAATCTGGTGACAGCGCCGGCGTGGCCTGCGCATCCCGAATGGATGCGGAAGTTCCTCGAGCTGCTTGGGACAAAAATCGAGCCTTGACCGCGAGATAGCAGACCCGGCCGGAGACGCCTCTTTCCGAGAAGTAAGGCGGTCCCCTTTCGATTGGCAGAGCGGCGCAGCAATTGGGCTGGGGCGAGTCGAGACACGATGCCTTTTCGGCGTGATTCGGGCGACCGGATACGAGACCCGCTTACGGCACCTGGACAGCTACTCTGTGAGACAGCTCTCGGCGGAACCACGGGTGGAAGCTGTTCGCACGAGTGAGGTGAAAGGATGAAGCCAAGAGTATTCACTGGCGCCCTCTGGGCAGTCGTCTTGCTCGCGGTCTCGCTGTCCTTCGCTGAGGAATCGGGGCAGGATTTTGTTGGAGAAGCGATGAACGAGCCGCCTCCCGACGAGAAAGTCGGTGAGCGGCCTTACGAGATGGAAGGAAGGAAAGAAGAGCGTTTGCCGCTGGTTGATTTCGAGGACCTTTCCGGATGGAAGGTCACGGGGTACGATGGCGGCAGAGCGACGCTTTCTCGCTCGCGCGAGGAGCAGATGTGGGGAAGATACGTCGCCAAAATCACCTACTGGGGAGAAGGTGGGAAAGGCCGGGTCGAGATTTCGCCTCCGCATGCAATCGAGATTCCACATGAGTTCGATGCAATCAGCATCTGGCTTTACGGGGACAACTGGGGATGGGTTCATTATCCTTCGTTGACCAGGGCGAGCCTCTTCATCCGCATCCTCGATGCGAAGGGCGAGAACCACGAGGTTAACATGGGAGTTATTGATGCCATGTACTGGTTTCTGTCCCACCGGACGCTGGCGGGAAGAGGCTCATGGTCGCCGAATTACACGAGCAGCGTCGAGGGCAAGATTGATTTTCCAGCAAAGTTAGTGTCAATTGTTGTTTCGCCCTGCGCGGATGAGAAGCCTCGCTCAATCTACCTCGATTCCCTCAGTTTCTACAAAGAGGAGCTGAAGCCTCTGTCCTTTCAAGAGAGGGCTGAAAGACTTCCCTTCCCGACGAGTGGAGACACGATTCTGCCGTCGGCCAAGCACGACTACAGCAATAGTGCGAAATCGTCCGGCAGCAATTATGTGTTCGAATATCGCGGAAGCGACTGCAACATCAAATACATCTATTCGCCGCTCACAGGAACGCTGGGCGATATAGAAGTCGCCTACCATGACAAGTTGAAGTTCAGACCCACGTCCGGGGGAGGGATCGAGTTCGAAGCTGACGGCCGGACCATCAGGCCGCACGACGAGGAGGTTGTCCGCAAGCTTGTCTCCGCGGAATTTGACGACGGGGTGCTGAAGAGCGACTGGCTTTTGAAAGCGGGATTGGCCGAATTGCCTTTCACGCTCACATTCCGCATCAAAGGGAAATCATTGATAGTTGATGCGACCGCGAGGGGAGGCAGCGCTACCGGATTTCTCATCGGGAGGGCCGATGGATTGCCAGACCCGAAGCTGATCAAGGTCCCATATCTCACGTTCGGTCAGCGGGAGCCGCGGGTACTTTATGGCGGTGGGCTTTTCGTTTTCGGATTGCTCGACTGGTACAACTCCGACGCATCCCGTCTTTATTCGCGTGCGCAAATCATGGCCGATGGCTCTGCCTACTACAACGGCGGCTCGGAATACATCCCCAAGACTGACGGGAAGAGGAACGACCTCCGTGAGCGACTTTTCCTCACTGTCTCGCCGGATTTCCACGAGGTTCTGCCGAATATCCCCAACCCGCCTTCACCTATGAGAGAAACCGCCAGCCATTATCTCTGGCGAAACATCGGGCAAATTGAGCCGGAGCTTTGCAGGAAATACAAAGCGTACGGAATTGATTGGTTCATGGCAAACCATCATGAAGTGGTCTGGCGAGACGGCGGCGAGAGTTTCACTCTTCGCCTGAACAGTGCTCCCAAAAACGTTGGCAACGAGAGACTGAAGGAATATTCGGCGCTGCTGCGAGACCTCGGATTTCGGTTCGGCCTCTACACGAATTATTCCGACTATGCGCCTGTCAACGCGAACTGGGACGAGGATAGAGTCAGCAGGCTTCCGAACAGAGACTGGCAGAGGGCCTGGCCGCGGAACTATGCTCTGAAGCCCGCTTACGCCAGAGAATTCGAAGCATACTTCGCCCCGCGCATACACAAGAAATTCGGGACTTCCGCTGGCTACTGCGATGTGCACACCGCGTTGATTCCCTGGGAGCGCACCGATTACGACGCGAGGGTTCCGGGAGCGGGGATGTTCCGTGCGGTTTTCGAGTCGTTCGGTGAGCTTCTCCTCAACGAGACGAAGTTCCACGCGGGCCCGGTGTTCAGCGAGGGAAGGATGCACTGGCTTTATGCGGGTCTTGCCGACGGCAATTATGCCCAGATCGTCTCCGGTGCCCCTTATAAGGAACCTCTCCTCGTTGATTTTGACCTTCTGAAAATTCATCCGCTTGAAACGGATTTTGGGATGGGAATGCCCTCCATGTTCTACGAAGGGAGCTCGGAGTGGATGAAGAATAGGGACTTCCATTCCCCGTTCTTCGACCGGTTCATAGCGGCGACGATTGCCTACGGGCATATCGGCTACCTGACTGACGAATGGGGATTGGCTGGCACGCTGAAATCCTACTTTTTACTTCAGCAGGTCCAGCGGCGGTTTGCCACGGACAGTGTCGCGGAAATAAAGTACGACCGCGGTGGAAAGCTCGTCTCGACGAGCGAGGCCATTGCGTTGGACGCTTACAGGGAAGGACGCCTCTTCGTCAGGTACTCGCGCGGTCTGGAAGTCTTCGTGAATTACAGCGAAACGAACGACTGGACAATAGAGGCGGGGGGCGAGACGCACGTTCTGCCTCCTTTCGGCTTCTATGCTACGGACGGCGGAGGATTCCTGGCGTACTCAAAAATGCTCGGAGGGGCCAGGGTCGAATTCGTCAAATCTCCGGAATACGTTTACATTGACACGCGGGACGCCTTCGTCAAGCTCCCTGAACTTTCTGCCCGAGGCACCATCGTGCTCAAGAAGGAAAATGAGCGGCTCTGGTGGCTGATTCCGGCGACGATGTGCCACGATTTCTCCATTTACCTGGATAAGCTCATGCCGGCTGCTTTAACATCTGAACTCGCAGTCACCGCTGTCGCCGAAAGCGGAGAAGCTCTCGGAGAGGTTGAGCCGCGAATTTCACGACGGGGGCTGGGGTTCTCCCAGACGCCAGGAGCAATAAAGTACAGAATCGAATTCCACGAGGAGACGGAAAGACGCGTGCCCGCGCTCCGTCTGTCTTTGGACAGCGGCGAATGGGAGGTCGGGACCGGCGAGGATTTCCCCATTCGCGCAACGATATGGAACTTCTCGCGCTCTCCTGTACGTGATGCGGTCGTTCGCCTGACCCTTGACGGAGAAAAAGCTGTCGTCAGCGAGAGAGAAATCAAGGGATTGGTCCTCCCGCATTCTGGTCGCAGGGCCGATTTTCTCTTCAGGATGCCTGCGGACGCAACGCAGAGTGATAGGGCCTGGATTCGGGGCGAAGCAACCGGGAAGATAGAGGGAAAAGGGGAAGCTGCGTCTGCGTGGCTCGATTTTCGCCCCGTGCCGACAATGGAAATCAACTTCTTCCCGAGCGGTGATATTGAAGCTCGCGCGGGCGAGAAAATCACCTTCCGCGTCGAAGTAACCAGCCACCTTCGGTGGGATTATTCCTCGACTATCGCGGTGTCGTCTGGATCAGCCGCACAGCAAATCATTGCGCGGCGAAGCGTCCTTCTGAAACGTGGGAGACCGTCAGAGCTGCCTTTCGTGGTTGCTGTTCCCGACGAGGAAGAGGCTGCTGAGCTGACCCTGTCAGTCAATACGGGAGGAGGCCGTTACTCAAAGAAGGTTTGGATGGAAACCTCGGCCGCCCCCGGGACAAGTCACCGCTTGTTCAACATTGTTTCTGAGCCTGTTTGGGGATGTTGCGTGCGAGGAGGAAAAGAGAATCCCGCGGATGACTCTTCCGGCGCAACGTTCGTTTTCGGGGAGAATTCCTGCGGCGGAATCAAGAAGGAAGGGTATTTTGCCCATCCGCCTTACATAGGAGGCGTCGGCTATACCTTCGCCCGCTTCGAAATCCACGTGCCCCAAGAGCCTGTCTTTCTGGACTTTTCCATCGGTCTGCGCGATGGCTCCAGTTCCGAGGACGGGGTGCTCTTCAAAATCGCTGCCGAAGTCGCCGGGCGCGATGAACAAATCCTCTTCGAGAAGCTATGCCAAAAAAGGGAGTGGAGCGAGGAAAGTGTGGACCTTTCGGCCTTCGCCGGCCTGAAAACCACTGTGAAACTCGTCACCGACGTCGGCTGCGGCGACAACTCCCATTCTGATTGGGCCTGCTGGGGCGAGCCGCGAATCGTCCTGAAAGGGAAGAGAATGAAGGTGACCCTACGCGCGCAGGCGCCATGACGGCCAGGATGTGGAATCGCTACGTCTCAATGGCAGCTCGGCTCGTGCCTTTCATCGCCAGGCTGATCAAGAAAATCAGAAAGCCAAGAAAGCTGAATCCCGCCGAAGTTAGAAACGCCCACTTGCTGCCAAGCGAATCCCATATGGCGCCCATGATTAGAGAGGCGGGAAAAAGCGCCAGGCCTACGCCTGTGCTGAACAATCCGTAGGCGGTGGCTCTGTTCTCGGCATCAACCAAATCGGCTATGTACGCGCGAAAAACTCCCTCCGAGAGCCCGTAGTATATGCCGTAAGCTCCGAATAGGGCCCAGACCGCCCACAGACTTCGAGCGAAAGCGAACAGGACATAAACTGCCGAGTAGTACAGGAACGAAACAACGATTATAGGCTTTCTTCCGAGCTTATCCGAGACGGAGCCGAATATCGGAGAAGAAACGGCGTAAAAAATGTTGTACACAATCCAGATCAATGGGATGGCTGCCACTGCCAATCCGGCCTCAGAAGCTTTCAAAATGAGGAAGGCATTGGAGGAGTTGCCCAGCGTGAAGACAATATTCGAGACCAAGAAAATAACAAAAGGGGGATTCACCAATCTGCTCCGTTTTTCGGCGAATGAGGAGGAAGAGATTTTCTCTGATCTGGTTTCTCTCGTCAGTGGAATGAAGGCGAGGGCTAAAGCGCCCGGGATGACCGACAAAAGAAAGATGTCACGCACGGTGCAATTGAAATACGAGAGCATCAGCATCGCCAGGATAGGGCCGCCGATGGCGCCCGTGGTGTCCATGGCTCTATGCAACCCAAAAGCAGTGCCTTTCTTAGAAGGCTCGACCGAAGTCGAAATGAGAGCATCTCTTGCGGGAGTTCGAATCGCTTTTCCGAGACGGTCGGAGAACCGAACCGCAAGGACGGTTGTCCAGAAGCGCGCGATGTAGAGAAATGGCTTCGAAAATGCCGACAAGGCGTAGCCCGCGAATAAGAAGACCTTGCGTTTCCTTAGCCTATCGGAAAAACGCCCGAAGATAGGTCGCAGAACGGAGGCGGTGCTCTCCGCTATTCCTTCCACTATCCCGATCGTCGTTTTCTTTGCACCGACACTTACGAGGAATTGGGGAATGAAAGGATAAATCATCTCGCTCGACAGGTCGGTGAACATTGACACCAGACCGAGAAAGAGGACATTCCTTTTCAGTTTTCCGTCAGTCACTCGACGTACCTTCGATAGAGCTGGAATCGCCCCGGCGGACTGATTTTCGTGCGGCTCCGACAGGGAGTTTGGCGAAACGTTATCAGAATTGTCAGCGACTTTCCATAGCAGGATCAACTGAACACGAAATCGGAAAACCGGCGTTGTCCGGGCCTCGTGTGGATTAAACCTCCGTCCTTCTATAGGCGTTTGAGCGTCAGGAAAGAGTACCCGGCACTTAGCTCACACAACTTGTGTTTCCTCGGCCGGGAGCCGGAGAGACACAGGCAGAACAGGTCGGCCGGAAGCCGCGCACGAGGTAGTTGCGTGCGCAGAGCGTAGTGAGCTACTATTTCCCCGCGGTGAAGAGGCCAAGAGGAACTAACGAAAGGAGGGGCATCATGAGGAAGCTTATCGTCATTTCGGTGCTGGTGGGATTCGCGGCAATTCTGTGTCGCGTGGCTTTCTCCGGGGGAGAGGCGCCAGCGAGACCGCCCAGAGGGGAGGCGAGGATGCCCGGGCCGCGAAGCGAAGAAATGAGGAAACTGATGGAGCGCATGCGGGAGATCAATCAGAACGTAGGTCTCCGCGAATTGAGCGCCCAGGCCAGGAGAGATGAGGGCGTCCAGAAGGCTTTCGAGGCAGTTCGCGAAGCCCAGCAGAAGGCTAACAAATTGCTCGATGAAGTAATCATCAAATTAGCAAAGGAGAAAGGGAAGGAAGAGGTCATCAACCTTGTCAAGGAAAGAAGGGAAATCCTCGAAAAAGTTGGGCCGCTACGCACGGGACTCGGTCGCGGCGCGATGATGGTCCCTGCACCCGAGCGGGTGGAGACACCTGCTGCTGGTGAGGAACGTCCTCGCCGGCCGAGAAGGCGTCCTGGCGGCACCGAGTCAACCGAGTGAACCCTCTCGTCACACACCTGGTTTTGCTGAGGTTGGGTTAGCCGCCCCTCTTAGGTTTTGGAAGGCAGTTCTGCTGCCTGGGGAAGGTCGGCGCTTTTCGTGGAGCGCCGGCCTCTTTTTTTATTCCGCCGGCACCGTCGAGGGCAGCCGCGCCGGAGGGAATTATTCCGCCCCTCCAGGGCTTCGGGTCTGCGACCGCGAGCGTTCCGAGGGCGTTGCCTGGGCTACCTTCCTCCGCCCCTTCGGGCCTTGGGCCCGCGAGACCGCCAGGCCCCGACAGGGGTGTCCTCCGGGCATTCTTTTGTATTTCCCATTGGGGCTTGGCCGCGGGGAATCTGTGAGGCCCCAGCGCGGCGATAGGCTTGTCAGGCCGCAGGGCCATCTCCGGCTTGTCATGGGCAGGATGCTGCGTCGGTTATGACTGAGGGTTTACTTCAGGCGGGAAATTTCTCTATTGACAGCCGCCGGTCGAGGCCATATAGTGTAACGGACACAAAAAGGGGCCGCGGCTTAAGGTTAGTTGATGTGGGCGATTAGCTCAGTTGGTTAGAGCGTTAGCTCGACACGCTAAAGGTCACTGGTTCAAGTCCAGTATCGCCCACCATATTCAGAGAATGGCGACCCAAATTGTCGGCTCTGCGTGTGGCATTTCTGGGTTGCCAGAGCCGGAAGGAAAGGATTTCCAATCACGATAGATTTTAGCAAAAAGCAGGACAGGGATAGGTACCGCCACAGCGCTTCACATATAATGGCTCATGCGGTTAAGAGCCTTTTCCCCGAGGCCAAGCTTGCCATTGGTCCCCCCGTTGATGATGGTTTCTACTACGATTTTGACCTGCCACAGCCACTGACGCCGGATGTTCTCGCCAAAATCGAAGAGCGGATGCAGGAAATCATCGGTCACGACCGTCCCTTTGTCCGGGAGGAGATGTCTCGGGCGGCAGCGATAGAGCTTTTCAACTACCTTAACGAACCGTACAAGGTAGAGCTCCTCGGGGGCATCGCCGACGACATCGTGTCGGTGTACAAGGAGGGGGATTTCGTTGACCTCTGCCGCGGGCCGCACATGGAAAGCACCGGCCAGATAAAAGCGTTCAAGCTGCTGAGCGTGGCTGGCTCCTACTGGCGCGGGGATGAGCGCAACAAGATGCTTCAGAGAATCTATGGCACGGCCTTTCCGGACAAGAAAATGCTGCGGGATTACCTCCGCAGGCTCGAGGAGGCCAAGAAGCGCGACCACCGGACGCTGGGAAAACAACTCGACCTTTTCAGCATGCATGAGGAGGCCGGCAGCGGACTGGTTTATTGGCATCCGAAGGGGGCTTTGATCAGGGAAATCATTGAGGATTTCTGGCGAAAGGAGCATCGCGCGAGAGGCTACCGGCTCGTCTATACCCCTCATATTTTCCGGTCAGACCTTCTGAAGACCAGCGGCCACCTCGATTTTTACAGAGATAACATGTATCCCCCAATGGATGTGGATGGGATTGACTACTATGTCAAGCCGATGAACTGCCCGGGACACATCCTCATTTACGCAAGCCAGACTCGCAGCTACCGGGAACTGCCGATCCGCCTGGCTGAGCTGGGGGCAGTTTATCGTTACGAAAGGGGAGGGACGCTTCATGGAATGCTTCGGGTCAGAGGATTCACCCAAGACGACTCGCATATCTTCTGCGCTCCGGAGCAACTGAAGGACGAAGTTGTCGGCGTGATGAATTTTGCCGACTTCATGATGAAGACCTTTCATTACGAGTACAAGGTTTACTTGGCGACGCGGCCCGAGAAGTTTGTCGGCAGCACACATGTCTGGGAGATGGCTGAGGCGCGCTTGAAGGAGGCACTCGACGAATTCGGAGTGAGTTTCGACATAGATGAAGGGGGTGGAGTGTTTTACGGCCCCAAGATTGATATGAAGGTTTACGATGCCCTCGGGCGCGAATGGCAGGGACCAACCATCCAGGTGGATTTCAATTTCCCGGAGAGGTTCGACCTGACGTTTGTCGGCGCCGACGGAGGGCGGCATCGCCCGGTGATGATTCACAGGGTGGTGCTGGGGGCTATGGAGAGGTTTATCGGAGGGCTGATTGAGCATTACGAGGGCTACTTTCCACTCTGGCTGGCGCCGGTACAGGTTCGCATTCTCACGGTCACGGACGCCCACGTGAGCTATGCGACTAAGCTGAAGTCGGAAATGGAGGAGACTGGAATCAGGGTCGAGCTGGATGACCGCAACGAGACCATGGCTCTGAAGATCAGGGAGTCGCAGTTGGAGAAAATACCCTACACTCTGGTTATCGGTGACAGGGAGGTCGCCGATGGCACCGTTTCCATAAGAAAATTCAAGCAAGGCCCTTCCGGGAGCATGCCAGGGGGCGACTTCATCAAGATGATTCTCCGGGAGATCGCCTCGAAGACGCGGGGTTGAAGCCCGGCATGCCATGGCAAGCCAGGATAAAAGTGATGCACTCATGGGGTCTTAAACCGACACTAAGAGAGAAAGGGGGTGTGTACTGATTTTTCGTAAGGTGCGTATCAACGCGGAGATTCGCGCTGCGAAGGTGCGAACCATTGACAGTACGGGCAAACAGGTGGGGATACTTTCTCTGGAGGAGGCGCTTGCCCTTGCGCGGATGAGCAATCTCGACCTGGTAGAGGTTGCTGCGACCGCTGATCCGCCGGTGTGCCGGATTATGGACTACGGCAAGTACCGCTACGAGCAAACCAAAAAGGAGAAACTGGCCAAGAAGCACCAGCACGCTGCCCGGATCAAGGAAATGAGGCTCAGGCCGAACATAGACCCGCATGACCTTGTCGTCAAAGAAAAGCACGTCAGGGAATTCCTTGAGGACGGATTGAGGGTCAAGGTCAGCGTTGGCTTCAGGGGGAGAGAGATAACTCATCTGGAGTTCGGCAAGGGCGTCCTGGATAAGCTGGCGAGCAATGTCCAGGATGTCGGGGCTGTGGAGATGGAGCCAAGGTTGGTCGGGCGTTTCATGACCATGGTCATCGCTCCCAGAGGAGCGGTGCGTAGCGGGTCATAGCGGCGGGGCTGTCCCCGCCTTAGCAGGGCAAGTACACCTCGAAAAAAGGCCTCCGACTGGATTTGCTCGGGCCCAAAAGGGTGGGTACTTCGCGCGCGATAACCTTCAACCAGCGCTTCCACGTTTTGCCTTTCCGGGTCAGGTGCAATTGTGGTAATTAGTAGAGACCTTTTTTGCGCGACGCCAGGTTTGTTCTGAAGGGAGCAAGACTCGATGCCAAAGATGAAGACCAACAAGAGCGCTGCAAAGAGGTTCGCCTTCACAAGAAAGGGAAAAATTAAGAGAAGGCAATCTTTCGGGCGGCATCTCGCGACCGACAAAACCGCGAAGAGAAAAAGGAAGCTGCGACACGTAGGCCTCGTGGATAAGTCAGACGCCGGCAGGATAAAAAGCCTGCTGCCGTACCGCTGAGGTTTTGATGCACCGGCGAGGAAGCGTGTTGTTAACGAACGGAGCAAGCAAGAATGGTTAGGGTCAAACGTTCTGTACAAAAAAAGAGAGGGCACAAGAGGCTCCTGAAGGGGGCCGAAGGCTATTACGCCAAGAGAAGCAAAATCTACCGCAGAGCCCATGAGACAACTCTGAGGGCAAGGGTTTTCGCCTACCGCGATAGGAGGGCGCGCAAGAGGGATTTTCGAGGGCTTTGGATTGTTCGCATCGGTGCGGCCGCAAAGCTGAATGGGCTGTCCTACAGCCGGTTCATGGCAGGACTGAAAAAGGCAGGCGTTGAACTGAATCGAAAAATCTTAGCGGACATTGCGGTGAGAGATTCCGATGCCTTTGCAGCTCTCGCCGAGCTATCGCGAAGCTCAGCGTAGCCGCCAAGAGAAAGCTCGGCCCTCAGTGGAGAGGAGAAGGAGCTAATGACAATATGCATAGGAGGAATCTGCGAGGGGGGTTCCAGCATAGTGCTCGCGACGGACACGATGCTGACGAACCAGGGCCTATCAATACAGTTCGAGCAGCCCGCACGCAAAATGACGCGCCTATCGGATGCGTGCGTGGCCTTGACGGCGGGGGACGCGCTGGCGCATACAGAGCTCTTTACTACAGCGCAAGCCGACATCGCGAAGCTCAAGGCTCCGTCCGTTCTTGAAATCGTGGACAGGGTCAAGTATTGCTACCAGGTGACAAGGAAGCGTGAGATTCAGGAAAGAATACTGAACCCAAGGGGCTTTCCTGGGTTTCGCGAATTCTATGAGGCGCAAAGGGTCTTGATCCCGGACATAGCGCTGGCAATCCAGACTGAGATTGAGCGCTATGATTACGGACTGGAAATACTGATTGCAGGAGTGAGCGAGGGCAAGGCTCACATTTACGGCGTTTCAGACCCGGGCACCTCGAAGCCGTTTGACGCGGTGGGCTTCCACGCGATAGGGTCTGGCTTGCCACATGCCATAAATACCATGATCGCGCGCGGCTGGCACCATGCACTGCCGCTCGAAGACGGCCTCGTTGTTGTTTACGAGGCAAAAAAGATGGCAGAAAAAGCTCCGGGCGTTGGGAGTACCATAACAGACATCTCGATTATAATCGCATCAGGAATCATGGACGTACCGCGCGAAAGGATTCCGCAACTGCACCAGAGCTACGAGAAATGGGTCAGGAAGGAGTCGGATTGGCGCCAGAGAGTGACCGAAATCCTGGATGAATTGGGGGTGCGGGCAAAGTGAAGAGCGAAAGCGACGACCGTGTCAGAGCTCTTAAGGTTAGGATGATACAGGCCAGAAAAAAGTACCTTTCTGAGACGGCCTCACTCAAGCGCAGAATATCGCGGCTGAAGGTGAAATCCGCGTCGAAGCGTAAGGTGGACGACCGGTAAGGGCGAATCCGGATAGGTCGGCGCCAAACCCACCTCGGAAGACGCCGCTCAACTCCGGCACGAGAGGGGCGGTTTTCTTTCCCCACCGACAGGATCGTTCGCTCTCACACCCGCGTACCGTAGAGGGTCGTTAGTCCGCGAGGAAACAGAAAGGGGCCACCCAATGCTGCGAATGCGTGAGGAAATCCAGAAAGCACGGCAGCAGGCGAGGGAAGAAACAGCCCGGTGCCGACATTCGCAGGAGGTGGAAGGTGTCCGCATCAAGTTCTTGGGGCGGAAGGGAATAATAGCCTCGCTCATAGGGCGAATCCCGTCGCTGCCCTCGGAGGAGAGGAAGGAGATCGGGCGGCTTTTGAACGAAACGAAGGGAGAGATTTCCTCCCTGGTTGACGAAAGATTCGCTCGGCTTAGAGAGGCAGAGGCACAGGCTCGTCTTCAAGCCGAAAGTCTCGACATAACCCTGCCCGGCAGGAAGCCCCCGCAGGGGAAAAAGCATATAATCACCCAGACTCTTGAGGAAATCATTGACATCCTTGCCTACCATGGCTTCACGGTTGATTACGGCCCCGAGCTGGAGACGGACTATTACAACTTCGGCGCTCTCAATTTTCCTCCAGAGCATCCCGCGAGGGATATGCAGGATACCTTTTACATAACCGACACGCTACTTTTGCGGACTCACACCTCTCCGACCCAGATTCACGTGATGGAGAAGTATAAGCCGCCGGTGAGAGTATGCATGCCGGGCAAGTGCTTTCGCAATGAGGCGATAAACGCCCGCAGTTACATCCTGTTTCATCAAATTGAAGGGCTTTACGTTGACGAGGGAGTGAGTTTCGGCGACCTGAAGTCTACTCTCTACGCCTTCTTGGGCAGTTACTTCGGTCGTGAGGTAAAGCTGAGGTTCCGGCCGAGCTATTTTCCTTTCACGGAGCCGAGTGCGGAGGTTGACGTGGCGTGCTTTCTCTGCTCCGGGGAAGGATGCAGCGTCTGCAAACACAGCGGCTGGCTGGAGCTTTTAGGGGCGGGGATGGTTCACCCGAACGTTTTCAAGGCTGTCGGCTACGACCCGGAAAAGTACACCGGTTTCGCGTGGGGTCTGGGGATCGAGCGGCTCATTATGCAGAAATATGGAATTGATGACATCCGACTCTTTTTCGAGAATGACCTGAGGTTTCTTGAACAGTTCTGAATTTGCGGCATGTGCTCCCGGCCTTGGGGGGTTGCTCCAGACCCCAAACCCGAGGCCCTCAGCCACCGGCCCCTCGGGCAGAAGGTTCAAGGCCGGGGAGGTTTCGATATGAGAGTTCCTTACAAATGGCTCAACGAGTTCGTGGAGACCGCTCTTTCTCCGGAGGAACTTGCGGAGAAGCTCACCATGGCTGGCGTCGAGGTGGAGAAGATCGAGCGCCCCGGCCAGAAGTTTGACAACGTTGTGGTGGGAAAAGTTGTCTGCGTCCAGCGTCATCCCAACGCGGACAAACTGACGCTATGCCGGGTTGATTCCGGGCGCGGAGAACTTCAGATAGTCTGCGGTGCGCCGAACGTGAGGGCGGGGGCTAAGGTGGCTCTCGGCTTCGTGGGAGCGGTTCTCGCCAACGGCATGACCCTACGGAAAGCGCGGATTCGCGGCGTGGACTCAGAAGGGATGATTTGCTCCGAGGCGGAATTAGGGCTCGGGGAAGACGCCGCAGGGATCATCATCCTCCCTGAGGAGTGCGAAGTCGGGCGGAGCCTGGCTTCGGTTCTCGGTCTCGACGATGCCGTACTTGTCATAGACGCGACTCCAAACCGGCCGGATTGCCTCTCGCTTCTTGGCGTGGCACGGGAAGCCGCTGCGATCCTCCACAAGGAGGTTGAGCCAATCCCTTCCGTCGTGGCAGAAAGCGATGCCCCATCCTCAGAGTACGCGTCGGTAACAACGGAAGATTTTGAGCTTTGTCCGAGATATTGTGCCAGGGTTGTGACGGGAGTAAAGGTCGGGCCCTCCCCGGCGTGGCTTGAGCAGAGGATCGAGCTGTGCGGCGTCCGCGCCATTAACAACATCGTGGATGTGACCAATTACGTTCTCTTGGAAATGGGCCAGCCCCTGCATGCCTTTGACCTGGACAAGCTGAAGGAGCACCGTATCATAGTCCGGAAAGCGGTGCGGGGTGAGACAATCGTCACGCTCGACGGCCAGGAGCAGAGGCTCAGCCCGGGGATGCTTGTCATCGGGGACGCCCGGCGGCCGGTGGCTATTGCGGGAGTCATGGGAGGGGCCAACACGGAGGTGGACGAGGAGACGACCTCTATTCTCATCGAAAGCGCCTACTTCAACCCGTCTTCTGTCCGGCGGACATCAAAGGAGCTTGGGCTTTCGACGGAAGCATCTTATCGGTTCGAGCGCGGGGCAGACCCGGAAGCCCAGGCCATCGCGGCGACAAGGGCCGCGGGACTCATACGGGCCGTTGGAGGGGGCGAGGTCAAGAGGGGGGTCATAGAGGTCTCGCGGGGAGTGCCGCGAAGACCTGAAGTGGCCGTCCGCACCAGTCGCGTGAACCTCGTCCTGGGCACGTGCCTGCCGGAGGCGGAAGTCGAGAGCATCTATCGGCGGCTTGGCATCGAAATTTTGAAGAAGGAAAAAGGAACGCTCATTCTCAGGCCGCCATCTTTCCGCAGAGACCTCGTCGAAGAGGTTGATTTCGTGGAGGAGGTCGCTCGCATCTTCGGCTACGACCGGATTCCGACGCCGACGACGCGGGCAAGGGTCGGCATCACAAAGCGTGATCGGTGGCAGGCGTTTGAGCAGATTACGAAAAACGTGTTGACAGGGCTGGGCTTCTTTGAAATAATCTCTTCCGATCTGGTCAGCGAGCGATGCTGCCGCCAGATCGCTGGTTTGCTCTTTGATACGCCGGTTGAAGTATTGAGGGTGCTCAACCCGGTCAGCGCCGACAAGACTGTCTTGCGGCCTACGCTTCTGCCGGGGCTGCTGGAGTGCATGGCGAGAAATCAGACGCAGAAACGTGACACCATCAGGCTGTTCGAACTCGGCCGCATTCGCCTTCGAAGGGATGGTGGTGAGGCGATTGAGAAGGCGTCGCTTTGCCTGGCGATGAGCGGGTGGGACCAGGAAAAGGCGTGGGACCTTTCCCCGAGAGAAGTGGATTTCTACGACATGAAAGGAGTCGTTGAAAGCTACCTTTCTCGGCTGGGGATAGGGAGCGTGAGCTTCGGGCGGGTTCAGAAAGGTTTGTTCCACCCCGGAAGGAGCGCGTCTGTCTGGCTCGAGGGCCTGGAAATCGGATTTTTCGGCGAGCTGAGCGAGACCGCACGTGGCGCCTTCGACCTGAGACAGGGGGTTGTCGCCTGCGAAATGGACGCCGACGCGGTTTCGAGGCTGATGGACTTTTCCGTGAGGTTCCAGAAGCTCCCGGTCTTCCCGGGCTCAACGAGGGACATATCTATCGTAGCCGACGAAGAGACGACGTACGAACAGGTACTTTCGGCCATCAAAAAGAACCGGCCGGAGATACTGGAGTGCATTGAGCTTTTCGACGTTTACCGTGGTGAGCAGACCGGGCCGGGCAAAAAGAGCATGGCGTTTTCTCTGAAGTATAGATCGAACCTTCGCACTTTAACGGATGAGGAGGTAGAAGCGGCCCATTCAGCAATCAAGATGGCCCTGAGAAGGGAGTTGGATTGCGAGATAAGGGAAAGGAAGGAAGACTCATAGCTTACGACTTTCATTCCCGGCGAAACGGCCGACAACAGAGTGCTAATTGTGGTGGGCATGTACGAAAAAGGTGTTACAACCGTCCAGATTCTTGGCAAGGACTACCCGATAGCGAGCGACCAGAACCGGGAGTATGTTCAGAAACTGGCCGAGTATGTGGATAGAAAGATGAGTGAGATCGCACACCAGGGAGAGGCGCTTTCTTCGGGGAAGATCGCAGTTCAGGCATGTCTGAACATTGCCGACGAGCTGATGAGAACGAAGAACGAAAGGGAGCAGCTTATCAGAAGCATCCAGGGAAGAATTTCAGCCATCGCAAAAATGATCGAAGACAGGCTGGAAAGCAGAAGAACCCCGCCTTCGAGCGGGGTCAAAGAAAACCGAAATGGATGATCTGGAACGCTTACCCTACCATGCCCGTAGCACAACGGAAAATCTTTGAGCCAACACCACAAAATCGGGAGCCTCGATTGGGTCGCTTTTGCAAGTACTTTTAGGAAAGCATACAGCAACCTTGAGGGCACCCACTTTGATTCACGAGCTTTCAAAGATTTCGTTGGCACGGCATTAAGGTAGGGTTTTTTATGTCCTCAGGGGGCCGCAGAAGGTGGTTCGTTGGACCTTTTCGACGCTCAAGGCCCACAACGTCAAGATGAGTTGCCCCAGGCGGCTCCTCTGGCCGCGCGGATGAGGCCGGCCTCTTTCGAGGAGTTCGTGGGGCAGGAGCACATTCTCGGACAGGGCAAGCTCCTCAGAAGAGCGATCGAGTCGGGCAAAATATGCTCGGTAATTTTCTACGGCCCGCCCGGCACCGGCAAGACAAGCCTGGCAAAAATCATCGCCGCAGCGACCGATAGTGTCTTCGTCCAGATTTCCGCAGTGACGTCCGGCGTGGGGGATATACGGTCCGTCGGGGAAAGCTCCTACCAGAGGCTTCGCAGCAGCGGCAAACGGACGATTCTGTTCGTTGACGAAGTTCACCGGTTCAATAAGTCGCAGCAGGATGTTCTTCTTCCCTACGTCGAAAAGGGGTTTCTTTCCCTGATAGGGACAACTACTCATAACCCCTATTTCTACATCAGCGCGCCTTTGGTGTCTCGGTCGCGGATTTTTGAGCTTCGCCCCCTCTCTCCTGAGGGGATGAGAACAATCCTGTTACGAGCGCTCAAGGACCCAGGTAGGGGGCTTGGGAAATACAAGGCGGAGATTTCCGAGTCGGCGCTCGACCACATCATCGCGGTTTCCGACGGAGATGCCAGAAAGGGGCTGAACGCTCTGGAATTGGCGGTGGTTACCACTCCGCCCGGTCCTGACGGGGCGACCCTGATTGACCTGAAAGTCGCCGAGGAGTCCATCCAGAAAAAGGCCATCGTTTACGACGGAGATGGCGACGCCCACTACGATACCATTTCCGCCTTCATCAAGAGCATGCGTGGGTCAGACCCCGACGCGGCCCTTTACTGGCTGGCGAAAATGCTCTATGCGGGGGAAGACCCTCGCTTCATCGCGCGCAGGGTTGTCATTTGCGCAGCGGAGGATGTCGGGAATGCCGACCCTCAGGCGCTGATTCTCGCCAACGCAGCCCTTCAAGCGGCGGAGTTCGTCGGGATGCCAGAGGCGCAGCTTCCTCTCGCACAGGCTGTGATATATGTGGCGACGGCTCCGAAGAGCAATTCGACATATAAGGCTATCTCAAAAGCCATGGCGGATGTCGAGCAGGAAAAAACCGAGTCTGTCCCACAGCACCTGAGAGACGCGAGTTATCCCGGCGCCAAAAGGTTAGGGCACGGCCAGGGATACAGGTATCCTCACGACTATCCGGGGCATATCGTGGAACAAACGTATCTCCCAAGAGAGGCACTCTACTACGAGCCATCCGACCAGGGGTATGAGAACGAAATCGCCAGGAGGATACAAAGCTGGAAACAAAAGCTGAAATCCGAAAAAGAATCCTCATCCAGCGAAAAGAGTTGACCGCACAGGAGGTTGAATCGCGCAGCAGTCAGATCATCAGCCGATTGGTTTCACTGCCGGATTACATCAAGTGCGGCTGTATTATGCTGTACTGGTCCTGCCACAACGAGGTGCAGACGCACGACCTTGTGCAGAGGTCGTTGAACGAAGGGAAAAGGGTCATCCTTCCTCGCTGCGACACGGAGCACGAGGAAATATACCCGTACGAGGTCAGGGACGTTCTGCGCGACCTGGAGGTCGGTCCTTTTGGAATTCTTCAGCCCCACCAAGGCGGGGCTGAACTGGCTGACCTTTCGCAAATAGACGTGTGCATTCTGCCAGGCATCGCTTTCGACCGGAAAGGAAATAGGGTCGGCAGAGGATTGGGCTACTACGACCGTTTTCTCCGAAGGCTCGACGAAAAGACCGCGAAGATAGGCTTGGCTTATGCCTTTCAAATAGTCAGCAAAATTTACCCCACCGATGGCGACGCCAGTGTAGGGAAGATAGTGACTGAAAGGGAAACTCTGGTTGTTCGCCCTTCGGTGATCAGATAGAGGAGGAGAGTCATGGCGATAGTCAGGAGCGTGGTGCTGCCTTTTTGGGCCAGTTCGTTGCTGAGGTTGTTGGGGAGGTCTTACGTGGCGGGCGGGCTGGCCCTTTTGGCAGGAATACTCGTAGGTTATCTTGGAGGACGCCTTGTTGCCAGAAAGAGACTTCGCTCCGCAGAGGAGCAGGCCAAGAGGGTCGTTGAAGACGCCGTCCGGGAGGCGGAACAAGAGAAGAAACGGCGCATTCTGGAGATCAAGGATGAGCAGTTGAAGGCCCGTGCCGAGTTCGAGAGGGAAACCAGGGAAAGCCGACGCGAAATAAGAATGCTTGAGAACCGCATCCAGCAGAGGGAGGAACTCCTCGATAGGAAGGTTGAGGTTCTTGAGAAGAAGGAAGAAACCGTTGCCCAAAAGAGCAGGGCTCTCCGGGAGAAAGAAGCGGACCTTTCCAAGAAGGAGGAAGAACTGAAGCTCCTTCAGGAGGAGGCAAGCAAGCAGTTGCAGAGGCTGTCCGGACTGAGCCGCCATGAAGCCAGAGAGCTTCTTCTGGCCAGGATAAGGGAAGAGGTGCAGTCCGACGCGGCTGCGCTTGTCCGCCGGGTAGAAGCCGAAGCGAGGGAGAAGGCGGATAAGGAGGCCAAGAACATCATCGCCCTGGCGGTCCAGAGATGCGCCTCCGACTATGTTGGGGAGGCGACGGTGACCACGGTGGCCCTCCCCAACGACGAGATGAAAGGCCGCATCATCGGGCGGGAGGGGAGGAACATCAGGTGCCTGGAGGCTGCCACGGGAATAGACGTCATAATAGACGATACGCCAGAGGCGGTCGTTCTGTCCGGTTTTGACCCTGTCCGAAAAGAGGTGGCCAAAATCTCCCTCGAAAGGCTCATGCTCGACGGCAGAATCCACCCAGCCCGCATCGAAGAAATCGTCGAGAAAGTCAAAAAGGAAGTGGACGCTGCGGTGCGTGAAGCGGGAGAGCAAGCCGCCTTTGACGTGGGCATCCACAACCTGCACCCTGAGTTGATAAAGCTTTTGGGGAAGCTTAAGTTTCGCACGAGTTACGGGCAGAACGTCCTGCAGCATTCCATCGAAGTTTCGCGTCTCATGGGGATGATGGCTGGAGAGCTGGGTGCGGATGTCCACGTGGCCAAGAGAGCTGGCCTTCTCCACGACATCGGGAAAGCCGCGTCACACGAGGTCGAAGGAGCACACGCTCAGATAGGTGCCGATTTTGCCAAGCGGTATCGGGAGCATCCCACGGTAGTGAATGCGATCGCCGCTCACCACATGGAAGAGGAAGCAAAAAGCACCATTGCCGTCCTGGCACAGGCAGCCGATTCTCTTTCGGCAGCAAGGCCCGGTGCGCGTTCCGAAACTCTGGAAATTTACATGAAGAGGCTGGAGAAGCTGGAAGAGATAGCGCATTCCTATCCGGGGATTGAAAAGGCCTATGCGATACAGGCCGGGCGGGAGGTCAGGGTGGTTGTCCAGCCGGATAAAGTAAGCGACGACCAAGTCGTCTTCATATCGAGGGAACTGGCAAAGAGAATCGAGAGTGAGCTCGATTACCCCGGCCAGGTCAAGGTGACTGTCATAAGGGAGACACGCGCCGTGGAATTCGCCCGGTGAGCATTGCTTCCAGAGCCGCAAGGGGGCGAAGCGCGCCAACTGGCGCGCCTCCGGCAGCGAAGGAATCCCGCCAAAGGCGGGACATGAGAAAAAGCTCTGGTGGGGGAGTCTCTCTGCCGCTCCACAAGATTAGTGAGCGTCTCTCCTGAAAGGCGTCTCAGGAGTTACGAGCTGCCTCGCAGGCAGTTGGAGGTGAAATGAACATTCTTTTCGCGGGAGATATTGTTGGCAGGCCGGGAAGAAGGGCTGTTGAAGCGCTTTACCCGCGTATCAAAGAGGAGTACTCCATTGACCTGTTCATCGCCAACGGAGAGAATGCCGCGGGAGGCTCGGGGATAACCGCAGACATAGGCTGGCAGCTCCACTCTTTTGGAGTTGACGTCATCACCATGGGAGACCATGTCTGGAAACAGAAGGATATTCTGAAGATTATTGATGAGGATTTCCGGATGGTACGCCCGGCAAATTTCCCGCCCGCAACCCCGGGGAGAGGGAGCACTGTCGTTGAAGTCCGCGGCGGAGGCAAAGCGGGGGTGATTAACGTCCTTGGTCGAATGTTGATGTTCCGGCTTCCGCTCGATTGTCCTTTCAGAGCTGCGGAGACGGAGCTTGAGCAGGTCAAGAAGGAAACAAACGTCATCATCGTTGATTGTCACGCGGAAGCCACATCCGAAAAACTGGCTTTCGGCCAGTTCCTTAACGGGCGGGTTTCTGCGGTCATAGGAACCCACACTCACGTTCAAACTGCTGACGACGTTATTCTCGACGGCGGGACTGCCTACATAACCGATTGCGGAATGACCGGGCCGTTCCATTCCATCCTGGGGAGGGAAATTGAACCGGTCTTGAGGAGCTTTGTAACCAGGATGCCCGCTTACTTTAAAGTCGCGAGCGGGGATGTCAGGCTCTCGGGAGTTGTCCTTGAGATTGATGACAGAACGGGCAGAGCACGCCGAATCGAGAGAATCCAGTTGGCCCTTGAAGAAAAGGAAGAAGAGGAAGAGAACTCGAAGCAGTGATCCCGCAAGACGCCAGCGACCAATGTCAGCCGCCGAAAATATACTCGGTTTCCGAGCTGACCCGCGACATGAAAATCCTCCTGGAGACAAAATATCCGTCCGTATGGGTGGAGGGGGAGATATCGAATTTTCGTGTTTCGCCGACGGGGCACGTCTACTTCACCCTGAAGGACGAGTTCTGCCAGATAGCCGCGGTCATTTTCAGGTCGCAGCTATGCAGCGCCAAAGGCGGGGTTGAGATCAAAGACGGCATGAAGGCGATCGTTTGCGGGAGCATAGGTCTCTATGAAAAGCGAGGAGAATACCAAATCATCGTTTCTAAGATTGAGGAAAAAGGGATTGGCGCTCTCCAGATCGCCTTCGAAAGACTCAAGAGGAGACTGTTCGAGGAGGGGCTGTTCAGCCCTGAGCACAAGAAGCCCATTCCGCTTTTCCCCCAACGAATCGGAGTGGTGACCTCCTCGACAGGCGCTGCGTTCCGCGACATTCTCAACGTCCTCGATAGGAGGTTCTCCAACCTCCACATCATCCTCAATCCGGTGAGGGTCCAGGGAGAAGGGGCGGCCGAAGAGATCGCCTGTGCCGTTGCGGATTTCAATGGCGCGGCGGCGCCAAACGTTGATGTTATAATCGTTGGGAGGGGAGGGGGAAGCCTCGAAGACCTCTGGGCTTTCAACGAGGAAATCGTAGCCCGCGCCATATATGCATCGGAGATACCGGTCATTTCTGCCGTCGGGCATGAGATAGACTGGACCATAAGCGATTTTGTTGCCGACGTCAGGGCGCCGACTCCTTCGGCGGCTGCCGAGCTTGTGATAGGTCGCAAAGAAGAAATGGCGGAAAAGATCAACGTGTTGCGCGATAGGCTTTATCACCATTCTTCAGCGCTTCTGGGCGAATACCGCAGGAGGGTGGACCTGGCGAAAAAGAGCTATGTCTTTCGTGAGCCTGCTAATCTTGTCAAGCAGTACCAGCAGCAGGTTGACGAGCTCTTGGGGAGATTGAACCTCCTCTCCCGGCACCGCTTGGAGGTGGCAAATGAAAGGGTGGCCGGGTTGACGCGGCGTCTCCGATCGCTTAATCCGGAAGATGTCCTCGCCAGAGGATATAGCATAACTTTGGACGTGAGCGATGGTACTGTGGTTTCACGCGTGGAACAGACAACAACCGGAAGAGAAGTCAAAACGGTTGTCAGGGATGGTTCTTTCACCTCTCGGGTGACGGAAATTGTGCCGGGAGATTTGATTCAGAGGGAAAAAAGTGGTGAAAGAAGAAAGAAGCTTTGAGGCGGCCCTCAAGAGGCTTGAGGAGCTCGTTTCGGAGATGGAGCGGGGCGACCTTTCCCTGGATTCCATGCTCAAGAAGTTCGAAGAAGGTATGCGGCTCGCCCAATTGTGCTCCAAGAAGCTCGAAGAAGCTGAGAAGAAAATCGAAATCCTGATAAAAAGAGCACACGGAACGTTCGAAACGCGTGATTTCCTGTCGTCGGAGGAGGGTGTGTCCGCCGAGGAGAGCATCGAGGAAGAGTTGGAGGGCGATGAGGAGGAAGAGCCTCTGTTCTGAGCTCCCTTATCCCCGCCATGGCAGGGTTGCGGGTCACCGCCAGGGGCTCGGCCTTTTGGACTATGTGCTGACTTACAGGAGGGAGGTTAAGAAGTGGCTGGATACCTGAACATGATAGATTCTCCATCCGACCTGAAAAAGCTCCACCCTGACCAGCTCGAAAAGCTGGCTGCCGAGATAAGGGACAAAATCATCCGCGTGGTTTCTCGAACGGGGGGGCATCTGTCGTCTAATCTCGGATGCGTGGAGCTGGCGATAGCCATTCACTACGTTTTCAACGCTCCTAACGACAAGGTTATCTGGGACGTGGGCCATCAAGCGTATGCGCACAAACTCATCACCGGACGGAGAGATTCGTTTTCGACTCTCCGCCAGCACGGGGGAATATGTGGCTTTCCGGTTCGCGACGAAAGCGACTACGACATCTTTGGGACAGGCCACAGCGGCACCGCCATCTCGGCTGCGGTCGGAATGGCTGTAGCCAGAGACCTGAGGGGGAGCAATGAGAATATCGTAGCGGTCGTCGGAGACGCCTCCTTATCTGCGGGTCCATCCCTCGAGGCCCTCAACCATGCTGGCGGGGAGAAGCGAAAGCTCATCGTCGTCCTCAACGACAACGAGATGTCCATCTCCCGCACGGTAGGCGCCCTTTCGGCTTACCTCAACAGGCTCATCACGACCCCTTTCTACAACAGGATTCTCGCTGAGACAGATAATATCCTCCAGAAGATTCCCAACATTGGTCCCAGGATGATTCGCACCCGAAAGAGGATTCTCGAGAGCATCAAGAGGTTGATCGTGCCCGGTGCTCTTTTCGAGGAAATGGGTTTCCGCTATTTCGGGCCGGTTGACGGACACAACCTGCGTTCTCTTCTGCACATGCTCCGGCGGATAAAGGATAACCCCGGGCCGGTGCTTCTGCACGTCATCACCCGCAAGGGAAAAGGATATAAGTTCGCCGAGGAGAGACCGGAGGATTTCCACAGCTCAGTTCCGTTTCATGTGGCGACCGGGGAAAGAAAGTCACCCGACGGGGGGCACTCCTTTTCGGAAGCGTTCGGAGAAACCGTCGTACAACTCGCCGAAAAGGACCCGAGCATCGTCTGCATAACCGCTGCTATGGCGAGAGGGACTGGGTTGCTGAAATTCCGAGAGAGATTTCCGCAGAGGCTCATTGACACGGGGATCGCCGAGGAGCACGCCGTAACCCTGGCAGCAGGACTGGCGGCATCGGGCTACCGGCCGATTGTGGCCATCTATTCGACCTTTTTGCAGCGAGCCTTTGACCAGATTATCCACGACGTGTGTCTGCAGAACCTGTCGGTGGTGTTTGCAGTTGACCGTGGGGGCTTTTCCGGCGAGGATGGTCCGACTCACCACGGCCTTTTCGACCTGTCATACTTAGGAATCATGCCCAACATCACGATAGCTGCTCCGCGAGACCGAAAAGAACTCGCCGACATGCTGCGCTTCGCGGTGAAGCACAAAGGCCCTGTCGCCATTCGGTATCCGAAGGGAGAGGGAATGCCGTGCGAGGTCCCGCCGACAGGTGAGGTTGAGACAATCCAACTCGGAAAGGCAAAGGTGGAGAAAGAAGGGACAGACGTGGCAATCCTCGCCATAGGGAGCATGGTTGAACATGCGCTCGCCGCCGCGTCAGCTCTCCAAGAAGAAGGCATCTCCGCCATGGTCGTCAATGCAAGGTTTGTCAAGCCTCTTGACTGTGACTTGTTCCGCGAAATTGCCGAAAGGATAAGTTATCTCGTTACCGTCGAAGAGAACATCCTTGCCGGAGGGTTCGGCAGTCGCGTGGCCGAGTTCCTGGAGAATGAGGGGTTTCATTCGGTGAGGTTGTTGAGGATTGGCGTCCCCGATAAGTTTGTCGAGCACGGACCGCGGGAACTTCTCATGGAGAAGATCGGGTTGAGCTCTCCCGGCATCGTCGAGAAAATCAGGGCTGCCTTCCCCGTGGGAAGGCGTGTTATTTCCTACGACTCATGAGAAAGGTCGCAATTGTCGCCAACACGTCAAAGCCGGACTGGCTTTCGACGGCTCGTTCCATTGTCCGGTTGCTGGGGAAACGCAGCGTCGAGGTCATCGTGGAACCCGAGGAGGCTGCCGGGGCCCTTTTCCCCGAGCGCAGCGAATCTCCGGAAGCGCCGATGGCGGAGTTGGACATGGTCATCTCTCTCGGTGGGGATGGGACTTTCCTGAGGGCGGTGAGATTCGCCGGGGAGCGCGATGTCCCTATGGCAGGAGTCAACCTGGGCGGCCTGGGGTTCCTGGCGGAGTTCTCGGCGGACACTTTCCTCCATTCCCTGGACAGAATCCTCGCTGGAGATTATCGCATAGAGGAGAGGATGACCCTCCAGGCCTGTCTCGTCAGGGAGGGGAAAACCATTCGCAAAGAAAGAGCGCTTAACGACGTGGTGATACGCAGCAGCGGCCTGCCCCGGCTGGCTGTTTTAAGGACGACCGTTGACGACGAATACCTGACCACCTATGTGTCCGACGGGCTGATAGTAGCGACTCCAACGGGATCCACAGCCTATTCTCTCTCCGCCGGCGGCCCCGTTGTGGAACCTTCCCTGGAAGCTCTTTTGGTCACTCCCATCTGTCCCCACGCTTCACCCAACAGACCAATCCTGATTCCTCCTCACAGGACGATAAGAATAGTCCCCGTCAAAGTTCCGGAAGGCGCCATGCTCGCCGTTGATGGTCAGACAGGAGTCGAGCTGCTATGCGGCGATGCCGTTACCGTTTCGAGGTCGGATAGGAATGTCAGGTTAATCACGGTCAACGAGGCACCCTATTTCGAGATTCTGCGATCAAAATTGGGTTGGGGAGGGTCGAAGGAAGGCTAAGGACCACTCCCTCGTTAATTCCTTCGGCCCCCATTGCGAAAGAGTTAAATAGTTACGTGCGATTTCCTTTAACACAGGAGATAAAGGAATTTATCTCATAGGACCCGAGGAGCATATTTCAAAATGAAAATTTGTCCAATGGATAAGGATTTCATATTGTTCCGATGCATTCATTTCGGGCCGCTCAGTCCTTCAAATATTCGGAAGGTAAGGGTGAAGATACCCGGTTTGGCAAAGGAACAATTTGACAGGAATGAGAAGTTCCTCGCCCGGCTGATTGACGCTTACGGGTCGTGCGCCATGTTAGCCAAACAGGACGGCTACGTTGTGGGGCACGCCAGATTTTACCCCCAGGTAATCTGCGATGAGGCCCCTCTGTGTTGCCAGCAGCCCGAGTATGCGCCAACTCAGCAGAGAATCGAGATGCATCTTCCCACGATTGAGAATCCCGCTGACCGGATTCTCCGGATAGACTGCTTCCTTGTCCACAAGGACTATCGGGGGCGGGGTCTCAGCCACGCACTTCTCGACGGCGTCCTCGAGTGGGCGAAGGGCCACGATTGGAAAACCGTCAGAGCGATGGCTGCTCCTGACAACTATTGGCTGGCTTCCCAGATATGCGCGCCCATGTTGAGCACGTACATCAAACACGGCTTTCAGAAGGTCAAGACTGTTTTTTCGTCTGAAGCAGAGGAGTTGTTCAGGAGAATTCGAGACGGCGAATCGGGTATCGAGAAGAAGGAGGAATTTGAAAGATTCTGTGCCGGGAAAGATTTGTCTGAGCTCGCTTTTTACTACGAGGTTGAGCAGCAATTGTAAAAGCTTTAACTCTGCTAACCGGGCCTGAGGGGGCCATCTGGCTTCGGTCAGATAGTGCTCCGCGGGGCCTTAGGTGCGCTCAGGAAGGTAAATCGCTATGGCAAAAGTTGTCGTCCAACCAGACCGATGCAAAGCCTGCGGCTACTGCGTGAGCTTTTGCCCAAAGGACCTGCTTGAGATGTCGAACGACCTCAACGTCCACGGGGTGCACTACGTTCGTCTAGCTAATGAGGAGGAGTGCACGGGCTGCGCGATTTGTGGAATCGTTTGCCCGGACATGGCCATAGAGGTGTACAAGTGAATAATAGGGTTCTGATGTGCGGCAACGACGCGATGAGCGAGGCTGCTGTGCGCGCGGGTTGCCGATTCTATTCCGGATACCCCATCACTCCTCAAAACGAAGTTACTGCGTACATGGCGATGCGGATGCCGCAAGTCGCCGGGACGTTCATTCAGGCGGAAAGCGAAATCGCTGCTATAAACATGGTTTTCGGAGCGGCTGCGGTTGGCGCTCGAGCCATGACCTCCTCTTCGAGTCCGGGGATAAGCCTCAAGCAGGAAGGTATTTCTTACTTATCTGCCTGCGAGTTGCCGGCTGTGATAGCCAACGTTGTCAGAGGCGGTCCGGGGCTCGGCAGCATCGGCCCGTCCCAGGCGGACTATTTCCAGGCGACCCGAGGCGGTGGACATGGCGATTATCGGACCATTGCTCTCGCTCCTTCGACCGTGCAAGAGCTTGTGGACTTCACCTTCCTCTCTTTTGACCTGGCGGACAAGTACAGAAACCCTGTCCTCATTCTCTCCGACGGAATCCTCGGCCAGATGATGGAGCCGGTAGTTCTGCCCGAGCCGATTGATACGGAGCTGCCGCCGAAAGAGTGGGCCCTTACAGGCGCCAGAAACCGTCGTCCTAACGTTATCAAGTCCCTCTTCCTCGACGTTGCCCTCCTTGAAAAGCTCAATTTCGATCTCCAGGAGAAATATCGCCGCATGGAAGCTGAGGAGACACGGTTCGATGAAGTCGCTATCAACGACGCGGAGGTTGTCGTCGTCGCTTACGGCAGCGTCGCTCGGATATGTCGCGCAGCCGTTCGGAAATTGAGGGAAGCAGGGGAACGGGTCGGTCTGTTCCGCCCGATTACGGTCTGGCCGTTCCCCGGAGTGGCGTTGGCGCGCGCTGCGGACACCGCCCGACTTTTCATCAGCGTCGAGATGAGCATGGGCCAGATGGTCGAGGACGTGAAGCTCGCTGTCGGGGGACGTAAAGCGGTGAAGTTCTATGGCAGAGCAGGCGGCTGCGTTATGTCTGTTGAAGAAGTGGTGAGAGAAATCAGAAAGGCGATGGAAGAAATCACATGACGGACGAGGGGAACAATCGCCCACCGCGGGAGGGACGCATATCTCCGCCAAAGAGAGTTTTCGGCAGGCCGGTTTCTCTGAAAGATGCGCCGACGCATTTCTGCGCCGGGTGTGGGCATGGGATAGTCCATCGGATTATCGCGGAAGTGGTTGACGAGCTCGGCATCAGAGAGCGAGTGGTTGGAGTGTCTCCCGTTGGGTGCGCTGTTTTGGGATACGACTACTGGGATTTCGACGTCAGCGAGGCCGCCCATGGCCGTACACCGGCCGTTGCCACGGGAATGAAAAGGGCGCGTCCCGATTTGGCTGTTTTCACCTACCAGGGAGATGGAGACCTCGCGGCCATCGGAGTCGCCGAATTGATTCACGCCGCCAACCGCGGCGAAAACATCACCATCATCTTCGTCAACAACGGTGTCTATGGGATGACCGGCGGGCAGATGGCGCCGACGACTCTCGAAGGGCAAATCACCAAGACCACCCCGACCGGAAGAACGCTTCGGGATTGCGGTGCCCCGCTGAAGATTCTTGAGATGATCGCCCAGTTCCCCGGCACAAAGTATCTCGCCCGAACCGCTCTCAACAACCCTAAAAACGTCATGACAGCGAAACGGAGCATCAAGAAAGCTTTCAAGTGCCAGATAGACAATATCGGCTTTTCGCTCGTCGAGGTCCTGTCACCATGCCCCACCTATTGGAGAGTTTCTCCTCTGGATTCTCTGAAGTGGATTGAGGAAAGAATGATCCCTTATTTCCCACTGGGCGAGGTCAAAATGCCCGGGTGAATCCGCGGGTCCACAGCCTTTCCCTCGCTGATGCAAACTCTCGTCGGGCAGCGCCTTCATTCGGCGCGAACTTCGGGGAAAACACGTATAGCCTCTCCGGGACAGTGAACTGCGACCTCCACACCTTCCACGAGTGAAAGCGCTTCGGCGTCCGCGTGGGGAACTTCCGCCCGGAGCAAAGTGCTTCCAGCTCTCAGGCAAAGCCGTACGGTTGAATCCCGCCACAAGACCGACTCGATGCGGGCCGCGATTTCCCCCGGCCACGACGACGGCCGAGTCAACCGCATCCTTTCCGCCCGGAGAAGGACGCGGACTTCACCCTCGGCTGGCTGGTCGGAGTTTAGCGCGAAGTCTGCAAACTGAAGCCGTGATCCGTTGTCATGGAGCGTCGCAGTGGCAGATAGGATTGTCCCCAGGCCTAACAAGCCGGCCACATCAGGATCGGCGGGCGACCTGCGGATTTCCTCAGGGTTGCCGACCTGGATCAGCTTCCCCTCTCGGAGGATGCCCACGCGGTCAGCGACTGCACGCATCTCGTCGAGGTTGTGACACACATGGATTGTCGTCGTCCTGGTCTGGCGCTGTATTTTCCTCAGTTCAAAGAGGATTCCATCGCGGGTTTCGTCGTCGAGAGCGCTGACAGGCTCGTCCAACAGCAGAATCTTCGGCCCCGCTGCCAGGGCGCGGGCGAGGGCCACCCGCTGCCGCTCACCGCCTGAGAGCCCTTCGATACTGCGACCGAGGAGATGTCGAATGCCGAGCATGTCCGCAAGCTCGTGCGTTGTCGCCTCCATTCGTCGCCGGTCCGAGCGCTGAATGCGCAGCGCGAATTCAATGTTTCCGCGGACCGTCCGCTTCGAGAAAAGGGCGTAGTCTTGCGGCACGTAGCCGACGCCCCGGCCGCGCGGTTCCACGTGCTCGACCCGCCGACCGTCAATCTCAATGGCGCCGCTTGATAGACGCCTCAACCCGGCAAGACACTCTAACAGAAGCGTTTTGCCGCTCCCCGGCTTGCCGAGGAAAACGAAGTATTCGCCGCGCCGGATATGCACGGTCACGTCTCGCAGCGCGAAATCGTCGATGGAAAAGTTTAATCGGTCTATCCGAATCATTCTCTCACCAGAGCCTCTGCCCGCCGAAAAGACGGATCACGACGAGAGCTATCGTGGCCATGGCTATCATGAGGAGTGCTACCGCGAGAGCGACCTCGATTCTTCCGATGGATGTCTCGAGGTAGACGGTTGTTGGCAGAACCTCGGTTCTCATTCGCACCGCTCCGACGAAAACCATGAGCGGCCCGAAGAGGCCAAAAGCCCGCGCCCACGTCAGGATTGCCCCGGCGATGATCCCGCCGCGGGCGTTCCTCAAGGCGACACGCCAGAAAGCCTCCCCTCGAGTGCAGCCCAGCGTCAAGGCCACGTCCTCCTGTCGCTTGTCCACCTCGTCGAAGGTCGTTTTTAGCGACCTGATGCCGAGGGAGGCTGATACGAAGAACTGAGCCAGAACTATCCCTCTCCGCTGGTAGATGAAATCCAGCCCCATAGACTCCAACCAGATGCCGATGCCCGTGCGGAAAAAGACCAGAAGACTCAACCCAACCACTAAGGGCGGAAAGACGACCGGCAGGTCCACTATCGTGTCGGCAAGGATGCGACCGGGGAAACGGTATCGGCTCAGGGCGTATCCGATCGGGACGGCGAAAATAGTGGCGATTACCGTCGTCAGCGTCGAAGTCCACAGGCTCAGGGCGGCGGCTGCACGAATCTCCTTTGAGCGCAGAACTTCCTTGACCGCGTCCATGTTGACGTATGCCATATCCGCCGCCAACAGGGCCAGGACCATTGCGAGGAATAGAATAACGAAGAAAAAAATTCCGCCGGAGAACAAGCGGCTCCGCCGTCCACTCACAGGATGACCGGGCATGGTGCAGCAAGTCGCCCCCGGTTACCGGGGCGCCTCCGTGGTGAAGCGGTGCCTGGCGAAGATAGCCTGACCTTCGTCCGAGAGTACGAACTCCTGAAAGGCCTCGGCCTCTTTCGGATGTTTTGATGAACGAAGCACAGCGATTGGCACCGTGGAGATAATGTTTTTATCCTTGGGTATTAGAACAATCTCACCGTCGTCCGGGTACTGAGCGGCGATGGCATCCCAGACGATGGTGGCGTCAATCCTGCCGGCCTTAATGTGAACGCCCAACTCGTTGACCGTCAGCGAACGAAAGACGACGTTCCGTTCTATCTCCGCCGGATTGATGCCATTCCGCTGGAGGATCTCGTTTGTGACCTTTCCTATGGCGCAGGCCTCCGGGTCGCCGAGTCCGACGCGCAGACCCTCTCGCGTAAAGTCAGCTACCCCGCGAACGTTCTTCGGGTTGCTCCTCCGAACTAAGATGACAGGAATAAAATAGCAGGCGTTCTGATAGGATGAAATCAGGCCCTCTCGCTCGGCCTGCTCGACATACCGAATATCCCCCGGCATGTAAAGGTCGCCCCGCTCCGTCAGCTTGATGCGGCTCAGTAGAATATTTGAGCCAGCGTAATCTGCCTCGATCGAAACATTGTGCTTCTTCTCGAACGCCTCGACTGTCTCAGCGACCGCAGTTCGAATGCCAGCGCCGCAATATAGCAGGAGCCTTGGCTTTGGCATAGAGCCCCCTTGCCCGCCTTCGTTTTCGCGCCGACAGCCCGGGCACATAAAGCCGGCGGCTGCTGTGCCCCCGACGAGAAGCAGTTGCAAAACTCGGCCCGCCCTCATTATCTTCTTGGCAAAGTCCCTGCCTATCATTTCACGTAACCGAACTCCTCGAAAATCATTCTGCCTTCGCTCTGACAGAAATCCAGGAACTTCTGAACTAACCTCTTGTTCTCAGCATAGCTCAGCCCTATGACCCATACGTGGATAACCTTATCGTACTCATAGGGCGTCGGGACAATTTCTATGGCGTCGAGGAAGTTATGGGCAACGCCATTCCACATCACGCCAGCATCGCGAGTGCCGAGCTTCAGTGCATTGCCGACCACGGAGTGGCTCCGGAAAATGGCATTTCCGGCGTTGCTCGCCACAGCCTCTCTGATTCCCTTCTTTTCCAGCAACGCGAAAAGCATTTCACCGCACGTGGAGAACTGAGGGTCCGGCAAAGCCACCCGCACGCCCGGTTTTGCCAAGTCCTCGAGGGATTTCACGCCTGCCGGGTTTCCCTTGCGAACAACCAGCGCCGGGGCTACATATCCGACTTGCTCCGCCCTCAGGAAAGCCCCCGCTTCCTTCGTGAAGTCAAGATATGGGTCGTGAGTAACGAAAACGTCGCCGGTCTTTCCTATTTTCACCTGTGGAAGGAGGTCTTCGCTCTGACCGAAAGATAGGTTCACCCTCACCCCCGTTTCTTTCTCGAACGCGGCCGCAAGCCTCTCCATGGGCTGCTGGAACGAGCCACCGCACAGAACAATTATGTTCTGGTCGCTATCCCTGCAGCCTGACGACGCAAAAGCCAGAAGCACAAGAAATTGTGCGACACGTCGGTTCATTCAAAGCTCCTTTCTTCTTCTAATCAGCATCAAGCCAATACTCGCCGTAATGACGGCCAGGATGCCAAACATTATACCCATGCCCCTGAGCATCCACACTCCGAGAAGCGAGTCTTTTCTCTGTGCAAGCTCAGGGTCGAGCTTTTCCGAACGCACGCCTCCAGAGCTCTCATTCGAATCGTCGAAGCCAAGGAGGACTGATCGCAGCGGCTCGACCGTTACCGGGGGCAGATTCGCAATTGCGCCTTCCCAGTCCCAATCGGTCAAAAGGTCCATGCCCGGGCTTTCCATCCAGAGATTGCAGGAGCAATCGCCGTTCATGATGCCGACGCACTCGACGATGTTCCTGCGGTTGATTCCAGCTCCTGTATAAGCTGCAAGGACTCTGCCGCGGCCGCAAATCCCGAAGACAACGCACTGTTCATCTCCGGCCGAATGCTCCACCGCATCGAGAAGAAACCGCACGAGCCATTCTTCTCCCGGCTGCTTGCGCGACAGACGCAGACAGCCGACATCCACTCCGTGCTCCTTACGTGCTCTCGACAGCACCCAGCGAACGGCTTGCTCGGCTCTTTGGTTTTCCGTCTCGTCTCTGCCGGCCAGCAAAAGGACCAACCCTCCCTTTCCGGCACTGAGTTCAGCAGCGATACGCGTCCTCATTGGCGACTGAATCACGGCTTTCGCCATGGGCAGACTCATGCGACCGCGAAATAGGACCGTACCACGCGGACTGAGAAGAAGGTGAAAAGGAAGCCGATTCGACCCGTACTGATTCCAGATTTGCCCCTCTTTCTCCGTCTCGACCTGGACCTCACCGAATCGGTCCACGTCCGCAGCCCTGAAGGTTAAATTGGTGTGGCTGCCGAAACTGTTGGCGGCCCCGTCGAGAAACTGATTTACCTCCCGGTCGGCTGGGTTCTCCTTGCCACGATAGAAATAGTACGCATCGTAGAGGTCTCTCTCCCATCTCTGGAGGATGTAACGATGCACAGGTACGTCACAGGCCCTCGCCGTCAAAAATGAGCCGAGCCCAGCGGCAATGACAAGACAAACCGCGGCCGCTGCACCGGCCTTGACCGAGAATATTCCTCGCAGCATGACCGTCACTGACTCACTCCTCGCAAAAGTGCTGCATTCATTGCGTCCCTGGCGGCAAACGCAAAAGCTCACAGAGAAACATGCCGAGAAGACCCGCGAACCCTAAAACGAAAGCGAAAAAATCGCTTGTACAAGACGACTCAGCGCCCTTTCGGACCGTCCTGCCGGTGACGCTTTTTGCTGGTTCCTCCCCTCACCTGATACTATTCAACGATGCGGGTGCTCTTCAACGATTTTCATCCGGGAAGCTCATACGGCCCTTGTCGAGGAGCATGATGCGTTGGGCGTACCGGTCTGCCGATCTCTCGTGCGTCACGAGGAGAATGGTCCCGCCCGCTCTATGGAATTCAGCCAGGTAGCCGAGGACGTGCTCCGCGTTATCCGGGTCGAGATTCCCGGTAGGCTCATCGGCGAGAATCACGCTTGGCCGGTTGAGCAAGGCTCGGGCAATCGCTACCCGTTGCCGTTCCCCGGCGCTGAGGTCGGCCGGACGGTGGCGCAATCGGTCGGATAATCGCAGCCGTTCCAACAGCTCCGGCGCCCGGGCTCGCTGACCCTTTCTTGGGCCCGGAATCGTCGCAAGCACAACGTTTTCCAGCACGTTCAGGTAGGGGACGAGATGATACATCTGAAAGACAAACCCGACCTTCTCCGCGCGAAATCTCGCGCGCTGCCGGCCGGTGAGCGCGCAGAGGTCGCTTCCGTCCACCATGACCTTCCCCCTTGTGGGTCTTACCAGTCCACCGACGATCAGCAGCAGAGTTGACTTACCGCTGCCGCTCGGACCGCGGACGACCACGAACTCCCCTCGCTTCACGGAAAAACTCACATCATCGAGAGCGCGAACCTCTCCGTCATGTTCGAGGTACGTCTTCGTCACATTCAAAAGCTCAATCATGTTTTATTCTTCGCGCAGAGTGACTGCCGGGTCTTGGGTGATGGCGACTATCGCGGGCAGGTAGCTGGCGAGGGCACATATCGCCGGGGCGGCGACGGCGGACCAGACCAGAAGCCCGAACACAGGGCTGATTTTTTTCGCCGTCAGCCGAAATATCTCCGGCCCGAACTGAAGAGCGACGCCCGTTCCCGCAGCAAAGCCCACTGCTGCCCCAATCAGTCCGAGCAGAACCGCCTTGCTTAGAAAGAGGACGGCGATCCTGGCCGACCCGAATCCCAGCGCACGCAGGATTCCTATTTCCTGTCGGCGTTCGCGTACGTTGCTCAGCGCCAGCAGCCCAACCCACACCGCGCAAACCAGAAATACCGTCGGAATGAAAAACGCCGCGTACTTTTCGACCATCCGCCTCGTCTCAGCTCGGGCAACAGCGAGGGAACGGAACTCCGTCACCTTCGTCTCCGGAAGCGCCTTCGCTATGCTTTGGCGGATAGTAGGGAGACGCGCCCCTTCGCAAATGCATCCGAGCGCCTCAATGGCGTTGATTCTGCCGGGCTTGGAGAGAACTTGCTGCACATCGTGCAGGTGACCGTAGATGCGGATGTCGTCCTTGCTACCTGCCTCCTGTAAACACCGCTCAACCAAGAAATCCCTGCCGAGAATATTGATGGTGTCCCCCTCTTTGATTTTCATGCTGCGAGCTAACTCAAATCCGAGGTAGACCTTTCCACGCGGGATGCTGAAACCCATCGGCGGCTTTTTCTCGACGCCTCTGACCGGCACCTCCGGCAGAACGCCCGTCAGAAGAACTTTCCGGTCTCTCCACGTAACCTTCTTCTGAAGCGTCGCCACGAGGTGTCTGACCATGATGTGCTTTGAGTTTGCGAGCCTGTGAACGTACTCCTCCGGCATCTCCTCGGTCGCAAAATCCTCGCTCCAGAAGTCGCCCATATCGGTATTTTTCGGCACTATCAGGATGTTGAAACCCATGTCCCGCATCAGGCGGGTGGTCTCGCGTTGCGATGCATCGCTCATGGTCAAAACCGCAACGAACAGCGCCACCGCTGCCACCACTGAAACAACCCCCGACAGAAAATTCAGCTTTCTGTGGGCAATCTCTCTCAAAACCAATCGCGCTATGGACATCGTTTGCGGCCTTTCCAGACGATAAGGGTTTCGGTGCTAAGTATACCTGAATATGCCGCGACTTCAAAAGAGACGTGTTCCGAGATAGGAGCGGCAGCTCTGGCCTGAACCGCTTGTGGCGTCAAACCGCCTGGCTTTTCAGGACGTTTCCGGCCCGGCAGCGACACGCGGCCCCCCAACCCATGCGCCAAACATGCCCGCGCCGACCTGCTCCAAGGCTTGTTCCATGACCCGCAACATTTTCGCCGCCGGGTCGAAGCCGCGCGCTTCACCAGGCCGGGTACAGGTAAGGATATGAGCGGAGATGGTAGCGATAATCCTCCGGATAATAAATGCCCTTCCCCCACATGGCGTAATAGGGCAGAAGCTTGTAGTAGTTTGCCCGCACCTTGTATGGGCGGGAAGCGTACCATCCCCGGTAATTGTAGACGTAATCTTCCGGGTAGTAAAAGCCCTTTCCCGGAACGTTGTACGGGTATAAGAGGTAATAATTCGCCCTTCGTTTATATGGGCGAGAGGCATAGCCGAAGGCATAGTAGCGGTAGTCCGGTTGAGGATGCCGCCTCCAGAGCCAGTACCAGCGCGGGGGCTGTGCTTCTCCTTCCGCTGGAAAGAGACATGACAAGCCGACTGCCAGCAACACCTTGGTCAGAAACTTTCTCATTTTCCCCACCTCCCCAAAAGAATGAATGGAAGGTCTGCCTCTACCGCGAGACGCTCCTTGTCGGAGCTTCGTCCCGCATGATCAATTCTTTTCGCTAAGGATAGCGCCCCGGTCTGAAAGTGTCAAGTCGCTTGGGATATCGGTCGGGAGAGGCTCCTCGGCGGGGTCCTATCCCGTGCCTCTGATGAGGCTGGCGGCTCTTTCATAGGCCACGATGCACAGTGCAACAAACCCAGCAAGCGACGCGGCGTTCGCAAGCCTGCCATTGACGTGCTCGCCCATTATCTCTCGGTCATTGAGCATCAGAATCATCACCAAAGCGCATCCCGGCACAAAGACAACCGTCAGCCCCTGAAGGAAGATCAACATGTTGACCGGCGTTCCTTTGAAGGCGATGGCGACGGCCATCCCGATAAGCATTACCGCCGCTGCCAGCAATTTTGACGGCATCGTGCCCATTTTCCCACCCAGACCAAGCCCATCGGAAAGCAATCCGCCTCCTATCAAGGAATTCACTATGAAAGAGGAAAATGCGGCCGCCCAAAGCCCCAAACAGAAAAGCCACTTCGAGGAGGTTCCGAGGAGGGGCTCAAGTTGCCTGGCCATATCGGCTGCGGTTTCGACGCGCAGCCCTTTCGGGTGGATGACCGCGCCGGAGGTCATGACGATGATTGTTGTGATGAAGACGAGCACGATTATCCCTGCGATGGCGTCGCGAATCCCCGCCCGATATTCTGCGAGTCTCCACCCTTTCTCCTGCACAAGGTAGGACTGATAGAGAGCCGCGACCACCGAGAACGTCGTTCCAATCATCGCCGCCGTGACCGGGAAACTTCCTTTCGGGAGCGACGGCGCAAGCCCTCTCAGCACGTCCACGAGGCTCGGTCTCGCCTTAACGACGGTCCCGAAGAAAGCGCCGACCATCAAGATGACGAGAACGAGCATCATTTTCTCGACGGCCCTGTACGTTCGCCGCGCCATAAACATGACGCCCAGAGCGACCAGGGTAAACAATACCACCCAGAGCCTTATTGACAGTCCCGTCAGCGATTCCATAGCCGTTCCCACACCTATGTTGTTGCCGGCCTGAAATCCGGCGCACACGACGAAGGAGCAGACTCCGAGGGCGGCTGCGAGCCATCCGCCATATTTCCTCCTGACGCGGCTGAGGAACGACTCTGCCGATATAACTCCGAACCTGGCGCCCATTGCCGTATAGCAGCACATGAAAATGCATACAAGAACCATCAGCCAAACGAGGGAGTAGCCAAATGTCGCCCCCATTTTGGAGGCGGTGCTGACGCTTCCTGGGCCGAGCACCACCGCCGCCGTGACGAAGGCCGGCCCGATCAGGGAGAATAATCGCTTTCGTTTCGCATCTTCACATTTGGGCATTTTTTGTCTTCGCGGGGTCCTTGATGACCTTCTCGGCCCTTGTTCCGTCGGACGGACTCAAAACCATCTTACCATACCTCCGAATGGCGTCGAAATGCCTCCAGCGGGGCCTATCTGCCTGAAGCCATTGCACTGGTGTTAGCCCGCTCGGCTCTTCGTGGAGAGCAAGGATAGGTTTCTCCGCAGTGAAGGTAGAACGCTGACCGAGGGCAGAGGCCGAGGGCCTACTCTTTCTCTTGAACGCGGTAGTATCCTCTTGGCACGTCCGGCAATATCAGCGGAGCCATTGGGTCAATCCAGGTGGTGACGGTATCTCCCGCTGAAGCGATGCTGTCTGCCGCAACTTCCCAGGTAAGCATATCGTCCGAGCGATAGACGGCGTACGTCTTGCCGGAAAGGCTGCTCCACGTAAGGCTGACGCCGCCATTAACGTCGCCTGCAATCTCGTTGACGTAGTACTCGAAAGCTCCCACATCCACTGTGAGGCTCTTTCCGCCGAACGTGATTCTGTGCGTGCCGGCGATGTCTGTAGAGGCCGGGTCCGCGGCGCTGTCGTCCCCGGAATCTATGCACGGCGAATCGGAGCAGAGCCGGTAATCCCCTTCAACCCAGAAGTCATCCGTCTGGTCTTCGGGCGTCCCGGCATTGTGCAGGAAGCCGAGCCGTATGAATTGCGGATTTTGCGAAATGTTACCTTCGCCGCCCCCGGTCCACCGCTCAATGCACGAATACGTGGGCAGCCTGCACTGCGAGAGTTGAGCGCTCTGCGGCGGGGTATTTCCCCAGATAATGCAGTTGACGATCGTGGCCAAACACCACGACAGCCCGCCCCCTTCCCGATCAGCGGAGTTCTGGGAGATGGTATTGTTGCGGATTGTGCCGTTGCATTCGCTCAGCCCGCCGCCATCAATATACGTAGCCACGTTCCGAGCGACCACGTTGCCCTCGATTATCCCGTCGCAGTTTGCAAGCCCGCCCCCTCTAAAGGCGGAGTTGCCGCTGATTGTGTTGTTGCAGATGGTGCCGTTGCAATAAGCCAGCCCGCCGCCCCAGGTCGCGGAGTTGCTGCTGACCTTGCTGTTAAGGATGGTGGCGCGAGTGGAATGGCCGGAAATTCCGCCGCCGTATCCCCCGGTCCCGCCTGTTATGGTGAATCCCGACAGCACGCACGCTTCGCTCTCGTTTCCCGCGAAGGACACCACCGGTCCCCGCCCGCCGCCATCTATTATCGTCGAGGCAACCACCTCAGCGCTCCGGGGATTCAGGCTTCGCAGAATCACGTCCTTGCCGCAAAAATGAATGTTCTCGTCATGAGTTCCCGGACCAACGACGATTTCCTCTCCGCTCAAAGCCAGGCAGAGCGCCTGCTGAATTGTCGGCATATCCGACGGGACGTTGATGACCCCCGGCGCCCCGGGATTGAGTGGGTCCGTTCCACGAAGGAGTTCAAGCCCATCGAGGAGGCCGTCTCCATCCGTGTCCGGCCGCGCAGCATCCGTTCCGGTCTGCGCCTCTTCCCCGTCGGAGAGAAGGTCGCCGTCAGAGTCAGCGGAGGCGCCGTATTCATAGCATCCGATGTCCACCCGCATTCCAAAAAGACGGCAATTTCCGTCGAGGTCTCTCTGAGGCCAGGCCAACCAATAGTAGTTTATGCCACCCTCAATGCATTCGGAGCCAAGCTGAAGGTGATAGTCGCCCTTCCCCGGGCCAACGAAACGCGGGTCACCCTTTGAGTTCCCAGTGCCGCCGCCTGTCCAGTCCTGAATGCAGCAGTGAATGGGATGGCTGCTCCCGCCAAGCTGGGCCTCTCCGGGCGCACCCGTATTCCCCCAGATGACGCAGTTGACGATTATTCCGCGGCATCCACACAGCCCGCCGCCTCCTGCGGCCGATGCGTTGCCCACAACGGTGTTGTTTATGATGGCGCCGTGGCAGCTACCGAGCCCGCCACCACAGCCCTCCTCAGTAGTAGAGTTTCCCATAATAAGGTTGTTCTGGATGATCCCGTCGCAGCCATCCACCCCACCGTCGCCGTCTTCCGATGAGTTCCCGCTGATGACGTTATTCCGGATAACGCCAGCGCAGTGGTCCAGGCCCCCGCCGCCCTCCCCGCCTGCGGAGTTGAGGGTGATGATGTTATTTTCGATTGCGCCATTGCACCAGCGCAGCCCGCCTCCCCTCCCGGCCCGGTTGCGGACTATGGTGTTGTTCGCGATATAGCCGTCGCAACTGGCCAGCCCACCTCCTCTGTGGGCGGTATTGTCGCTGATCACGTTATTGAGGATTGTGGCGCGAGTATGAACCTCAGGAAGCCAACCGCCGCCAGCGATTCCACCGCCGTGCCCGGGGTAACCGACATCACCGTTGCGGATGGTAAAACCCGCCAGCACGCACGATTTGTCCTCGGTGCCCAAGAACCTAACAACGGAGCCGGATTTGCTGCCGTCAATGATTGTGTTCTCTACGACGCTCCGGTCGGAAGGATCAGTGCTCGTCAGAACGATGTTCTTCCCGTTGAACTGGATGTTCTCGACGTAAGTTCCCTCGCGGACGATGACGGTGTCGCCGTTGGATGCTGCATCTATCCCCTCCTGAATGTTGTAGAATGCGGTTTCCCAGGAGCGCCCGTCGCCAGCAACGGAAACCGAGCCGTCCACGCACCACGTAGCTCCGGCTGATTCCTGGCAGGTCAACCCGGAAAGCACAAAACCAATTATCCCCGCGGTGTTTTTCAACGTTATCCGCACCTCTATAAGGAGGAGTGCCTTCGCTCCCGTTCCCTGCGAACGAGGAGACCACAGGACAGTCGCCAAGGGCATAATTCCTGACAGAGATATTCCGCCTTCAGGCCCGAAAAGTCAAGGCTGGCGGTTTTGCGACTCCCGCTGCTGTGATCGAATGGCAAAAGCCGGTGCCGGAATGGCTTTCCTTTTTGCCGCAGAGAAGAAACGAACCTTCGGGACTGAGCGAGGCGTTCTTGCATGGAGGGGATGAGAGTGCCACAACAACCTGCGTGCCGGAAAGGCGGCATTACCGGGGGCAGGGTGTTCCCCGGAGCAGTGTTGCTCCCGAGGAGAACAGAGCCATGATTGGTTCCGCGCGCTTTTTCGACTGACTCCGAGCAGGATCTCGTGTGCTATAATCCACTGCCAGCGGAAGGCTGGGGTCCTAACAGGCAACCGCTGGCCCCTGAACCTTAAGGGACCTAATGGCATTAAACTTTTATCGAAGGAGGCTTGGAGATGGCCCTCCGGTCTGGAAGATATGGATATGCGTGCATCGGTGGGAGAACCGCGGCTCTGGCATTTGTTGGACTCGCTGTTCTTGTCGCGGGCAGCTCCGCTGAGGGTGTCAACGAGCGGACCGCCCCAGGGCGATGCCACATAGACGAGCACAATCGGCTAATTGTTGACGGAGAGCCGTTCTTTCCGCTGGGCTTCTACGGTGCTCGTGATTTCGAGCATCTGCGGGCGATGGCGGACAGCCCGTTCAATTGCGTGCTTGATTACGGCATGACCGCCCAGGACATCGAGACCACCCGCAAATACCTCGACGAGGCACATCGCCTCGGAATGAAAATCATCTTCTGCGTGAACGATGTCTATCCGAGCGCGAAGTACCGCACGAGGCTTGGCGATTGGGTCGGCAACGAAGCAATCCTTCGGGGGGTGGTGATGACTTTTCGAGACCATCCGGCCATCATCGCCTGGTACAACAACGACGAGCTGCCGTTTGAGAAGAAGGAGGAGATTGAGGGATACTACCGGCGGATCAAGGAGCTTGACCCGGCTCACCCGCAACTCATGGTACACTACCGCCCCGGCTCGTATCGGACGTTCTTCGATGCTTACGACATCGTCGGAGTTGACGTTTATCCTATCCCGCAAAAGCCGGTAACAGAACTCAGCGAGCGAATTGACCTGGCCTGGAAGGAGGTCGAGGGCAAAAAGCCGGTCTGGGCGGTGCCGCAGAGTTTCGCCTGGTATCAGCACCGCAAAGCGGAAGACGCGACTGACACGCTCGGCCGGAGGCGTCTTCCAATGCCGAGCGAATGGACGAAGGGGCGCTCACCGACCTATGACGAGACGCGTGCGATGACTTATCTCGCCCTCGTCCACCGCGCGAAGGGCATCATCTACTGGTGCTATTACAACATGTCTTATCTGCCGGACTTCGTCGAACGCTGGCACTTCATGAGACGGATTGGTGCGGAGGTCAAAGAGCTATTCCCGGCTCTGCTTTCGCCGGAAGAAATGCCCGTCTCTCTCGAACCTGCAAGTGAGGCGATTCATTGCCTGATGAAAGTTGCGGATGGCAAGCGATACATCCTCGCGGTCAATGGCTCGCGGGAGCCCCAGCGCCCGTCGTTCCGGCTCCCCGCGGGAGTTTCAGCGCCGGTGAAAGTCAAATTTGAGCAACGCTCGATCCCTGTGAAAGACGGTTTTCTGACTGACTTCTTCGCGCCTCTCGCAGCGCATGTTTACGAGCTGGAGCTGTAAGCGCCGGGAAATGCGCGGTTGTCAAATGGAGCCGCGGAGCACAAGCTCTCTCAAACCCGCGCAGAAAACAGGATAAGAGCAAGCACAACAACCAGAAAGCTCAGGGATGCAATCATGGCAAAAGCGCCTGATGCCGGTGGGACAAGCGGCAGGAAAATCGGTCGGGGCGGTTCAAGCCTTTCTCGTCGTGCGTTCATTGGAGTTTCCGTTGTCGGGTTGGGCGGTGTAGCATTCAGGCGTTTCAGCCGTGCGGAAGGCTCTGGGGGCATTGAGAAGGAGACGAAAGTGGTGATCGTCCGCAACGCGGGCGCCATCAGCGAGGGGAAGGTCAACGCTACCGCGGCTGAAAACATGGTGCACGGGGCGATCTCCCTTCTCACCGGGAAGCACGACGAAACTCTCGCCTGGAAGACCCTCTTCTCGGCGAAGGAAAAAGTCGCCATAAAAGTCAATACCCGTCATCCGCCCGTCATCGCCGACCGCGAAGTGGTCAACGGCATCGTGAAAGGCCTGAAAAGCGCGGGCATAGACGAGAATCGGATAATCATATACGACCTGACGGACGAGGAACTGGAAAAGGCGGGCTACGTGCTTAACGATTCGTCCAAAGGTGTTCGCTGCCACGCCAGCAGAGACTACCGAGAGATGAAGGCCGGGCCCGTTACCGTGAGGCTTTCCACGGTCTTGACCGACGAGGCGGATGCTATCGTTAACGTTCCTGCGTTTCGACACCACGTCATAGCCGGGGTGACGGTTTCGATGAAAAACCATCTCGGGAGCGTCCGCAATCCGAGGCAGCTTCATCGGGATAGTTGTATGTATGTCGCTGACCTCAATGCCCTCGACCCAATACGAAAGAAAACGAGGTTGATTGTCGTCAGCGCCATTCGCGGTCAGTGTGGCGGAGGGCCGAGCTACCGGCCGGTCTTTGCCTGGGAATACGCCGGACTCATTGCTGGCACGGACCCGGTCGCAGTGGACACCGTCGCTGCAAATGAGCTGGAGGCACAGCGCCACAAGAAAGGAATCGAGGGGCCGATCCGGCCTCCGGTCAAGCATATTCTGCGGGCTGCCGAGATGGGCCTCGGGACAGGCGACCTGGCAAAAATCAACGTCGTGTGAGAGATGGATTGACCGGTCATGCGCTGGACGGGTCTGGCAGGCATCAGACCCGCCGTTGGACGCGCCGGAAAGAGAGAAGTTGCACAGGTGGGTTAGTGACGGCGAGCTGAGTTCTCGCTCAGCGATTACCGGCTGGCCCTGCGGCGGAAAGTCATTTCTGCCAGCAACCACGCGGTGACTGAAAAACCGAGCAGCGCCGCGGCGGGAATGAAGGGGGAAGCGAAATAAGAACGCCCGAACATGCCAAAGCGCAGCAGCTCGACCAGGAAGGTCATGGGAGATAACATGCACAGCGGCTTAGCCCACCCCGGAAAAGCTCCCAGAGGCACGAAAATGCCGCTGATGAACAGAATTGGAAATCGGAAGAAGTTCAGGAGGGTCATTGCTTCGAACACCTCTCTGACCATCACGGCCGCGATTAGTCCTGACAATGAGAAGGTCCACGCCCCGCAGAGGAGTCCGAAGGAAAAGATGAAGGGCCTCGAAACCCGAACCTCCAGCAGCAGTGACAGGCCGAAGGTCAGAACGAGGGAGGTGGCGATGCCGTATGCGGCGGCGCTGGTCGCCTTCCCCAACAGGATGGTGCGGTGGCTCACGGGCGCCAGGAGCAGCCGCTGGAAGGTTCCGGAGCGCTTCTCAAACGTGACAACAATGGCCGCCATGGAGGTGTTGCCGAAGAGCAAAGTCATGGCGACGATGCCAGGGGCAACAGCCCTATATCCTGTAGGGTCTTTCACGTAAAGCGCAAGCATGAGAACGCCCGGGAAAAGAAGCGCCCAGGTAATGAGAGGCGGCTTGCCATAGTAGCTCTCGATGTCTTTCAGGCCGATGAAGAGCGCTCGTCCTGGCTGGCTGGTCAGCATGGCTGGCCTCCGGGCGGATTCTTTGCGAGCAGGGTGACGAAAGCGTCTTCCAGTGTGCCGATCGCGGTTGCGATTTCCACTACCTCGACGAATTCTTTCTCGGCAAGGGAGACAAGCTGAGCGAGAGCCGAATGGATGTCATTGACCTCAAGACGCCACCTTCCTTCGGCGCAGGAGGCCGACAATACCGCGGGGCATCCGCTGCGCAGCGAGTGTTCCGTCACATTCCCGGAGAAGACCACCGAGATGACCTTAGCCGCTTGTACGCGCTGGCGGACTTCGGCTGCCGTGCCAATGGCGACAAGTCGTCCCTTGTCGAGAATGAGCACGCGGTCGCAGAGAGATTCCGCTTCGGCAAGGTTGTGTGTGCTCAGGAATACGGTTGTGCCATCCTTATTGAAGGTCTTGATGAGAGACCGCAGCGCCCTGGCACTGGGAACGTCAAGCCCGGCAGTCGGTTCGTCGAGAAGGAGCACCTCGGGTGAATGCATCAGCGCCGCCGCGACAGTGAGCCGGCGCTTCATGCCACGAGATAGGGTCCGGAAAGGGGCGGCCCCCTTCTCGGCGAGACCGAATGTTTGCAGAAGCTCATCCGCTCTTCGGCGTCGGGCAGCCCTGGGCATTCCGTAGAGTTCGCCAAGGAATTCGAGGTTCCTCCGGCATGAAAGTTCGGGATACAAATTCGACTCCTCTGGGACCACGCCGATTTGCTGCTTCACGAAAACCGGGTCCCGGGCGACATCCGCCCCGCAGAGCGTCGCATCCCCGGAATCGCGCTGCAAAAGCCCGCAGAAAATATTGATGGTCGTAGTCTTGCCGGCGCCGTTCGGGCCGAGATAGCCGAAAACCTCCCCCCTCAACACCTCGAAACTGACATTCTCGAGGGCGCGAGTTTTGCCGTAGCTTTTGCACAATCCAGCCGCACGGATAACCGTCTGGGAAACTTCCCTTCCTCGCGCGGGTACTTCTTCCTGGTGCGTGGCGCGCATGGATGTCGCTTTACGTCGCCGTGGCATTTTCTAATCTGCTGTGGCGAACAATCCTCCGGCTTGCCTATAAGCTCTTTCGGTTTCCGGCATACTTTCTTTTTCTGAGGCATGGTTTTTCTCCTTTCCGTCTCGCCTTGCAGGGGCGGACAACGCGCTCTCGGCGCATCGGCAGGCTGAGAAACTCCTCAGCGGTCTTTCGCCACCTGGCAAGCGTCCTGTCGTTCAAACGGTAATGCACGTAGTAACCTCTCTTCTCTGGGATAACAAGGTCAGCGTCGCGAAGAATTCGCAAATGCTGCGACACCGCCCCCTGAGTGATACCCAGCCGGTCTGCGAGCGCTCCCACGCATAAGGCACGCTGCTTGAGGAGACAAATCAGCCGCAGGCGTGTCTCCACGGATAAGGCCTTGAAAAGACGAGTGAGTTTTGCGGGGTGTCGGATCGGCGCGCTCATTTTAGTTTCCGCTAATATACCTATGAGCCTGCGCACTGTCAACAAAAAAGTCACTGGCCCTGAAATTGTGCCATAAGGGGTGGGCTTACTTCGGGAAGGGGGCGAGGCGGGACAAAAAGGGGTGACCTTATCGCCGACCGTGAGCCGGGGAGCGCGTCTGGACGGGTAGGGGGGATTGAGTTGGGG
>Ga0315312_1000222_pt1 | contig 83986 bp, 76 predicted proteins | sample TDP7_MG_FD_203629 | JGI IMG/M metagenome (GOLD analysis project Ga0315312, IMG submission 203629) | Freshwater sediment microbial communities from Lake Towuti, South Sulawesi, Indonesia - TDP7 | ecosystem: Environmental > Aquatic > Freshwater > Lake > Sediment | place: Indonesia: South Sulawesi...
AAAAATCACAACAGCGAAGCACAAAGCTATTGCTTAAAACTCTGTACCTCCTCCCTTGGTCTTGCTGCTAAGCTAATCTTTTTAGAACCTGTAACAAAATGAATTCTTGACTCACCCGAGGCTTCCGGATTCCCGCTCCCCGCTTTTGCGGAGACAAGCTTTGGTGAAATGACACAAAGCAAGTTTTTTTGTTAGACGCTCTTAAAAGTTATAAATATTTCGCCTGCCGAAAGACCAAAATCCACGGATACCCGCCTCTGCGGGCACAAAACTAAAATATTTATACCAGATTAGCTACCCTTGCGTCAAGCAAAATTTGCGAATTTTCCCCACAAATATTGGCATTCCATCATTGAAATTAAGAGAATGAAATATTATAAAAATTAAGAATAATAGGTCATTTACGAACTTCGGTTCACGTTCCCATCTGGTGAGCTCCATCGTTAGTCAAGATTTTGTATTCTTTGACTGAGTTTACCTTGAATAATCCGAAGCCCCCTGGCTTTCGTTGCTCTTCGCTCGTCGCTGTCTCCAATTCCCCCCTTCCTTGTTCTTTTACCTGATATCCTGTTTTCCTGATACCCTTCACCCTGATTTTCTGATAACCTGATTTCCTGTTCTCCATCCTCCGCTTTCTGTCGCTGGTTTTCGGTCTTGAGTCTTGCGTCTTGAGTCTTAGGTCAGCATCCAGCATCAATAATCCAAATTTAGTTCACTTTAGCTCACTTTAGGCATTTTAGTTTTTTTGCTCACTTCTCTTTTCTTTGTGTCTTCATGGCTAAATTCTCTGTTGTCTTTGCTGCTACATAATATTTGTCAATCAGTGCTTGAAAGTTCCCTATATTTTCTAAACTAACAAAATGTTAATTTTTAAAAAGTGCTAAATTCTTACTCATTTTTGTTCAAAAAGTGCGCGTTTTTGTGAATTTATAACTAATTTACACCAATTTATACTCACTTTTTTGACGTTCTCATCTTGCCCAGCTTATCCATCCTTTATATTCTGACACACTCTCCCCCATTATTAGTCGAAAAAATGAGCTCCTCCGGGAAATGAACCTAAAAAAATTAAAAAATCCCCAATTTTCCCAACTTCTGAAAATTTGAATTTCAAACGTCTGTAAATATAGGTACTTTTTAATCTGCTTTACTCAACCGTTGAATCTGAACTTCGCGGACGTGCAGTTCTGCGGATTTGGATGCAGGCTCGCTTTCGATAAATAGGCCGATTTTCCCCTTCGCAGGTCCCTTTGTTCGAACCGCCCCGATTTCCTCCGCGTTCAGCCAAACCGCAACTCTGTCGCCCTCGACCCTTACCGAGATAGTATTCCAGCTTTCGCGTTCTATAAGGTCCTTGCGTAGATTTACCAAGACCAGTCCTTTTCCAGGCACCGAGACACTACCGGTAAAGGCTTCTGGCTTACTGCTGTCGAATATCTCAATTCGTGGGCCCGGCTCGGAACCTGCGCCGCGCAGCCAGATTCCAGCGTGGATGGGCCAAGTGGCTCGGAACGTCGCCGCCAGCAGGTAGTCCTGGTATAGCGCCTGCGTCCACAAGGCGCCGCCCTTGCCATTGGCGCCAGGTGTTGCAAGGATTTGCCCATCTTTAACGGTCCAGGAAGCATCGCCCGAAGCCTGCCAGCCAGTAAGGTCACGGCCGTTGAAGGCAGCAACCCACTCGGCAGGCTGCTCATTCACAGACTTTGTTCCTGTCGGCTTGTCGAGGTTGTGCTTTCCGTGACAATCCGTGCAGACCGAGCCGGTCGTGATTGTCCGGCCGTTCGGTCGCATTCGGCCACGCCACTTCTCGAAAAAGGCTTCCACGGCCACGGGGTCCGCGTGGTCCTGGCGACCATAAATAGTGCGTTCACCACCCGGCTTGTGGCACGAAGGATTCGAACACATCTGATTTACCTCTGCCCTGCCAAACATAAGGTCGGGCTTAGTCATCAGCATTTCATCGTGCATGTGCTCAGTCGATAGGCCGTGACATCCATCACAGGTAACACCCATACCCAGATGGTCCGTCGTTAGCTCCTCAGTCCTCAAATCCGGATGACAAACGTAACACTTGCTGTTGCCTGATTCTTCCGTCTGCGACCGGCCTGCAAAACAAGCTGTGAACACACAGGCAGAAGCTGTAAAAGCAAGTATGGCTGCCGCAAGATACAAATTAGTTCGCTTATTCAAACGCACTTGTTTTCTCCTCATATTTAGACCAAATCAAAGCGGCAGATGCACAATAGCACCCGCCGCGAATCGAAACCTTATGGTATCTTACAAATCCAAATGCAATTGCGATTTTCTGTTCCGGTTGGCAATCAAAGAGATTAAACGACTTCCCAGTCGCGCAGCCACTGGTATTCCTGGGGCAGATTAGCCCACCGGCGCTCGGTAATATCCATCAGCCATTGCTTATCCGCCGCCGTCATACCAAGCGGACGCGTGTAGGAAGCGCGAGCGGCGTTCTCAACTTCATAGACCGTTGACAGTCCCGGTATCGTGGCCGTAATTGCCTCGTTCGCAAGGATGCACTGAAGCGTCAGCCGAGCTAAGTCATTCTCTGTCTTGCTACCCACGCCTATTACGGGGAACTGGACTTTGCCGTAGCTCTCGAAGAGACCGCCGCCGAAGTAGGGCTTAATCGTTACCACGCCGACATCGCGCTGGCGAACAACCTGGAATATACTCTGTGTTTGGTCGGACTTGTGGCCCGGATCGACCTCTTCAACATTATCCCTTACCGGAGACTGGCCTTTTACCTTGGTATGAGCGCTGCAGGGAAAGATTATCATCTCGAATTCAGAGTACTTGTTCAAAACGTGCTCGAACCAGGGACGGCAATGAGAGGACATTCCAAGATGGCGAACCTTGCCGGTCTCATGCAGCTTCTGGAAGGTCTCAATCAGGGCTTCAACTTCCGCATCGGTATTGAGCTCATTGGTATTGAGGCGTCCTGACATCTTGGCCTGGGGGCGCCAGATGTCGAGGTAGTCGGTCTTGAGCAGACGCAGGCATTCTTCCACGTTATGTGTCTGGTCTTTAACGTTACAGCGTTCGGACGCGCGTGGGCCGAGGTTGTGGATGTCGGCCGCGACATACATCTTATCGCGCCGCCCCTTCAGGGCAGCGCCGTAGCACAGGCACTCAGCGGCGGTGGTAATGTCTAAGTAGTTGATGCCGGCGTCGATACAGGCGCTGACGACTTCGGTGCGGTTCTTAGCCACGTCGTCGGGCACTTCCTCGCTGGCGAAACTGTCCCAGTACCGGCCAGCGTTACGATTCTTCCAGTGGCCGCCTAAGCTGACCTCTGAAATCATCAGATTTGTCCTGCCCAGCCTCCGGTAGTGCATCTTCGGGTTGTAGTTGAGTATCTTTGATGTTTGTGCCGGCTCGGCAGCGTGCCCCTTACCTGCTAATGCACCGGCAATTGTACCCGCAGCCGCCAGAGAAGTATTACGTATAAAATCTCTTCGTGAAAACTCCGGTGTCGTTACCGGATGCCTGTTTCCCCGTGTCTTCCGGGAAAGGTTATCGTTCTTCATAATCTCTCTCCTTTTTCAATTTGAGCTGGTTTTGACATTTATTTTAGACAAGAATAACAGGCCAGAGACCGCCTTCGCTCAAAATACAGCACTGCTGGTCTTTCGTTTTGCTCTTGTTTTATCCTGTAAATCCTGCCTAAAAAATTCTTTTAGCACGCAATATGATGACAAAACCATCGAAAAATGTCAACACAATTTCCATCCCTTCTTACCCATCGTTTTAGGATAATGCTCCGAGATAATTGCTTTTGACACACAGAGACAGTATTATACTATGAAGCGAAAATGAAAAAACTTGACAAAGTCAAATTGTAAATGAGAAATTTCCAATAGAAGTTTTGGAGGAATGAAAAAATGTCACTGCAAAGGAAAAAAAGAATTGTGTCAGTTTGTCCAAAGACAGATAAGCATCTTTTGCAAAAGAGAAAATATTGTTGGCTGATATGGGTGTTTCCCATTGCGGGGTTGTTATCGTTAATCTGGTTCCTGCTCCGCGTTGTGCCAAAGCCTTCGCGGGCGACGTACCCTTGCCAGCGGCTGGCAGCGCCGCTTGCCGGCAGTTTTGTGGTTTGGCTCACGAGCCTAATCGCTTCAACTTTAGCTTACCGAAAAGCAAGGCGATACCTCCATCAAACGCGATACGTGGTTGCGGGAGTTTGTGTTGCTGTGGGCGTTATGACCGTATGGTGGTCGCTGAGCGTAACTAACGACAGCCCGGCAGCAGCAGCTTTTATACCGACCGAGCCGCCGAACAGCCCTATCGGCGTTGCAAAAGGGATTTATCCCGGGCGTGTCGTCTGGATGCGGGACCCGGTTGCAACGAAGTGGGATGGCTCTACTGGCAGTTGGTGGGATGATAATAATACTGAGCAAGACATTGTTGATTATATGGTGTCCAAATCCATCCAGACACTGGCGGGAGAATCGAATGACCCGAATGCATGGGACGCGCTTTTTAGACACTTCAATCGGACAAAAGGTTTTGGTGACATCGGCTACCAGCGAGGAGAAAAAATTGCCATCAAGATTAACAAGAACGAAGACGACAGGCAGTCTTGGTCGTCAAGCAGAGGTGTTCCCAGCCCTCATCTGATTCATTCGGTGCTGAACCAACTTATAAATGTGGTCGGCGTGCCGGGTTCTGCGATTACCATTTACGACGCCTCGCGCTACATCGGCGACCCGATTTTCAATAAGGTCAGGAATAATCCCGACCCGAACTTCAAGAACGTAACGTTCGTGGTTAAATCCATCAGAGCAGGCAATGGGCGTATCGGAGCAGTTCACGACCCGAGCAACCCAATCTATACCAAGGCCGGAACCGCTTACCTGCCCCAGTGTGTTACCCAGGCCAAGTATTTAATCAATATGGCGCTGTTGAGACCTCATTCGCTCTATGGCATCACGCTGTGTGCAAAAAATCACTTCGGGTCAGTGCGGTTTCCCAGCGTTTCCAGCAACGACGGCTGGACACCTTCACCGCTGCACGATTACGGCGGTCGGGCTAAGCCTATGAACACATATAACTGCCTGGTCGATTTGAACGGACATCGGCATCTGTCTGGAAAAACACTGCTATATATGATTGATGGATTGTACCCGTCGAGAAATCAAAATAGTTCCGAAGGCTATGTGATAAAGTATGTATCTTTCGGCGACAAATGGTTTTCGAGTCTGCTTCTTTCGCAAGACCCCGTGGCTATTGATTCTGTCGGATTGGACTTTTTAAGATACGAAGACGAAGTAAACCCAGCTATGGTTGATGTGACCGGTTATCCGGAAAACTATCTGCACGAGATGGCACAGGCGGATAATCCACCCTCAGGGACATTTTATGACCCGGAAGGCGACGGAGTTCGCCTGCAAAGCATGGGTGTTCACGAGCACTGGAACAATCCTATAGACAGGAAGTACTCTCGTAACTTAGGAACCGGCAACGGTATCGAACTGGTGGTACCATCACTGACTAATGCGGATGGACCGGTTGAGAACGTAACTACTGGGAAAAGATACGATTATATTCGGCACGCGATTATGGAAGCTGACCCCAGCAATGAGATAGTAGTCAGCCCTGGAATTTATAACGAAAAACTTAACCTCGGCGGCAAAAACTTGACAATCAGGTCAACTAATCCCGCCGACTCAATCGTTGTTGCGGCCACTATTATTAGTGGTGTCGATCGAGCAGTCACTTTTTCCGGCGGTGAAGATGTAAGTTGTGTGCTTGCCGGTTTTACCGTTACAGGTGCAACCACGGGCATCTATTGCTACGGTGCATCCCCGACAATTAACAACTGTAGCATTACGGGAAATAGTGGTGCCGGAATCGAGTTGTACAACGGTAGTAATCCGGAAATCACAAACTGCCGCATTACCGCCAACGCAGGTGCCGGTATACAGATGTTGGCGCGTACGGGTGGGCGAATCATCGTCTACAACTACCCTGCAATCACAAACTGTACTATTGCCGGAAATCTGCAAGGCGGTATTTCAGGCAGCATCCCAACAATCACGAACTCTATAATCTGGGCAAACTCGCCCCAACAAATTACAGGCACACCAGGTCCTGTCTCGGTTACCTATAGCGATATTCAAGGCGGCTTTCCCGGCATAGGAAATATTGACGCCGACCCGTTATTTGCCGACCCGGATAATGGAGATTATCATTTAAAGTCGCAGGCAGGTCGCTGGGACCCGAACAGCCAAACCTGGGTGTTGGATGAGGTAACCAGCCCGTGTATTGACGCAGGGGATATGAGTACTCCCATTGGTTTGGAGCCATTTCCAAACGGCGGTGTGATCAATATGGGGGCGTATGGCGGCACGGCTGAGGCCAGTAAATCAAAATCTGGCTCAACCGTCTCAAATATGATTATTGTAGAGGATATAAACGCCGGCTGAAAATTGGGTAGGTTGCCATCCCATACTTAGCCCTTCAATTTATTGAGGGGTTGCCAAAGGTACAAAAATTACGATTTATTTGTTTAATAATAAAGGTATCAATAAATGTCTTCGCAGGTTTTTAGCTTCACTCAAAGATATAATCCCTGAGAAATCTATCAAGAAAGGGCATATCTCCCATGGCTTTTAGCTTCGCTCAAAGATATAATTCCTGAGAAATCTATCAAAAAAGGCGTATTCCCCTTTTTTTACAAAAATCCGAGTTCTATAGAGAATCTGTAGGAATATTGCAAAAAAAACAGAAAAAGTCCCATAATTTACTTGAATTTTTAGAGTCTGTACGTTATTATTTTAATTAAGATAAAAAGGCAGGAGCGGTCAAGATACGGTGTTAATCTCCAACCTTCGCAGTTCTACAAGGCTTACAACTGCAAGATAAAAGTCTTGTAGGGTGCTCGGTTGCGGTTTTGCGCCGCTGCTGAAATACCCAGTGAGGAGGGTATGTCAATGTATCGGGAAGTGTACAATCCCCCGCAATGGGGGCAGGAAAAATTCACCGGTCTGAAAAGGCCGTTTATATATTCTTCAGCAAAAAAGTCAGCCGGTTTACGTGCTCGCTCTCCCCCGTATTGTGTAATAAGTTTTCAATAAATTAACCGTATCTTGTCGCGAAAGAACGAACTATAGAAAGGAACAAAAGAAATGGTAAACAGAAATTTACATAAAAGCTTTCGAGCGATTTTTGCTGGTATGATCCTGATGCTGGTCGCTCAGAGCATTGTTGTCGGCGAAACCTTTACTGTGATCAACACAAACGACAGTGGCGCTGGTTCTTTAAGGCAGGCAATCGAAATAGCAAACGCCAACGTTGGGCAGGACGTCATTGCCTTCAATATCCCCGGACCAGGTCCGCATACGATTCAGCCGATATGGCCTCTGCCGCAGATCACCTCGCCTGTGATAATTGACGGATATACTCAACCCAACACGTCGATGGCCACCGGTAGTACCCCCGCTAAGCTGCTTATCGAGCTGGACGGCATCAACATTATCGCACTGCACTACGACAGCGGGCTGAACATTTCTGCCGGAAGCAGCATCGTGCGAGGTTTAGTAATCAATCGCTTCGGTGATGCAGGAATCTACTTACATACAAGCGGCGGAAACATAGTAGAAGGCAACTTCATCGGCACCGATGTCACTGGCACCCAGCCCCGAGGGAACATCGGCCATGGCGTGTTTGTCGAGAGCATACCTGATAATATTATCGGAGGTAGCACTGCAAAGGCCCGTAATGTTATTTCCGACAATGGCGATTCGGGCGTGGAAATTCTTCTCTGGGAAGCGATAGGGAACAAGGTGCAAGGCAACTACATCGGCACAGATGCAACGGGCACAGTTAAATTGGGCCACAGTGCCTATGGCGTGATCATCAAAAACGAAGCCAGCAACAACACCATCGGGCCGGACAACCTCATCGTGGGCAACGACACTGGAATTTTCATCGACTCGGCCAGAGGTAACGAAATCTACAGGAACAACTTCATCGACAATACAATACACGCGTTTACTCATGGCGGCACCCGCAATGTGTTCAACCTGGATAGGCCCATATGTGGCAACTACTGGAGCGGCTGGACGGTCCCTGATGCCCAGTGCGATGGCATCGTCGATGCGCCCTACGTCTTCAACCGCGGGAGGGATAATCTTCCCTGGGATCGTCAAGACGGTTGGCTTGGTGTTCGTCCAAAGCCCCGGGACCCCAGCCCGAAGGATGGCCAAATCCTCACGCAGACATGGGTTATCCTTAGCTGGTCGCCAGTATGTCAGGCAACCTCACGCAATGTGTACTTCGGCACGAATTATAATGATGTGGTAGCCGGCACAGGAGGTACGTTCCTGGGCAACCAGACCGAGACTAATTTGATTATTGGTTTACCCGGATTTCCTTGTCCGGATGGTCTTGTTCAGGGAACGACTTACTATTGGCGAATCGAGGAGGTCGAGAAGCTGAATCCAGACAGTCCCTGGAAGGGCGATGTCTGGAGCTTTAAAGTGGCTGAGTCCCTGTCCGGGGCGTTGGACACAACTTTGATTTTCATAACGGGCGGTGATGCGAACTGGTTCACTCAGACAGCAACGTACTATTACGGTGGAAGTGCAGCACAGAGCGGTGCTATCACGAGCAGTCAGAACACCTGGATGCAGACGACGGTGATCGGTAAAGGAACATTGAGCTTCTGCTGGAAAGTATCGTCTGAGGAGAATTTTGACTTACTGGAGTTTTACATTGACGACTGGCTGGAAGACCAGATCAGTCATATTACGCCCTGGGAACAGAAGACGTACACGATCGATCGTACAGGTGTGCATATATTGAAATGGCAATACCTAAAGGATGCAAGCACAGACGCCGGCAGCGACTGTGGCTGGGTGGACAAGGTGAAGTGGGTGCCCATCCCCTAATCTTCGCCTGTGGGCCGACACGGACTATGCTTAATTGGCCGGGCAGCCCGTTATAAGAGTCTTTGATGGTGAGATAGAGCGTGACTTGCTGATTTCGCCATCTTTAGTCGTACATGGGTCTGGAAAAGACAATAATTTCTGTCGAGCCCGTCAAGTGCGGGTCTTGATCAGAGCCAGCTTTTGCCTGCCCGCCGAAAGCGAGGTAGGCAAGGGAATATTTTATATTGTTTATTGATTATTGTCTCCGCTTGTGCGGAGATAATAATGATACTGCGCATACTTAACGTTTTCAGAGAGAAAGCTTAGCGGGGATTACAATATTACTGATTCATGGGGCGAATCCCCGCAGGTGGGGGGATGTTTTTTGGGATTTCCGACGCTTTCGGCGGAGTTCCGCTTCACTCCGGAATTGACAGTCGCTAACAGAATTGCTAACCTTATTTTATGATTCGTGCCTTTCAAATTGCATTGGTGTCGGATTCAAGACTCAAGACTCAAGACCCAGGACCATGGTCTGGTATATCGGGCCTTTTTTCTTGTGTCTTGTTAAGCTTTTGCCTAATAGGTTGCACCAGGCCTGAAGAAGAGCCTATTTGGGAGAAGGTCAAAATCGGCGATTTAGCCCCCAGCGGCAAACGGCCACAAGCGCAACTTTTAAAGACGATAAATTTTGACGTCCATATTTTTGAAATACCAGCCGAAAACATCAATAAATTGAATGATATTCCGCTGGTCTTAAGGGCCAATTACGGACGTCCAATGCGATTTAATAATCCTTATGCCTTCAGTGACAACTCATTTTTAGTCTGTTTTGGCCAAATTCCAATGTGGAAGCAGGTCAACGATTTTCTGCTTGCTGCCGGTGGCCAAAAAATAACAACAGCTTCGCTATTGCTGGCTGACGGTCAGTCCGAGAGCGTTGTCGTTAGCGGAATAGACAGTCCCCGAACCATCTTCTTTATCTCAATCGGCGGCTCACGGGAAGGGGCAAATGTTGGGCCGGGCATTCTTGCGCTGCGGATAAAAGCTGAAAAAATCCCCGGCTTAAGAGGCGTATGCAATGTTGATGCTTGTCCAGTATTTTCTCCGCCGATGTTAGGCAGCTCAATCCCGCAATTAGCTGCTCTGACAAAACGGCGCGAGTTCCTCTTTAACTCCGCCGCCTTTGGACTGAGAATGAGCCCCGGCGATTTTGTCTTCCTTGGGCCTGAAAAATATATTGATGACCAAACGGCTTTAGGCAGTCTATTCTTCAACAAACCCCAGGGCAGCCTGTTCTTCAGCGCGACCGAACGTAAAGGGCCCGAACAGAAACCAGCCGTGAGAGTATTTTTACTCGTCTGTACCGGGATAAATGATTGACCACGATATGTCCGAGCCTATAGTAACGCTAACTCGGTGTAGTGATTACAGCCAGCCCAAGATTTCCGAAGCATTAAAAAGACACTTTGAGCTTCTCGGCGGACTGGAAAAATTTATAAGACCGGGTGATACCGTCCTTCTTAAGCCTAATTTTATCGCCCCGAGGTCCCGCCATCATGCCACCCAAACCGACCCAGAGGTAATTCTCGAAACCGCTCGGCTCCTGAAAGATTTCGGTGCAAGGCCTTTTGTCGGCGATTCGCCAGCGTGGGGCAATGTGTTTACCTGTGTAAAGGCACTGGAGCTGGAAGAGCCGCTGAAAAAACTGTCGGTGCCGGTAAAACAACTCGATAAGCCAAAATGGCCTCGCGTAGGAGCAGAGAAGACCAGAGTAGGCATAAGCTCAGTTGCCCTCGATGCCGACGTGATTATAAATTTAGCAAAATTTAAATCGCATCAGCAGTTAATGGCAACATTCGCGATTAAAAATATGTTTGGCTGTGTCAGCGGCAAACGAAAGGCCCTCTGGCACTTCAGGAGGGGCAGAAATGCTGACGATTTTTGCGAATTGCTCATCGAGATATTCAAATTTCTCAATCCCGCCCTGACTATTATCGATGCTGTCACAGTAATGGACGGCCGCGGCCCGATTCGCGGCAGAGCCAGGCCGTTAGGCTGGCTTATCGGTGGAACCGACCCAATCGCCTGTGAGATTATTTGCTGCAAACTGGTCAATATCGAACCTCAGGAGCTGCCGATTATCAAAACGGCAAGGCAAATCGGATTCGGCTGCTCAGACCCGGATAAAATAGAAATTTTAGGCGATGATTTCCCTGAAAGAGTATGTACAGATTTCGAATTAGCCAAGCCCGTCGGCTTGAGGTTTTCATTGCTGCACGTTTGCAAAAGCATCTGCAAACAAATATTACTGTTAGCCAAATCGGCGGTAAAAATAAAGGCACAGAGGGCACAAAAAATTTGACCTTGTTTAACCCGGATTATCCGAATTTAGCAATTTTTTAAAAATCACTTGATACCTAAGCAATATTTTGCTAAAATGTTGATTTGAGCGGTGAGCACGGGTCCAAATACCGGGTTTACAAGATCATTGTCCCGGGGCGTCAGGACAAACGCATATATAGCGTACATAATCCTGTTTTCAGGAGCGCTATCTTGATTGTGCCCCGCTCCATTTTTTGACGGTTGTCAATTAAGGCCGGGAGCATAATGCCAGTGGTCTTAATTTATCTTCTTAATTATCAGCTCTCGAACATTAAAAATATTTTTTCTTTATCGGCGTAACTAAACTCCCTGCCATAAAATCTTAAGAAAATCTCTCTTTTGATTTCCGCGTCCGTTATCCCAGGTTGATGATTTTGAATAGCACTGAGCACTATCTGCTTGGCAGTATCATACATAGAACAGCCCATGAGCAAACGCTCCTGGCCGGATTTACACATCATTAAATTTCGAAATCGAATGGCAACATCAGGATTTGTGTCATTCATTGCGTTGCCTCTCTGTAAATCTGCTCCAAATCAAATTCCCGCAGCCGACATCGGTAGCATACCAAATTAAATTATCCAGGACAAGAAAATCCTGTATGCCTCTACGTTGCTAAACCAATGCTAAATTCCTGGAGCATTGACAGTAGCTGTCAATTCTAATAACATCTGACTTCATGCAGGCAGAATCCAAAAATATATTAGGTATTGAGACCAGTTGTGATGAGACTGCGGCAGCGGTAGTTGCCGATGGCCGAATCGTCAAATCTTCCATAATAGCCTCGCAGACCAAACTGCACGAAAAATACGGCGGCGTTGTCCCTGAAATCGCCTCCCGCGCACATATCGAGAAGATATATCCAGTCATAGCCGAGGCGATGGCCCAAGCCGGGACAGGCAAAGACGATATCGATGCAATCGCCATTGCCAATCAGCCCGGCCTGACCATCGCTCTGGTCGTTGGTGTCACCGCCGCTAAGACCCTTAGCTTCGTGTGGGATAAGCCATTGATAGCAATTAATCATTTGCACGCCCACCTGCAGTCAGCAATATTGTCTGAGAAAAAGCCGCAGCTTCCCGCCGTTGCTCTAATCGTATCAGGCGGACATACCTGTCTTTACGATTACCGTTCGCCGCTGGAACCCGAACTCTTGGGTTCCACAATTGACGATGCCGCCGGCGAAGCCTTCGACAAGGTTGCGACAATCCTGAAGCTGCCCTATCCCGGGGGGCCCAATATCGAAGAGGCAGCGGCGAAAGGAAATCCAAACGCAATCAAATTCCCGCGCTCGATGCTCGGGCCGGACTCGCTGGACTTTTCTTTCAGCGGCATCAAGACGGCTGTGCTGTATTATTGTCACGGCCAGGATATGAAAGGCGAAAATAGAGTCGATTCGATGAGTCAGCAGCAAATCGCCGATATTGCAGCGTCATTTCAGGCGGCGGTGATTGATGTCCTTGTCAAAAAAACCAAGCGGGCCGCTGAAAGAATCGGAGCAAAGACTATCCTGTTAGGCGGCGGAGTCGCAGCCAATAATCAACTGCGAAAGGCACTGCAAAAGCTCTGTGAATCGGCTGTGCCGCCCAAAAAACTGCTGGTCGCACCAAAACAATATTGCACTGACAACGCAGTTATGGTAGCCTCACTGGGTTATCATAAATTCAAGGCTGGATTGTTTGCAGATTTGACTTTAGAGCCGAAAGCAACAGGGTAAAAGAAAATCAAAGTTCAAAAATAAAATGCAAAACTAAAATTCAAATATCAAAAAGTACAATGGTTACGACATACGCAATACGAGGTGATATATTCAGCCTGAGCAATTAAAAAAACTATTAAAGCAGGTCAAAAGCGGCAAAATCGGTATAGACGAGGCCGTTGACAAACTTCGCCACCTGCCATTTGAGGACCTCGGTTTTGCCCACGTAGACCATCACCGCCAGATTCGCTGCGGCTTCCCCGAGGTCATTTACTGCCCTGGCAAAACCAGCGAACAGATAATTAAAATCTTCTCGAACCTCGCCGAAAAAGGCAATAATATCCTCGCCACCCGCGCAGAGGAAAATGTCTTTGAAGCTCTGGTCAAAACAAAAAAATTCCCGAAAATCAGGTATGAGAAGTCGGCAAAAGCAATTGTGCTTGAGCAGAGAAAAATCAAACCCTCCAAATCCGTTATCCCGATAGTCACAGCCGGCACTGCCGATTTGCCCGTTGCAGCCGAGGCAAAAGTTACCGCCGAGATTATGGGGCAGCGGACAGAACTGATTTGCGATGTCGGCGTTGCCGGCCTGCACAGACTATTCGGACATCTTGCGAAGCTGCAGAGCGCCAACGTCATCATTGTCGTAGCAGGGATGGAAGGAGCGCTGGCCAGCGTAGTAGGCGGTCTGGTAAGCTGTCCGGTAATCGCTGTGCCGACCAGTGTTGGCTACGGTTCCAGTTTCGAGGGCCTATCGGCTCTTTTGACTATGCTTAATAGCTGCGCCTCCGGCGTCACTGTAGTTAATATCGACAACGGCTTTTCCGCAGCGGTCACCGCAACACTTATAAACAGGAAAATAGAAGCAGGGTAACCCGTTGCGGTTGCGCAACTCGATAAGGAAAACAGGTCATCAGGAGGGACCCCGCTTTGCGGGAACACAAATCAGGATGCAGAATATCAGGAATCAGGATATCAGAAAAAGATAAAATAAGCCTGATACTTTGATAACCTGATACCCACTACCTGTTGACCTAATATCCTGATAACCTAATGCGAGCAGCGCAACCAACCCCGCTTCGCCATAGCTACGCGGCGGCGAGTAGACAGCAAATACGTCACAATGGGAATAGGTGCGATATTATCCATGCCTCACATCGGTCTACGGTGGGCCGCTCCGGCGAGTTTTGTCAAAGCCGAAAACAGTACGTCTCAGCAGCAGGATGGAATGCCAGCGGCATCTCCGTCCAGTGCCCCGTCAGGCAGGCTACTGCATTTTGTCGAAGTCTGCCATTCGCGCTCCCATGAGACCCACCTTGATTCCGTTCGCTTGAAGTGTCTTAGTGGCCCTGCCGTTGATGTGGAGAAGTGCGATCAAACCCACAAGGGGAATGAAGGCCAAGATGATGTAGACCCAAGCGGCTGACGAACGTACTGCACCAGCCAGTTTATAAATGAAGTAGATTAGGATGATGCCCGTGACGATGGTTGCGCCAGGAATAAACATGGCCACGAGCGATATCAAGATCATCCACAATATGTTCTTCTGACGCTTCGCCACCTCTATCAGATCCTGTTTTGCCCAGTGCTCTTGCGATGGCTGATTCATAAGATCTCCCTTATTTTTGCTACCCAACGTTGAGGGTGAGCCATGCGGCTTGTTCGTTGGTATCTGATCTACGGCTTAATTTGCGTGGCGCAGCTTGGCCTTTGCAATGCTGACCAGAGACCTCAGCGCAGCATTCACCGATTGTTCATCAGGGAAATACCTGGCAATATCTGGGGAGAGCAGGACTAAGTTCGTTCCCTGGTGGAACCGCTTGGCATACTTGCCTCGCACACCACCTTTGAGTTTAGAAAGGTCGTATTCCGGCCGCAAATCGTCAACCGTTTCTTTTTTATTCGCATTCAACTTTTTCCCCCGTGTTAATTAGTGTCTAAAAATTGCCGTGTCAATCTGTATCGAATTAAAGGTTCACGTTTTTCCTGGATGCTGTATTTGTTTCTTCAGTTCGTTGGGGAGCATATCTCTCAAATACGGATGTGCCTCCACGAGGCGAGCAATATCGGTAAGGTCTTTTAATCGTTTGCTCTGCCTTCGCTGCGGCTCAGACCAGGCCTTTATTTTGCCTTTGAGAGTGTCCTCCAGGCAAGCCACTCTAAGCAAAATACCATTTACGTCAGCCGCAACGGCACGGGAAGGGAAATCTTTGTAGAAATTCTCTGTGCTGAGCTGAATACTTACCGCTGAATGTCCTTTGAAGTTGATAGACCACTCAAACCTCTCCGGGCGAAATCCAGTCTCTTCGAGCAGCGAGACGACACGCTCGACCGACTCGGCGGCAACGACAAAGTCCACGTCCTGAGTCACCATCGGTTGCTCTGCCCAGTGATTCACGGCAACACCGCCGATGGCACACCACTCGACGTCAGCTCTCTCAAGGCAGTCAACCAATCTCATCACATCATCTGTCCCGCCGGAGGTCTGCCAATCATAAAATTGCTTGCCTGTCATTTTCGTATTCCGCTAAAACATGTCAACCATATACTAACCATTAGAATTATAAACCTTCCTATTTTCTTGTCAAATCTTTTATGCACAGCATGCCTTTTGGCATTGACCATACTCTACATTATTTGTAATATATGCACAGCATGCCTTACGGCACTGCACGAAACGAGCTTGTATGGAGTTAATAGAATCGATACCAAGATTAAAGCCGCGGGCGGTTGATGCGCATAAGGGCGATTTCGGCAGGGTCTGTATTATCGCCGGCAGTATCGGAATGAGCGGGGCGGCGGCGCTAGCTGGCCGGGCTGCGTTGCGGGCTGGTGCCGGCCTTGTGCGAGTGGCAACTCCCAAAAGCGTCCTGCCAATAGTTGCTTCAATAGAGCCGTCCTTTACAACTATTGCCCTGTCAGAAGACAGCGTCGGCAGAATATCCGCAAAGGCAATCAATACCATCCTCAATACTGTCAGCGAAAATGATGCTGTGGCGTTCGGCCCCGGCGTTGGTGTCAGCGGCGGGCTACAGTCGGTACTTGAGGTTCTTCTTCAGCAAGAAAAGTTACCGCTTGTTATAGATGCCGACGGCCTAAATAACCTGGCGACCTTGAAAGACTGGCCTGCCAAGCTAAAAGCAAAGCTGATTTTGACGCCCCATCCCGGCGAAATGAAAAGACTATGGTCAGGCGTGTTTAGAGAACCGCTCCCGTCTGACCGCCAGCAACAGGCCGGGCGATTGTCCCAGCATACCAAAACAGTCGTGGCCTTGAAAGGAGCGGGGACAGTGGTTTCAGACGGACAGAAAGTCTATGTCAATAAAACCGGCAATCCGGGTATGGCCACAGCCGGCTCAGGTGACGTTTTGACAGGCGCCATCACTGCACTTGTGGGCCAGGGCTTGAGCAACTTTGATGCCGCGGTTTTGGGCGTTTACATCCACGGCTTAGCAGGTGACATCGCAGCAGAAAAAGTCGGGCAGGTCAGCTTGATGGCTACCGATATTATCGAATCACTGCCCGATGCGTTCTTACAAAAGAAATGGTAAAGGTTCGGAGCGCTCGCCCTTAACAGTCCCATATTGATTTATGTTTTCCTGAAGGGGCCTATTTAGCCCCCCAATTTATTGGGAGGTTTTGCAACCCTATATTTTTATCCTTCTTTGAGGCCGAGAGTTTCCCCTTGTGTGAAGTGTAATTCAGTGACCTATTGGAGTTATGGTCGTTTTTTGTTGGGCGAATTTTAGAAAGAACCCGCAGCAATTATCAATCATTGAGCGTCAAGCGTCGAGTACCTTGAATCGAGAATCCACCAATTTTCTTGACCGATTTTTATGTTTTTATTAAAATTTCTGATTACTTGAAAGAATTCAAAATACGTTGTAGAAAATGACCTGTGATTTTTTATACAGAGCAAATTCAGATTGGAAAGGTACATGTAAAATGAAAATCAGTAAACGAGCTCAGAATGTGCCGGCCTCGGCAACTATAGCTGTTACTGCCCGCGCGCAGGAATTGAAAGCCCAGGGAGTGGACGTAATTGGTTTCGGCGCAGGAGAGCCGGATTTCGACACGCCCGATTACATTAAAAATGCAGCCATAGAAGCGCTAAAAAATGGCAAAACAAAATATACGCCCGCCGCTGGGATAATCGAGCTGCGAACTGCGATAGCCGCCAAGCTCAAAAAAGAAAACGGCCTCGAATACAGCCCGGAGCAAATCGTTGTCAATATCGGCGGCAAACACTCCGTTTACGAAGCGATGCAGGCTGTGCTCGACCCCCGCGACGAGGTTATTCTGCCGGCGCCATATTGGGTAACATATCCGGAGGCAATAAAGCTCGCCGGCGCTATACCCAAAATCATTCAGACCGATATAGCCAACAGCTATAAAATCACGCCGAAGCAGCTAAAAGACGCCGTTACCGAAAAAACTGCTATGCTGGTGCTTAATTCACCCAATAATCCAGGCGGTTTTACGTATACACCCCACGAGCTAAAAAACATCGCAAAGGTTCTTGAAGGAACACAGGTAATGGTGCTTTCAGATGAGATTTATGAGAAGCTAATTTATGGTGATACCGAATTCGTAAGTTTCGCTTCGCTGAGCGAAGATTCGTACAATCGAACGCTGACCCTGAACGGTTTCAGCAAGACCTTCGCGATGACAGGCTGGCGGCTTGGTTATACGGCCGGACCTTTAGAAGTCATAAAATCTATGGCACGTCTGCAGGACCACATGACCTCAAACTGCGTAACCTTCACGCAATATGCGGCGATTGCAGCCCTTGGCAGCCCTGCACAGCAGGCTATAGAAAAAATGAGGGTAGAATTTGAAAGGCGAGCTAAATATATGGCCGAGCGGCTAAACAGTATCGAAGGTGTAAAATGCTCCGAACCTACCGGTGCCTTTTACTGTTTCCCTGATGTTTCAAGCCATTATGGCCGAAATATTAATGGCACAACAATTAATGGCAGTATGGACTTTGCAAAAGCCCTTTTGGAACAGGCCAATGTCGCTCTGGTTCCGGGTTTGCCGTTTGGCTGCGACAACAATGTTCGTTTGAGTTTTGCCTGCTCGCTCGAACAAATTACTAAAGGATTAGACAGACTGGAAAAATGGTTAAGTCAATAGAATTGTCGATTTACGATTGCCGAATGTCGATTGAAAAATCAGGAGTAGCAAATCGAAGATTGGAAAAAGGAATTTGAAAATCGAAAATCGAAAATTGAAAATTGAAAATCGTTTTGCTTTATCTGGCTGGCCGATGATTTTTGGCTGGCTGGCGATGTTCATCTTCGCGCTGCACGCCTGCACTCACATGGTTGCAGCCGGCGATACCTGGGTCGCGATGGCCTGCGGCAGACACTTTGTCAATCACGGTGTGGACACTGTCGAGCCCTTCAGTGCACACTCACACAAAGCAGGACCAACACAGGAAGAAATCAAAAACTGGCCAAGCTGGGCCCAATGGATTGCGAACAAAGTCGGACTCGAAACAGTTAAATACTGGCATCCTACCGGCTGGATCAACCAGAACTGGCTGACGCACGTCATCTTTTATTTGCTGGTTCCCAAATCATCCTATGCAGACGGCATCAGTTTCACGTCCAATGCGCTGGTCTACTGGAAATTCGCCATCTATATATTGGCCGTGATTTGCGTCTATTACACCGGTCGGCTGTTGGGGGTCAATCCCGCTCTCTGTGCCGTTTTCTCATGCTTTGCAATGTTCATAGGCCGTTCATTTTTCGATATTCGGCCCGCCGGTTTCTCGAATTTGTTGGTGGCTGTCTTTTTGTTGATACTCGCACTCGCCACATATCGAAACATATTGTATATTTGGCTTATCGTCCCGCTGTCGGTCTTCTGGTGCAACGTCCACGGCGGATATATCTACGTATTTATAATGCTTATTCCATTTATAGGTCTGCACCTGCTGACTTACTGCGATAAAAAATGGACCGCCATTTTATACAATGTTGCGGCCTGGCCGTTCTTATATTTTGTCGTTGCCAAAGCCAGCCTTACGATAGTCACGTTTCTGTTTTTAATCCTGATAATAGTTTTGGATTTTGTCCTTATTTTTTTCAAGAGAAATATTGTCTCCATTGGTTCAAAGGGCGTATATCATGCAATCGCTTCTTATTTTGTCGCTTTTTTGGCTGTGATTGTATTCAATCCCTTTCATTTAACCAACCTGACTCATACTTTTGTCATCAGCGTCAGCAAGCACGCTGAAAGGTGGCGTGACATCCACGAATGGCACCCCGCTTTCGAGTGGGACAATCCTGTCGGTACTGCTGTTCCCTTTTTGGTAGTGTACATTATTGCCTGGGTGGCCCTTGCCTCCTGGATTCTTATCTCGGTACTAAGTTATCGCTCTGTCAGCCGATATACTAAGCGGAAAGCAAAGAGTTCTGACGAGTATCAGTGGCCTAAGATTGATTTATCATTAATGCTTATTGCTGCTCTTACTATTTATATGGCCATCCGTTCTCGCAGGTTTATACCCATAGCTGCCATCGCTGCCTGCCCGATTATAGCAATGTTTATTGACCAGATAATTCGTGCAATTTCAGCGGCCCGCAACTTCCATAAATACAATCGGCTGACCGTCTCGCCAATGCCGCATAACCTGCAATCGCTTTTTATATTTGCCGGTGCCGCGGCGGTAGCGTTTTTCGGAACATGGTGGACTCTTAAGTTCAAACGCGTTTATCTCGACCCCTGGCCGGCTGACCCGAAACTAAACTCGGTTTTTCTAAGGATGACCGCCTCGGATGCCAAGCCGTTTTACGCCATGAAGTTCATAAAAGACAACAATCTAAAAGGAAAAATGTTTAATTACTGGACTGAAGGAGGCTTCATCGCCTGGGGACAGCAGCCCGACCCGAAGACCGGCCGAACGCCTCTGCAGTTATTTATGGATGGTAGAGCGCAGGCAGCTTACGACCGCAGGGCTTTTGACCTTTGGAGCGACATCATGGCCGGAGGACCACCAGGTTCGCTCGGCCAGCAAATCATCCAGGCCGCCACGATGAGAGCCAGAACCGCACAAAAACCAGTAGAAGAAATATTGACAGTGGACGATTATATCAAAATTGGTCAGTCAATAGACCATGCCCTTAAAGAAAAAAATGTCTGGGTGGTCTTAATGCCCTTTGGGGAGTTTGAGAGTAACTTCGTTAAAGGGCTCCAGCGCAATCCCGATTGGCTTATTGTATTTCTTGATAATACGCAAAGATTGTTCGTCGACATAACAACTGCTCAGGGCAGGCAGCTTTACGAAGGCATATTTGATGGGACGACCCTCTACCCCGATGATTACCAAAGAAATCTTATTCGCGCCCATAGCTGGCTTCTGTATCGTCCCGGATTAGCTGAAAAAACCGCAGGTCTCAATTTTGCCATTGAAGCTTTCAACCTAAATCCATCACCCGCCCCCATGCTCGAAATAATACTTATTGCTGCGAGCTTTGCTGAGCTAAGACCCGACGTTGATAGGTTTTGCGAAGATTATATCGACAAATTCGCTAAGAATAAGGACAATTGGGCTAATCAGAACGGCTATCGCCACAGGGTTGAAGCCGCACGGTTGGCGTGCTTCCACTTGGAGAATGTTGCTCGAATGCAGAACAACACAAAACTTGCCGAATTTTACGCTGACGCAGGAAGGCGATGTAGATATGAGCGAGAGCTGCTCGGTAAAGAAAAAAGGTGGTAACATGACTGGAAGCTCGATGCCGGATACTCGATGCTCGACGAGAATCGAGAATCGAGAATCGAGAATCAAAGCATTTTCCGTCAGCGTTTTTTTTCCCTGTTACAACGAACAGGACAACATTACCCGCGTAGTAGAACAGGCGCTTACTGTCCTGGAGAAGTCTGGTATTGACTTTGAAATAATCATCGTCGACGACGGCAGTTCCGACAGCACCGGCCAAATTGCCGACCGGCTCGCCGGCAGGAACGGCAGGATAAAAGTCGTGCATCATCGCACTAATCTTGGTTACGGCGCCGCCCTGCAGTCCGGCTTCAAAGCGGCCACCAAAAAGCTTGTCTTTTATACCGATGGCGACGGCCAATTCGATATTAGCGAGATGCCGCAGCTGCTGCCGCTCATGGAGAAATACGATATCGTTAGCTGCTACCGGCTGAATCGTCAGGATAATCTCATACGAAAAATCAACGCCTGGTGCTGGACGAAGCTGGTTTGCCTGCTCTTCGGTATGAAAATCCGCGACATCGACTGTGCTTTCAAGTTATACAAAAGACAAATTTTTGATAACATTAAAGTCTCGAGTACGGGTGCATTGGTCGATGCGGAAATTCTGGCTCGGGCTGTCCGCAAAGGTTACTGCATAACTCAAAAGGGCGTCCATCATTATCCACGGACAGCCGGTGTGCAAACCGGAGCGAATTTACGCGTGATTCTCCGTGCGTTCAAAGAGCTATTTAAGTTGCGAAGCCATATCCGCAGCGGAAATTGATTGTCAAAAATGTAAAAGGAAATTCGATACACGAAATACGATTTACGAAATATGAGCGGCGGAAAATTCAATCTGTTTATCTACGGCTCACTGCGGGACCCCAGAATCTTCCAATCGGTCAGCGGCCTGAGTTTTACCAGAAAGGCTTCTAAAATCAGCGAAAAGACCCTTTTTGCAGAACCTGCGTTGCTCCCGCATTACCGAAGAGTCAGCCCGGACAATGTTTATTTCTATGCCGTCGAGGCCCCGTCTTCGAGAATTGAAGGCTTCGTAATCTATGACATCCCCGCCTCGGCGATGGCTGAAATCGACAGGTATGAAGGCAAGCGTTACGATAGAGAGACGGTACGGGTCAACACGGCAAAGGGGCTGGTCGAAGCTCAGGCTTATTTAGTAACTCACGAGTCGATGAGGAAACACTTCGGCGACAGGTTCCACGTCAATCTGATACACGAACTCTGGCTGCGAAAACGCATTGAAAAATTTATCAAAAAGCACATTCGCCCCGGTGAGCGAACTGCGGACGCCGAATCGGAACGCCGCGCCGATCGTGAGCTGCTCGCAACCACGGAGCGTGACCTGGTAATGAGTCATTATCACTCTGACGCTGTTAGTGATTATTACCTCGAGCACGAATTGGACCGGCCCCGCCCATCGATAAAACCATTATACGGCGAACCGCAGGTTAAGCCCTTCATAAAAAAATATTTAACTTTGGTTGTAAAGCAAGTCTTGTTAAATCAGTTCGACGAGGAAATCCAGTCCCGATACCGCTTCGAGCTCGAGCATATGCAAGGCTCAGAAAGATATTTCAAGCGGTCGATTAGTTTGCTCGTGGCTCTGCAGATGATAAATGCAAACATCACGGCTGTTGAGTTGATTATTTCCAAATGCCTTCAAACGATGCCCTATGAAAAACACGACCTGATTGACTATGTAAAATACGCCGTACAAGCAGCAAGAAGCATCTTTGTACCTCGTATTGCTGAGGCACACTTGGATCGCATTCGTTCAAACTATCAGCCCGGTCTTGTGCCTCTGGGGATTGAGATTGAGTTGAGCAATCTTGGCCCCGCGGCCGTCGAGCCGCAAAGAAGCATTCAAAAAAAATCTGACCCGATTTACGATGGATTTAAGTATTTCTATGACTTTCACCTGGATGTTTTGTCCTGGAAGCTCGGCGGATATATTGACGACCACAGCGGCTCAACCGACCAGCCACGCCGGTCCGGCTTTTTGGAGCTTGCACCGGGAAGACTGAATATCGCCGGAGAGCTATCCCGCCCGGCAACTGCGAATCCTTGGCTGCTTAACCAGTTAATACACGAGATTGTCAATTTCTACGACGTCCATCCGCACAGTTTACATCTTTCTCTCCAGCTTCGAAAACATCAAATCGGCAATCAAAAAATTCTACCTTTGGGTTTTGTCAAGTGCCTGCTTGTGCTCGGCGGTGGTCCCGAACGAAAGCATACAGGCAGACTGTGGATTTCAAGGATGGGCTATGATGAGATAACACAGTACGGCTATGGTGAGGAGCTCGTTTTTGCCAGAACCAGCAAACGCAGTTGGTACCTGGGCGGGGACGAGGTTGCAGACAAAACCCCGGCCCAGGCGACTGCGTATGTCCAGCAATATAAGTTTATCCGCCTTGAAAAAAGAACGAACTATGAGCCGTTAATTATGTGCCTTAAAGGCCTGCAGTTGGGTTACAATCCCGGCGATTATTTGACCGTCGAACAGTTAAGGAGCAGCAGCAAATTACGGCAGCAATACGAGGAATTAAAAAAATGGGCTGCTCAGCCTACGAAAATCACCCCCATGACAATAAGCAAGTTCTTGAAAACGGTTCAAAATGGCTTGATGAATGAAGGACACCGCCGTCCCGCTCACGATTTGCACTATATTGACTGGGCCTTAAGTGCTATTGATATTCAACTGCGCATGTTCAACGAACAGCTCAAAAAAATCCCCAACGCCACTTAATATTTAGCCCCGCAATTTATTGCGGGGTTTTATTTAGCCCTTATGTTTATCCAGGGCGTTTATTTTGTGTGCTTTTAATTTTCAACTTGTATGTTTTTTTCCTTTTTAACTTTCTTATCGCCAGCTTAGTGATTTCCTTATGGTCGAATGCCATATCTTTCGGCAGTTTTTCTATATCGAACCATCTCACCTCTGCTGCATCATCGCCGGCTTTTATCTTGTTCTTTCCGAGGCTTGCGATGCCCATAAAAGCTATCGTAATTTGTCTGCCCCTCGGGTCTCTTCCGCATTTGCCGAAGGCCTGCATCTGCTCCAGCCGAACTCCTGCTAATCCCGTCTCCTCTTTCAGCTCCCTGGCCGCAGCATCCTCCAGCTCCTCGTCTATATCCACAAATCCCCCTGGCAGTGCCCACTTGCCTTTGAATGGCTCATATCTGCGGTTGACTAAAAGCAGTTTGGTCTTATTGCCGGTGAAAGTGAAAACCACGGCGTCAGCGCTGACCATCGGCCTGGGCCAATCATAGATATACTTCCCTTTTTTAGTCATAGCTCACAAGCTTAACTTTTTCCGGTAATGATTCGGTTGCTGTCTTATTGCTCTTTGAATATTAAATGGAACATTGTGGTACAAACAAAGCAAAGATGTCATTCCCGCGAAAGCGGGAATCCAGTCGTTTTATCAGCGTTTCCTGGACTCCTGCCCCTGCTTTCGCAGGGGTGACAACCTTGCGCAGGAGTGACAATGCGGTTGTGCCATTATTTATTCATACATCAATAATATGTCAGCTCACTATACCTCAGAGAATCCGCCAGCCGGCTGTCATCTGTTTGCGGTCAGGAACTGACACAGCGTTCCAACATTATTTACGAACGTCCGGCAGTCAATAATACCTGTTTCCGGTTTGATTTTGTGCTCTCTAAGCTGGCCGCGCTCCACCCATGCGCCGCGGGCATCCATATTGTCGATAATTGTTCTTACCTGTGCTGCCAGAGCAGGTGACAACCGCTGCGTTTTCTCGCCGCCTTGCGTTTGCAGATTTGATGGAGCAGTCTTCAATAGTCGATTATATTCCTCTTCGAGCGAATCCAACCATGATTCGGTAATGAATGTATAATGTGTCGGCATATCTTCATAGCTATATGTCAGCTCGTATTGCTTAGTGAAATAGAGTGGCCGATTCGTCTTCAGCTCATAGAAGCGTGCTAAGCGCCCGTCGGGCAATTGCGATTTGCGAAAATAAGAGATGGCGCGAGGAATGGGAGCAAGATATTTCTTATTTGCGGTTTTCTGATAGAGCAACATCAGCGCCTGCATGACGCCCTGCGATTCCATACTGCTGATTGCAGGCGGCTCGAACTTGCGGTCCCAGACCGGGTGCATATTGCGGTCGTACTGCTGCGCCCACGCAGGCTGCGGCTCCGGCATCTGGGCTAACAGAAGAAAATCACCCCCCTTCAGCGCAGAACTTAGGAATTTCTGCTGGCCGTAGGTCTCGTACGCATCGAGCATCGTCAAAAGAGTGTTCGTTGTTATGTTGTCATTTATGAAATAGCGGCCGGTCCAATCCTTAGGCCACTTGTGCGGCCATGTTTCCGGATAAGACGCCTTCAGCACCGGATACTCATCCGGGCTGGCAGGTTCCGGATAACGCTCCCACCACATATACCACGCCCCGTTGGGATACTGTGCCCGCACGATACTGTCGAGCGCGTACACCGCAGCTTCGTGTACCTTTTCGTCCTCGAATTTTAGAATCCTGTCAACGTGCATTAGAAAGCGGACGGCTGACTGCGTAGTATCGTCATCGAGAGTAGTTTTTCGCATCTGGCGACTTTGCTCAGGGACGTCACGATAGCCATATTTCTGCCGCTTCTCAGGTTCGAACTCTATATGGTAAAACCAGCCGCCGGTTCGGAGTTGCCCTTTGATAAGCGCGTATGCAGCATCGACCGCAGCATCAAGAAAATTTTTTTCGCCTGTTGTCTCATAAGCCTCAAGAAAAGCCTCGCCGACAGCAGGTGTGCCTGGCGGCTGGACCCACACCATCGTTTCGCTTGCTTTGCTCTCTCCTTCCCGAAGCGTCAGGTCTCCGCTGTACCGCCAGAGATACCCACCATGGCTGGACACTTCTGAGTGGAAAAACTTAATTGACTTTTCCAACGCTAACATTGCCTCTTTACGGGTGGCTGCTGCTTCACCAGCGAAAGCAAAACGCACGACTAACCCAATTATAACGGCGATGTGAACGATAGTACGGCACCGTATATCCATATTTTTTTTCAAAACCTCCGGACATCCACGCAAAGCGAACGACCCACAATTAAAAACGAAACAAATAATCAGTGAACGGTCAGTAGTAAATTAATCGTTTAACCATTCACAAGCTTTTGTATTTTAATATTCAAGTTTGATTTTTGCATTTTAATTTTTAATTTTCTTATGCTGATTGCTTGAAATATGTCTTTTGCTTACAATTAGCTGGTTATGTCAGAGCGTCTAAAAAATATTCTGATAATAAAGCCCAGTTCGCTGGGCGATATAGTCCTGGCTTTGCCGGCCCTTACAGCCTTGCGCAAAAGTTTTCCGGACGCCAGAATTAGCTGGCTCGTCCGCCCGGAGTTCGCACAGCTTCTGGAGAATCATCCTCACCTGACCGAGATAATTCCTTTCGACCGCAAGTTGCTCGGCAGAGCCTGGTTCCACCCTCGTGCTTTTGTCTCTCTTTTGTCGCTAATTCGGCGGCTCCGCCGTAGTAAATTTGACGCTGTAATTGACTTTCAGGGCCTTTTTAGAACCGCTTCTTTGGGATGGCTGTCAGGCTGTAAAAAACGTTTCGGAATGGCAAATGCCAGAGAGCTCGCCCACATTTTTTATACGCATAAAGTTGCCCAGAATCGAGATTGCATTCACGTGGTCGACTACTACTTGAAGATAATACAATCTGCCGGTGCCTCCGATGTCACTGTGGAGTTTGTATTACCGCAGGATAGCCGCGCTGCCGATTCAATCAGCAGGTTATTGGCGGCTCACGGGATTGCACGCGACAGTTACGCAGTTCTTGTGCCCGGCTCTGCCCACGAGGACAAGCGTTGGCCAGTTGAGCGTTTTGCAGTTCTGGCTGACAGGATTTCATCGCAGTTTCACCTTTCCCTGATTGCCGTTGGGACCGCACAAGAAACCGGCATTATTGAAAGGTTGAAAAGCTTAGCCAACGTCCCACTGACAAACCTTGTCGGCCGGACTTCTCTTAGCGAGCTGATAGCTCTGCTGAGAAATGCTAAGCTGGTCGTAAGCAATGATACCGGCCCTGGGCACATCGCCGCCGCTCTAAGTACGCCGTTGGTTTTGATGTTTAGCTGGTCCAATCCAGCCAGGATAGCCCCGTACGGAAGGCCAGAATGTATGGTGGCCCGTGAGCCATATAGCAGAGGCCTTAAAATAAAGAGCACCGACCCAAAGCATAATGTTGATAAGATAACCGTCGATGAGGTCTATCAAAAGGTCTGCGAGCAATTGAATTCGTGATGCGTATTGCGTATTTGTCTTTGTGCGATTTGTTTTGAATTTTGTATTTCGTTCATTTGAATTTGTTTAGTATTTCGTGCTTAGAATTTCGGATTTCTACGATATAAGAAATACAAACTTTGCTCTTATGCACTTGTGTTCTTATGCCTTATGTCCTTGCGACTAATTCCACACATCGCTTACACAAATCAGGATACTCGCTATCGGCCCCAACACTCGACCAATAGTTCCAACATCTCTGGCATTTATCGTATTCGCTTTTTTGCGCCACAACTGTTGTCTCACCGGCAGCTTTTTGCAGTTTTACCTCGCTAACAATACAAAGTGCTGCGAATTGCTCCAATCCAAATGCGTTCAGCGCCTCGGCGTCTGCCTCGTCGCAATTGAACCTAACGCACGCTTCCTGATTGCTTGCAATCTTTTTCTCTTTTCTCAATCCTTCCAGAACCCGCAAGACCTCATCGCGCAGCCTCATCAGCTTTTGCCACTTCGGCTCCTGACTTTGCCAGTCAATCGAATCATCGACTTTCGGCATTTTCTCTAAATGCACGCTTTCAATCTCATTGCTCTCTGCCGTTTTTACGAGCGACAAATGACGAGCGACGAGCGACGATTTCATCGCAGTCCACGCCTCTTCTGCGGTATGCACTAATATCGGTGCCAGCATCCGGACCAGGCTGTCTAATATATTATACATTGCTGTCTGGCCGCTTCGCCGCGACAGACTCTTGGCCGCATCGCAGTACATCCTGTCCTTGAGCACGTCCATATAGATACTGCTCATTTCGACCGTGCAGAAATTGTAAATCAGCGAAAAGACCCTGTGAAAGGCAAAATTCTCATAGGCTTTCGTTACTTCGGCAATCAGCTTTTGCAACTGCTGCATTGCCCACCTATCTATTTCAAACATCTCATCGTAACTAACGCTATCGGCGTCGGGGTCGAAATCGTCGATATTGCCGAGCAGGTATCGCAGTGTATTTCGGATTTTCCTATAGGCCTCCTGTGTTCGTCCTATTATCTCATCGTTGCACCGTATATCTTCCTGGTAATTGACGCTCGCCACCCACAGCCGCAGAATATCCGCACCATATTTTGCCACCTCATCCTGGGCGTTAACGTAGTTGCCTAAGGACTTCGACTGCTTCATTCCCTTCTCGTCGACGGTAAAGCCGTGCGTTAAAACGCTTTTGAATGGCGCTTTGGCTTTCGCTCCGAGGGCCGGCAGAAGTGACAGTTGAAACCATCCGCGGTGCTGGTCCGAGCCTTCCAGATACAAATCGACCGGCACCGGCCAGCCCGCTTCTCTTTCGCAGACACTATACCAGCTACAGCCCGACTCAAACCAGACATCGAAGATGTTTTCTTCCTTTTGCAGCTCATCGAGGCTGAAGCCTTCCGGCAGTTCAAAATCCTCTCCTAAAATCCGTCGCGGCGAATCTGTAAACCAGCTGTCCGAGCCGTGCTTGGCGATATGTTTAGCCACAGCCAGAACGGATTCTTTAGTCAGCAGACTCTGTCCCTGCGGGTTCACAAAGACAGGCAAAGGAAGTCCCCAGCTTCTCTGTCTGCTTATGCACCAGTCTGGTCGCGATTCTAACATCCCCGCGATACGCTTTTGCCCCCATCCGGGAATCCATTCTACGTTACTGACGCTTTCCAGCGCCATATCACGCAGACTTTTACCTCCCACTCCTTGCTTCTGCAGAGAAGCAGCAGGGGGCAGCTCTTTATCGACATTGATAAACCATTGTTCCGTTGCCCTGAAGATAACCGGCCCTTTGCTGCGCCAGCAGTGCGGATAGCTGTGTGTAATCTCGCCCTGGGCGAAAAGCAGTCCCTTTTCACGTAAATAATTATTGACGACAGTATCAACATCTAAGACGCATCGTCCACGCAGCCAGTCCGGCACCGTGTCATCATATCGTCCATCGTCCATCACCGGCGAATAAGTTGCCAGGTCGTACTTTTGCCCCGACATATAGTCTTCAAGCCCGTGTCCCGGCGCAGTATGAACGAGTCCTGTTCCATCCGCAGTGGTAACGTAATCGGCGAGTATGACCATAAATGCATCTTTGTCCGTCGGATTATTCTCCACAAACGGATGCTCATACCGCAGTCCTTCAAGCTCGATGCCCCTTACCGATTTTTCACTGACGCTGTATTGTCCCTCCTGTAGGCCAGCGGCTTTCATCACCGCCTCAACTCGTTCCGTTGCTACTATCGAAATAAACTTTTCGCCGTCCTTTTCGTAAGTCAGCGCCGTATAATCTAAGTGTGGGTGAACAGCTATTGCCAGATTCGCCGCCAACGTCCACGGCGTCGTCGTCCATATCATAAAGCAGACCTTTGCCTCATCTGCCTCATCTTTTTTTATCAATTCAAGTTCAATGAGCTTTGGGATGCTTTCTTTGGCCACAGGAAAATTTACGAAAATGCTCGGCGACGAAATGTCTTTATATTCCAGCTCAGCCTCCGCCAGGGCCGTCTCGCAACCAATCGACCAGTGAATCGGCTTTAATTGTTTGTACACCAGTCCCTTATCAACTAATTCGGCGAACACCTCCAGAATTCCCGCCTCATACTGCGGCTTAAAAGTAAGATACGGATTCTCAAAATCGCCGAATACTCCGAGTTCCTGAAACTGCTTGCTCTGCACTTTAACGTACTTGCTCGCATATTTCATACATTCCCTTCGGATATCGAGTTTGCTCATCCCTCGCACCTTTTCACCGAGTTCTGTCACTACCTTCGATTCGATTGGAAGACCGTGGCAGTCCCATCCCGGCACATAAGGCGCATCGAATCCTGCCATCGTTTTATACTTAACGACCAGGTCCTTGAGTACCTTATTTATGACGTGTCCCATATGAATATCGCCGTTGGCGTAGGGCGGTCCATCATGTAGTATGTATAATGGGGCGCCCTTTCGGGCCTCTCTGATTTTGGCGTAGATATTCTTTTTCGCCCATTCCTTGCGTAACTGCGGCTCACGCTTCACGAGGTCGGCCTTCATCGAAAAGCTGGTCTTCGGCAGGCACAAAGTATCCCGATAACTTTTATTAACCATCGATTTTTGTTTTTTTATTTTATCTGTGTAATCTGTGTTATCTGCGGTTTGTTTCTCTTTATTTTTTTCCTTATCCTGCATCTTAGATATCCTTAAAACTTCTAAAAAAATCAAACGTTATATGCTAAGTGTTCTAACTGTTATTGTCAACTTGGTTAATTTTCAAATAGCTCAGCGTTCTCGGCGGCCTCTGCGGTAGAGCTTGGTTACTTTTCAAGTAACAAAAAAGCCTTCCGGAGTTTGCTGCTCTGGAAGGCTTTTGATACCTAATTGGTTAGCTTTCTCAGGGCAGCTTGAGCTTCTCCGCAATAATTATGATAATCGCAATGTTTATGATATTATTCATGCTACGCCTAACTCAATAATCACCAATCGAAAATCGAAATTTGCAAATCGAAATTACTATAATACTCGGCCAATGTCAATCCCAAGTTTACAAAAAACTTATTTATCCCTTACTCCTTTGGTGAGGTTTGATTCCATTATATTTAGCCCTGGGTTTCACCCAGGGTTCTTTATTTATCCCGCCGATTTACTCAGCGGGTCGTATTTGGAGGTAAACCGACCTACGCTGCAATCTCGGCTTTTTCAACAATCTTACCGTCCCTCTGTCATTCCCGCTGAAGCGGGAATCCAGTCACCATTTTCTGTGCACTCAACCGAGCCGTGAATACCCTATCTGCTACAGCCTTGTCAATTCAGATTCCAATTGCTCAAAAGGCCAGCCACTCGGTCGGGATCTACTATCTTGTAATAACGCCGGTGTCCGCCTCTTGAAGTATCATCTTGCTTCAAGAATCCAAGCTTTGTAAGACGTCGTAATCCGGATTGATGAAACTCAGTCCCAAACCTATTTTCATAGGTTCCAAGAACCCACTTATAGCAAATGATTCTATCGTGCGGTGGCAACGATTCGCCGTGCCAATATTGTAAGCATGCCCAAAGTATTCGCTGTAATTCCAGATCTACTTCAATATCATTTGCTCCCATGATTATCACTCCTAAAGATGACGATAATCCTATTACTTGCTCAATTAAATATTAAAAATATTCAGAAATCTTTTACCTATATGATTATAAGCAGAAACTTTGATAAGGGCAATTGAATATTCGACGGGATGAGATATTTCTTTTCTGCAAAATTTGTAGCATAACATTCCCTCTCCTATTATATTATTTAATCAATAATTCATCGATGAACTATGAACAATGAACTAAAAACGACATAATATGGCAAAGAAGCTCTACATAATTGACGGCCATGCGCACATCTACGCTGCCTACTATGCCCGGATGCGCCCCCTGACCAGTTCGTCCGGCGAGCCGACCAACGCCACCTACATCTTCACAACGGCCGTCTTAGGTCTTATCCAGCGTCAAAACCCCGATATGCTCGTTGTGGCAATGGACAGCAAGACCCCGACCTTTAGGACCAAAATCTATCCGCAATACAAAGCCAACCGTCCGCCGATGCCTGACGATATGCCCGCACAGATAAATCGAATTGAGCAAATCCTTGAGGCGATGAATATCCCAATACTCAGGCTGAATGGCTTTGAAGCCGACGACATAATCGGCACGCTCGCTAAAAAGGCAAGTGCCGATGGATACGACTGTTTAATCTGCTCAAGCGACAAAGATGTCCTCCAGTTACTGACCTCTGCTTCCGCAGGGGCAGGCTGCATCAGCACTTTTAACCTCAAAACCGGCACCATCACCGATATTGCCGCAATGGTTGAAGAAATGGGGATAACGCCCATCCAGTTTATCGACTGCCTCGCTCTGCAGGGCGATACCTCGGATAATGTCCCCGGCATACCTGACGTAGGACCAAAGACAGCTTTGGATTGGATACGAAAATACGGCTCTATCGAAAATCTTTACGAGCACGTCGATGAAATAAAAGGTAAACGCGGCGACAATCTGCGAAAGTTTAAGGATAATGTCACCCTGAGCAAGGAGTTAGTTACCATAGACTGCAATATCCCGCTTCAAATCGATTACAGTGATTTGGTTATGAAGAAATTTGACGAAGCCAAACTCGCTGAGATTTTCACTGAGCTTGGCTTTAATCGACTGCTGACGCAACTGGGTCTAACAAGTAGCGAGCATACAGCATCGAGAGTCGAGCATCGTGAGTCGAGTATCGAGCATCCAGTATCGAGCATCCAGCATCGAGCATCAAGCAAAACGCTCAGTTACGATTATCAGCTAATAGACACGCAGGAAAAATTTGACGTATTCTTAACCGACCTCAAAAAGCAGAAATTATTCGCTCTCGACACCGAAACCACTTCAATTTTTCCGATGCGAGCGGACCTCGTCGGCATCAGTTTCTCCTGGCAGCCGCACAAGGCCTTTTATCTTCCCGTAAAAGCCCCGCTCGGCTCAAAACATCTTGACACCCAATTAGTCCGCCGCGGACTCGCACCAATACTTGCTGACAATAACGTAAAAAAAATCGGCCAGAACATAAAGTATGACTTGCTTGTTCTAATAAATGCCGGAATGCCCGTAAAAGGCGTTTACTTTGACACTATGGTCGCCTCTTATTGTCTCGACCCTGCGCGCAGCCATTCGATAAGTAAAATGGCGGCCGATTTCCTGAATTACCAGTGCATCCCGATTTCAGCCCTCATCGGAAAAGGCAAAAACCAGCTCACCTTCGATATGGTCGATACAGAAGCTGCTTGCCGCTATTCTGCCGAAGATGCCGATATAACTTTTCAGCTTTATAATTTCTTGAAAGACCGTCTTGAAGCCGAGCCTCTGCTTAAGAAGTTATTTGAAGAGGTGGAAATGCCGTTGGTCTCGGTCCTGGCCGCTATGGAATACAACGGCGTCTCACTCGATACCCGCTTGCTGCGAAAAATCTCTGGCGAAGTTACTGAAACGCTCAAAACTGTCACCCAGCAGGTTTACGAGCACGCCGGCGTCAGTTTCAACATCGATTCTCCAAAGCAGCTTGCCGAAGTCCTTTTTGCCAGACTCAACCTTACACCCATTCGTATCGGCAAGGCCGGCCTGAGCACCGACGCAGCCGTCCTCGAACAATTGGCCAACCAGCATCCGATTATCGAGCTAATTCTTCAGTATCGCACTCTGAGCAAATTGAAAAATACCTACGTCGATAAGCTCGGCGCGATTATCAATCCGCGTACTAAGCGTGTGCATGCATCCTTCAACCAGACCATCACCGCCACCGGCCGGTTAAGCTCCAGCGACCCGAACCTGCAGAACATACCGGTACGTACCGAGCTTGGCCGTAAAATACGTGCCGCCTTCGTCCCGGCGAGCAAAAGCAATTGTATCCTGAGTGCCGACTACTCACAAATCGAGCTGCGCCTCTTGGCCCACTTTTCTAAGGACCGGGCACTAACGGCCGCCTTCGCCGCCGACCGGGACATTCATCGCTTCGTCGCCTCGCAGATTTACAATGTGCCTCTTGAAGAGGTGACGGACGAAATGCGTTCCCGCTGCAAGGCGGTCAATTTCGGCATCATTTATGGCCAGGGCCCGTTCGGTCTGGCACGTTCAATCGGGATAAGTCAAACTGAGGCAAAGAAGTTTATCGACGACTATTTTGCCCGCTACAGCTCAATCCGCGAATTTATGGATGATTGTATAGCGAGAGCAAAGCATACCGGTTACGCTGAGACTATTATGCACCGCCGGCGGAACATCCCAGACTTGAGCAGCAGAAATGCCAGCAAGCGTGCACAGGCCGAGCGCCTGGCAATCAACACCGTCATTCAGGGCTCAGCGGCGGATTTGATAAAGATTGCTATGATAAACATCCAGCGGAAAATCGAAGCCGAGCAATTGCCTATAAAATTGATTCTTCAAATTCACGATGAGCTTGTTTTTGAGTTGCCTGCTGCCGAAGCTGATAAACACGCCAAATGGATACGCGAAGAGATGACCGGTGCCATCAAGCTCGACATCCCTCTGAAAGTTGACATAACCTTCGGCCCATCCTGGCTCATGTAGTCATTCTAAGCGCAGCGAAGAATCTCGCCTGCAAACGATAAGCCCCTGTAACTGGTGCGGCCCCGCGTGGCCACCCAATTCGGTAGGGTGGGGCTTGCCCCACCATCAATTTTTTAATTCTCTGTGTTCTCTGTGCCCTCTGTGGCTTTAAAAAATTCGGGCTATTGTTCTGGAGGCAATTCCAACGGTGGATATTCAACGTTTCTTGCCAGGTTGACCCAGGCGGGGTCGCCGTATACGCCTGCCTTGCTGTAATCGAACGGCACAAAGCCAACATTCGTGGCAGGGGAGTTGGGCTGCAGGCGGAAGTCGAAATTCACAGGGGCCGCGAACAGCGGGTCGGCGATGATTGAGTGTTCGTCATGCCGTGTCTCCCGCCTCCAGTCAGCCAGCGATTTGCCCGTGAAGGTGACGTCCTTGCCTGTAGCGTCCCAGTAGCAATTATTGTCCATCTTGATTTTTACCTTCGTCCATGGTCCTGACAAAAGAACGCCGCTGTCGTAGTAAACGATATTATTCTCGAAAGTAAACGACAGATGGTCCTCCACGCGGGTTGCCTGGATTTGGTGCTGCTTGCTAAAGGCAAGGATATTATTGCGAATGACGTTTTCCTTGCCGTAGTGCTGGTGGAAGCCGCCGGTCTTTGTGTTGTAAACAAGGTTGTTTTCCATAACGATGCCGGTGCTGCCCTCATCGGTATAAAGTCCCCAGCCGCCGTATGAGTAGGAATAGATGTCGTGGAAGACGTTGTTGCTGACGATGGTGCCTTCCGAAGGGCCGAGCGTATAAATGCCGCCCATATCGCTGAGCACTGCTTGGCCGATATGGTGCACGTGATTGAAGCTTATGGTATTGCGTTTGCCCAGGCTTTCTTTATAGCCCCAGCGCCAGCCGACCGAAATACCGGTGTAGAAAAGGTCACTGATGTCGTTGTGAGTAACGGTGTTGTCGCCGCTTTGCCCTATCCAGACCCCGACTGCGTCGGCAAAGATTCGGCCGCCCGACCGAATTATGTTATTGTCAACGGTAATATGACTCGTGCGGGACGGCTGGTCGTCGCGAATCGTCCCCTCGCCGATTCGTACGCCGCCGGCGCCGAGGTCGTACAAGTAGCACCGCTGTATTCGGCAGTCACGGCAACCCTGCCGAAACCACACGCCGTACGTAGCAACGTGGCCGATTTCGCAATCCTCTATCACAACGTTACGCGCCCCATCTGCCATAATGGCCGCCTCCGTTGCATACGCAGCCTGAAACGGCGCATATCCACTGGCCGGCAGCACGAATTGGTTGTGGCTGAAGACTAGCCCTTTCAAATGGATATGCTCAACGAATTTTTCTGCCTCCGGTTTTCCCTCGAAGATTACAAATTTCTCAATCACCGGCGCGACAACATCGGCGGTGGTCATATCTTCGTCGGGCAGCGGCTTGTAATAGAGCGTCCCGTCGCGCTGCAGAAACCATTCGCCTGGTGCATCCAGAGCGGCCTTGAAATTCTCCAAGTGAAAACGCGTATTCTCCGGCCAGTCGGAATATGTCTTCAGTTTCTCTCCGACCGTAATTATTGTGCTGGCCGCTGTATCGATCTCCGTCAGATAACGGCGGGTTATACACCACTTATGATAGGCCACGAGAGTCACATCGCGAATCTCCCGGCTGTCAAGATTTTGCAAAGGTGCAAGAACATCGGGACTGACTGATGTGGTCCGGCGATATAGGTCTTTGCTGCCCTCGACCGGAACTTCGGAGGTCGCGCCCATATAGTGGTAGAACTTGTTGGGCGTTCGGGCGCGGACGGCCCGGCGGCCGTTGACAAACAACTGCTCAAAATACCATCCACCGGCGGCAACTTGGGCGATATGCGTCTGCCAGAGACCGTTTTCACCTAACTTAAAACCGGTGATTACCCGCCCACCGCTGAAGACCGGCCTGGAACCAGCAGCCGCTTCGTAGCTGATAGGACATTCTTCCGTACCGCTGTCTTGAGCAGTTAATATGAACGGCTCGGTCAGGGTATATGTCCCTTCCAACACGATGACCGATACAGGCGAGTCTATAAGCCCCCGCGACTTCAAGCGCCGAATCGCATCACGAGCACCGGCTAACGAAGCTAACGGTCCATCGGTCTGCTCTTTGTTTGCCTGGGCCAGCCAGCCCGACCACGTGTCGTTACCTGAGCTGGAAACATACAGCGTAACAGCTTTGGTGTATCGACCACAAAATAGCAGGATGAATACACAAGAGAATAGAAACTTTAATTTTGTACTCTGACCTCTCATATCAATGTACCTCAGCTCAAGTTGCGGTAATTTCGCTGATATTCTCCCATTCTATTCCGAGCTTTTTGAGGGCGTAGCCGGCTTCACGCAGATAATCGCCGTAGCAGGTCATCCAGTGGAACCCCTGCATCTTTTCCAGCAGCCTGCGCCAATCTCCTTCAATCTGAAGGTCGATTTGCGAACGGCAGATGTCGTAGAAAGGATGGCCGATTATTTTGCCCCTGCACCCAATCCATTTTTTGCAGTGGAAATCGGGCACGAGGTTCGTAATAATCTGCCCTTTGCTCATCTGGACTTTGGGGGCGGCGCCGTAATCCGACTCGAAGTGCGTGTGGATTTGCACCGGTTCATAGTCTTTGCCGTTCATCCTTCTGGGCGCGGTGCAATGCGCGCAGGTAGTAATGCCGTCATGTGGATGAGTCGGGTCGTTAAAGAAAACCGGCTTTCCCGAGATGTAACGCAGCAGAATGCCGGATGGTATGACCACAAAATCGGATTCGCAGAATGCCATCAACCCTTCGTCATTGATTAAGCTCAATGGCATACAAGCTGTGGTCTCGGCCATGGGCATGATTGTTCCCATGCAGTGATGCACGGTTATGGCAGGGGCGTCCTCTTTTTCCATTAGCTCTTTAAAGACCTTGGTCAGCAGGAAAGCGTTGACGAGGAACTTCCTTTCAGTATGAAGAGAGACAGACTTTTGAGCGAGATATTCATCGGTCTGATGCTCGGCCTGCTCAACGGCTTTTTTGTCTTCTTTCGTTCTTTTAATCATCGGTTCGAGCTCCTCGTAAGCTACCGGCCTTATATCAAGTTTCCAGATTTCTCTGGCGGTCTTCGGTCCAAGCTCCCGGCCTTCGCCCCATCCACCTGCGTCGCCGATAGCCACGATTCTCGTGCCCACAGTGTTCTTCAGCCCATAAAGCGCCCTCAGCCTCCAGAGAACCTCCTCGTAATCGTCCACCACAATGTCCCAGACGTCCATATCTGGCTGTTTGTACTCGTCCGTCGTCTTTCGCAAAAAATGTGGGTGAGCGATTTCGTACCACAGATAAACCGGGCCGGAATCATGCCTCAGAAACATCACGGTCGGTTTCTTGGAGGCGGCAAGGCTCTCTAACCAATCTCGCCCACCGCCCGCTGCATAAACCAGAATCACGTCGCAATCACTGTCTTTTACGGCAGCAGCTTGCTCGCCGGAGCTGACTGGCGTCAAGGCAAGAACCTCCATCGGAAAATCTGCCTCTGTCGAGGTCTTCCTCAACTCTTTCTCGATCCGCCTGGCTTCTTTGTCCACATCTTCTTGGTTGTGCAGCCCACCCCAGGGTCGCCAGCTCCGGGCCTGGTGTCTTTCGTGGAACTGGTAGACAAGGACCGGCTTGACTCTGAGGCTTTCGCCGATGCGCAGGCCTATTCCTTCGATAGGCTTTCCAACAGCCCCGCCAGCCTGTGACGGCGACAGTGCCATCGCCTGTACGCCCGCTGCACCAAGGCTCACTGCTTTCACAAATTCGCGTCGATTCAGATTATTGTTCATTGTAAGACCCTTTCCAAATTTTTCATTCCCGCGCAGGCGGGAATCCAGTTTTTATATTTAGTTCACCCAAGCAGTATAACCTAAACCAAACGCCGGGAAAAAGAAAAAAGATTTGACACATCCTATGAGAGTACTTTTTATCCTTGCGGTCTCTAACGGCCTTGACGCAACACGTTTAAGCCAATAGAATAAGCCGTTGGATGTTAGATCGATGATTGACTATCATAACTGTCATTCTGAGGCGCAGCCGAAGAATCTCTTTTATTCAGGCCAGGTCCTTCGCTTCACTCTGGATGACAAGTATCGAGTATCGAGCATCGAGAATCGAGCATCGAGCATCCAGTATCGAGGAACGAGTATGATAAAGGTCAACGAAAATTTTTTGAAGCTCCAGGCCGGCTATTTGTTTCCTGAAATCAGCCGGCGCGTCCGTGCCTATCAGGCTAAAAATCCCAAAGCCAAGATGATCAGCCTGGGAATAGGCGATGTTACCCAGCCTTTGGCACGGGCTGTAATATCCGCGATGCAAAAGGCAGTCCAAGATTTGGCTGGCCCGGATACCTTCCGCGGCTATGGGCCCGAACAGGGCTACGATTTTCTAATCAAGGCTATCATCGAAAACGACTTCAAATCCCGCGGCGTTGATTTAGATAAAAGAGAAATTTTTATCAGCGACGGTGCAAAGTGTGACACCTCTAACATCCAGGAGATGTTCGGCCTGGACAATATAGTTGCCGTAACCGACCCGGTATATCCAGTTTATGTCGATAGCAGCGTGATGTCAGGCAGAACCGGCCGGGCCAACAAAAACGGACAGTATGACAAAATCGTCTATATGCCCTGCACCGCCGAGAACGATTTTATCCCGCAGCCGCCGGACACTCCCGTTGACATTATTTACCTGTGCTTCCCGAACAATCCTACGGGGGCGGCGGCTACCAAAGATACTCTAAGCAAGTGGGTCGAATTCGCCCGTCGCACAAAAGCGATAATTCTCTTCGATGCCGCTTACGAAGCTTTCATTACTGACCCTGACATACCACATTCAATCTATGAAATTGATGGGGCAAAAGAGGTGGCAATTGAGTTTCGAAGTTTTTCTAAAACCGCCGGATTTACAGGCGTCAGATGTGCCTTTACCGTCGTCCCCAAGCAGGTCAGCGCCGCTACTTCCGACGGCAGGGCGGTCGAAATCAATCCCTTATGGCATAGACGCCACTGCACCAAATTTAATGGTGCTTCATACATAGCGCAGGCTGGTGCCGCAGCCGTCTACACTCCCCAGGGCAAAAAGCAGACCCGCAAAATTATCGACATCTATATGGCCAACGCCGCCTTGATCCGCGAATCGCTAACCAGGCTCGGTTACAAGGCTTATGGCGGCGTAAACGCACCGTATATCTGGATGAAGACGCCGGCAGGCTTAAGCTCGTGGGAATTTTTTGACCGCCTGCTGCAGAAGGCCAACGTCGTTGGCACGCCCGGCGTAGGCTTCGGACCGGCCGGTGAAGGTTACTTTCGCCTTACCGCCTTTGCAACGCCTGCCAACGTCAAAGAAGCTATGCAACGCTTCCAGAAAGTGTAAAACTTAAACCTAAAAATGCAAAACCAAATCTAAAAACTTAAAATTTTGAACTTTGAATTGTGGTTTTTAGCTTTTACTTTTAAGTTTTGAATTTGTGGGTGTCTCAATGACATTAGCATACATTGGTCTTGGTAGCAACCTGGGCGACAGACACGGCCATATAAGAGACGCCCTCAAAATGCTCGCCGGAAATAAGCACATCGCTGTTGCCCGTGTCAGCGACCTAATCGAAACTACTCCGCTCAGTGGCACCAATCAGCCTAAGTATCTAAACGCAGTTGCCGAAATAAAAACAACTCTAAGTGCGGAAGACTTACATAAGACGCTGGCTGATATCGAGACTCGCCTCGGAAGGGTGCGAAGTGGAAAATGGTCACCGAGGATTATTGACTTGGACCTTTTACTTTTTGGCCGGAAGGTAATAAAAACTCCTGATTTGACCGTTCCGCACCCGCAAATGCACTTACGCTCATTCGTGCTCAAAGGTCTTTGTCAGCTAAATGGCGATTTCGTGCACCCTGTTCTAAAGGAATCAGTCAATGAGTTGGCCAACCGATTGGGCGGCTCAGATTTTGTCATTAATCCAGCTCTGCCGCAGCTTGTCAGTGTGGCGGGAATTATCGGCGTCGGAAAAACTACTTTAACGAAAAAACTGTCGGAAATACTTGCCTGCGAATGTATTTTCGAACCTTATGACAAAAATCCTTACTTGCCGGAGGTATATGCTGGGAAAAAAGAGTTGGCCTTGGATTCCCAATTATATTTTTTGACCAGCAGGACTAAGCAGCTAAACCATAATACATTAGCACGCCGGCAGATTGCCATCAGTGACTATATCTTCGACAAAGAATTCATTTATGCCAGACGCCTGCTCAGTCCGCAGCAGTTGGCTTTATACGAAGAGATTTGCCCGCCTTTTGCTGCAAAGGTTGCTGTGCCGGTCCTGGTAATATATCTGCGGGATTCGGTGCAGAAATGTCTGCAGCGCATCCACAGGCGTAATCGTCCTTATGAGCAGGGAATTGAACTGCAATTTTTGGAGGCTCTCGATTCCGATTACGAGCATCTCTTTGCCGATTGGAAAACCTGCCCAGTTATCCGCAAACAGATGTCGCAGTTCGACTATACGAAAGATAGTGATATTAAAAACTTGGCAAATCAAGTAAAAAGTTATGTAATATGTAACGATAAAAAACGCCGGCAGGGCGACAGAGGATAATTTGTATTAGCTCCCCAATTTATTGGGGGACAACGAACCATTTACCAATAACTAATTACCAATAACCAGTAACCAATTGCTAATAAAAATTAGATGAAAGTTGCGAAAACAATAGAATCAATCAGAAACCTGGTGAAAGCTGCTCGTAGGCGAGGCAAAAAAATCGGCTTTGTGCCGACGATGGGGGCACTTCATATCGGCCATGTTTCGTTAATCGAAGCAGCTAAGAAAAAATGCGATTTTGTTGTTGTCAGTATCTTTGTCAACCCCACGCAGTTTTGCCCCGGCGAAGATTTGGAAAAATATCCGCGACCTTTCGAAGACGACCTGGAGATTTGTAGAAAGGCAGGCGTTGATGCCGTTTTTGCCCCGACGCCGGAGCAAATGTATCCGGGTGAAAATCTTACATGGGTAAACGTCGAAAAATTGACCGAACCGCTTTGCGGCCAATTCCGCCCGGGGCACTTTCGCGGAGTAACGACCGTATGCGCAAAGTTATTTAATATAGTTGCACCTGATATTGCATTTTTCGGCCAGAAGGACGCCCAGCAGGCAATCGTTATAAAGCGGATGGTCGCTGACTTGAATATGCCTCTCGAAATTGTCATCTGTCCCACAGTTCGCGAGCCGGACGGCCTGGCTGTAAGCAGCAGAAATCAGTACCTGACCGCCGAGCAGAGAAAAGATGCGGCTTATGTTTATAAGTCGCTCCAAAAGTTCCGCCAGATGGTTAACGCCGGCATCACAGACACTGTGAAAATCGTTGCTGAAATGCGTGATGTCTTAAAACGAATCCCATCGATAGAGATAGAATATGTAAGTATCGTTGATGCCGAGACGCTTGCGAATGTTGAGCAAATCGGCGGCAAAGTTCTCGCAGCCGTTGCCGTCAGAATCGGCTCAACCCGCTTAATCGATAACATTCTCGTGGACGCGGCCGAACAATGATGTATAATGATTTCTACTATTACTTAAAAAGAAGGAATTCCTTATGAGACAATTTAAGATTATTGTAGAGAAACATCCTGATGGTTATGTAGCTTATCCATTGGGGCTCAAAGGCGTTGTGGTTGGTCAGGGAGATACTTATGAAGAGGTACTTTCTGATGTAAAGTCAGCAATTCGTTTTCATATTGAAACCTTTGGAAAAAAAGTGCTTGACGTGGAGCCTCAAATTATTGAGGCTTTCGTTGCTGAAACAGGAGTAGAAGTTTGATGGCAAAGTTTCCTGCCGATGCCCCCAAGCGAAAGGTTGTAAAAGCATTGGAAATGTTAGGTTTTCGTATCATAAGGGAAAAAGAGCATATTTCCATGGTACGCAAAAACCCTGATGGAAGTGAAACTCCTTTGACTATGCCAAATCATCCCAAAATAAAAGCCTCTACATTAAGGACAATTTGTACCCAATCTGGAATTACAAGAGATGAATTCTTGGAGGTATATACGAAAACATAGAATTAGCACTATGCAAAGTTTGGGAATGATAAGCGGACACATCGCGGAGGAATGATATAGGCATATCGTGCCGGATTATGACATTAAAAACTCCTATATCATAAGATATATATTCAAGTGTTTCGCCGAATTTCGCAAAAGGAATTGCTAAAAAAGTTATTCACGAATTATGTTTGTAAAGATATTAAAAGGCAAGTTACATCGCGCAACGGTTACCGACACAAAGCTGCATTATGCCGGCAGTATATCGATAGACTCTGTGCTGATGGAAGCAGCCGGCATTTTACCTTACGAGTCTGTTTTAATCACCGACTTGAACAATGGCAGCAGGCTTGAAACCTATGTTGTACCGGCCCAAGCTGATTCCGGCCGCGTTGCGATACTTGGTGCCGCCGCACATCTGATTAAACCAAAGGACCTTATCATCATTCTTAGTTTCGGTTATTATACGCCTGAAGAAGCCGCAAAAATTAAACCGAAAGTTATTGTTCTCGACGAAAATAACAAGATAAAGATAGTCGATGGGGATTAGCATCTCGTGCATCTCGTGTCTCACAAGAGACACGGGCAACGAGCAACAAGACACGAAATAAATGTTTCCTGAACTCTTCGAGATACCCTTTATTCATTTGACTGTAAAAAGCTATGGCCTGATGATGGTTATCGGTTTCATCTTCGCCGTGTCTTTGATAAGGCACCTCAGTCGCGATATCACACCCGACCCTCAGCTCGTTACCAACGCTGCTCTTTACTCTTTAATAGGCGGCGTAGTAGGGGCGCGTCTATTTTACGTAGTGCACTATTTCGGGAGCTTCAAAGCAGACTTGATTTCTATCTTTGCTATCTGGCAGGGCGGCTTAGAGATTTTGGGCGGCGTGATTGTAGCCATCACTATCATCTTTTTTTATCTGTTATATCATAAGCTGCCCATCCGCCGTTATTTTGATATCCTCGCCATCGGCTTGTTGCTTGCACTTTTATTCGGCAGAATCGGCTGTTTTCTCAATGGGTGCTGTTTTGGCAAGCCAACGAATCTGCCCTGGGCTGTTCGTTTCCCGTACGGCTCGCACGTTTACTACAGCCAGATAAATGCGAATCCAAAAAGAAATCGCCCCCAACCGCAGCTCGAATTGCCGGACGAGTTTTTCGGCTACCATAATGAGGAGGGGCGATGGATAGAGGGCCTCCGGCCCAAGAGATATCTAACAGTAGAACAAAAAGAACAGCTCAAAAAAATTGACAAATATCGCTCCTTGCCCGTGCACCCAACCCAGTTGTATTCATCTGCTGTCGGGGGTCTTTTGTGCCTCATACTTTATCTTCTCTGGCGAAGGTCGCAAAATGCCGCCGCCTCTAAAACACCTGGAAAATTTTTTATCAAACCAGGTCAAATCTTTAGCCTGATGTTCATACTTTACGGTGTCAGCCGATTCTTTATGGAGTTTCTGCGGGATGACAATCCCTTCGAGTACGCTTGGTGGGCAATTTACAAAGGGGGAACGCTTTCTCAAAATTTAGGAATTTACATGGCGATTTTCGGCGTGGTTTTAATGGCAATATTTCAAAGAATGAAACCAGAAACCCTCAAGTCTTGAGTCTTGCATCTTGTGTTCTGGGTCCGGTGTCTTGGGTCTTGCGTCTTTTTTAGATGAACATTCCGCGAAATTGACGATAATATATAGCGGACAAAATAACCGGAAATAAATTGGGATTTCGCAGCGGTTATCCTCAATGGTAGACGTTCGATGTTCGCAGCATTAATACGCTATGACTTTTAATTTTTTAATCTGTCATTCCCGCGAAAGCGGGAATCCAGTTTGTTGATGGGTTAAATGTTGAATTCTGCATCAAACTTGGAAAACCATCTATCCACAAATTAAAATGTTATAATGTACTAAACCGAGTGTCGAGGCACGAGCGACGAGAAACGAAATAAATGTATCCTGAACTTTTCGAGATACCTTTTATCCATTTGACGATAAAAAGCTATGCCGTAATGATGGTTATTGCTTTCCTCCTGGCCGTGTTTGTGATACGGCGCCTCAGCCAGGACATCACGCCCGATCCTCAGCTCATTACTAATGCTGCTCTTTACGCTTTAATAGCGGGGGTTGTTGGGGCGCGTTTGTTCTACCTTGTTCATTACTTCGACCATTTCAAGGGAAACCTGCTTTCTGTCTTTGCAATCTGGCAGGGCGGCCTGGAATTTTACGGCGGCATTATTCTGGCCATCGTCGTAGTCTTTTGCTACCTCTGCTATCATAAGTTTTACCTCCGTCGTTACCAAGTCCGCATCCGTTCTTTTTTCGATATCCTCTCTGTCGGCCTGATGCTGGCGCTAGCGCTCGGCAGAATCGGCTGCTTCCTGAACGGATGTTGCCACGGCAAGCCCACAAAGTTACCCTGGGCCGTCCGTTTCCCGTATAACTCTTTTGCTTACGTTAGTCAGGTAAATACCGACGAAAAGACAAACGAACCTGACCGGCAGTTGAATTTGCCACGCGAGTATTTCAGCTATGTTGGCGGAGACGGGATCAGGTATCCAAAACCTTACGAAGATTTAACCGCGGAGCAAAAAACCGAGGTCACCAAAGGCAAATATCGCTGTTTGCCCGTCCACCCAACCCAGTTATATTCGTCGGCTAAAGCCGCTGTTTTGTGTCTTATACTTTATTTTTTTTGGCGAAGGGCCAAAAATGCCGCCGGCTCCGAAGGCCCCAGCGGATTATTTGCAAGACCCGGCTGTACCTTTAGCTTAATGCTCATACTTTACGGAATCAGCCGGTTCTTTCTGGAGTTCCTTAGGGATGACAACCCCCTCGAGTATGGTTGGTGGGCGATTTATAAAGGCGGAACAGTTTCTCAGAATCTGGGGATTTACATGACCATTCTCGGCGTGGTCTTGCTGGTGATATTTCAAAGAATGAAACCAGCGGCTCTCAAATCTTAGGTCTTGTGTCTTGAGTCTTGCGTCTTTTTTAAGTTGAACATTTTGTAAAATTGGCCATATTATATGGTCAGCAGCCGTTAGTTAGCGGCAAAATTATGATTCCGGAATAGTAACCTCGACGTCGGACATTCGATGCTCTTAAGGCTAAATCGAGCATCGAGTATCGAGTATCGAGAATCGAGTATCGAGAATATGGGTCTTTACGATAGAGATTATACTCAAGCGGATTTTCGTTCTGGTTATCAAAGCGCGCCGCAGATGCGGATGGTCTTTCCGTCCCTTACTCCCGTCGTAAAATGGCTCTTGATTATTAACACCGCCGTATTTGTGCCGTCCTTTATGAGCAAATCTCTCGGAGCGTTCTTTTTTACTTGGTTCGCCGTGCATCCGGCTGAACCTTTGCAGATATGGAGGCTGATGACATACCAATTCTTGCATGATTATTACGGCTTCGGACACATCTTTTGGAACATGCTCATTTTATATTTCTTTGGCACGATGCTTGAGCGATATTGGGGCAGCATAAAATTCCTCATTTTTTATCTTGTATGCGGCGCGATGGGCGGGGTGTTTTATCCTTTGCTGGCTCTTGCAGGCTTGTTGCGCGCAGCGCCTTTGGTCGGTGCTTCCGGCGCCATTTTCGGTCTGCTCGCTGCGGCGGCGATACTATTTCCCAACACGAGAGTTCTTGTGATGTTCGTATTTCCTGTCCCGCTGGCGGTCTTGGCGATTGTTCTCGCCCTTATAAGCGCTCTGAATCTGTTTGCAGGCGATAATGCCGGCGGCGAAGCCGCCCATCTCGCAGGTATGGCAGCAGGTGCCGTTTACGTAGTCTCGGTGTCCTGGCGGGCTAAATTCAAATTAAAAATCCGCTCCGGAAATTGGGAAAGGAAAATGGCCGCGCAGCGCAATCTGCAGGTAGAAGTCGACCGTATCCTGCAAAAAGTCCACGCCTCCGGACTGCACAGCCTGACGCGGAGAGAAAAAAAGACGCTCAAACGGGCTTCTGAAGTTGAGCAGAGGCGAAACAAACTATAAAAACAATATTTAGCTCCGCAACTTGTCCGCCGTAACGAGCGAAGGCGGATTTATTGCGGCGTTTTATTGTTTTGAAAATTTTAATTTTTGTTATTTGAATCCGTTTTGGATTTTGATATATGGAGGTTATTCAATAAAGTTATGTTGGCCGGTAAACTATAGAATACCAGTTAGTCAGGAAAGGTTAATATATGGGCAAAAGTCGTGATACAAGAAAAGATGTAAAGAAGAAGGCACAAAGAACGTTAAAAGAGAAACGCCTTGCCAAAAGGGCTAAAAGGGAAGGCATAACCGCATAAACAGCATGAGCCGCGAACGTTAGCTAGTTGTGAGTTAATTCAAAAAAACTTCTTATACCGAAAGAAACAGTTTATTCCCTGCCATAGGCATGTAGGAACAAGCTTTCCTCTTTTATGCAGATTGTATAAATTGGAATGGCCAGAAAGGATTATTTGTCAGGTTAAGTAGTGACTATTACAACTTACTCCAGATACAGGCTTGGCCCACGTGTTTGTTTTGAAAAGTAGTATCGAAAGTCTTCGGTCAAATAATCAATCGTCAATCATCGAGCTTCAATCTTCAATCGTCAATCGTCAGTCGTCAATCGTCAGTCGTCAATCGTCAATCGTCAATTGTCAATCGTCAATCGACAGTCGTCAATCGTCAATCTTCAATCCCTTTAGTCCCACCTTAATTTTGGAGTTTCTTCGAGCAGCTCCTGGGTATGCTTTTTTACATTCTCATTCTTAAATTTCTCATCCTGCCACTTGTCTATCTCATCTCTGCTTTCCCTGACCTTTTTTTGCAGGTCCTCAAGCCACTTAAGCAGTTGCTCGTATGCTATTTGCTTTCTCCTGACAATCAGGTCAAACCTGGCGCCAATCACCTCTTCCAGCTCAGCGACTAATTTTTCCTTTTCTTTCTCATTCCCTGCTGTTTTGATTTTCTTGAGCAGCTCATCTCGTCTTTTTTGCAGTTCCAGGTCTGTTAAGAGAACCTCAGCTAATTCAGGGCTTCTCCTTCCCTCTTCAAAAATTCGCCCATATTTTTTCCAGACAAGCTCGAATTTTTCCGCATAAAGGTCCGGGTTTCTCTCTTTTAATTTAGCCAATTCCTGGTCTTCCTTGGGGACAGACTTTTCAAGCCATTCGAGGAACTCTTCTTGTCTTTTTTTCCTCCAGTTGTCTATGCGTTCTTTGATTATTTTTCCGTATTGTTCACGACCATGCTCTCTAAGCTCGTCTCTGAATTTCTCGGGGTCTTTTTTGCGCAGCTTATCCAGTTCCTTTGCCTTTGCCGGGTCGCTTTCTTTCAGGCCCTTCATAATGCTGTCAATTTCCTCATCTGTGAGTTCGAATCTTCTTAAGCCCCGTCCTGGTCCAGGTTCACCTGGTCCCGGCGGTCCTTCCGGCCCCAGTCCCGGCGGTCCTCCCGGCCCCAGTCCCGGCCCGGGTCCAGGGCCTGGCCGTGGTCCTCTTGGTTCGTCACCAGCCCAGATGTCTTCTTTATCTTTCTCCGCAGCAGACTTATCCTTCTCCGCAGTAGATTTATCCGTCTCCGCAGCAGAGCAAGGCAAGGCCGATATTATTATCGCTGCTGCCAATGCCAAGATTAAGATTGCACGATTTAACTCCATTTTTCTTATCCCTTCCAAAAATCGCTGTTGATTTCTAAGAACTCCATCTCCAATTCTGCTAACGTGCTATCGCCATTGCCTCCGTTTTCGCCGAACTGTAGAGCCAGCACCTGATTTTCAATCTGCTCAACTTCAGCGGTAAAAATTGCCAAATCCATATCGTCGGTGGTAATATCGTCGCTTTCCCAAATTGCTCTGGGTATCAGTGAGGCATATTCTACTCTTTCTGGCTCAACTTTGTCTCTTTCAAGTAATTTCACGCTTACCGCCGCCAGGATAGCGATTGCTGCCGCAACGGCTGCTGCCTTGTAAACCACTCGTTTGAGAACGTGTGCTCTTTGGGTGGGCAGACGCATGGCAATTTCAGCCTTTATGTTGGCTATGAGCATATCGTCAGGCTCAGGCGCAGGGTACTCGCGAAGGATTTGCTCGGCCTTTTGAACGTCCTCGACGTACTTTTCAGCCTGTTCAGCATCCACGAATCTCTCGAACAGTTCCTTCAGATTTTCCTGATTTTGACTGTTCATAATATTCTCCCATATTCCTGATATCCTTGTACCCTGATTTCCTGATATTCTAATACCCTGATACCCTGCACTATCGCTCCATTGATTCTCGCAGTTTTTTTAGTCCCCGATGCAGCTTTGCCAGTGTGGTTCCTATCGGCTCAGACCGCATCGCTGCTATTTCTTTGAAGCTCAGTTCCGAATAAAAACGCAACATTACTAATTCTTTCGTATCTGCATCTAACTTCGTAAGTTGTATCTGCAGCTTGTCAATTCGCTCGCCGTCGGATTGTTTTGGCTCTGTTATTTCGAATTCAAGCTGTCCTTTTCGGGCGTCGAGCAATTTTTTCTGCCGCTGCTTGCTTCTCAAATGGTCGTGGAAAATGTTAGATGCTATTTTGAACAGCCAGCTTTCAAAAGAGCCGCCCTTATAAGAGCCGATTTTTTCCACGAGCTTGATAAACAGCTCGCTCAGTAGTTCGTCACTGACGTCATTATTGCCCGTTAATCGGTAAAAATAGCCATAACATCGGCTTGCGTATATATCGACCACCCGTGAGAAGCTCCGAGTATCGCCGTTCTTGCAGCCGATTATTATCCGGGCTAAATCGTCGCTTTTTGCCATGTTTTAGCGTTTTTTACATAAATAAAGACGGCATTCGTTGCTGATTTATTGCATAAATCCCAAAAATCGACTTATAGGCAATACGTAGTAGTCCTATAATCTGTGCTGTCTAAAGCCTACCGAACGAGAAAAATAACGTGCCGACCGAATTGCGGTTCGTTAAGGGACTTCCGACCTGATTTTTAAGCTAATTTCAAGGATTTTCTTGCTTAAGCGACTGCCATTCCGTGCCGTCCCATTATTATGTGCCAAATTACCCAATTTAACGTTGGTCAGACTGCTGTGGATTCCTCATCCTGGCCGGGTTCAGCCCTAATTTGCTAATACTGCTCAACGATAGTGATTTAGGGCCAGGATTCGAGTGAGTTTCTTAACATCACAGGTCCAGCTCGCCCCAATTTCTTTCGGCCCCGTTAGCAGCCGGCACCGGCCTTAGGTGCTGGCCCTTAACGGCTCCGCTTATAACGCGCCTAATGCATCAAGCCTCTGCCATGCGACAGGCTTAGAGCTCTTCTTCCTCTTCTTCTTCCTGATGCTCGTCTTCATCAAGTTTCCATTGCTCAGCTTCGTCAAGCTCGTTGATTTCTCGCTCCATGTACCGAAACATCTTATCCTGGAGAGGTGCTAATTTTCCATACCACTTTAGCATCGCCTGATAGCTGGCCAACAACATATCTAAGCGAATTAGCTGCCATTTGGCTATGCAGTCCGGCTCCTTAACGTTAATAAATGGGTCGCATTTGAAGGTCCTTTTGCCGTCAGGACCAATCTTACAAAACTCGCAATCTATGCATTGTATCATTTTCGCACCCTGACCTTAATCGGCGGAAAACCGAAGGCTTCTAACAAAACCACCGAGAATTGCCTGTTTAGCGCCTATTGATTATCGAACTATCGGCCTGTTATTAGCAATTCAAAGAACTATAATTCGAGGCATCGCTTCTTTCATATCTGAAAGCGCGTTTACTGTCAAAATGACCATCATCAATTAAGCTGTAATAGTGGCGATGAACTTTTTACTTTTGTCTCCTACTTTTTTACTTTTTACTTTTTACTTTATTAGTTTTATATAATATCATATATCGCAGATGCTTAAAAGTGTTTTGCAACAAAGTTTTTTTTGTCTGTTTGTGGAGAAATAAATGGCGAAAGCAAGACGTAGGCGCAAAATTGGCAGCAAAAAAAGACACATCCGCTGGAAAATACGACATAAAATAAGATAATCATCAGTTATGCGTCGTGCGTAATAAGTGGATAAGGAGATGGGTAGATGAGTTAAAGCATTTGCGCGTCAATATTTTTATGCGTAAATGAATCCAAGCACAAACGCATTTTAAGCATAAACTCAATACGCAATGCAATAAATGAAGCACTGCAACATAACTTTCAAGCCCGACGGTACGCAAATTTCTATTCACGCAGGTGCAACACTTATCGAGGCCGCGGGCCAGGCTGGCATAATCCTAAACAGCGTTTGCGGCGGTAAAGGCATCTGTAAAAAGTGTCTTGTGAACCTTGAGCCGCACGCCAGAGAAGTCCTCGCCTGCCAGTACAATATTCAAAGCGATCTTACAGTAACAATTCCTCCCGCCTCCAGATTCTTCGAGCAGAAAATACTCGAACACGGCATCGAGACACAAATCGGCTTTCAGCCGAACGTGTGCGAAAAATATCGGCAGATAGGCGCCAAAGACAAAATATTCGGCGTGGCGGTCGATATCGGCACAACCACCGTTGTTGCCAAACTAATCGATATGACAAATGGGCAGTGTAAAGCGACTCAAGCCGCCCTCAATCCGCAAACTCGATATGGCGACGACGTCGTCAGTAGAATCGCATACGCCCAGACAAATGAAAAATTAGCTGAGCTGCACAAAACTATAATAGACTGTGTAAATGAGCTGATTGACAAGCTGTGCAAAAAGACTGCCATCGATGCAAAGCACATATATGAGGTGTGCGTTGTCGGCAATACAACCATGAGCCATATTTTCCTTGAATTGCCCGTAAAGCAGCTCGGCCGCGCACCCTACAGGGCTTTTTCACTCGACGCTCACGATGTGCCTGCTGGCGATTTGGCCCTGCGGATAAACCCAGCCGGCAACATCCACACCGTTGAGAATATAGCCGGCTTCGTAGGTTCGGATACTACCGCTGTCGCACTTGCGACCGCCATTGATTCTGCCGAAGAGACCACGCTGGTAATCGACATCGGCACGAATGGCGAGCTTATACTCGGCACAAAAGACAAACTATATGCGGCAAGCTGCGCGGCCGGCCCGGCCCTGGAAGGAGCACGAATAACCTGCGGCAGCAGGGCGGCTGAGGGCGCAATAGAAGCCGTCGTTGTAAACGAAGGGTCCGAAGGCATCGGGATAGATTTGGATGTAATAGGTGCCAGCCCGCCGCGGTCTATATGCGGCAGCGGTTTGATTGACGCCATGGCGGTGCTGCTTGACTTAGGTATTGTTGATGCGACAGGGCGATTTATCAAACCTGAAAACCTCTGCGAAAAATTGTCTCCGGCAATTCTCTCACGAATCGCAGAACGCGATGGCCAATTATCGTTTTGTCTCTCCAGAGCCGCGAACGTAAGTGAGCGGCATGTGTTTCTTACGCAAAAAGACATCCGGCAGGTACAGCTTGCAAAGGCCGCCATCCGGGCCGGAATCAAACTTTTACAGAAAAAAGTCGGCATTAGAGATTGCGACATAGCACAAATTTACTTAGCAGGTGCCTTTGGCAATTACATTCGGCGGGAAAGTGCTGTGCGGATAGGCCTTTTGCCGGATGTCTCTCTTGAGCGTATTCGTTTTGTCGGCAACGCCGCGAGCAGCGGGGCACAGATTATCCTCCTGGGGAGTCAGGCAAGGCAAAAGGCAGGCGAATTAGCCCGCAAAATCGAATACGTCGAAATCGCCAACGAGCCAGATTTTCAGGACGTATTTGCGGATTCGATGATGTTTTGAAGAGAAAAATAATGCCCTGTATGCAAATAAGCGAGGTCAGTACCGACAACTGACTTTGAGAATATGCGAAAAGTTACTCGAACAATCCTGGGCGTAGCGTTGATAATCCTCGGTGTTGTGGCGGCTCTGACACCATTTTCCCCGGGCTCGTGGCTGGCACTTGTTGGTTTGGAGATTCTCGGGTTGAAAATGTTGCTTCCGCATAAGCTACGGTCTTTGCTTCCACGCAAATACAGAGACAGCGTGAGGAGCCTGTCCAAAGAAAATAACGAAAAGAGCATAAGTCCAAATGAGGAGATACGGATGGTTTTTAAAAAGACAGTCCGCAAGAGAAAAAAAGAAAGAATGTCAGACTTGTCATTCAAAACGATGACTCTTTTCTTTTATGTCATAGACTTCATATATCCATACATTGATAAACGCGTGAAAAAATTCGGCATAAAGCCGGGTATGACTGTAGTAGATTACGGATGCGGGCCGGGCAGGTACACAACAAGATTCGCTAAGATTGTAGGCGAACAAGGCAAGGTCTTTGCGGTAGATATTCACGAATTAGCTGTCGGGGCGGTGAAGAAAAAGATAGACAAATACGGATTGCAAAACGTCAAAGCCATACTGGCTGACGGATATGATAGCACTCTACCTGATGAGATTGCAGATGTGGTATGTGCTATTGATATGTTTCACGTTATCGAGAATCCGACTGAATTCATGGCAGAGCTTAAAAGGATAATTAAAAAAGACGGCCTATTAATAATTGATGATGGCCATCAATCTCGCAGCGCAACTAAAGGCGCTATTATGGAATCAGGTCACTGGGATATCCTGGAGGAGACGAGGGACCACTTAAAGTGTAAACCCAAGTTTGGCTAAATTTGAGCCGGAGCGCAGTCTCTTCGATGTCCCTAATACCATTTTTTCATTGTTTGACAGCAAGAAAGGTTGTATTATATAGCCATGTACAAACGGCAAGGATTCACCCTAATAGAACTGTTGGTTGTGATAGCAATTATTGCGCTATTGATGGCGATATTGATGCCGGCGCTGCAGCGGGTGAAGAAGCAGGCCGGGGCCGTTTACTGTCTCAACAACCTCAGGCAAGTCGGCGTGGCCATGCACGAGTACGCCCTTGACAACGAGGACTTTATCCCTCGTGCGGTGGACCATAAAGTCAAATGGATACTGGTATTCATTCCGTACTTGGGCAATGAATATAGAGAAATCCAGGATTACCGCGAGGTCGACGTGTACCAGTGTCCGTCCTTTCCTCGCACCGGCATAGGGCAATACGGCAACAGCAACAGTGAGCAGACGGTAGATTATGTTGTCAACGCCTGGAATATGAGCGAGCCGGGCCTGAAAACTTCTGACCAGGGAAACCAAATGGATGAGCCGACCAAGCTGGGCAATGTCAAGTCTCCCGCCCAGCGGATTTATATGGCCGATAACGAGGCAGGAGATTGGCGCCCTGTCGTCCGGAACAGATACGAGCTGGATATCCTGTCCAGGTTCAACTATTTCGACGTTTGGTCGAAGACGCACATGCCCGCCTCGGAGCGGACTACCCGCGGCGATAACCTGACCAGGCGGGTCGCGGCCGACCGCCATCGCAACAAAGGCTGTAACAATCTTTTCTTCGACGGCCGTGCCGACTGGCTCAGTAAGGTCGAAAACACTTCTCGATACTGGTGCGGAGAAGAGTAACGTGGTGAATGGTTACTTGGGGGCCAGACGGGGCTTTAACCGCATCAATGGATAACAAAATTAAATAGCTTTTCCTCATTATTTCTTCAAAAAAAAAGGAGGGCATAACACTATATATAACAAGGCTTTAGAGTCTTTTCCATTGATTCCGATAGTAGTTTTTTGTATAATATATCTCACAATTAAAATTGGGGGATTGATTTTAATGAAAGCTTCACGAAATAAATACAACCAGAAAACGTATTTTAAAGCACGTCCGGTTGTCATTTATATTGTGGCAGTTTTACTTATTTTCAGCGTTTTGCATAATCCGGGTTTAAGCAAAGGTATGCCTGGCGGAGTGGGGGTTGGCAAGAATGCAGTTGACCCGGCAGGAATAATGACGGATCTCGGCAATCAAAACAATTTTCAGGGCCAGGGCATTATCAATAACGTGGATTCAAGCCAGAATTGGACGGTTCCGAACGGCCAGGGCAAAAACATCACAAGTAATATAGGCTCCGTTTTTAGCGAGAATGGTTTTAGTATCACTTTTGAAGACCGGGAAGCCTTCATTGTACAGCAGGGTAGTAGCATTATTATCAAACTAAATCCAGGTTCGTCCTGTGTTATAGTAAAACAGAATGCGAACGGAAATAATGAATGCTTTCTGGCAAGCGGAGATATTTTTTCTGAAGCTCTTACTTACTCTGGTTTAGCTGCCGCAAGTTTTGATGTACCAGAGCCCATAGGTGCCAAGAGCCAAAATCCCACACATAGTGGAACCCACGACAAAAAAGGAGACGGCAACCCTGGAGGAGGAATTAATAATGGACGTTGGGGACATGGAAATCAAGGTAACGGCTTAGGAAATATTTGGGTTGGAAACCAGGGTAGCGGAGTGGGCGAAGGTATGGCTGGAGGTACAAAAGAACAAAACGCCCCCGGCGGTGGAATCGACTCGGGTGGTGTGAGTAACCCCGGCGGTGAAAGTGACCTGTGTGTTGCCAGCGACCCTGCCGGTGAAGTTGGTGAGGCAGGGGACTCGACCGATTTAAGTGCATCTCTTGTGCCTCTACAGATTGCGATGATAAAAGGCTGTCCTGTTGAGATGAATGCGGTTGCTCTGGAACTTGGGATTACGAAGGCAACTCTTGATATTTCTATAGCAAACGCTCTTGCTCTTAATCCGACCATACAACCTTGCCAGGCGTGTGCAACACTCATAGAGACCATTACGATTCTGAGAGATGAAGATGGTTCACGAATGGCTGCGATGGAGCAGATATTTAACGAGCTGGCACCGGCTGAAGTGCCGTTTAGTCCGGAAATGGCTGCCGCGATTGCTATGGCATTTGCGAATGCCGCTAAAGGCAGTCAATATGACTCAGTGATGGAGTATATTGATGCTTTTGTTCGATATGTCAGTGTTCTCGATGCCGAACTGGGCTCACCTGTAGGTGATTCCGTGGCTTTTGTTATGGGAAAATATGGTGCAGGTATAATTGGAAGTAACAATGCTAATATCAGGGCATTCGTTGCAATACGTTTGGAAGGTTTAGTAACTTTCGGCAAATGGCCGAGGCGAATAATCAATTGAATTTCCCCACAATCAGACAGGCATTATGGCCTCCAAATCCAAAAGAATTGCTCATTGCCATGTTGACCTTTGCCTGTTGAGTGGTCAGAGGCACAAAGTTCATCTTTAAGTCGCATCGCGGGTCCGGATTGTCCAGGTTTATGGTAGGTGGGACAGCCGATTCGTTAATAACCTTGACGCATACAATAAGCTCGACCGCACCGCTGGCCCCAAGTAAATGTCCCAGGCTGCTTTTCGTAGAACTAACGGGTATTTTATATGCGTACTGGCCAAAAACAGACTTTATGGCCGCACTTTCAGCTATGTCATTTAGCTCGGTGCCTGTCCCGTGTGCGTTGATATAGTCAATCTTATCTTTTTCTATTTCTGCGTCAATTATTGCCAGCTCCATTGTCTTTGCGGCGCCATCGCCGTCAGGCAGGGGAGCAGTAATGTGATAACCATCATCGGTCGCCCCGTAACCAAGAAGCTCGGCATATATATTTGCGTCGCGTTTTTTTGCATGTTCCAGTTCTTCTAAAATCAAAATGCCTGCACCTTCTGAAAGGACAAAACCGTCTCTATCCCTATCAAAGGGCCTTGAAGCGGCAGGGGGGTCGTCGTTGCGTGTGCTAAGCGACCTTGCGGCACAAAAGGAACCGAGTCCTATGGGCGTAAGAGCGGCTTCGGAGCCGCCGGTTATTATGATGTCGCTTCGTCCGCAAACAATGGTGCGAAAAGCTTCGCCGATTGCATGATTGCCGGAGGCACAGGCACTTGAAACACAAAAATTGGGTCCTCGCAGGCCATAATGAATTGCGATATTTCCGCCAGCGGCGTTGGCCATAAGTCTTGGAACACAGAAAGGCGAAACTTTACTTGGGCCTTTATTCAAAAGCCTTATGTGCTGGTCTTCAATTTCCTTGATACCACCTATGCCTGTCCCTACGATGACGCCGATACGAGAAGTGTCCTCTTTTGAGAAGTCCAGTCCGCTGTCATTAACAGCCTGAATCGCTGCGGCCATAGCAAACTGACTGAAGCGGTCCATTCGCTTGCCTTCCCGCTGGTCGACGTATCTATTTACGTCGAAACTTCTTATCTCGCCTCCAAAGTGTACAGGGAAGGCACTGGCATCAAAGGATTCTATGGTGGAAACTCCGCTCTTACCCTGGCACAGTTCAGCGAAAAGTTCGTCAGCGGACTCGGCTAAGGCCGTAATGCAGCCTAAGCCTGTAATAACAACTCGCCGTTTACTCATATTAAACTTATACGCTACTTTTTGTTTTTGGACTGTGCAACGTTGACAACGTAATCGATTGCGGCACCGACAGTCTGGATTTTCTCGGCCTCCTCGTCCGGGATGCTCATGTCAAATTCGTCTTCAAACTCCATAACAAGCTCTACCGTGTCCAGTGAGTCAGCATTCAGATCGTTAATAAATGATGTCTCACGGGTTATTTCAGACTTGTCTACGCCCATCTGCTCGCTTATTATCCCGATTACCTTGTCTTCAATCGCCTGAATATCTACCTCATCAACACTCACTTGTTTTCCTCCCTAATCGAATAGAGATCCATTTTGCAACCTTACAATCAATTTTCCTGCTTGGCAATCCCGCAATAAATTGCGGGTCTAAATATTAATAATGAGGCATCAACCTGTCTTGACGTCATTTATCGTTTAGGCGGGTATATTACACATAAAAGTGCTTGTCTACAAACATTTTTTTATTTTTTTTACATTGCCATTCCGCCGTCGACGCAGAGGACCTGGCCGGTGATGTAGCCGGCCTGGTCGCTTGCAAGAAATGCGACGGCTTGGGCTACGTCATCAACAGTGCCGGTCCGCCGCATCGGTATCAACTCCTTGGCGGCTTCTATGACAGGCTCCGGGAGCTTTCTGCTCATCTCAGTATCAATAAAACCCGGCGCAACACAATTTGCAGTAATATTCTTCTTGGCCAGCTCGCGTGCTACGGTCTTGGTCATGCCGATAAGGCCGGCTTTGCTGGCTGAGTAATTTGTCTGCCCGGCGTTGCCCATAACGCCGGATACGGAGCTGATGTTGATAATCCTGCCGAATTTATTTCTCATCATAGACCTTGCGGCGGCACGCATCCCCACAAAAGCCGCTCGAAGGTTGACTTCTAATACCTTGTCAAACTCCTCGTCAGTCATCCGGATAAGCAGATTGTCGCGGGTTATGCCGGCATTGTTTACTAAAATTCCTATCCCGCCATATTCAGAGGACAGGGACTCAAGTGTCTCGGTAAATCTGGCGGTATCGGTTATATCCACACATTTGGTAACGACCGTAAAGCCGGCTTGTTTGGCAACGTTCTCAAGCTCGCTAAGCAGCTCAGCGTTTATATCCAGCCCAGCGACGAGTCGGCCCTGCTTGAGCAATTCAAGGACGATTGCCCTGCCAATCCCCCTCGCCGCGCCCGTTACGACAGCCAGTCTCTTTTCCGTCATTTTCTTTGTCTCCATACAACTTTATTTAGCCCCGCAATTTATTGCGGGGTTATTATTCAAAATTCGCAGTTATATTGCCCCATTCTTTTACCGCAACAACCCCCGCAAGGCAACAAAATTTTAGACAATAGGATTTTTCAACTTTTGTTTGTTGGATTTTGGGGGTAAAATTGGGAAACAAGAAAAAGAAGAATTATAAAAAGGGAATTGGTGTGCTAAGCACACCCTACATTTTTTTTGACCGGATGGAGGAGGGAATTAATAGTGCTTTTTGCAAGAAAAATTTTTCTATTTATCTTGAAATATAATGCCGAAAGCAATATATTATAATTATGAAAAGGATAACGTTTTCCTGGGATGACCGAAAGGCACGGCAGAACCTCAAGAAACATAAAGTATCCTTCGAAGAGGCATTGACAGTTTTCTTTGATGAGAACGCAATAGAATTCTTTGACCCAGACCATTCAATCCAAGAGGACAGGTTCGTGATGCTGGGGATTAGCTGTCGCCTGCGAATGCTGGTTGTTTGTTACTGCTTTCGCAGGGAAGGAGGAGAAATCAGGATTATTTCTGCCAGGAAGGCGATGAGTAAGGAACGAAAAGTATACACTGAAGGCAAACGATGAGAAAAGAATATGATTTTAAAAATATGAAGGGCCGCAAGAATCCCTACGCGAAGGTTCTAAAGAAGCAGGTTACACTGCGTCTTGGAGTGGATGTTATTGAGTATTTTAAGCAGCTATCCAGAGAAACCGGCATACCATATCAAAACCTCGTTAATCTCTACCTTCGTCAATGTGTCCACTCACACAAGAAGTTGACACTTTCGTGGGCTTCATAAGAGACGACCATAACCACTTCCCCCTAAACGGCAGTGAGTTGAATGTACCCTCATTTTTTTGCGGGAATGACCCTTCTTCGCTAACGCTACGAAGGGCAGGCAACCCGGCGTAAAATGCCGGACTAAATACCAGCCCCCCAACCAAGCAATTCATGCATCGTCTGCAAATTGCTTATGTTGATGACCTCTGTTTTTCTGCTGATTCTTTTCATAAGGCCGGTCAGGACTCTGCCCGGCCCAATCTCGTAAAACTTCTCCACTCCGTCAGTAAGGAGCCGCTCCATACATTTTTGCCAGAGAATAGGGCAGGTCAATTGCTTTATCAAGCCTTCTGCGATTTCTTTTGCGCTTTTATAATAATCGGCGTTAATATTAGCAATAACCTTAATCTTAGACGGCTCGGAAATCCGGCAATTCGATAATGCCTGCTTAAGGGCTTCTGCGGCACTGGACATCATTTGGGTATGAAAGGCGCCGTCCACATCTAATCTCACAGCCTTTATAGCCCCGAATTTTTCCGCCAATTTTTCTGTCCGCTCGCAGGCTGCTCTGCTGCCGCTTACTACGATTTGCCCGGGGCAGTTGAAATTGACAGGTGCGAGAAGCTCATTCTTGGCGGCCTCGGCACAAAGCTGATTTACTTTTTCTTCGTCAAGGCCAATAATACTGACCATCGCACCTTCAGCGGCGTCAGCGGCTGCCTGCATCGCCTGGCCGCGCTTCTGTACGAGAATGAGCGCATCGTTAAAACTAATCACCCCTGCGGCATAAAGGGCGGTATATTCGCCTAAACTTAGACCTGCTGTTACATCCGCATTTATACTGCTGGTAGCAGGATTTGTCCTGAGTACCTCCAATATGGCCGCCGAAACTACAAAAATCGCAGGCTGCGAAATGGTCGTGCTATTTAATTTTTCAGCGGGGCCTTCGAAACAGATACTGCTCAAGTCAAATCCGAGGATACTATCTGCCCTCTGGAAAATCTCCGCCGCGGCAGGAAATGACCTTGCAATTTCGGCACCCATTCCTATAACCTGGGCACCCTGTCCGGGAAATATAAAAGCAGTCTTCATAACTCGAAAGTATAGGAATTTGTATTTCTGCCACAGAGAGCACAGAGAACTCAGAGAATAAATAGCACTTTACATCTTTTTATCTCGGTGGCCTCTGTGTCCTCTGTGGCTTAACTTGTACTTCGTTTTGCGTATGTCGTATTGCGTCGTCAAGATTTTTTGCTCGGCTTCGTTCCGATTTGAATGACAGTATAATGTATATCGTATTGCGTTTTGCGTATATCGTACTGCTTGCAAACTTTTCAGGATTATAAGCCATATTCAATACGCATGACGCAATACGAATCATTAAACCTCAATCACATTCGCCCCCCAGGTCAATCCTGCCCCGAAAGCCACCAAAATAACAATATCACCGTGTTTGATTTTCCCGGTCCTGACGCACTCATCGAAGGCAATCGGCACTGAAGCCGCTGAGGTATTGCCGTACTCGGCGATATTTATGAAGACCTTTTCATCTGGAAGGTTTAGGCGCTTGGCCGCAGACTCAATAATTCTTGCGTTCATTTGGTGTGAAATAATCATCGCGATGTCGTCAATGCCTAATCCGCAATGCTCCAGGCACTCTGTAACGGTTTCCACAATCCGCCGAATAGCCTGCTGATAGACCTCTCTACCCTTGATCTCCATATAGATTTTCTTCGGGTCGTTCAGCTTTTTGTGCGCCGGATAACGCGAACCATACGCCTGGCAATTCAATGCCTCCCAGCGGTCTCCATCGGAAGCGAGGGTGCTGTATATAATACCCTTGCGGCCGTCATTGACTCGTTCAAGCACGACGGCTCCGGCGCCGTCGCCGAAAAGGATACAGCTTGTTCGGTCGGTCCAGTCAGTGATTTTGGTTAAGGTTTCGGCGCCTATCACAAGGGCGTTTTTGATTCGGCCGCTTTCCATATATTGCTGCACGATGGACAGTCCGTACACGAAACCGCTGCACGCAGCCGCTAAATCGAACACCCAGGCCTTATGTGCCCGCAGAGCCCTCTGAACAAAGCTCGCCGTAGAGGGGAAAACCATCTCCGGCGTAATAGTTGCCACAATAATAAGCTCAAGCTCTTTGGCATCGAGATTTGCATTTGCCAAAGCCTTCTTAGCTGCTTGCGTAGCTAAGAATGCCGTACTTTCATTGTCAGCACTAACGTGTCGAACCTTGATGCCGGTCCGCGACGTAATCCATTCGTCAGAGGTATTCACCATCTTTGCAAGCTCTTCATTCGTTAATACTTTCGCCGGTGCAAATGAACCGCAACCGGTAATAACTGCGTGATAAGCGGGGCTCCGGCCGTTAATTAAATTGTTCATCAGTGTCCTTACGCAAGATTCTGGGGGTTCGCATTTTGAGGGCTGACCAAAACACTTTTTTGCGTCTGGGTTCCGTGCAATTGATCGCAAAATGGGGTTTGTAACAGATACTCGGTGATCTTATCGTTTATTTTTTTTGTGTAGAATGTTTTGGAAGCCAGGATTGCATTTTTTATCGTTGAGCTCCGACTTGAGCCGTGGCAGATTAGTGCTGTTCCGTTAATACCCAATAGCAGCGCCCCGCCATATTCATTATAATCATATTTCTTATAAATTCTTGTTATTACCGGCTTAAATTTCAGAGCAAGGCGAAGCTTCTCCTCCATAAGCTCGTGTTTTATCGCCTTGAACAGGCCTTCAACAAGACCCTCGGTGAGTTTTAATATCACATTGCCGACGAAACCTTCGCAGATTGCAACGTCGCAAACGCCTCTAAAAATGTCTCTTCCCTCAATATTGCCAACGAAGTTTATTTTCGTATCGGATTTCATTAGCTCGCGCGTTTTTTTAACGACCTCGTTTCCTTTTGCGTCTTCTGCGCCGATACTCATAAGGCCCACGCGTGGGTTTTCTATCCCAAGCAGATGTTTTGAATAGATGCTGGCCATCACCGCATACTGATAAAGATGTATTGGTTTACAGGCAATATTGGCGCCGACATCACATATTGTTACGGGCCCTTCAAGTGTGGGGAACACTACCGCTATGCCCGGCCGATTAACACCTGGCAGATTTCTCATCCTCATTTGGAAAGCTGCAACGCAGGCACCAGTGTTACCTGCTGAGATGACCGCGTCAGCCTGGCCCCTTTTAGCCAGTTTTGCGATGACGGCGATTGAGCTTTTGGGTTTCTTTCGCAGACTCCCTATCGGCGTCTCGTCCATACCGATTACGTCGGGGGCATGAACCACACTAATCGCGCCTTTGCGGGACTTCAAGGATGGTAATAGCGGCTCTATTGCTTCCTCAGGGCCGACGAGTATCACCTCATCGTCTTCAGCAAGCAGTCCAATTGCCTCCAGCGCACCGGCGACAATCTCACCCGGTGCATTATCGCCTCCCATTGCGTCAATTGCTATTCGCATTTTTTCGCTGCTTCTATGAGGATTCCTTGCCAAGCTTCAATGTGATTTTCGGGTTGACATAACCGCAGTTTTCACACGCCGCATGCGGCAGCTTGGCCTGCCCACATTTTTTGCATATAGAATAGTTTGCAGCCTTGAGCCTTTGATGGCTGCGACGAGTTCGTGTTCTGCACTTACTGGTCTTTTTTGCAGGTAGCATTCTTAACTACTCCACACAGCTTTGAAAGCCGCTTATTGAGCTTTGCGTTGTTAAAGCAACGCCGAGCCCCGCCGTCCTGTGCTTCGCAGAGCAACGAGCGGCTACTAAAAAACTGCTTAAATAGTTAACTGCAGGGACTTTGTCAAGTGAAATTTAATGGAATAAGTAGCTTGTTGGTGCAAAAGGCCGTTTTTCGGAAGTTTTTTGGGTAAAAAGTTGATTACGAAATTGAAAATAATCGCCTCTTCCGGATTATCGGCAACCTTCCCGAGAACATCCTAACCGACTCCAAACTAACAGCCTGCATTGGTACTGACATCAAAATGAGATAGAAACACTGATGTGAAAAAAAACCAGCCGCCTCAGCAAAAAATCACAAAAAATATTTTGCTTGAACTAAATAGCACTATATGAGTATATAATCACATAGTATTATAAGTGAGGACATTAAAATGCTCGGTAAGAAAAAACGTTTACTATATGAAAAACAGGCCGAGATCACCAAAGCAATAGCCCATCCATTAAGGATTGCCGTAGTTGATTTTCTCAAAGATGGGGAACAATGCGTCTGTGACATTGCTGAACACGTCGGCTCAGAGCGGTCCAATGTTTCTCGACATCTTTCGGTAATGGTTTCAGCAGGTGTGCTGGAATATCGAAAAGAGGGGCTCAAGGTCATATACCGGCTAAAGTGCGTCTGTATTCTTGATTTCTTCTCTTGTGTTACCGGCGTATTACGGCAACAGGCCAAAGAAAACGAAAAACTTCTAAAGGCTATTTAAATTGCGTGGTCGATTATAAAAGCCTCGAGCACGCTTTTATTTTACGATGCTATGTGATTAAATAGTCATATAGGCACATAGTTATGAAAGGGATATATGAAACGTGAGCTGAAGATTTTTGCTTCATTGGCTGGAATCTTTCTCGTAGCTTATTTTTTGCCGCTAAGTAATCCGAAAATTCAGAATGCGATTCAGGAATCATTTCGGCTGCTTCAGTGGTACGTACGTAATCATACCCTTGCTTGCGTCATGCCTGCATTGTTTATAGCTGGGGCGATTATTACTTTCCTGTCCCAGGCTTCTGTAATGCGTTATCTGGGGCCAAAATCCAATCCGGTTTTAGCATACGCAGTGGCTTCGGTATCCGGCTGTGTCCTGGCAGTTTGCTCTTGCAGTGTGCTGCCGATGTTTGCTGGCATTTATAAGCTTGGTGCGGGCCTTGGGCCGGCCTCGGCCTTTTTGTACTCGGGACCTGCCATAAATGTGCTCGCCATTTTCCTAAGCGCCCGCGTTTTGGGTTTCTCCATTGGCGCAGGCCGTTTGATCGGGGCTGTAGCTTTTTCAGTTGTGATTGGAGTGTTGATGGCGGCAGTGTTTCGCAAAGGCGAGCAGGCAAAAGCCAAAGCTGCGATGCAGATGCCCCAGCCGGAGAAACCTCGTCGCCATATCAGCAAGACCGCATTGTTTCTGGTCTGTATGATTCTGTTCCTTGTTTTCAGCGACTGGTTTAATCCAGGCAATGTCGTCGTGAAAACAAATGACGGTCGAGTATTCGAGGCTGTGGTTATTCATGAGACCAAGGACGCCATTCGCTTTCAACTCCAGCAAGACCTCGCCTCCGAAAAGTCCGGCGATAAGATAACGCTGTCTAAGAGCGAGATTGCCGAGATGCAAGAGCAGCACACGTGGGTGCTCGCCGTCTATCACATCCGCTGGTATCTGGCAGGATTGATGGGACTTGCTGTACTCGTTATGGCCTGGCAGTGGTTCAAACGCAATGAAATTCGCGAATGGATGCACAACACGTGGGATTTTGCAAAGCTGCTTGTGCCACTGCTTTATGGTGGGGTGTTTATCGTGGGCTTCGTGAGTGTTTTGCTGCCCGAAAAACAGGTGGCACAGTGGGTAGGTGACAACAGCCTCAGAGCCAACCTCGTAGCCAGCGTCATCGGTGCATTTTGGTATTTCGCCACACTGACCGAGATTCCTATCACGCAGGCGCTGATGAATCTCGGCATGCACAAAGGTCCGGTTCTGGCACTGCTGCTGGCCGGCCCGGCCCTGTCGTTGCCGAGCATCCTGGTTATCCGAAGGATTATGGGGAATGTCAAGATGATTGTGTTTGTTTCACTGGTGGTGGTGATGTCCACAATCGTGGGTATGTTCTTTGGTGCTTTTTGGGGATAGATATGTGACTAAAGTCATCGAAATAAACTTGGAGGTATTTTATCGTGTTTGAGAATGATGAGAAAATCAGAGAAACAGTTCGTAAGGGGTATACAAAAATCGCACAGAGCGGCTCTTGCTGCTGCGGTTCATCGAAACCGGAGAAGCTTGCTGCTCAGATAGGTTATTCGAGCGAAGAGCTTGAGCTTCTGCCCGACGGGGCGAACATGGGTCTTTCCTGCGGCAATCCAACCGCTATTGCAAATCTTAAGCCCGGCCAGGTCGTTTTGGACCTGGGCAGCGGCGGTGGGTTTGATGTCTTTATCGCAGCGAAAAAACTGGGCCCGAATGGCATAGTCATCGGGGTCGATATGACTCCTGAAATGATAAGCAAGGCAAGGGCAGGCATTGCGAAATTCACAGAAAAGACGGGTCTTTCAAACGTTGAGTTTCGTCTGGGCGAAATAGAACATATTCCCGTAGCGGATGCGAGTGTTGATGTTGTAATCTCCAACTGTGTAATTAACCTTTCACCTGATAAGCAGCAGGTCTGGCGAGAGGTTGCACGTGTATTAAGAAGGGGTGGCAAAGCATGTGTTTCTGATATTGCCTTGAAAAAGCCTTTGCCCCAGAAAGTCTTAAAATCTGCTTCGGCTCTGGTTGGTTGCGTGGCCGGTGCGGTCCTGATTGACCAGACGATAAATATGGCAAAACAGGCAGGTCTGAGTGATATTCAGATAAATGAAAAAGCATACAACATCGACCTAATGACTGATTGTTGTGACCCTCTTTACAGGCAAGCCAAAGAATTTTTGCCCGATGGTGCTAAACTCAGCGATTACATTGTCAGCGTTGATATAACGGCGAACAGATAATAGAAGTTGACTTTAAGAAAGTGAGAACACATCAAGAGATTAAGAACATCTAACAAAAAGAACTTTGCCCATCTGTCATTCCCGCGAAAGCGGGAATCCAGACCCATCGAGCAGTTTCAGAGTTCATTTTGTTACAGCCTCTAATAATGACACAGACATTTACGAAAAAATTGTCTTTCGTTGCCAGGTTTTTGACATTATGGATTTTCCTGGCGATGGGTATCGGCGTCGCCTCCGGCTACTTGTATCCGCCAATATCCACCTTCTGGAATAGGTTTCAGGTAGGGACAACGAATGTGCCTATCGCGATCGGTCTGATTTTGATGATGTACCCACCTTTGGCGAAGGTAAAGTATGAAGAACTCGGCAGCGTCTTTCGCAATTATAAGATATTGGGTCTGTCGCTGGTTCAGAACTGGGTAATTGGTCCGATTCTGATGTTTGTTCTGGCGGTAACGCTTTTAAGGAACTATCCGGAATATATGGTCGGATTAATCATCATCGGGCTTGCCAGATGTATAGCGATGGTTATTGTCTGGAATGAGCTTGCCGAAGGCGATACTGGGTATGCCGCAGGACTCGTAGCGTTTAATTCTATCTTCCAGGTTTTGTTTTTCTCCGTTTACGCATATATATTTGTAACGTTCCTGCCGCCGTTTTTTGGATTGAGCAGCAGCGTTGTCAGCGTGTCTATTTCCCAGATTGCCAAGAGTGTTTTTATCTATTTAGGAATACCGTTCATAGGTGGTATCACTACAAGGTTTAGCTTAATAAAAATCAAGGGCAGGGGCTGGTATCAAGACAAATTCATTCCCAGGATAAGCCCCATCACGTTGATTGCCCTTCTTTTTACAATCGTGGTAATGTTCAGTCTCAAGGGGGAGTATATAATTTCTCTGCCGGTGGATGTGTTTCGTATTGCCATTCCATTGCTGATTTATTTTGTGGCGATGTTCTTTATCACGTTTTTCATCAGCGCTAAGGCGGGGGCCGATTATGCCCAATCAGCCACCTTGTCTTTTACGGCAGCAAGTAATAATTTTGAGCTGGCAATCGCAGTAACTGTGACGGTCTTTGGTATTAACTCAGGTCAGGCCTTTGCAGCCGTCATAGGGCCACTCATTGAAGTTCCTGTGATGTTAATGCTTGTAAGAATATGCCTGAGAACACAGAAATGGTTCGAGATTGTTGAATCAAGAGTTGTTGAGTAGAAAGGGACGATATGGCGAAGAAGATTCAGATTCTTGGTACCGGTTGTCCAAAATGCAAGAAGTTAGCTGAAAATGCCGAGGTTGCCGCTAAAGATTTGGGCATCGAATACTCGCTGGAAAAGGTGACAGAGATAAACGAAATTATGAAATTCAAAGTTATGATGACACCTGCACTGGCGATTGATGGTCAGGTGAAAACTGTTGGCAAGGTAGTCTCAACGGATGAAATCAAAAAAATGTTGATGTAAGGATAAAATTATGTGTGCAGAAAAATCAGATGTCTGTTGCAGTGGCGGACTAAAATTGATATTTGCCTGCTCGGGAGCTGCGGACGTAGGCGAGATTTCCGACCGAGCGGCAAGAAAATTAACCAAAGACGGTACCGGCAGGATGTTTTGTTTAGCCGGCATTGGCGGCAGAATTGAGCCGATTATGAAAACGACAAAACAGGCCTCAAAGATACTGGTGCTTGATGGATGCCAGTTGGATTGTGTGAAAAATTGTCTTGAGCAAGCTGGATTTACTGATTTTAAGCATCTGAGGGTAACAGATTTAGGTATGGAAAAAGGCAAAACTACCGTAACAGATGAGAATATTGCCAAGGTTGCGAAAAAATCCGCTGACCTGCTTTCTTGACGATAAATTTAAGGCAATGGAGGTTCTTCGATTATGAATAAAACAGCCAAGTTTTTGATAGTCGTTGCTTTAATTGCGGCTATCTGCGGGATAATTATCTATAAGCATTATAAAAATGTCGATTCATCCCCGAGTAACACCCAAACCGGTATAAATATTATTAACAACCAACAAACAAATAAAGCTGAACTACAAGGTTCAAAAGCACTTCCGCGTCTTATCGACCTCGGAGCCGATAAATGTATCCCCTGCAAAATGATGGCTCCTATCCTGGAAGAGCTAAAGAAGAAATATGCCGAAGTTTTCAATGTGGAATTCATTGATGTCTGGAAAAATCCGGATGCCGCTGAGCAATACAACATCAGGGTTATTCCCACACAGATATTTTTTGACGCATCCGGCAAAGAGCTTTTTCGCCACGAAGGATTCTTTTCGAAGCAAGACATTCTGGCTAAATGGAAAGAGCACGGCGTGGTACTTACAGAAACACAATGATGCAGCACCTTTTTACAACTTTAACGCGGGCGGTGGAAGGCACTGCTGCAATAGCTTTAGGCGCCGCTTTTGTATGGGGTGTTCTCAGCATACTGTTGAGCCCATGCCATCTGGCGAGTATTCCTCTAATAGTCGGCTTTATAGACGAACAGGGCAGAATGTCTACCAAGCGAGCTTTCGTAATCTCAGCACTTTTTGCGGTGGGTATCTTGATAACTATTGCGGCTATCGGTGCTATTACCGCGGCTGCCGGGCGAATGATGGGAAACGTCGGGAAATACGGGAATTACTTTGTCGCTGTCATCTTTTTTGTGGTCGGCCTGATACTGCTGGATGTGATACCGATACCTTTTGGCGGGCCAGGGCAGATTAATATGAAGCGAAAGGGGATCCTGGCGGCATTTATCCTGGGCCTGGTCTTTGGTATCGCCTTAGGTCCATGTACGTTTGCTTATATGGCCCCCATGCTCGGCGTGACCTTCAAGCTGGCTTCAACGAATCTGTTCTATGGTATTTTACTGCTTCTGATTTACGGTATTGGACACTGCTCCGTAATCGTTTTCGCAGGGACGTGCACCGAACTCGTTCAGCGGTATATGAACTGGAACGAGAAGTCCAGAGGCACGGTGATAGTGAAGAGGGTTTGCGGCGTTTTGGTTTTGCTTGGTGGAATTTACCTTGTTTACTCAGCCTGATAAGTAAAATAACAGAAACACGAAAATCACGGAAACAAAAATTGGGCGACGGCGTCAAAGTCGGGTAGCTTCAACCCTTTTCGAGAAACTGTGTAACTTTTTTTGTCAATTCCACCTGTTCCTCCCCGCTTAAAGAAAGCTTACTTTCCAGCATTCCTATATATTTGTTGATGTCTTGGTCATCTTCTCTCAACTGGGCCATCTTTATATTTTGGTTCTCAATCCGCTCATCCAGCTCCGCAAAGTCCAAACTTAAATTAAACTTCTTATCCAGGAAAGAAAGAACTTTCTTTACCGCCTGAAAATCTTCGCTGGCTGCTAAGTAAAATGGGATTTCCGTCCAGAGACTCACGCCGGGAATATTTCTCTTTTCAGCAATCCATAAAAGGTAGCTATTGATAGCCGGTGGCCCTTTCCAATTCATGTTTAAAAGCCCGTAGCCTTGCAGCTTTTTTTGAAATTCCTCCTGATTGAAAACCGCCAATATCTTTCGCGAACTGGTATGGGCGATTGCAGAGATAGTTCCACTAATGGTATACAGCTCTCTTATATTGCAATAATGTTGAGCTAAATCCGAGATTGCATTCAAAAATCTATATCGCTCAAATCGAGGCTCACTACCTTTGAATATCACCAGGTCATTTCTTTCGCTGCAATAGAATTTACTTTCTGGAAACTGGGCTACGTCGTTCTCGATTGCCACACCGCCCAAAGAGAAGAAGCCTACCGGCTCAATTTCACAAAAACTTTTAGTCTTTGTCTTTTTATTTAAATACTCGATTACCTTCGAGCTTAATTTGCCGGCGTCTTCTTGCCATCCGACAATCAAGGACGGATTTTCAAACTTCGGCTGTTGAGAGAATTTAAAGATGTCTTTCATCCTTCCGGCCCTCTTGGTCAAAAAGTTCGTCGATATGTTCCATTATTTTTTTCTGCTCTTCTTCAGTTATTGGCCCCAGCTCTGCAGGCTCAATATGCCTTAATTTCTCAATTTCATCTCTTACCTCAGGTGGTACTGCTTCTGTCTTATACAGGCTTTCCAAAAATTCCTCAACCTCTGCCTCTACTTTTTCGGCAAGCTCATCCAGTTTACTCAGGTCAATGCTGATACCCAGAATCTTGGTTAAAACCTCAAGAACAGATTTCGAGCCTTTAGGACACGGCCAAGGAGCCGCCTGAAGATAATAGGGTATTTCGCCCATTAAACAAACAGCCTCCAAGCCTCTCTTTTTAGCAACTCCTAACAAAAGTCCGTTCAACCCGGTGATAACGCCCTGACCGTTTCTTCCTTCAATTGCCGACATTAAGATGGTATTTTCATATTGATTCAGCTCGTCGATTAATTTTTCGCTGTTAGGCACCGCCCAGACTCTCGGCTTTGCAGTGTGATGAATTTGAGTTACGGCTGCCCCGGAAGTGTAAACCCGCCGGCAGCCGAACTTCTCTGCCACATCCAAAACCAAACCGGCCATTCGATAAGCCTTCTGGCCTTCGGCATATCTTGTCTCTCCTTCGGTCGGCTGTTCTTGTCCAATGAAAAATATCAAGTCCCGCTTTCTAACTCGCTGGAAGTAAAATTTATTACTGGGGAACTCCAAATCTTTCAATAAACCTTTCTCAATTACGACTTTTCGAGGGTCAAAGAAATCCCAAGGTTCGATCTCTCCGAACTCTTCGGCTCTTAACACCGCTCTTAAAGTATCAATCGCACTTATCCCAACGTTTCCAATCCCTGGCCAACCGCAAAACATAATCGAATCCTTAAGTTCAGGCTGCTTGTAAAGTTTGACTCCCATTTTCTTACTCCATTTCTAATTTTGTTTTAAGTCTTTACCTTCGAACAGAGTTTAAACAGTGAATAGAAATAAATACTCTCGCTATTAATTGTTACTCACAAACCCTTAAAACTCCTGCCCCCTGGATTTTTCCACGCTTTAGCAAAATCAGAGCTTCATTAGCTTCTTCCAGCATAAATTCCTGAACTTCAGGGATAATCGGAATTTCGGCCGCTAAAGGTAGAAACTCCTGGGCATCTCTTTTGGTAATATTAGCTACACTTTTTATTTCCTTCTCGAGCCAAAGATGCGTTGGATAATCCAACTTCAAGACGGCATCTTTGTCTTTATCTTCTTTCCGTATTGCATTTATAACCAGCCGACCTCCTTTTTTCAATACTCTCAAGGCTTCAATTATTGGGTTCCAGGCAGGCGTAAAATCAATCGCACAATCGATTTTTGCCGGCGGAGTATCTCCGGTTACCCCAACCCAATCTGCACCCAATTTCCAGGCCAAATTTTGATGCTCTTGTTGACGAGACCTCGTAAAAACAAAGACCTTCGAGTTCGAATATTTGTGTTTGACTATTTGAATGACAATGTGGGCTGAAGCTCCAAAGCCGAACAGGCCGAGAATCTGACTGCCTCGAAGACCAGCCAGTCTCAAAGCCCTGTAGCCGATTGCCCCAGCGCAAAGAAGGGGGGCTGCCGCTGAGTCGGAAAATCTATCAGGAATCGGATAAGCAAAATCTTCTGCTACCACAGTATATTCAGCATAGCCGCCGTCTGCGTGGCAGCCGGTACCACGAAACTCCGGGCATAAATTTTCATTTCCCTGCTGGCAAAAATCGCATTCTCCACAGCAAGAATTTATCCATGCAATTCCTACTCGGTCTCCCACTTTGAATTTAGTTACCCCAATGCCGAGACTTTCCACTTTTCCAACGACCTCATGACCGGGAATTATGGGCAATCTTGCTTCAAGCCGTCCTTCGATTTCGTCGAGCTCGGTGTGGCAAATTCCACAAGCTGAAATTCTTACGAGAATTTGGCCAGGCCCAGGCCGGGGAATCGGCAAATCCTCCGGAGCCAGAGGTTTTTCATCAATCGGCGCAATTTTCTTAAGGAGCATTGCCATCATTTCACAATTCTCCCTGCTATTTTTTTGCCATAGGCTTCACTTGCATAGATTACCCATCGCTTCCGCAGTAACAGAACACTAAGCTATTGTTACAAAGTTTTTAGACAATGAACGAACGCTGAGAGCTTTAATGTCATTCCTGCGAAAGCAGGAATCCAGTTTTTCATCGATAAGCAATTTGATTGTCCAAAAATTTATTCCAGGCAACTTACTCAACCAATATAAGCCCATAATAGTTGGGGCACTGGCGTGTTGTTCGAATAACGTCTATGGGAAAACCTAACTTTTTCACCGTAGTAAAGACGTCGATTCCACATGCCTCCATTGCGGGACGTGCCCGTTCGGGATGTCGGCATTGTTTTTCTTCAACGGGACAGTCTTTGCAAAAATAGCATGGTCCGGCACCCAGGCCGAAGGCCTTCCAGGCACCGCGAAGAAAAATGCTTCGCTCAAGGTCAGCAACTGCCGCTTTTATATCTGTCTCATGGTCGAAGTGTATTAATATTGCTCGACAGTAAGCGTCCAGGACCTTACGCATCTGTTCAGGTGAAGGTGTAAAGGGAGGGCAAACCAGGCACTGGCCATAACATCCGCACCCAAACTGGCATTTCAACCGCACCCAGGCGGCTGTCTCTACCTCTGATGGAGAGATTATGCGGGCATCTAAGACCCCTGACTTCTGTTTCGCAGCATGACAAAGCTCTTCGTCAGACAATCCTGCTTTTTTTTCTGTTATTTTGCTTCTGCGATTCACTTATCACCTGTAACGGAGAGAGAACAAAAGACAGAATACATAAGACAGAAAACAGACTTCTGTCCTCTGACCTCTGTCATCTGACCTCTGATTTCTGGCCTCTGACTTCTGACCAATAATCAGGGCAGGCGAAGGCAGTCCGAGCAAAGTATAGAACAGCGCTGCTAAAGGCAGTATAACAATCTCAAATCCTCCAAGCAGCAAAAATCCTACAACCACCAGCATTCCAAATGGTGCAAGCTTGTTATATGTATTAATGGCCTGTGGAGATTTCAGCTTAGCATAAACCATTTTTGAGCCGTCCAGAGGCGGTATGGGGATGAGATTAAACACGGCTAATATAATATTAAACAGAATAGCTAACAATACGAAATTGCCCAAAAGCGGTATTGTTCTAAGACCGAGCAGGTGGAAAGCCCCGGTCAAAATAAGAGTCAGCAGAATATTGGCGGTAGGGCCCGCAGCAGCTACCTTAAAGATTTGGCTTTTGGTGAGGATTGAAAAGTTGACAGGTACGGGTTTTGCCCAGCCAAAATGAACCACAAGCGGCAAAATAATTGTACCCAACAGACTAATATGTGCCAGAGGATTTAAAGTTAATCGCCCCATTCTCTTGGCTGTGTCATCACCATATCTGTAGGCCACCCACGCGTGGGCATACTCATGAATGCTTAAAGACACAAGAAAAATAGGAAGTACAGACAAATATGTCGAAGCTCGAGCATCTAACATTGCACCTGTTACCAAAAAAATAAGATGAATATTCTTTCATCATCCCATACTTTCCTCACAATACTCAATGTATAATCTGAAAGTCATCATGAGTCAATTCATATAGTCAGGAAAGATTGCCTTACAAAGTCAAATTTGGTATAAACATGAAACTTAGAACCTTTAATGTGGCGTTTTTTGAGGACAGAAAATAGAGGACAAAAAACAGATGACAGAGTATTGATAATAGAGGATAGATAATCTTTCTGATTTCTGACTTCTGATTTCCGACCTCTGATTTCTTGCTTCTGACATCTGATTTATGGTGCAACTGCCCTTGAACATTAGAAAGTGAGGTTGTTCCATGCTGTTTTATCATCCAACGAAGGAGGAGGGACGATGCACGAGGGACGAATCATCCATCGTCAATCGTCAATCGTCCATCGTGTTTCATCTATCGGTAATTATCAGTCTGCTGTCGGGACCTTTATCGCAATCGATAGTCCCCGTTTCTGCTTTTGCAGAAAGCACAGGGGCCGGCTCCTCCGCGCCAGCCCGCCTACCGTCTGGCGGGCCAGCCCGGATTCCATTGGTTAGGATAATAGATTTGAACGTCGGTGAATCTCAGAGCGTCGAACTTCACGACAGTTCAAAGACGACTGTAAAGCTGCTCGACCTGCAAGAAACACGAGATAGCATTCGCAATGCTGTTCGCCGCGCGGTAGTGTCGGTTGAAGTCAATGGCCAAACCACCTCGCTTGTCTCTTCGACGTATCATTTGCCCGTTACTGTTGCTGGTGTCCAAATCGATTGTCCGATTACCAAGGGCTATTTGCAAAGAAGCAGCAAAGAAAACGCCTGGGGACTAACCAAAGATGCCAGGCTGAGACTCTGGCCCGCTGGGTCGCCGTGGATAAAACCGGGCACTTTTGTCTATCCCGTCAAACAGCGTTGGTTCGCCTCGGACACCCAGATGGCCAATGTGCCATGTTTCGTCGATGGCGGCGAGGTCCCCGGCAACAAAAATATCTACTACCACTACGGACTGGACTTCGGCGGCGCCGAGGGTATGGTCGATGTGATTGCCGCCACTGACGGTTTAGTAGTATCTGCGGGCTTGGAAAGACTGCCCGGCTACGAGGATTCCCCTGTTAATCCCCGCTATGATGTGATTTACATCCTGGACGAACAAGGTTGGTTCTATCGCTACAGTCACCTGTATGAAATTGATAGTTCCGTAAAGCCGGGACAGCACGTGAAAATGGGCCAGAAGATTGGTATCCTCGGAAAAGAAGGCGGCAGCGGCGGATGGTCGCACCTGCATTTCGACATCACCTGCAGACAGCCCTCCGGCATGTGGGGCATCCAAAATGGTTATGCCTTCATTTGGGAGGCATACCAACGCCAGTATCAGCCGAAGATTATCGCTGTGGCTCGGCCTCATCGGGTCGCCTGGGTCGGCGAGCCGGTCGAGCTTGACGCAACCCGTTCCTGGAGCCAAACCGGCGTCATCAAACAGTTTGAATGGACCTTCTGCGATGGGACTGTTGCCCTCGGCCCGAAAGTCCAACGCACGTATGATAGACCCGGCGAATATAGTGAAGTCCTGAAAATCACCGACGCATCCGGCAGGATTGATTACGACTTCGCCGTTGTCCAGATAATTGACAAGAATCATCCTGACCAGTTGCCGCCCACCATCCACGCCGCTTATTACCCAACGTTCGATATCAAGCCCGGCGACGAAATCACATTCAAAGTTCGTGCTTTCCGCACTACCTATGGCAGCGAGATATGGGACTTCGGTGACAGCAGCCCGAAAGTAAATGTGCAATCAGATGGGAATGTTGACGAGCACAACCCGCAGGGCTACGCCGTCACCAAACATCGCTACGAGAAATCCGGACATTACATAGCTACTGTCAAACGCAGAAACGAGCATGGGCACGAGGCCGTCACTCATCTTCATGTACACGTTGGGACTGGTGATTAGGCCCGCCGAAAGCTGAGCAATCTTTCGTTCGCTTGAAATCCGGCCCTTACCGGTCCCCATCGTTTTGGTCTTCGGTTTCTGCCGATTCTTGTGAAGATGACCCGGAGCTGCCTTCTATTTGTTTGGCCAGCCTGTCTATTCGCTCTGCTAAGAACATTCGTTGTCTCATCGAGCTGGCGCAAGAGATCAGAATCACACCGAGGCAGACAACAAATAGCTTCGCAGCCCAGATGTAAGCGTCCGTCCAGGTCTCTCGACGAAGAACAAGGCTCGTCAACGGTACGAGGACCAGTGTCCCGCCGAAAATATATTCCAGGACCCACACCAGCACTCGATCCCTGAACATAACGACCTCCTGTAATTTCGTCACATCTTAATATATAATTTCGTACGTCAAGTTTAAAAGAATTTCCGCGTAAGCACCTAAACGGGTCAGCCGATGAACGTTCTTTCAAAGCAGCACCGCCCAGCCGTCGCTCATCTTAACCAAAGGTCGACTCCTTCGCTTATTTGGTTTTACTTGCTTCAATACCGAAATGTTTCAGTACCCAGTCCACCTGGTCTCGCACTATCTCAGGACTATTACGGTCGCCGGACTCGAAGTCTTCCCGCAGCTTAAGGACGACCTCTAATCCGAGCTTATCGGTTTTTTCCTTCAGGAAAAAGCCAAACTTTGGGTGGTGAATGTGCTCTTTGCCGGTCGAGCTGCTCGATAGCGGCTTGTTCGCCTGTGGGTAATACAGGTACAACGGCGGGTCGTCTCGCGTGGCGTGGTTGATGATAGACGCGTCCTCGAACAGCTTTATCAGCTCGGGACGTTCCAGGTCTTTTTCATCCTTCATACCGTAGAAGGCAATCAACGCCTCGTGAACCTGCTTGGTGTTGAACAGCTCTTGTATCACGCGAGGGTCGTATGAGGTTTGCCCAGCGTTGCTGACGGCGCAGGTGATACGGGTTGACTGGCGCGCGATTGGGTCGTCGCTTGTCGGCTCGGCCAAATCGTCGTGGTAGAGCAGCCACATGGAGATGCCGGCCCCCGCCGACCCGCCGCCGCACGCTATCCGTGTCGGGTCGATGTTGTACTGCTTGGCTCGATGACGAATGGTCTGGAGTCCCCGCGCCGCATCGAGCATCTGCATCGGGTACGGCCCGACGTCGGTCAGTCGATAATTCATCGACGCAAATGAGACGCCATGCTGGGCGAAGCGTTGAATCATCGCCTCGCTGACGCTGCGCTTGTCCCCGCCGCGAAAGCCCCCGCCATGGATCCAGATGAATAGCGGCGTCGGCTTATCGCTGTCGACTAAATACAGGTCGAAGGCCTGTTTCTCGTGCTCGCCGTATTTCTCGTCCGGGTGGGTGGGCCTGCTCTTGGTTTGCGAGCCGGCTGCACACAGACTGAAACCGAAAAGACATATTATAAGCAACATTCTTGTCAGGTTCATGTTTCTTACCTCCCACTGTCAAAAAGGCATTTCGCATTATACTATCATAAAGGTCGGTGAAATTCATCACGACCGAGCTTCTATATCCCGAATAATCTTAAGCTCAATTTGTCCGGCATTTTCGTTTATAGTATTTACGTACTCTGCTGCACCTATCGGTTACTATTAGTATACCGAGTTTGACTTGTGCGAGCAATCCTTTTGATGTGCTTTAGCCGGCTAAAATGTGACAGGCTCTCGGTAGACATCTTAGTTTTTCCTCGTTGTCAGGAGTTTATCCTGCCGGGTGACATGGGAAGGAGCAAAAATCCTTTGCAGATTAGTCGCTCTTCTGGTAGAATTTTTTAAGTTAAGACATAGAGGTGTGCTCAAAAAAAATTGCTCGTCATGTACAAAACGATTCACCATAAAATTCCTGCTGGTCTTCGCCGCATCCTCCTGCGCAATGAATTTATAAGGAGGATTTGGACGATTGTAAACACTCTCATTTTAAACGTATGGGTTATAACCGGCCAGGAGATTCTCAGCAAACAGGAACTTGCAATTATCTATATTGGGAGTGAAGAACATAAGAATTTTCTGGCCACGTTGGCTTTTGGCGATTCTTACAAAGAAAATTATATTGGAATAACGTCTTTATTGAGAATTTTCAAGACGGTCAAGAACCAAGGCCATTTTTGTTCTTTAATGGTCGCTCAAGTGCCCAAGAGTTCTGTCATATTGTTTGGGAAAAAGAAATGTTTTTATATTCCGCTCTGGGTTCAGGGAGAGGTAGACATCTCGGTTGATATTTCCTGCCTTATCAACAATCAAAGCCTTAAATCAGATCTGCATAGAATAATAAGGAACAAGTTGCATTTCGAATTGACAAATGAACTGAGCCAATTTCACAATTTCTATTACAATATGTATTTACCCTATATTACTAAAGCGCACGGCAATACGGCCGTTATTATGAAATATGATTTTATGAAGAAAGAATTCAGGAAGTGTGATTTACTTCTCATAAAAAAAGAAAAAGAATATATAGCAGGAGTCTTGATTGCTTATACCAAAAATGGAGCACGTTTGTGGTCTCTTGGCGTCAAAGACGGCAATTCAGATTATATTAAAGATGGCGCCGTAGGAGCCATATTCTATTTCTCAGTTCTTCACTTGAAAGAAAAAGGCTATAAAAGAGTAAATTTGGGAGGAACAAGGGCTTTTCTTAATGATGGTACATTATGGTATAAGAAGAAATGGAGTCAAAAAATTGTTGGCACACATCAAATTGGCTTTCTAATTAAGCCATTATCGAAAACAGTTGCCGTAAAGGGGTTTTTCTTTAACAATCCTTTTATCTTCGTGCATAAAAACCTATTTAATAGTGCCATATTTGCCGAAGCTGGCCAATCGTTTTCGAGAGAGGATTTTCAAAAGTTTTATAAAGATTATTATCTAACAGGCATATCCAAATTGTTCATTTATCAATTTGAACAGGGTCATGGTAGAAGTCGCCAGGCTGTTCCTCCCGAACTTTCTGACAAAATAACAATATGTTCGGCGGAGAGTTTATTCTAAATAGTCATGGAGGCTACTGAGAAGTGAACCATCGGGAAAGAGATTTAAGACAGGCTGCTTTAATCTTTATTAGAGAATTATTAAATCTAAAGCAGGGTGAAAGACTACTAATATACGTAGACCAAGGAAGCGACCATCATACCGCAAAGGTCATCCAGGAAAGCACCCAACAAATGGGGGTTCTGACAGATTTATTCGAATTAAATCCCAATTTAGAACTTCCTGATATGGCGCAAGAGCTGACGCATAAGATTGAAAAAGGAGCTTTTGATGCGGTATGCGAGCTCTCAGAGCAATATTTTTATCAAGCCTCGGCTTGGAGGAGAGCATTGCAATTAGGTTCCCGAATTTACTCATTGGCCGGTATGGATACCGATGCTCTTATTCGTTGTGTCGGAAAAGTAAATCATAATTTAATGTTTGAATTTGGAATTGAATTGAGAAAAGTCTTAAAGAAGGCCAAGTCTATTCAAATTCTCACTAAAAACGGAACTGACATAAAATTTCAAATGACCCCCAATCCGGTCTTTCGGCTTATATCAAAATTAAGAAGAAAGCGGATAGATTATATTCTTAATCCCTCTGGAAAGCCTGTTCAAAAGGGCCAATACGCTTTTCTGGGAGGCCAGCTTGCTTTTATGGGGATTCCTGAAACTATAGAGGGAACGGCCTTAATCGATGGATATCTGTGGCCTCCCAAAGAGATAGGGAGTATAGATGTTCCCATTATTTTGAAGATTAGAAGAGGAAGCGTTATTGAAATAAATGGTTGCCCTTCGAAATCCAGGCTCTTAAATCTCTGGCTTGAGGCCAAAACAAAAGAAATCCAACATTTTTGTATCGGATTCAACCCGGGTGCAAAATTGAATGGCAAATTAATGGAGGCTGAAAGGGTCTTTGGTTATATCTCTATAGGAATAGGCAAATACCCTTTTCATACCGATGGTGTTATCAAGAATCCTTCGATACTGTCGAATGATGAGACTATAGAGCAAGACGGCTCTTTCATACATAAAAAGCTATCAATTCTCGAACAGAGCTTATTCCAGGAATATAAGGACAGAATGGATTGAAAAGTACAACATTCCTACCCCGTTTGGAATTACTCAGGGTGGTGAGGAAAAAACACGTACATTCTTTACATACTAAAAAGCCGCCACGACTATTGGTCGAGAAGCATCCACACCGTCATCTCTGACTCACCGCGGTTGCTCCAGGCAAAGTAAGGAATCAGATTTATTTTCACCGGCCTTTTATCGTCGACCTGTATTTCTCGGTAAAGCTTGTCGGCCAAGTGCTCCCGCGAAACAGCTAATGCATCTCCCTCCAATATAGTCACACCTCCTAACAGGTCTCTTTTGAATATCGGCTTTAGATTGATATCTAATGGGATGATGACTTCGGTAACCTTTACGTCCTCCGGCATATCGATTGATTCCAAACAGTACACAATCGGGCCTCGCTTGATAGCCACTTGGCCTCTGAGCTCTTCTACAAATGGATTGGCTTCGATAAGCCGGACTCGCATAGGCAAATCAAGCTCGATTACATCACCGGCCGACCATGTCCTTCTGACCTCAAAGTATCGCCCGGCTTCGGGACGGTTGCCAAATGGTTTGCCATTGATTTTCACGGTCGAGCCACTTGCCCAATCAGGTATGCGTAAAAACACCGCGAACTGCTTTTTCACCGCCTCCTTGATAGCTATTTTGACTAATCCGTTCCACGGGTAATCGGTCTGCTGGTTCAATTTTATTTTTCCGCCATCAGGAAATTCGGTCTCAAGCTCGTTACCGCCATACAGATTTACCCAGAGGCCTTTATCTGAGATGCTATAAGCCCACCCATGCACGTTGGCAATTGTGCGGACAATATTAGGCGGACAACAGAAACATGATAAATAGCTCTGGCGCGTGGGCAAATCCCAGGATAGTAATGGCGTCTCTTTAGTGCGCCGCAGAACGTTGGTGTAGAAGAAATGCTTTCCATCTACACTGATACCCGAAAGCGCGCTGTTATAAAGCACTAATTCTAAGATATTAGCAAAACGGGCCTCGCCCGTAATTGCCAGCATTCGCCAATTCCACATAGCGTTGGCTATATTTGCGCAAGTCTCGTTATAAGCCGTTGAATTGGGCAATTCATATTCTCTGCCGTACGCCTCATGTACCTGGTCGTTAGCTGATGATACTCCACTGTGCAAAGCGCCAACGGCTCCCGTAACGTACATTTTTTGAAAAACCACGTTTTGCCAGATTCTCTCAAGAGCGCTCAACAACGTCTTATCACCGGTTTCAGCGCAGACATCTGCAGCGCCGGCATAGAGATAATTAGCGGTAACAGCATGTCCCACCGCCTCCTTTTCCTCTCTCAACGGGCTGCGAGTCTGATTCAGATCCGTGCCGCCTCGTGCTGAACCCCGCATGTCGACGAAAGTCTTTGCCAGCTCCAGATATTTAGCATCGCGTGTTGTTCGATAAAGCTCAACGGCCCCCATAATGTTTGAAGGATTAAAGCCAAAATGGGCCAATCGCTGCTCGCGGGGCATAAAGGTTCCGTAAAGATAATCGCCGGTCTTCTTTGCAATATCCAAAAAGCTCGATTTCCCCGTCGCTCGATAATGAATGCACGCAGCCGTCATCAGATGTCCCATATTGTACAATTCATGGTCATTAAGGTTTTGGAATCGGCTGGTCTTTCCTTCAAAGCTCGCTTCACCCGTTCGAAGGCACTTTATGCCGTGACCTATAATAATCGAAGTGTGAATATAGCCGTCCTTTTGCTGTGCCTTGCCTATCACTTCTATAACCTCATCCATCAAACTGTCGAGCTCCTCATCACGGGTCACCGCATAGACGTAACAAGCGGCTTCCAGCCACTTGTAGAGGTCTCCGTCAAGCCACCAGGTTCCTTTGAACTCACCCTCCTGCAAGCCTGCTGCGACAAGGAAATTCGTATATGCGTGGCTAATATTCGGATCCTTTAATAGCTGCCACATATTCGGAACCATAACCTTATGACATAAGTCAAATCTTTCAGCCCAGAAACCCTGTGTCCATTTGACATCATTTATATCCACACTTCGCAGTTTCACATAGGGGCTGGATGATGTATTAGTAATGCCGCGACTTGTCTTGGCGGAGACCGCCGGGGTCAGATTCTTCGCCCGGCAATGGACGCTTACGAACGCCACAAGTGCGATAATCATATAAATCTTCAGGTAATTTGCCATTTTGTTACTCCTTTTTTTCATAGTTCCGGATTCCTGCCAGAATCCTGTTTTCCTTTGTCGCAAATATTCATAAACACGTTGGTCATTTAAAATTAATGAAACGACCTTCAAAAATTAACCGTTAATTCAAATTAAACTGTTCCCTTCGCAAGTACAGATTTTATTTGTACAAAATTAGCGGCCATACCGTCAAGAAAAAACTCGATAAGGCCGGCGCCGATATGTATCCTGTGAATCGCGATTCATAATTAAATACTCAGCATTTCAGCGGTTGAAGAATGGCTTTTGATTATTCATGTGGGGTCATTAGCTGATGCTGCACCCTTGTAAAAAAAGTACATTGCAGTGATAATATCATCGTTTCAATAAATAATGTTATCACGGCAATAACGCAGGGCTATCAAGAGCATGGAAATCAGAGAAGACAAATTTACAATAAAAACCTATGATTGCCAGGTTGATGGTAACATTAAGATAGTTTCGCTGATGCAGTATTTACAGGAGGTCGCATCTGGCCATGCAGAGCAGCTTGGCCTCGGATTTGGCTGGTTGAACGAAATGCACAGCTATTGGGTTCTGTCAAACCTCAGAATAGAAATCGCTAAATTCCCAAAATGGAATGATGCAATTGTGATTAAAACCTGGCCGAGCGGCTACACGCGTTTAATAGCTACAAGGGAATTTGTTGGCAAGGATAAAGACGATTGCGAGTTATTCAGAGCCAGCAGCCAATGGATGGTATTGGACAAGCAGAGCAATCGGCCGAAGAATTTATTTCATCTCAACCTTGGCCTGCCCAAGACCGGGCCGAAAGCGATATCGGGGAAACTGAAAAGATTAGAACCGCAGGGTGATTACAGCAAAGTTGAGCGAATACGTGTGCCCTATAGTTCGATTGATTTGAATGGGCACGTGAATAATACTGAATATGTGCGGTGGGGCATTGACGCATTGAGAAGAGCATTCGAATTCAAGGCCAGCGTCCGTTTTGTGCATTCTACTTATTTGTCCGAAGTTTTTGAGGGAGACGAACTCGATTTGCTGGTTTCTTCCAGTAGGAACGGACATTTTTCTGTTCTTGTAAGAAGGTCGGACACCGAAAGCAATGTATATATAATGGAGATTGGTTGCTAACCGCCCGGCTCTCGTTTCACTCTGAAACATGCTGACACAAAGTGCTTTTACTATTTTTCACCGGCCAAGAGTTTTTCCGCCTCGTCTAAAAAGGCCTGCAATTCCTTGATATCAAGTATTGCTATGACGGCGACCATGTCATTGCCGAATACGCTTGTGGTGAGCCTGTCGAATCCAATGGCAATGACAGGCTCCTGCGCAAATACATCCACGGTGCGCGCGTTGATGAGCCGGTGTGTATGATAGAAGTGGCCGACAGTAACGCCGTGTACTACTATCACTTCGATGGTCTGGGCAGCGTGGTGGCCCTGAGCGATTCGAACGGCGATAGCGTCCAGAGCTACGAGTACACTGTCTACGGCTAGGTGGCGGCCGAAGACCCCGACCATCCCAATCCCTACATGTTCACCGGCCGGCAATTTGATATTGAAACAGGACTTTACTACTACCGTGCCAGGTATTATAATCCACATATCGGCCGGTTTATGCAGACCGACCCCGTAGGATATGAGGCTGGCATGAATTTGTACCTGTATTGTAAGAATAACCCGCTGATCTTGGTGGACCCCTTTGGAACTATGTTCGCTACGTACGACAATGGCGCCGACCCATGCATTCCCTACGATCCCTGCTACCCAAACCCAACAACAGGTCCCAATAACCCTGAGACGAGTTTAGATGATTATGGCGCAGATGAAATGTCAAAGTGTCTTGAGCTTAAAAAGGAAGCAGATCGAGGCATCTTGAGCCGCTTCCTCGAATGCACGGAGAAAATCGGAGCAACGTCATATGACTGGGCCGTAATCGGTGGTTGTATTGGTGCTGCTGCTGCCACAAGTTTTTTCGCGCCCTGGCTTACGCAATCTATTTTCTGGGGTTGTATGGGAGGCGCTGGAGTAATTATGTTAAACGAGGCTATTGCGTGTGGCAAGGTCGCTTACAATGAGAATCGCGCGGCGAAACAGAAATATGATAGGCTATGCAAACACTTAGGAATAGACGACGAAAAAATTCCGATAAAGTAGTAGGAGTCAGATTTAGTTTACTATGTGCACAAGGGATTGGAGATAGATCCAATCAAAGAAACCCAAAGAAACCCATCCAACGTAGAAAATATATAGTCTATACCAAGGCCATCAAAAGAAAGTGCGAAGGTCTGCTGGTTGAAGGGGTTGTTAAATAGGTGGCTGAAACAGCATTTAGAAGTTTACAAAATCCTTGATGTTGCTGTTCAAAGGTGAGGACTTCGTATATGAGCAGACCCTATCAGATTATACTTATATTTAGTATATTGTCTGGATACGTGGTACTGCCCTTATTGGCGGAATTAGCTCATGCATACAGATCGAAATCAGTAATGACTCTATGGAACATATACACATTCGGATACATTCTTACTGTTTTTACTGTACTTCTTCGCCTGACTGTCATTCACATTAAGTCCGAGATGCCTTTTTATATTATTATGTTTTATCTCGTGATAGTAGATTATTCCGTATGGTATCTCTTCTCTGTGTATCTTTGGTTTAGGGGCGGATACTTACTGGCTCTACTTCTCGGAAGGGGGCACTCATATGAAACTGATTGGCCTATGAGAAAGCGATTAAAAATGTACTGGCACTTTGCTTTGGGTGGCGGAGTGTTCATTATCATTCGAGCAATACCTTATATTGTTTTCTGGATTATTGACTTACTTAATGGGTAAATGGATGTAAATGGGGACAATGGGGCTATTGAAAAAGTCTACGTTATCTGATATAAATTATACATGGATTGTAAATAATATTCCACTTAACAGCACGGAGGCAAAAAGTGTTAGACAATCAAGAGCTTTAGCAAGGGAATTTATTCTTTGCAGGCCCTTTGTCAAGTCTTATCCCAAACGACAATAAATAGGGACAGTCACCGATTTTTTCTAGGAGTCTGTCCGAGTAACAGTTGAATAAGCTTTAGGTAATGATATAATGCCTCCAAACATTATTAAAGGATTATGAATTTTTGGAGGCTCAAGGATGAGTAAGTCATATCGACCTTGGAATCCCAATCAACAATATCTTCTTCCGCCATCCGTGCAGGACTGG
>Ga0315312_1000223_pt1 | contig 83935 bp, 56 predicted proteins | sample TDP7_MG_FD_203629 | JGI IMG/M metagenome (GOLD analysis project Ga0315312, IMG submission 203629) | Freshwater sediment microbial communities from Lake Towuti, South Sulawesi, Indonesia - TDP7 | ecosystem: Environmental > Aquatic > Freshwater > Lake > Sediment | place: Indonesia: South Sulawesi...
TTGACGTCGCATAGTGCCGGTGTAACGACCGAGGCCGTGTTCTCCAATGTCTCGACCACCGGTGCAGTTACTGGGCAGTTTACACAGCAGGTCATCGGTGCTGCTGCTATGCCTACTAACAGTCCAGCTTCAATGTACGTGGCTTTGGCCAGCGGCGGCGCGCCCGCTGTTATCTACCACGATAACACCAGTGCATCACAGATAGGTAGCTGGACGGAGTGGAAGCTCAACCTGCAATCGTTTGTGGCCAAGGGTGTGAACCTGACGAGGGTCAATACGATTACTATTGGTTTCGGCGACAAGACCAATCCGCAGCCAGGCGGTTCAGGCGTAGTGTACTTTGACGATATTCGGCTGTATCCGCCAAAATGATTCCGCCGTACACCTGACGGATGAATTTCTTCGCTGCTGAAACCGGATGTCGGCTTCAGTGACAATTGCGCGCTTGATATAGCAGATTTGCATCAGTTCGGGGCTTATACTGATTGTTTCGGTATAGGCCCCGTTTGTTTTCTCAAGAAAAGGCAGTTAGGTCTATTTGTAGATTCTCACACAACGCCCAGCGGCTCTCAATTTTAAGTGCCTCACATACAATTTAAACGAAGAACTCTGAAACTTCCTGGACCAGCCCCAACAGCCTTTCAGCACACTGCGCCGCACACCACGTACCCTCCCAAATGGCCCCATTTTAACGAGGTTTTACGCGCATAACCAGACTACAACCATACAAGCCGTTATCTCGAAATTCGAAAAAAATTCGATTACATAAACTCTGTAAAACTATTGCTTTACAAAAATCATGAAAATTGTGAACGGTTTCAATGGTCTATTTCATATTGTTCCATGCAGCACTCGGATTATCTAGATCGGTCATTAGCGAGTCATCGTATGCAGTCGTTTTCTCCATCATGATACGCTTATTGGTGAGATTACAAAACAAAACTGTTATACATAGAACCGGCTGATAAAAACTCTTGCATCGCAGCGTCACTCTATCAACTTGCCAGCAAAACACTATCTATGCTCAAACGCGGATGGCTTTGCAGTAATTCAAGATTTGCAGTTTTTATTTCTTTTTCTTTGCTTTTTTCCCGTTTTTTATTCTACACACAAGATTTCGCTATGGTGCCAAAAAAGAAAAGAGCCGAACCTACAGCAATCAATAACCCCTCGCCTGTCACCTGAACCTTGCTTCTGCTTGCCCCTAACCCTGCTTTTATATTGTCTTATTGCATTACCAATTTATCTATCCAAAGGCCGGATGTTCAGCTGGCAAAGCGACGCAAGGAGCGGCTGGCAAACCCAACGTCCGCGACACCGGTCAATTAATTCTTAAGACAAAAATGGAAAGAGAAGGGAACATCGTATTCTCTTGGTGAGGATAAGGTGTGTAACTGAGAATTGATATAGAAAACCAAAGAATATAGCAGGGGCTGAATGAAAAACCTCTGCTGTTAAACTCTTTTGAGTAGTTTTAAAACGGTTTAGTGAGTTCCGGCCCAGAAAAATTGATTAAGGACATTTGTGGTTTTTCATGGATCAGCAAAGCCATCTCATAATTATTCTTTGTACGCCTGCTTAATATGTCCTTCGGGAACACATATCTGACATCGAGCATGTCATTGAGGTCGCATAGTCTGGTCCGAGATAAAAAGGGTGCAGGATCAATTGCACTTGTTTATCAGACTCATTATAATGAATTTAGCAGTTTCTCAAAATGTAATTGAGGTGCTAATGAATGTTAAATGCCAGTCGAAAATTATTGACGGTTATAAAAGGGAATTCCAATGTTATCACAGGATATAAGATTGGTTTCGCGGCGCAGCTTCCTGAGCAGTGCTGGTGCCATGTGCCTGGGCGTTTTGTTAAACAAGCCATGCAGTTCAAATGCCACAGACTCGGCCGCAAAGAATGCTCGGCCAAACATCCTGCTCATCCTTTCCGATGACCATAGCGCACCGCATCTTAGCTGCTACGGCGACCAGAATGTCAAAACACCAAACATAAACTGTTTGGCCACGCAGGGCATGCGTTTCACTCGCGCCTACACTACGGCATCGCAGTGCGTCCCCTCGCGGGCATCTATTCTGACGGGTCGCTGCCCCGTGGGCATTCAGATGGCACGCTTCTCAGCACCCATCCCGGCCGAGGTCCCCGTGTTGCCAGAGATATTGCGTGCCGCTGGCTATTTCACCGGCTTGGGCGGACGGACATATCATCTTGACGGTCAGCCTGGCTCACCTGAGGTCCAGAGGCTTTTTGAAGAACGTAGGCTGGTTACCATGCCTGACCGCGTGGATTGGGTCAATAGAGATGCAAACCGGCAGAAGGCACCGCAGTACTTCAAAGAGTTTCTCGACCTGGTGCCTGCAGGTCGCCCGTTCTTCCTGCAATTCTGCTTTAGCGACCCGCATCGTGCCTTTACTGCCGGACGGAACTGCGACCCGAGCACATTGAAGCTGCCAGGCCATTACCCTGACACAATGCTGCTGCGAGAGGATTTAGCGGCCTATTACGCTGAAGTAGAACGGCTTGACGGGGATGTTGGCGTTCTTCTGGCAATCCTCGACGAGCGCAAACTTAGCGAGAACACCCTCGTTTTGTTTATGGCCGACAACGGTTGCTCGCTGCTTCGTGGCAAAGGGACGTTGTACGAGTTTGGTGTGCATGTGCCGCTGATCGTTCGCTGGCCCGGTGTCGTGCAAGCCGGTTCCGTCACTGACACGCTGGTCTCTGGCGAGGATATCACACCTACTTTTCTGGAAGCAGCCGGAGCAGCCGTCCCCACGAGCATGACAGGGATGAGTTTTCTGCCGCTGCTGCAAGCCCAGCCGTTCTCGGGCCGCAAGTACGTTTTTTGCCAGCGAGGAGCACACGGCACCGGTCTGCCGGACAGCCGTTCAGCATTTGACCTGCTCCGCTGCGTTATCACGCATCGCTATAAATTGATCTACAATGCACTGCCAGGACTGCCGTATGCGCCGATCGACATAGCTAATTCCAACGTTTGGAAACATATAGGAGAGCTCAAAGCTGAGGGAAAATTGCCATCTCTGTTTGCGGATATCTATCATACACCGCAACGCCCAATGTTCGAATTATACGATCTCGCAAACGACCCCACGGAGTTGAACAATCTTGCAGGTCAAGCCGAGACCGCCGCGCTCGAACGCGAGCTCAAGGCCGAGCTAAGCAAGTGGATGGTTTTGGAGCGCGACTTTTTACCAATCCCATTGATTGAGAAGGGCAACGGTGGGAAAAATGCCGGACGCAAGGCAGGGCGTTGAGGTAATCGCCCTTACAGGAGGTATCAGACATGATTGGAAAATATAGCACACGCAGGGACTTTCTTAAGCTGGCTGGGCTGACATTAGGCTCACTGGTACATGGCGTCAAAGCCGTTGCTACGGAGCTTCCTGAGCAGCCCAATATCGTCATCATCCTTGCGGATGACCTTGGCTGGGGGAGTCTCAACTGTTATGGTGCGTCTAAGAATCTCATTCGCACGCCCAACTGCGACCGACTGGCTAACGAGGGCATTCGCTTTACCGATGCCAACACCTCATCATCGGTCTGCTCTCCCACGCGCTACTCTTTGCTCACGGGCCGTTACTGCTGGCGGACGTCGCTACAGCATGAAGTGCTTGGAACGACCGCGCCGCTGCACATTGAAACTAATCGCCTCACTATCGCTTCACTACTCAAGAATCATGACTACCGAACGGCCGCAGTTGGCAAATGGCATCTCGGCTACGGCAGTGCCCAGCGCACCGACTATACAGTTGAACTTACGCCTGGCCCGCTGGATATCGGCTTCGACTACCATTTCAGTGTCCCGTCTAATCACGGTGATAACACCGGTGTATTCGTTGAGGACCGGCGCGTTGTCGGGCTGCGCTCTACTAAGCTCGACCCTTCAAAGTACGGAAAGACGCCGCAGAGCGGTCGCCCCTTCCTTGGTCTAGATGCTCCTCAGCGTGTGGACGAAGAGGTTATGGACACCCTTACACGCAAAGCCGTTGCGTGGTTGGAACAACAGCAGCCCGAAAAACCGTTCTTCCTCTACTTCACACCGGTTGCTGTGCACCACCCGGTGACACCATCGGCCAAGACCAGAGGCACCAGTGCGGCGGGTCCTTATGGTGATTGGATTCATGAACTCGATGCCAGTGTAGGTAGCATCCTGGATACGCTCGACCGCAGAGGCCTGGCAAAGAACACGCTGGTCATCTTTACTAGTGACAATGGGGGAGTCGTCGTCGAACCCACACAGACGAATTTCACCGAGTGGACCGCTGCCAAGGCGGGTCTGGTTATTAACGGCCCTTGGCGAGGCCGCAAGCATAGCGTTTACCAGGGCGGCTTCCGCGTGCCGTTCCTCGCTCGCTGGCCAGGTAAAATTCCTCCAGGTGCCGTGAGCGACGAAATGGTCAGCCTCACCGACCTGCTCGCCACGGTCGCCGCCATCGTTGGTGAAAAGCTGCCGCCGCGGACCGAGGCTGCTGAAGATAGCTATAATGTCTTGCCCGCCCTGCTCGGCAGGAAGTTGGATGGTCCCATCCGGGACGCGATGGTCGTACATAGTGCCGACGGCAATTTCGCGATTCGGCAAGGCCCATGGAAGTGGATTGAGGGCAAGGCGCATCCCGACACCAAACCCGGCGCGCTCAAGGCTCGTGCCACCGAGTTCAAGCCACAGCTCTACAATCTTGTTGAAGACCCAGCCGAGAAAAACGACTTACTGGACAAACGTCCCGACATCCCTAAGGGACTTGAGACTCTGCTGAACAAATTCCGCGAGCAGGGTTACAGTCGGCCCTAACGAATTTTTTGACAGGATAACAGGATAATCTTGCTAATCCTGTCTAAGTAAAGAAATTAGCCACGAAAAGGCACAAAAAGCACAAACAATCTATCTTTTTTCTTTTGAGCTTTTTTGTGGCAATATTAATTAACCTGGAGTCTCTTTATTGGTTCGCTGCCTATAATCACTTTTGTTTTTTCTTCTTGCCAACCTTTGTCTCGCGCTTCTTCTGTTCTGCGCCTGCCGGAATGGCTGCGTCCTGTGGCCGCAGGCTATCGAGTGCCGCCTGAAGTTTGGTTCGCGCCGCCTGCGCCTGTGGTTCGGTACTGTCCGGTCGGACAAGGATTTCCTGGAATGGGGCATCCTTCATGTCGAAAAGTTCGCCCTGGTTGTTGAGCTTCCAGCCAGAATCGCGGACGTACCAATTCTGGTCTAACTGCACAAAAACCCACTGGCGGGGTTTGCCCGGCCGGCCTTGCAATTGTGCAGCGAAGCTTCGACCATCTATCGTGACGCCTTCTGGTAATTTGGCGCCGGCCAGTTCGGCAAAGGTAGGAAAGAAATCGCTAAAGTCCACCAGGTCTTTAGACACCTGCCCGGCGGGCGTGGTACCTTTCCAGTTGATAATTAGCGGCACGCGACTTCCACCCTCTTTCATGTCTCCCTTAGCGCCATCAATGGCCCGGCCATAGAGCGTACCCCCGCTGCGGCCGCCCTTAGTGCCTGAGGCCTGGGGTGTGCAGCCGTTGTCGCCGGTGAAAACTATCAGCGTCTTCTCACGCAGGTTCATGCTGTCTAATTCCGCAACCAGTTTGCCGACCAGCTTGTCAAGGTAAGCAATGTTGTCAGCATAGCGGTCCGTACTCTCACCTGAGGTGTCAGGCGTACGAAGGATGGGGCCATGAATCAGCGGCATCGGATAATAAACGAAGAACGGCTGGCTGCGATGCTGACGGATGAAGTCCACGACGAACTCGTGGAGCAGGTCTGGGCCGTATTTGCCTTTGGTATCGGGGAGAAACTGGCCGTTCTTGTTGTAAACGGGGTCCCAGTAGCGCTCGCCTGTGCCCCCACCAACGCCCCAGATCATAAATTCGTCGAACCCCCATCGCTGTCCGTCTTCCTCCGTTGTGAAATAGCTCAGTTGCCGCCACTTTCCGGCCACAGCCGTGGCGTAGCCGGCTTGTTTCATGACCTTGGCGATGCACACTTCCTTGTCGGGATGGGCCTGAGCACCCGAACCATTGTTCACAACACCCGTGCGGAAGGGATACCGGCCTGTCATGCAAACTCCACGCGACGGTGCGCACAACGGCATTGAGAAACAGTACTCGAAACGTATGCCCGTCTGCGCGAGCGCATCGAGATTCGGGGTTTTGAACTTGTCGCTACCGTAGCAGCCCACACCCCCGATGCCGTAATCGTCGGCAAAGATGAAGATGATATTGGGTTTTTTGTCCTGCTGGGCAGCGGCGGACCGGACCTCCGTCAACATCGCAGCCACCGCGACTGACCCGGTCCACTTCAGAAAGTTACGTCGGTTCATCATTGTACATCTCCTATGATAAAAGTTTCCTCATATCCAGTGTCCGCTTGGGACTTACTTATGTTGCTTGAAGCCCTTCCTGTATTCTCAAATGTTTAGAATATCAAAAGTCCGTTTCAATTTCTACATTCCGGTGAAGAGCTTTCCCGGAAAGATATCGTCTATTCTCGGCCTGGCTTACGGTTCTTTTTATTTGCCAAGCCGCCTTCATCCAAGCGATGGACAGGAGCTTCAGTGAAGCCTGCGCATCTGCAAGCCAGTGACTATTACCTTGCCGCGTCCTTGCAGAGGAGTTCGGCAGCAGCAAACAAAATAAATAGAGCATATTGTGACACATTATACTATGAAAGTGGCAATTGTTCCAGTTGATACTGAGAAAGTAGCTATCAAACATTGCAGGAACAAAAGAGAAACTTCCAACAAGCTGTAGAACCGCTTTCTGCTTACCCTGACTCTGCTTTTAATGTGTCTTATTGCATTACCGATTTATCTGAACAAAATCTTGGTGTTCAGCAGGGAAAGGACGTGAGGAGATTATATGTTATAGCGTTAAATGTCTTAGCCTCTTTTCGTTAGAATGCAGTAAAATAAGGTTGTGGAATCCACATCGGTCTCAGGAAGAGGGCTCGACATGGACGTTATAGAAAATGATGCTTTTTTTGTTCCTCAAGAGTACGACATATTCTTCTGACTGGATGTAGGCAAGCGTAGTATCGCTATTACCATTCTGGACCACCAAAAAGAAATCAGGTCTCTAAAAATGCCCAACAATGGTAGGATGCTGATTAATTACATCAGCAGACACTTCCCAGACCCTATTGCCCCTTGATGCTGTATATGCGGCTGATTTTCTCCAGCCAGTCGATTTGATGCCCATTGGATTGCGAGAAATAGTGGAGAACATATAGAGAGCGATTTTGGCAGTATTCCACCAGTTGCCAGTAGGCGTGCGGTTTGCTGTTCTTGTCATTTGTATAGCGTTTGATAAACATAGCTACTCTGATAGTCTTTGGGTTCTATCTTCGTGGCTGCAAACTATCATTCAAGGGAGTAGGTCTGCACTACAATCGGCTTAGAGGAAAAAACGGCGGCAGACACCTGTTGTTGAGGATACCGTCGTAAAAATTCCTTGAAGATTTTCCTAACTGGCGAACTTGGGTTAGCCAGCTTGCCCACATCAGCTTTCGTGACGCAACTACAACCTGGGTACAACCATACAACCCGTTATCTGCCAATTTGAAAAAAATTCGATTCCATAAGCTCTGTAAAGATAGTACCTTACAAAAATAACAAAAATTGTGAACGGTTTCAATGAATGTCACCGGTTGGTGGCTGGCTACGTGAGAACCATATTGTATCTACTCAACCGTTCATATGTCGCTGGTGTTACTACAATCCGACCTGCGACTGCTGGTACTTGGTTTGTTCGTAAGTTTAGTTGATAGAGCCCACACCTCAATGACCAATCTTCTCCGCACCCATACCATCAAAGAATAATCAGAGCCAAGCCAACAACCTTAACCCGATCCGCTAAGGGCTGCTGCAGAAATTTGCCTGTTTCAGATCTCGGCTATCATCTTGTCGAATTCTTCTACCGCCACAGCAGGCGATGAGGTGAATGAAACTCCTGTCATTTTGGTCAGGGCAATAGATGCCTTCATTACCTCTTCCACTCCAGGGAAATCTACAATAAGAACCAAATCTTGTTCTCCAAGCAGCGCATACATCGAATTCACTTCACCACCAAAGTTCTTGATTAGGCTGACTGCCTTGTCCGTCCTTTCTGCACTTATCTTCTTTATCGCTTCTGATGAGTACTTTCCAAACATAAAGAACGTTGCCATATCAATCCCACCTTTCTATGTTACGACTCATTATGTTAGTACGACACATTCAGTTGACTCCGCTATCTTTCATAAAAGCGGTCACCTGCATCTTGTTTAAATCTGTTGTCCGCAGCATTTTCTTTATCTGCAAGAGAGAAGACTGAGACCATCTCATCGCGCCTTGCTGCATCAGGAACACCTCTGGGTTTCTCCAGCGTGGCGATCGTTTCAGCAATTTCATCGTCATAGAACTGGACTTTGCACGCCTTGCATACCCGGGCTGGGATGTTCTCGATGGCAATCAGTTGTCCATTCACCCAGAAGGCTGATTTGACCTGTTCCTCAACAGTCTCCGATTCACAATACTTACACTGGAAAGTCGCTCGAGAGTTTCTGTTTCCTCCGGTCGGTTGAAAGTGGCGTTCCTTTCCCATGACTTGAAGCTGAGGCAGGTCGTATACAGAAACCCGAATCTGCCGCTCAGGTTCGACCGTTGGATTCTTCAATAACTCCTGAATCCTTTGTGTGGTTTCTTCGTCTAAGAACTGCTCCCCGCATCCCTCGCAGACCCGCGCACGAACATCTTCTACTATAATCAATCCATCATCCATCCAAAAGGCCGCTTTGATGACATCTTCGCATGTATCGTACCCGCAGTACTTACATCGCAGTGCAGATTCAGGTTGCTTTGAGTTTTTTTTCATCGTTATTTACCGGTCTTATTGAGCATGTCTTCAAGACATTGGCAAAAGATGGAAGCAAATTTGCACCTGTAAAAAACTTACCTACCCGCGTACCATCTTTTCGGCGGCGGCCACAATATCGTTTGCATTTACTCTCATGTAGTTGATCATTTCCGGTGCACCGGGTGGCGGGGCATCTGGAAAAGCCAGTCTCTTGAACTTGGCACCAGGCACCGCCTCAGCTACCCTGGCAATAATCTCTGCACAGTTGCAGAAACTGTAGCTGCCATCGTCAGAGGTCAGCAACCTGCCAGTCTTCTTGACTGAGGCGATAATTGTCTCTATGACCTTCTTCAGAGGTGCCAGTGTCCGGGGGTCGATGAATTCAGCACTGATTCCACGCTGCTTGAGCTGTTCAACCGCCTTGGCTATCTCCACCGTTTGCGGCGCATAACCGACGATGGTAATGTCTTTGCCCTCTGTGCGAACGGCAGCCTGACCAATCGGAACTGTATAAGAATCATCCGGGACCTCCGGGCCGGATGCAGGCATAGGATACTGGCAGAACACGACAGGGTCAACATCCCTAATAGCCGATATCATCAAGCCTTTGGCATCGTATGGGTTGGAGGGAATTACCACTTTCAGCCCTGCCAACCGCGCGTAACAGGATTCGAGTCCTGCGTCGGCATGCTGTCCGGCTTGAAATGGCGACCTCCCTTGCATATCCGCCCAGAGCACCATCGGAAATGCTGCCTGCCCGCCGGTCATGTGGCGAAGCTTGCCGGCATGGTTGAACATCAATTCGCAGGGAATGAGGGTAGTCATGCTTGGTATGTGTGCAATTGCTCTAACACCGATCATGGACATCCCCATAGCACCGCCAACAATCCAGTTCTCATCGATGGCACTAAACCGTGCTCGCCAACTTCCAAACTCCGCCTCCAGATCGATCCTTCGGTCTCCCCAACTTGCCGCCGGTCGCTGATATTCGTACAAAACAGTCAACAGCTTATCCCCTTGCATTTCACCTTGGATAGCTTCGAGAATCGCATATGTCATACTCTTTGGCATAGTCCTTGCCTCCTTTTTTCTAACTCCTGTGTAGAGAGACAGCTCCTTCGGCGAAAACGTTCAACAGACCATCTTCCGGCTTCGGGACCGGCTGTGCCTCCGCAAATTCCGCAGCGTCCTCTACTGCTTGTTTGACTTCTTCCAGAATCTCTGTAGCTTTCTCTTCCGTAATGACCTTCTCGCCTACCAGGAAGTGTCTGAATCGTGGGATAGGGTCATTGGCCATCCATTCCCTTAGCTCCCTATCGGAGCGATAGCCAAGGCCAAAGGCACCGTCTACACCTGTCTTGGAACCACGAAAACCATAGTGGTCGTACCATCGATAGGTTTTGCACTCAATAACAGTGGGCCCGCCTCCGGCACGGGCTTTTTCTACAGCGTGCTTGGCTACATCATAAACAGCTAAAACGTCATTGCCGTCCACAACGCGCCCTTCAATGCCATAACCATCCGCTCTTCGGGCCAGGTCCTTGATGGCATAGACGTCGGAGCAGCGTACCCAAATTTGGTACTGGTTATTCTCGATAACACAAATCCAAGGCAGCTTATAAGTGGCTGCGCTGTTCGCCGCACTGGTAAAAAAGCTTCCCTGGATGGAACCATCCCCACCGAAGCTCACGACCACTTGGTCAGTTCCTTTGACCTTGACCCCGTAAGCAGCTCCTGCGCCAAGCAGGTGCGATGCACCCACAATGCCGTTCATACCTAAGATACCCAGACTCATATCCGTAATGTGTAAGGAGCCGCCATAACCCCTACAGTATCCGGTTGCCTTGTGAGTGATTTCAGCCAGCATCAGGTTCATGTCGCCCCCTTTAGCAATAAGGTGGCCGTGCCCGCGATGGGTACTTGCAATGTAGTCATCTTTTTTCAGAGCGCTACAGACACCCACAGCAATAGCCTCCTCTCCAACATATAGATGAGCTACACCACGAAAGCCCCCCTTAAGTCCCAGGTCTTTGATCTTTGTCTCCCACAGACGGATTTTCAACATATCGGTGTACATAGTAGTAAGCTGTTCGGTTGATAGGTCATCAACGTAAGTTTGACCAGGCTGGGCTCTCGCCTGCTTGGAAAGACCGCTGGAGAAGAAAGACCCTACGCCAATTGCGCTCAGACCTTGTATAAAGGTTCTGCGTGAAACTAATTCGGTGTCACTTTTCTTTATGGAAGCAATTGCTTGGGGCTCTTTGATATGGGCTTGCGTGCTCATTTGAACATCTCCCTGAAATAAACTCGTCCTTGACCTTTTTCCTCGTTTAATTTAACCACCCATCTGAGCAAAATGCAAACCGAATTCATAATTTTGGTAGCACCTATGGAAATCCGTTGGAGATATTCATATTCTAAGAAATTCTCACTGTTGTAGATGTCTCAGTCGGAACGATTTGGTATCGTCCACCTCTCCCGCACCCACACCACCAAAGAATAACCAACCCCCAACCACATCACCCCGAGCCGCGACAGCCGGGAGGCGGTTTGTTGGAGAGAGCCGGAGCGGTAGCCTTGAATTGCCGAAGATTGTTCCATATGCACCTTTTTCCTGCTTGGGGCCACAGTTTATACTTACAAACTTGAAGCGCACCCTTGTATGAAATACAATTAGCATGAGAAGATTCAGAACAAATGGCTCAGTATACTGACAATTGCTGCGTTCGTGCGTCTTCTCTTTAAGGGATACACCTCTTGAAATGAATGTCTCAAGGCTAAGAACAAGATTCTGCGAGTCAAAGTTGACCCTTTTGAGATTATTGTGAAAAGGAAAGGAGATATCATGAATGTGAACCACCAAAGTCGTCGTAGCGTTTTACAGATGTTTGCCGGAGCCTCAGCAGCTTTGGGAGTAATGGCATCGGTTGCAAACGCTGCTGGCCACACGTCAAAGACACCGAAGATTCTTATGCCGGTAGGTGATGCGACTGAGGCAGTTGATACACTTTACCCCTTCTTCCGCGTCGCCGAGGACGGCTATCGCGCAGTGGTGGCCGGTCCTGAGGCAAGGATGTATCACATGGTGCTGCACGAAATTCCGCCTGCGAGCAACATCCCATGGGATATCACGGAAGAGCGTCCGGGTTATCATATCAAGGCCGAAGTGGCCTTTCGTGATGTTGATCCGAGTGAATATGCTGGGCTGTTTATATCTGGCGGTCGCGCCCCGGAGTACCTGCGGTACGACAAAGACTTGATTCGGATCACTCGGCATTTCTTCGAAGCGAACAAGCCGGTGGCTGTAGTTTGCCACGGGATCGAGATCGTCAGCGCAGCGGGAGTGATTCGTGGGCGGACAGTAACTACAGTCGCCAAATGTGCCCTCGATTGTGCACAGGGTGGAGGAAAGTATGTTGATCAGCCGGTTGTAGTAGATGGCAATTTAGTCACTGCCCGGACATGGCACGACAACACACCGTTCATGCGCGAATTCATGAAAATGCTTAGTTCTGCTCGCGAGAAATAATTAGTGCACAGGTATCGAAAAAGCTAAGACCCGCGCTTCCATCACCGACTCCTCCGCAAGCACGGAGCCAAAGAATAATCGAGGCGACGCACAGATTTTCTGGAATAGTCTTGCCAGTATATTCAAACCAATGCGCGTGTACGAGCACCTCAAAATCGCCCCATTTTCACTTGCATATCACTACAACCGCGATACAACCAGAAAGCACGTTATCTCGAAATTCGAAAAAAATTCGATTCCATAAGCTCCATAAAACTATTGCTTTACAAAAATCATGAAAATTGTGAAAGGTTTCAATGGCCAGTGCTTGTGTTCATTACACTTAAAATAGCTCTTGAACGTGTGCTCCATATAAGTCTGGTTCCGTCCTAATTGTGAAGATTTGCAACTAATGGTATAATGTCCAGCGACAAGCCTTGATTAATCTTCGTTGTGCGAAAGTGATTGGTTTAGCATGCGGGAGGACATAACATGAGAGGAAGATTCATACATAAGGCCGTGCTCAGCGCATTGCTTCTATGTCAGTTCTCTGTCTGCCTCGGCATACAGGCCTCAGTTCCAAACCAAAGCAGCAAGTATCTCGATGCTGTGCGTGAGTTTGCCGATAATGTGCTTAAATATGGCAGAGACACCTACGGTCCCAAGCACACGCCTTTATTTGTTGACGGCCTGAATATCCATACCCACGAGCCAGTGAAGTGGATAGCACCTAATGGTAATAGGTGGATTTTATCTAACTTGGCAAGCCAGCAGAATCTATTCCGCACCTTAGATGGTCTGACGAAAATAACAGGAGACCCAAAATACAGACGAGCAGCGATGGATGCAATTAAGTATGCATTTGAGAACCTGAGAAGTCCGAATGGACTACTCTACTGGGGTGGACATAGCGCCTATGATGCAGGAGCAGACAAACCGTGTGGACGGGGGATACATGAGCTTAAAGGATGTTATCCTTACTATGAACTGATGTGGGAGGTTAATCCACAAGCCACAAAGCAATTCATCGATGCCTTCTGGTCAGGACATATTCTCGACTGGTCCAATCTGGATATGGACAGGCATTGTTATAACATGACTCAGCCGTTAAATAATCCGTGGGAGCACGAGTATAAAGGAGAGCCTGTCTTCTTTGGGGGTAACGGGGTAAGTTTCCTTTGTACAGGGGGTGACTTATTCTATGCCGCGGCTTTGCTCACAAAACTCTCGGGTGAAAAAGAACCACTTGTGTGGAGTAAGCGACTGGCCCAACGATACGTAGAGACGAGGGATCCCAGTACTGGTATAGGAGCGCATGGTTACACCAGCAAGCAAAAGAAAATGCCTACTATAGATGGATTGAAAAATTTTGACTTGCATGCAATGGACTATAGCAGTTTTTTTCCTTTCTGTCCCACGTATGGGAACTCGGAACTACGGCGATGCTGTTACGCATATTGTGTAGTGAGTCCTGGGATACCTTACAACATAGATGAAGGCGCATGGGCGAGTGCTTTGTTGGTAGGCGAGATGATGGGTTCGGATGGGAAGAATCTTATTCAGTGGTCTATCGAGGAGTTAACTGCCCGAGGCAAGGTAGCTTACCGTAAGAGTGATAATTCTTGGATTCCCATGCTGCTTAATGGAACTCATTTGGAAGGTCAGATCATCAAGAAAGGAGGATCGTTTGGGCCAGAAGGAACAGAAGTGAAGTCCGTACCTACCATACCCATGGATTTTTGGACGTATTCATTAGTATATCGGCTAACGGGAAACGAATTCATGTGGCAGATGGCTCGAAACATTGCTTTTGGTAATGGCTTTGGCGACATCGGTACTACTTCGAATGACTTGGCGGAATTAAAACACAGTCTTGATTGTGCTGATCCTTATGCACTCATGGGATTTCTCGAGCTGTACAAAAAGACTGGGTGTAAAGCCTTTCTTGACTCTGCAGAGCAGATAGGCAGTAACATCTTAGCCACCAGGTTTTACAAAGGATTCTTTGTGCCCAGCAGTAAGTATGTATACACGAGGTTTGATAGCCCCGAGTCTTTTGCATTATTGCATCTTCACGTTGCGAACATATCTTCTCACTTCGAGATACCCACCATATGGCCAAGCCTATCCTTTTTTGAAGATGCTTACCGTAAAAAAGACGCAATAGACGACATCGGTTTAATTTATACTCTCATGGATTCGTCGAACCCCCCCATATCGCTTCAGGAAGCAGCGGCTGTTGGTAATGTTGAGTTGGTTAGAATGCTTATTGAGAAGGGAGCTAAGGTTGATGGGAGAGAAGACAGTTTCTTCAAGACCGCCCTTCACCGCGCGACATTAAGCGGCCGTAAAGCCGTAGTGGAGTTCCTTTTAGCAAAAGGTGCTCAAGTTGATGCGCGGGATTCATATATCTGCGCACCCTTACACTATGCAGCAGAGAAAGGCCACAAGGAAGTAGCCGAATTGCTTATAGCTGGAGGTGCCGATGTCGATGCGAAAAGTGCAGCCGGTGATACACCCCTTCAGTACGCAGCATACGCCGATAACAAAGACATAATTGATTTGCTTTTGCAGAAAGGCGCAACCATTGCCAATCTCCATATAGCTGCGTATATGGGAGATTTAGCAAAGATAGAGGCTTTTATCCAAGAGGGTGTTGATATTAACGTATTGGACGGACATGGTTATGCACCCCTGCACTACGCAGCCCAAAATAACCAGAAGGAAGTCATAGAACTACTTATTTCCAAAGGTGCTGATGCCAACGTCAAGAACTGGGGCGGAGAGACGCCACTTCATATAGCAGTTAGTCGAGGTCATAAAGATATTATTGAGCTGCTTTTGAGCAAGGGAGCCAATATCAATGCAGCGGATAATACAGGCAAGACTCTGCTTGATATCGCCTTGAGCCGAAACCGCAAGGATATTGTTGAACTGCTCTTAGCTAAAGGCGCTGAAGTTTCATCCATTCATATAGCTACCCAGTTGGGAGATTTGATAAGAGTTAAAGCATTCCTTGAAAAAGGCACTGATATCAATGTAGGAGATAATAGAGGTTTTACGCCGTTACGTTCTGCAGTCGAAGGAGGTCATAAAGAAGTCGTTGAGTTCTTGATTGCCAAAGGTGCGGATGTCAAATATAAGAGCAAGTCAGGCTGGACGCTCCTTCATAGTGTGGCTGAAGAGGGCCACAAAGCCGTGGCAGAAATACTTATTGCAAAGGGTGCAGATATCAATGCTAAAGACGAAGATGGCTATACACCGCTATACTCTGCCATTTGGAATGAAGATAAGGATATGGTAAAACTTCTCGTGGATAAAGGCGCGGATGTGAATGTATTGCCGGATGATGATGGCACGCCTCTTGAGTATGCTGTCTGGAATGAAGATATGGATATGGCGAAACTTTTTATTGCCCGAGGAGCCAAGCTTGACGCAAAAGACAATGATGGCTGGACAGCTTTTCGCTATGCAGTTTCGCAGGGGAATCGAGAGATAGTTGAATTCTTCGTTAGCAAGGGTGCTGATGTATCTACTTTCCATATGGCAGCTTGTGTTGGTGATTTAGCCCGTGTGAAAGATTTTGTGGAAAAGGGAACCGATGTTGACACAAAAGACGAAGTTGGCTGGACTCCTTTATTCTGGGCAGTATCAATGAGTCAAGAAGAGGTAACTGAATTTCTTATCGCTAAGGGCGCTAAAGTTAATGCGAAGGCAAATGATGAGCGCACAGTATTGCATCAGGCAGCTCGAGCAGGGGCTATCAAACTGGTTGAGCTACTTATTGCCAAGGGCGCTGATGTCAATGCAAAAAGTGAGAATGGTCAGACGCCACTACATAGTGCAGTCCGGCGAGGTCAGAGGGATATTGTAGAGATTCTTCTTGTAAAGGGTGCCGATGTGAATGTAAAAGACTCACAAGGCCGAACTCCTTTGAATTTGGCTGAAAAAAGAGGCCATACCGAAATCGCAGAACTTTTGCGTAAGCGACCTCCAGCGGGCGCGTGCTTGTTCGACGGAGTATTTATTTCGCTATCTGAAGCGAGAGGGGAAGGTTTCCATGTTCGCGACGTAGCCGCCAACTCTGAATTCGTCCGGTTTGAACATGGTGCTATGGGATTGGAACTCAAGCATCGTCAGGAGCAAACCGACAGTGCTACTTTCTTTGACGTTACTATATCTGACACAACTGGCAAGGATCGAGCCATCACCCTGGTTTATACTGTGCCGTTATCTCCGGAGGGATGCCATTGGCTCCAAGACCCGCGTAGAAGTTTGGCTGTCAAGCCGGGTCAGGAGTACATCAATGCCAGAAAGTCCTCCGTGGGAGCAAACGGATATCTTTCGCATTATCCGTTCGCTGCGGTGGCTACCGCTGAGCAGGGTATTGGGCTCGGTATTGACATGAGTCAGCCGGCATTTTTCCGCGTCGGCTACAATGCTGGAACCAAAGAACTATTCCTGGCATACGATATTGGTCTGGCACCCGAGAAACCTACAGCTCACGTGCGTTTCTGCAAATTCACTTTTGACCCGAAGTGGGGGTTTCGTGCCGCCCTGGCCCGATACTACAAGATTTTCCCAGACTATTTCCGCTGCCGTACTGCCGAACAAGGACTGTGGATGCCTTTCGCTAAGATAAGCGACGTTAACGATTGGCAGGACTTCGGCTTCAAGTTCAAGGAAGGCAACAATGAAACCGGATGGGACGATGAGCACAACATCATTACCTTCCGCTACACCGAGCCGATGACCTGGTGGATGCGTATGCCAAAAGAAATGCCCCGAACACTACAGGCTGCCTTGGACCAGGCTCGGTATCTCGCTGATGAGAAGTTAGACCCTCGTGCTAAAGCACTTTTCACGAGCGGTTATCACGATGAAGCCGGGCAATTTTCTGTGCGACTGCTTAATAGACCCTGGTGTGATGGAGCGGTTTGGAGCATTAACTCAATGCCCGGTGTTCAGGGTGAAACTACAGACTTCAAAAATAAGTGGAACGAGAAACTTCGAGAAGAACTCTACGGAGCAAAACGCAGGGGCGACCTGGATGGAGAATATATTGACTCAAGCGAGGGGTATGTAACAGACGAACTTGACTTTCGATGCGAGCACTTCACCTCTGCCCAGACTCCTCTAACCTTTTCTCTTCATGGCCGAAGGGTAGCTATTTTTCGCGGCCTTGTAGCCTTTGAGTATGTTCGGGCCATCGCCCAGGACATTCATGCTATGGACAAACTCATGATGGCGAATTCCACTCCTTCTCGTTTGTGTTGGCTAACGCCCCTGCTGGATGTCATGGGTACTGAAACAAATTGGAATCCAAATGGAACATGGCGACCGATGTCTGATAGTGACTTGCTTTACCGCCGTTCACTGTGCAAAGGCAAGCCGTATTGCTTCTTGATGAATACCAATTTCGAAGAGTTCTCCCATGAACTTGTTGAAAAATATATGAAGCGTTGTCTTGCTTATGGTATGTTTCCTGGTTTTTTCAGCCATAATGCTTCGCAAGGACATTATTTCACTCGACCGGAGCTTTATGAACGAGATCGAAGTCTCTTTAAGAAATATGTCCCCCTTTGTAAATTGGTCGCAGAAGCTGGATGGGAGCCGATAACGTTGGCTCATTCGAGTGATGGTAGTGTCTATGTGGAACGGTTTGGCGATAGGTTCTTCACCGTATTCAACGATAGTGCCGAAAGGCGTATGGTGACTATCAGGCTGGAGCGGAACACCCCAAAGGCAGCGCGCGAATTAGTCCACGGCCAGAGTATCAAATGGAGAGATCAGCAAGCCGACCTTACTCTCGATGGCGAGGACGTCGCGGTAATCGAGATAAACTGATATAGGTCGAAGCTATATACGCTTTGCTTGGCGCTTTATATCCTCGGACCAATCCCACCTGCAAACCAGAGGCGGAACAAGCCGCGAATAGATGCCATCAAAATGCCCCATTTTCGTGAATCAGTACCTACAACCTGGGTACGACCATACAACCCCTTATCTGCCAATTTCGCAAAAATTCTCGTTCCATAAGTGCTTTGCTATAAGTTGGTTATGAAAAAGTGAAAATTTTGCACCAGATTCAATGAACGTGACGTTTTTTTAATCGCATCTTTCTGGGGATTTCTTCATGCTGGATTATTTATTTTGCTTAGTGGTTAAGAGCATTCTTTAAGATTTGCGTCTTTCTTTTTGATGGTTTTTATTTTCAAGAGTTTGAAAGAACTCAAATTTTTTTGCTTCAAGAATATATCGATAAACTTTTCAAAGTTTTCTTTGCGGCCATCCATAAACAAGGCTCGTTCTATAGCTTCATTAGCTCTCGTTATATCTTTATTTTCAATCAAGAATCTAAAAATCCTCTTTGCAGCCTTTGTGGATTCAGTAAAGCTGAACATAAAGTACTCAATAACTGATACAGGCGTAATGCTCAGAGGAGCTTTTTTCTATCCTGCAATCTCAATCGGTATCAACCATGAGCCTGTCCAGATCGAATATCACTGTGGAGATCATATGCAACTCCAATAAGGTCAACTATGGACCCACTATAGGCCCGAGGATTCTATTATTCTTCTCTTCATATACTCGGGCAGGACCAGTACACGCTGGAAGTATGTGTGCTCGTCAAAGCGCGGATTGTTGCGCTTGAAGTAAGGGACGTCGCTATCTCGGCTCAGATCGCAATCGAAGCGTGCCAGAATGGAGTCGTTCATCGAGCCGCCGCCATCCGGGTTGATGTGGCACAATCCCCAGGTTATCCCACGGCCATCGCCGTTGTCGACAAACGCATCGCGAACGAACGGACCAGGCGCGATAGGCGGAACCTGGAGCAGTAACATCATCTGGAAATTGACGCCATCGGAAGCGTATTGTAAGGTATTCTTTTCCGGACTGTCCAGGCTAACCAGCGTGGCAATGCCCGCTGGACGGGTCGCGGCGGGAGATGTTCGGTTCGCGGGAGAAACCTTCGAGCCGGGAATACTTTAAGTTGCTGAAGAACTCGGTGCCCCGGTCCTCGTGTGGGTTCCAAACATCCTACATGCGCTCCATCACAGCGCTGAGTTTGCTGTCGGACGGTTTTACGAACGGTATCTTTGCCAGGAATGCTTTGTTCGCTTGCGACTGATCGTTGCAGAAATATGAGCATGACGACAACAAGAATTCTGCCGCAATACGGAAGATTGCTATCCATCTCTTTGTTATCATTCTCTTATCCGTCCCAACTTTTGGACCGGACCACAGCGGCACGCTATGGTTCAAGTTTGTCTTTTCGAGGGTCGATTCCCGTATTCGTACCGATTATGTATAATATCTTAAGCCGTGCCTCAGAAAAAGAAATAGTATTTAAACAATCGGCTCACTATGTTGATCTGAGGAGACTCTAAAGAGTTGAAAAATCGTAAGGAAAAAATATGAGAAAGGCATTAAATTTCACATTGCTGTGCATGGTTTCCGCCTTTGCCATTACACAGGAAACTGAATTTACAACCTCGGCTGCGGATTTTCCGCAGACTTATGACGTAGTGGTTTATGGCAGCACTTCGGCGGGAGTGTCAGCAGCCGTCCAGGTAAAACGCATGGCAAAGACGGCAATAATCATTGATCCCGGCAAGCATCTCGGCGGACTAACAGCAGGCGGGCTGGGCTGGACCGATTCCGGTCGTAAAGAAACTATCGGCGGTATCTCACGCGAGTTTTACCATCGCGTCAAGAATCATTATGACAAAGCCGAGGCCTGGATCTATCAGAAGCCTGAAGAATATTCGCGATACCGCCGCGAAGACGATGCCATGTGGGTCTTTGAGCCGCACGTAGCAGAGCAAATCTTTGAAGAGCTTGTGAACGAGTATAAAATTCCCGTCCACCGAGGCCAGTGGCTCAAACGCAAAGGAGGAGTTACGAAAGATGGCTCGCGCATCGTTTCTATCACCATGCTCAGCGGCAAAAGATACCGAGGCAAGATATTTATCGATGCAACTTACGAAGGAGACCTTATGGCCGGCGCAGGAGTGAGCTACCATGTTGGTCGCGAGAGCAATGAGGTGTATGGTGAAACCTTGAATGGCGTCCAGACACGCAATGCAACCAAGCACCAGTTCGAAAAACCCATCGATCCTTACATCAAACCCGGCGATCCGGCCAGCGGGCTTTTACCTCGAATCCACGCTGGTGGTCCAGACAAGGAAGGTCATGGCGACCACCGAATTCAGGCTTACAACTTTCGCATGTGTCTGACGAAAGTGCCCGAGAATCGCGTGCCCTTTCCAAAGCCGGACAACTACGACCCAATGCAATACGAGCTCCTGGCTCGCTATCTCGACAAAGGCTGGCGAGCCATTTTCGTTAAGTTTGATCCTGTTCCAAATGCCAAGACCGATACCAACAATCACGGTGCCTTCTCAACCGATAACATCGGCATGAATTATGACTATCCGGAAGGTAGCTACGAGCGACGGCGAGAGATTATCAAGGAGCACGAGGTTTATCAAAAGGGACTCATGTGGTTTCTCGCCTATGACCCGCGCGTCCCAGCGGATGTGCGAGAGAAAATGAGCCAATGGGGTTTGGCAAAGGACGAATTCACTGACAACGGTTACTGGCCCCACCAGATTTACGTCCGCGAGGCCCGGCGAATGAGCAGCGATTTCGTCACAACCGAGCTTCACCTGCGACAGATAAAACCGACACCGAAATCCATTGGCATGGGCTCCTACAACATGGACTCGCACAATGTCCAGCGCTACGTTGATGAGGCAGGCCACGCCCGCAATGAAGGTGACATCCAGATTAATCCAGGTGGTCCCTACCAAATCTCTTACGGCGCGCTCGTACCTAAGACTTCCGAATGCACGAATCTGCTCGTGCCGGTCTGCGTCTCTTCATCGCATATCGCTTACGGCTCGATTCGCATGGAGCCTGTCTTCATGATTCTCGGCCAGTCCGCCGCGACCGCCGCCGTTTTTGCTATAGACGACAACATAAATGTACAGGACGTCGATTACTCCAAGCTGCGAGCTCGTCTACTTGCCGATGGCCAAGTGCTGGAACTGCCCTGATATCATATCAGAACTTGCGAAGCCATATATCTTTGAACTGAACGAGCATCTCGGGATTCTGGTATACTTGCAGGGCCAGTTTGCCTAATGGAATCCTTCACAGGTCATTGTCCTTGAGCTCTCACATCACCACATCGTTTATCTTCAGTACGATCCGGTCACCTCTAGCGCAAAAGGGGTAATCGTTCCATCGCCTCGGTCTGATTTACTTGAGCAGTTCATCCGGGTCTCCCACGCTCAGGACTACATTGATCTTACCGTCTTTGTCGATGACGTCTTCCTCGTGCCCCCGCAATCGCACAATGCAAGCTCTTTATTTGCACCGAGTCCATGGTGTACTGTATTACTAACGGTGAAGGATAAGATTAGGGACAGCCTGCGCTTGTCAAGTGGGCATCGGACCACCGCAAACGGTTGTTTCCTGACACCACATTCATCATTCACTATCAACTCTGTTGATCGTGAAGGCCACAGGTGTATCAGAATTTTTCGGACCAGTCCAACTAGCCCATCAGGCCCAGTGCTCGCGAACCAAGCACCTCCAAAACGGTCCCATTTTAACTCGCAAACCGCTACAATCGATATACAACCATACAACCCGTTATCTCGAGATTCCAAAAAAATTACGATTCCATAAACTCTGTCAGAATATTAACTTACAAAATTCATAAAAATTGTGAACGTATTCAATATCCGAGCTTGGTGCCACTCGCTAAAGAGAGCTGACAGTGTCTGAAGCTGTCAGCTCTTTGAATGTTCTGGGTGTTTTGTTTGTTTCTGATGTGGCCTACTGTGCAAAAGCTTCTATTTCCTCTGCGTTTTAGCCGCTGGTTGTTGATTTCGTTTTGCATGAATTTCCCTTGACGGGAAGGTGGCTAATCTGGTATAAATCAAATTGGTAAAGCTTGCATTTCGCTGTTATGATTTTTGTATTACAATTAACAGCTCGTAGTGGGCTTTTGAAGGAAGGAGGTAAAGTCAAATCCTAAAAAGTTTACAAGAATTCAAAAGCCCGGAGTCAGCATTTAGAATTGAAGATTGTTCTGTAGTCTACATTCTGTATTCTGTTTTCTGTCTTCTGTTTTTGGTGTGTAGCCAAAGCACAAGAGTTGTTATATTAAGTTTTTTTTGAAAGGAGGACTATTATGTGTAAGAAATTGATTTATCTGGTTTCTTTCGTTCTGGTGTTGGGCCTGACTAATAACGCTTTTGCTGAGATTCCCAGGGATCCGAATCTGGTTTTATACTATTCCTTTGAAGAGGTCGGCAAGATTGTCCCTGATGAGTCGGGAAAAGGCCACGATGGCGCTGTGTGCGGCGACGTCACAAAATGTCCCAGCGGCATTAAGTACTATGGAGCCGCCCAATTCCAAGGCAAGCGTGGACCGACAGGCTATAGTTATCTCGATCTGAACGGTCCTGATTTCCCTGCCCAGGATATTCCAAAATCTGCTATCACACTTGCCGTCTGGGTAAAATGTCAGAACACAGGCGATCATCATGCTACATTGAATGCCAGAACAAAACCACCTGACAACACATGGATTATTCACGCTGAGGTCCGCAGCGGGGGCAATTATAGATGGCTACTCCGTACTTATGGCGCGACTACAATCTTTGATATACAGGCCGGTACCGTAAAGTGGGATGAATGGACCCACTATGCAGGAACATACGACAAAACGACCGGCAAGGCGGTCCTGTATATCAATGGTGAAGTAATTGAACAGCGAAATATAAAAAATCCTCCAAATATAGCCGCTGAGTAGTCGGCGGGTGCTCGCGTGGGATATAATACTGACAACGCAAGGCCATTCACCGGCATTATGGACGAGCTCTACCTATTTACGCGGGCGCTGTCGCAGGCTGAAATAAAGGATTTGCTTGAGTCTGAGGGTTTACCATCAGAAAAGGCCTCTCATCCCAACCCCGGAAATGGCTCTGAGCTTGATACCACATCGACGGTCCTTGAGTGGTTGCCGGGAGTTTACGCGGCCTCACACGATGTGTATTTCGGCACAGTTGAAGCAGACGTGACCGATGGCGCCCCCGACACATTCAAGGTTAATCAGACAGCTACAGCCTTTGATCCAGGACCTCTGCAGATGGGAACCACTTATTACTGGCGGATCGATGAGGTGAATAACTTGAATCCAGCCGGCCCGTGGAAAGGTGATACCTGGAACTTTTCGATTGTACCCTTGACCGCCTGGAAAGCCAATCCACCCGATGGCGCCAAGTTTATCGACCCAAATACGGACCTTAGCTGGAGCCCAGGTTCCGGTGCAGTTAATCACTATGTGTACTTCGGCGACAATTTTGACACTGTGAATAATGCCACTGGTGCCCCGCCTCAAACAAAAACAACCTACGACCCTGGCCCACTTGGATTCGAGAAGGTCTACTACTGGAGGGTCGATGAGTCCGACGGCTCAGCAATGCATAAGGGCGATGTCTGGTGCTTTATAACTATGCGTTCTGGCAGCGGTGTCAAAGGACAATATTACAAGGACAAGGAATTGAAAAATCTTGTATTGACACGTGTAGACCCTGGAATCAACTTTAACTGGGGTACTGCTGCACCGGATCCGATAGTTGGCGCCGATAACTTCTCCGTCAGATGGACTGGAGAGCTGGAGGTACCGTTCACCTCGCCCTGGACCTTCACCACCAACTGCGATGATTGTGTGCGCCTGTGGGTAAATAACCAAAAGATAATTGACGGCTGGGGTCAGCAGTCAGGCGTTGAATGGACCGGCACAATTAACCTTACCGAAGGGCAGAAATACAGCATAGTAATGGAGTACTATGAGAATACCGGCGATGCGTATGCGATGCTATACTGGAATAGTCCATACTGGCTGAGTCCATATCAGCCAAAGCAGATCATTCCACAAGGTGCATTCTCATTGCCGCTAAGGGCCGGGAGTCCCAATCCAGCCAATGGTGCTACAGATGTTAGGGACATACCTACTCTTAGCTGGGCAAAAGGAGATACGGCTGATAAGCACGATGTGTACTTTGGCACTGACCAAGCCGCTGTTGAAGGCGCCACTACCGCAACGGCCGGCATCTATCGAGGCCAACAAGCTCTGGATGCTACCACATACACTCCTACTGAGGCTCCACTTGAATGGGGTAAGACCTATTACTGGCGGATCGATGAGGTCGAGGCTGACGGTGTTACCATACATAAAGGCAACCTCTGGAGCTTTACTGTAGCCGAATTTTTTATCGTGGAGGATTTCGAAAGTTACAATGACCTCGACACCACTGACCCTGCGAGCAACAGGATATTTAATACGTGGATAGACGGATACGGTACTACGACAAACGGCTCTATCGTCGGTTATGAGAATCCTCCTTTTTGTGAGCAAACTATTGTCCACGGTGGTAAGCAGTCGATGCCGTTCTCCTACAGCAACACCGCCGGCAAAACATATTCAGAGGCCGAACGCACTTTTGCCGTTGGTCAGGATTGGACCAAAGCCGGCAGCCAGACATTGGTGCTGTTCTTCCGGGGCACTGCGGGGAACACCGGGCAGTTGTATGTGAAGGTCAACGGCTCCAAGGTGGTCTATGGCGGCGATGCGAGTAACATAGCAAAGCCACAATGGACGCAGTGGAATATCGACCTTGCATCGTTAGGCGTGAACCTGCAGAGTGTTACCAAGCTTGCTGTCGGGGTTGACGGCAATGGTGCCAGTGGTAAATTGTACTTTGACGACATTCGGCTTTATGCGTTGGCTCCATAATCATAAACCAACTAAGCGGCAATTGGTCTTGTAGCTGATAAAGCAGATTTTCAGCAGTCTGGGGCCTATACTGATTGTTTCGGTATAGGCCCCGTTTGTTTTCACAAGAAAGGACAGTTAGGTCTATTTGTAGATTCCCACACAACACCCATCGGTTCTCAATTTTAAGCGCCTAACAGACAATTTAAACTACGAACTCCAAAACTTCCTGGACCAGCCCCACCAGCTAATCAGAAGCGTACAGAGCCGCACCCCAAGCATCCTATAATGGCCCCCTTTTAACGAGGTTTACGCATCGAGCAGACGTAATATAGCTCTCTCACTTAGGCATACTTTGTATTCTCTGTTGCACCTCTGTTTCGATTAAGGAGTGCCACAATATTCTGCCATATGATAACCAAAAGCCTTAACCTGTGCCATTTTTGGTGTTACAATCATAGGTACTACTCATAGAACTGAAAGGTAAAATTAAAAAGCAAAACTTCAAGAAATAAATGTCCCCAAATCTTCAAAAATATTATTAGGATCATTAATTGGCTGGATAGATTATGAATGAAGCCTTAAAAGTTGTTAGGCTTGTTAAAGAATATGGCTCATTCAGAGCAGTAGATAATATTACATTTGCCGTAAAGCCGGGTGAAATAGTCGGCCTGCTTGGGCCGAACGGCGCCGGAAAAACAACCACGATTAATATGATTTTGGGAATTCTTGAACCCACCTGTGGCTCAATAGAAATCCTTGGCAAGAATTTGAATGAACACCGCACTGAAATTGTAAAACAAATGAATTTTGCGGCAGTTTATGCTCAGATGCCTGGTAATCTCACCGTGCGCCAAAACCTGTATGTTTTCGGCCGGCTGTACCAAGTCCGGAATCTAAAAGAAAAAATAAAAATTCTTCTGCGTGATTTTGATTTGGATACCTTTGTGAAGACTAAGACGGGTCTGCTTTCTTCAGGTGAGCTGACCCGCCTTAATTTGGCAAAAGCTCTGATTAACGAACCATCGTTATTGCTGCTTGACGAACCAACCGCCTCTTTGGATCCGAGCGTCGCCAATTTTATCCGCGAAAGAATAAAAAATTGGGTGGCGAAAACGCAAACAACTATCTTATGGACTTCACATAATATGTACGAGATCGAGGCCGTCTGCGACCGGGTTCTATTTCTTTCACATGGCAGGATATTGCTTAGCGGCAATCCGCGAACCCTGCCGGCCGAACACGGGAAGAAGGATTTGGAAGAATTGTTCATAAGCGCAGCCAGAGAGCCCCTTTCATTCCTGTAGTAAAGTCGCCGAACCTATGAAAGATCGATATATGAGCATTTCAAGAATTTACGCCGTTTTTATACGCCAGGTTTTTCTGATAAAAAGTAATCCTACCAGGCTGGTGAGCATGTTTTTGTGGATAATAATAGACGTGATTCTATGGGGCTTTATCACCAAGTACCTTGGCAGCCTGGGCAGAGATACTATCGGTTTCGTTAATATCATCTTGGGCGCTATTATTCTTTGGGGATTTACCACCCGCATCGAGCATGGCGTTATGACGACTTTTTTAGAAGATATTTGGTCGCGAAATTTTATAAACTACTTTGCTTCGCCGCTTAAAATCAACGAATATATATCCGGTTTAGTGGTGACAAGCATTACCATGGGCGTATGCGGTCTTTCGCTTATGCTATTAATCGCTGGCCTGTGTTTCGGCTATAATATCTTTAGAATCGGCTTGTTTCTTCTCCCTTTTCTTTTGATACTTTTTATTTTTGGCATGGCGATGGGCATTTTCGTATCAGCGCTCATTTTCCGATTAGGGCCTGCTGCCGAATGGATCGGCTGGCCTATTCCTATGGTACTTTCTGTGTTTTCCGGAGTTTTTTATCCAGTTTCTAATTTGCCTAATTTTTTGCGGATTTTCTCCAGAGTAATTCCCGCCTCTTATGTTTTTGAAAGCATGAGAACCATCCTTGCACGTGGATTATTTTCCAGCAGACTTGTTATATACCTTTGTATTGGGTTGGTTTTATCTTGTACTTATCTTTTAGTAACCTACTTTTTCTTTATTAGAGTTTACCGTTATAATCTAAAGCACGGCACGATCGCTCGCTTTAACATCGAATAAAGAACAGTCATAGAAAGAGACTTTTAACCACAAGGAACCGCGATTTACCTCCGGGTACTAATAGCACTGCACCGTGGAAGGTTGTTCTGCATCAACTGAAAACGAAGTCATTGCCCTCTGCCGCAAGCACGGCGCGAAGGAATTACGATAACCAAGCACTGATTTTCAGGGCCGCTACCATCAGCCTAATAGTAGCACTGAGCCGCTTACTAAGCGCCTCTAAAGCCTATAAAGCAGGAAAGGATCCGCGAAACAACGAGGGCCATATCGAGCCGATACGTTATACCAATTGTGAATAATTAATGCGCTTATTCGCGTCATTTCGAGCGAGCCGTAGGCGAGTCGAGAAATCTATTTGAACAGATTTCTCCACTACGGGTCCCTAAGGGACCCTTTGGTCGAAATGACATAAGCGCAAATTTTAATCACAATTGGTATTACACAGTGTTGGGTCATTACGAGAGAATGTGCAACAGTACTGTGTGAGACTTATAGTGACCATCCTTGACGATATTCCGGCCGCAATAAGGCATCAGCCTCCGCATTGTTGACGACCTTCATAGCAACAGGGTCGAATTCAAGCCTCTGACCAACCACGGTAGCGACATTACCCAACAGGAGTAGTTCCACCACCGGCCCGGCGTGGTCAAAATTGGATAAAGGCACCGCTCCACCTTTGCAGCCCTGGATCCACTCTTGCAGGTGGCCCGCAACATGCGGTAGCTTCTGAGGTGGTCCGCCGGAATTAGGAAAGTCCTGCATCGGCAACAATGCGCAGAGCGAATTGTGGGCGTTAGTGTGCACCACGCCTCTGCTGCCCACGAGCAAGGAGCCAGAGCGTGGTGTCCAGCCTTCCTTCCATTCCAATGACCGCCCGGCGATTTGTTCTAACCGCTGCCAGATGCCGAGCCGTTGGAGTTCTTGTTCCGGGGCGTTGTACCAATGGATTCGCACTGGTGGGAGCGGACCGCGGGCAGGAAGGTCGAACCGCAGGATCTGTTGGCTGGGAAAGGTCTCGATGCATCGCTGCGGGGTCTCCGCCTCAACGTAGATCCGCCCTTTGGCTTCATCGGTGCCCTCCCACAAAGTACCCAGCTTAAGAGCCTTGAATACCAGGTTGATCGAATGCGAGCCACCGCCTCCCAGTATTCCCGTTCCGAAATCCCGCCAGGCACCCCAGCCGCTCACGTAACGAGGGTGATATGGGCGGAGGGGAGCTGGGCCAAGCCAAAGGTTCCAATCGAGGTACTCCGGCACCGGAGGTCTTTCCTCGGGCCGCTCGCGCAGACCAGGGCCGCCAAATACATACCATAAGTGTGCCTCGCGGATTTCGCCCACAGCCCCTTCCTCAATCAGTTCCAGGGTGCGGCGGAACGAATCGGAGGCCATCCCCTGATTGCCCATCTGGGTGGCAACTTTCTGCTGCTTGGCGATATGACGAAGAGCACGAGCTTCGGCGATGTCGTGCGCAATGGGTTTCTCCACATAGACGTGCTTGCCCTTTTTCATTGCGGTTGCGGCTATCACGGCGTGGGTATGGTCTGGGGTGGCCACGATGACCGCATCGATCTGGTTTCCCATTTCGTCCAGCATCCGGCGGAAGTCCTGATACTTTTTCGGCTTGGTTTTGGTCAGGTATTCGTAGCTCTCAGCTGCTTCAACGCTTTCGGTCAGCTTCCGGTTGTCCACATCACATAAAGCAACCACGTTCTCCATACACGGGACCGTATCCAAAAACGACCTACCGCGTCCGCCGATGCCAACAAGTGCGATATTGATCCTTCCATTGGCTGGTACACTCCGGACGGATTGGCTATCTCTCAGAATCAGCAATCCAGCCGCGCCTGCGGCAAATCGCGAGAAAAAACAACGCCGACTCAGTTTCCTTTTCATGGTTGTGTTCCCCTTAATATCAAATGCTAAAAAGGCCGGTATCCTGACTCGGGCACAGCCGACCCAACCTATTGTTTCAAGCAGTGTATTCACTCAAGGCTTGGCTGGCAAGCCTCTTCAAAGCTGGCTTGTCATTCGTGTTCAAAGCCTATCTCTATACTCACACCAACGATGCCGATAGCAGAACAGATTCAAATATTAATGAATATTAGTATCATACATCCGGAAGTGGACCCATCATTGTTTTTCTTTCTGCTATCTATTTTGCGAAAGTTGCTGATTAGGATTAATTTTGAACGCCGGTAATGAAAAATAACCTTGCGATTGCTGACAAACATCCATGCGATATATCGGATCCCGCATCAGACAAACACGCCTGTCCATTGCAGGAATAGATGTTGTATATATCCGCAACTCTCCGGGTACAGCCAGGATTATCTCCTCACGCCAGTCTCCAATGACATCTGCTATTACCAATGGTCTTGCCGGAAAATGCACACCGCATTCAAGACCACTGGAATAATTTATAAGACAGCTTTTATCCTGATTCCAAAACTCACGTTGAAGGTCAGCATTCCAGAAAGCAGCCAGCCCGCTCTTATTTTCTTCTTTGGAAAGCAGCTTTCCTTGTGCTGAAAATAACCAGAAATTATTTAAACCCTCATCTCCACCCCAGATTTCAACACCAGGCTCATTCGGAACGATGTCAGAAATTAATCCATAATGACAATGATTGGACCTTTCATTGATTCCCCAGAGAAGTTTACCAGTTTTTGCATCGAGTTCGCAAATCCCATTATTTTCCATAGCAGGTTCATAACAAAGGTATATTTCAAGCCCTGGGTGCATCGGGTCTAACTCACCTACTACGCAGTGATCAGGATGTCCGCGCCCACTACCGGATGAATAGCCATACATTCCACTGCGGGGAGTCAGCATTTCAGCATTTGACCAAAGTCCTACACCGTTGTCATCAACTACAGCCGAACCGATTATAATTTCATCACGCCCATCATCGTCAACATCGACCGCATGCACACAATGTGCACCCTGGCCAGTATAGGAAAGCCCTTCCTCTTCCCGGTCATTCCATTTCCAGAGTTGTCGCAGCTGTCCATCCTGAAGTGTATAAGCAGCAAGAGCAATGACGTCGTAAGTCCCGCGTTCGGCAATAATACATGGTGTTTTCCCATCCAGGTAAGCCACACAGAGTTGGTTTCTGTTCAAAGATTCATCTGTAACATACCCTTCCCTTGGGATCCAATCGGTACGTGCAATCTCTTTTCCTGTTTTACCATCCAGGATCATCAAATATTCAGGTCCGCTTGAAACATGCCCATCTGGTTGACGCGGGTCCCCTTCTCCTGCCTTCAAGGCAACCTCTGCACATCCATCTCCGTTAAGGTCGTAGATAACATATGGAGAAAACCACACGCCCATTTCAATTGACCACCCCATATCATATTGCCACATCATTGTACCATCCAAACGATATGCTTCTAATTTGTATGTCTCCGGACTTGGCTGCCAATAGCCCCTTTTTTTTCTGCCGTCTCCAATCCATGGATCAAAATTTATTCTTGGCCTTTTAATCACATATTCATATTGTCCATCTCCGTCCAGATCACCGACCACGACTTTGATTGCACTATAATTTCCATTCAGTTTAATAGAAATATAGGAATCTCTTTCGGCCGAAAAAGTAATATCTGTATCTTCAGATGATATCCCTTCGACACCATTAACAATGCTGCGCACAGAATACGTTGAAGTTCCTTTCTTTACAGGATTCCTGTCTACAAAGTCAGTTGTGCTGATAATCGGCTTTTCATTAAGACGCTCAGGAGAATTATTTCCTGAGACACGATAGACATTAAATGCAACTGATCCGGTGTCTGTTTCAAGCAGGCGCCAACCAATGTATACCTCCTTATTTTCAACAGGCAGAGCAACAATACCCCGATTCAGTTTCTCCATGACACGTTCAGTCGCAAATCCTTCGACAATAGGCTTTTGGGCTCTTTTATGCGGTTCTGGAGTGCCTGAATAAACCTCAACGTCATCCAGGAAAAGATCTGTGCGGTGACCTCCTGTAAAACGGATCTGCATCTGATTACAACCGTCAGGAACAATCGTTTTCGCCTCAAATGGCATCCAGTAACTTCTTGCATTCAGCATGTCTTTTCCAATACCAACCTTTACGACCTTATTGTCGGCAAGCCCTATTACTTCCAACCAGACTTTTCCACAGTGAAATCCACTGCTCCCCCTCATCCAGGCAATTACAGTAAAAATATCTCCGGCCTTGACAGGATAGAGGGCATTATTGGTGAGCATCCAGAGTGAGTCCCAGGAATCTGTGTCGGGGATATCCCAAAACACATGCAGTGCATGTTCACCATTATGTGCTTCGCGGGAAAAGCTTGCCACAGGTTCACCGGAAGCCTGGTTCGGCAGTTCCTTATCAGCATGATGTGCTTCAAGATGCCATCCCGTCAATTTCTCTCCGGCTATCTCAAAATCACCATTAATGATAGCGTCTTTTAAGGCGTGATGATTTTTCCCCCTTGTACAAGAAGAGGTTATTATGAGAATGAATACAACTATGATCTGAATTACATGCTTAAAGTGATCTGACATAATTAATTTCTCTTTTGATCAGTATGGAGAGCATTAACCGTGAATCGTCGTTACCTATCGACTCGTCGCACGGTCACCTGCTCCCGATCCCTTTGCCTGGAAGAAACTCAGGGTCTCGGCCATACTATCAAATCACAGTTCATTTGGCACGCACTACTTGGGAAATCCAAGATATATATATATTTTGTTTTTCTTGGGCAATCCCAGTCAGCTATAAGCTGGGCTTGCCCTGTGGAAAGGTCAGCCGGCAGAGGAGAAAAATGAACGAATCAGTCGGAAGGATGTTACGGCGGGTGCAATACCTGTGTCAAAGGTGTGACAAGCTGTTTTACTACGAATACTCGTTGTTTATCACAAACTCGTCCTGGCCACAACAAAAAAAGCCTCCTCTGGAGCGACTCCATTCTTATGTGTCATGGTGACGGCTGATGGATGTTCGTCACACGCCTATGGCGCGTCTCAGTAAGTTGTGCGTGATCCGTTGCACGCGGTCATCGGGACCGTGGGGGCGACTCCAGTGGGACCACGGCAACATGTGGCCGGGTGGCGAACTTAGGCCCTGAGCCCAAAAGATCGTGGCCGCGTTGAAGACGAAGTTTCTCTCCGGGCCAGGGTAGACCGTGGCAGTCCAGTGCTGCGGCTGGACACCACCGCGCAAAGCCGTCCCTTCCGCCACGATCTCAAGTCCCGGAATCTTAGCAGGCGCGCCGTGGTATTCCCAGCCGACCAAGCCGGGAATACTGTCACCATTTTTCACCCCGACGCCTTCGAATATCCAATGATCGGCTTGGGTCACAGTCCAGTCACCGCCACCGTTGACAGGACTTACGTTCCGAGCCCCCATCAGCAGGCCTTCGTCTGGTCCTGTCACTGGGAAATTGTACTTGGACTTGACACCCTGGACGGCCAACCCAGCAAACCGGCCCGCCCGCGTAATAATTCGCTTTGGACGCCCGTCGATGCTTGCCCGGAAGGGAGTGACGCCATTTACTGCGTTGCCCGAGAGAAACAGTGCGCTGACGCCCCCGCTAATCATCTGTTTCACACTGTGATATTGCTGGATGTCCCAGTACTCGTCGTGACCAACACTGATAAACGTCTTACACTGCAGCCCACGCGTCGAATTGACCATGTCACTGTTTGAGCAATAGGTCACGTCATACCCGTGCTTTTCCAGCCAATAGGAAAGCGGGAACTCCCAGCAGAAGAATTCGCCGGATCCGAGCGATTGCGGATTCTCGTAGATTTGTCGGTATCTGCCGTACGGCCGGTCGAAGCTCACATCGACGTCCGGGCCCACATACCACTGGTCATTGCCGTCGTCATACAAGGAGAACTGATCGGGCCAGCGATTGTAGGCCTGCCACGTGTTGTCGCTGCACTGAAACAACACATCTGCTGGACGGTTGTCTTTGACGATGAAGATAACGTAGCTTTGCCAATACAACTCGTCCGCGCTTTCAGGCAACGTCGTCAGGCGACCAACGTAGACGCCGCTCGTCCAGGTGTTAGGGATCTCAAGCTCCAGCGAAGGCTCCCAACGGCACTCCCGCAAGCGATTGCGGCCAACTTCGGGATCGGTGTGTGTTCGGCCAGCCAGTGGACCGACCGTACGCATCAGTCGAGCGCCGCGGCCGTTGTAATAGCCTGTACGGAAGATTTCGAGCATGAACCTGCGCTGCGGATTAGTCGAAACCATTATGTTGATCGATTCACCTGCTGCGACCGACTGCTTGGAGCAATACCCTTCGATCCACGGGCATCGGTAGCCAAGCCCTCCGCCTGGCGCGTCGACCACACGGACACGCGTGAGTTGCCAGTCAGTAGCGCCCGGCACAGAGTTCTCTTTTTGGATCAGATCTTGTTCATTCGAGGAAACGTTGCCGTTTGGTGGTCGTCTCTGAGCAACAGCTCCGCGCTCTCGCATAGCAGACGCTACCGAGACGGCCAGCGTGCCTCTTAGCAGACTTCGTCTCGTGACATCGATGCTGTTTCTAAGTGACTCACTCATTGCTCTGCCTCCTTCTTCTGGTCCGGTGTCTATGAGAGGATTCCACAGTTCTGTACTCTATCGAGCACTGGCGTATGCAGCCTGACGCAGCCAGCCTCAAGACACAGTTCTGCAAAGCCTGCTGGTGTCATATAGCCCAGGCTGCTGTGCGGCCGGTAATGATTGTAATCCATCTGCCAACGCTCTACAACGTATTTCATCTCATCGATATGTAAGCTGGGATTTCCCATATACCTTCATAAACGACCATCCTTCACGATACGACCTCTAAGCAAGCAAACCTGCGTCACTGGTCATCTTGGTTCCGTGAAATTCGAGCTTCAATTTGCGATCAAAATCAAACCTCAGAGCTTCCTTGCCTGCTTCACCCATAGGTTTCTCCCACAAAGAATAGTCGAAACTGGCTTGAGTGGTCTCCATAGGCTCTATACTGCCAAATTACAGTTCATTTGTTACGAACTACTTAGGAAATCCGGGATTAGGTGACTTTTCAGACCAGTCCTACCAGCTAACCATCGCAAATTAGTCGCGCACAAATCCCTCCCACAATGGCCCCATTTTCACTCGTGGACCACTACAACACGACTACAACCAGAATACCCATTATCTGCCAATTCAAAAAATTCTTTATTTGTAAGCTCCATAGCCATAAGGTCTTACGAAAATCATAAAAATTGTGAACGGTTTCTACTTTTGGAAAATAAGGCATGAAAATAATCGGAACTACTCTTGACAGCTACAACGCTTAATTTTATTATTCTCCAGGCTCTTTTCTTTTATTGGGCCAGTTAACCCATTTACTGATTTTCATTTCCAAAAGTTTATCAACTTTCTGATGCAATTCATCTGGTTGTATCGGCTTGTTAACAAAATCATCTACGGGAAGGAATTCTTCGTCCTTCTCAGGGGAAAACCCAAACTCTGGACGCTCAATATTTATCGCTGTAATCATAAGAATAGGTATGGGAGATAAGTTGGGATCTATTTTTAATTGCTGAGCTATATCAAACCCCATAGTTTTCTTATCAGGACCAAACATTACATCTAAAATTATGAGATTTGGGCTTTCTTGCTTTATTTTTTTTAGTCCATCTTCCGGCGTAGTAGTAATACTCACACGATGGCCCTTTGACTCTAAACTAAATTTCATTGCTTCGGCGAGGTCGGTATTGTCTTCGACGATAATGATTTTAGCTTCTTTAACCATTTTACTGATTTCCCCTTTCTGTTAGCAACTCGGGGTCTTCTGGGTCAACGCCATTTACAATTATCATTGACTCATCTGTCCCTTATTTATTGAAACTGTTCTTTTCTTTTTGGCAATGTAAAAATAAATTTACTTCCTTTATTTGGGTCACTCTCTACCTGGATTTCTCCTTTATGAGAATGGACAATCTGCTTTACGATTGATAAACCTAAACCCGTACCTTTTTCTTCCATCTGTCGAGCATTTTTCGCTCGGTAAAAATCGTCAAAAATATATGGTAAATCGGGTTGGGGGATACCTATTCCGGTATCCCAGACTACAACTTGAAAATATTTCTCTTCTTCTATTAATTCTACGCCAACCTTTCCATTTGGATTAGTATATTTTATTGCATTAACCAGCAGGTTAATAAATAACTGTTCCATAGCATCCCGATTAGCAAAAATAGCCGAGCCGTAAGTAGAATCCTTTAATTCTAAGCTGATTTTTTTCTTAGATGCTCTCGATTCTACCTGGTTAACTACATTTTCTACTATTTTAAGTAGCGACAAATTTTTCATTTCTGGTTCTCTTGCTGCTTTTATTTTTGAGAGGTTTAAGAGGTCTTTAACAAAATGAAGTAGATATGTAGTTTGGCTTTCGGCACGGCTAACCATCTCTTTCATTTTTTCTGGAACGGAATCACCTAAGTTGGTTAGAACAAGTTTAAGACAAAACTGTATTGCTGCAAGCGAGTCCTGGAGATGATGAGAAACAACAGCTACATATTGATACTGTAGCTGACTTTGTTCAGCTAATCTTTCAGAAGATTCATTTAATTCGTTTTTAGTTTTTTCATTACTTCCCGGCATCTTGTTTCTTTTCAATACTGCCGTCATATCCATAGCATTTTATTTATAGAACTAAGAACACAAACTTCCTTGTCATTTTTTATCTTTAAATAATCATTCTTGGATGTTTTTACAAAGATTGATGTTTTCAATTTTTTCTAAACAAAAGTTAATCGCTTTCTGCCCTTTTTATATGCTATAGCCAAGCTCCAAATGAGTTGGTGCTCCGTCGCTTTCTTGTAATAAATTCAATATGTCACTTATACTTTCGTTTATTTCAGTGACACCTCAGAACCAGTACAACTGTAGGCCTGCTACGGTGCACAGCCATCAAAGGATGCGAAAGTGTTTGTGAGATAACATCAGCTGCATTACAATAACGAAAGGCCATACAAAACGCAATATTATATCACGATAGCGGCCCGATGTATTTCTTTGGTCTCGGCTACTTCTCAGCATCAGTAATACGCGACACCAGACGTAGAAAACTCTCTAATCACATCCTCCATCTAATTCGGTGAGTAGGTCACCCAACTACTGTTTTCAATATCATCTCACATGCTTGGGGTATTGAATCAATCAACACCTTTGAAAGACCGGTCCTTACCATTTTTGGGAGACTTTCTACACGGGCGGCAATGATTGTCACTTCTACTCCACACAATTCTTGGAGTTCCCTCAGCAAATTTGATGTAGGAAGTTGGTGCATAGAAAAATCATCGATTTTATTTTCAGGTATATCTTCAATAGAAATCTCAAAGATTTCACCTGGCTGCCGAGTAGAACCAGCATCTACTGAGTCAACGATAATGATTTTCTTCGGTTTTGTCTCACTTAGAAGAATCGTAAATAGTATCTCCCTTATCCCAGTCCCAGTATCCATTACGCATACATCTTCAGGAATTTTGTAATTTCCCCTTAGATATTCAACAACTGCTGGACCGAAACCGTCGTCACCAAATAGCACATTACCACATCCTAAAACAAGAATGGGATTCTTGTAACAGTCCGGAATGAAATTCCTCATAATTAATAACTCAGTTCTTAATTTTTCATAGTATCAATTATCCGGCCAGAGACATCCATAATGTCCAACTTAACGGCAATTCTACCGTCTAAATTATGTGTTGCGCAAGATAAGCAAGGGTCATAAGCGCGGATAGACATTTCAACCATGTTTAATAATTTTTCGTCGTATTTACCGCCTTTTATCAAATCATGGGCTGTTTTCTTTACCGACATATTTATCGGTGCGTTATTATGTGTAGTGCCAACGATTATGTTCACATTAGTAACGATACCTTTAGCATCAGTTTCGTAATCGTGGATAAGAGTCCCACGAGGCGCTTCCACCACACCCACGCCTCTTGCAGCTCGGGGGGTAACCTTTTTGCGGGTATCTGTGCTGGTTATTTTATCGTCCTCTAACAATTCGAGTGCACGTTCAGCCGCATATACCAATTCAATTAACCGTGCCCAATGATAGAGTAAAGTTAACTGTGCCGGTCGACCGAATTGTTTTCTGAACTCTTCCAACTCTACCTGTGCCTTCGGGGTGGGTATCTTGTCACAGACATTAATTCTTGCCAATGCATTAGTTCGATAAATACCTACTGGATTATTCAAATCCATTGATAACTTACCAGCTTTTTTCTGATACGGGAACTTCAAGTATGTCCATGGTTCGATATGTTCACTAATATAGTCAAGATAATTGGTAACTGGAAAATCCTCGTATTTACCATCTGCAGTCATCATCCTTAAATTGCCATCATACAGATTCATGGCTCCGTTTTTAACTGTGCCCAGAAATCCAGAGTTAATTACCGCTATTGTTTTGACTGCATCAAGGTATTTTGGGAAGATATTTTTTTTCGCAAAATCAATCGCGAAAGTAGTAAAATCCAAACACTCTTTTGCCATCTCCCTAAGTTTCTCAAACTCTTCTTTAGTGACAGGTTTGCTCCATCCACCCGGAACTGCTGCATCAGGGTGAATTGCTTTACCGCCAAGTATCTGAGTCATCATTTGCCCCATATACCTGACCTGCACCACCTTTTTTGCTATGTCTGGTATTTTTCCAACGACACCAATTACGTTGCGTACAGAATAATCTGCATCTGGTCCCATTACAAAATCAGGTCCGGACAGAATAAAGAAATGTAGCACATGGCTATGAATAAAATGTGCCATATACGCAAGTTCCCTGATTTTTTTTGCAGGTTCTGGTATGTCTACGCCAAAAACAGCATCACAGGCCTTTGCAGAAGCAAGATGATGCGCCCAAGGACATACACCACAGATTCGGGGAACAATACGTGGCAACTCTTCTACCGGTCGACCGACACAGAATCTTTCGAATCCACGTAATTCTACAACATTCACTCTTGTATCAGCGACGTTACCACTATCGTCTAAAAGGATGGTGATTTTAGCATGGCCTTCAATCCGAGTTACTGGCTGAATAACAATTTTTTTACTCATTTTCTTATCTCCTTGGCAAAGGTCTTAGGCGTCCTACAACACCAATGAAACGATTAAAAGTTGCTGCACGGTCCTCAATTTCTTTTGGATCGAGTCCGATAGTTGAAAGCGCACCCATCATATCGACCATCGGGTTCGCTCCTTCTCGGATCGGTCCAAAGCAACCGCGGCAAGTCATATAAGCTTTGATACAACGAGGGGTCTTTTCTGCCCCGCCGCAACCTGACCTGGTAGATGGTCCTTGACATAGAAAACCTTGCTCCATATAACACCGAATATCTTCCCATTTCTGGCCAACTTTAAACTCTACAGGTTCTAATGGCCTTTTCAGTTTTGTAACTGCTTTCTTTTCTCGTTTGACAGGGCAATCATCGCATACACTCCGTTCAGGAAGTTTAAAAGGTTTCCCTTCAAGCAGTGCAGTTAATGCCTCAGCTATTAATTCCGGTGTAGTGGGACATCCCGGTAGGGCTACATCTACTTTGATAGTTTCTGCTACTGAGTATACCCTATCAGTAAGCGGGGGAATGTCTTCCTTTGGCGTAGCCGCTGGGGCCGTACTTTTTGACTGACGATAGACTTTCTCAAAAATCTCTTCAGTCAAATAGAGATTCCCCAATGCGGGAATACCACCGAAATTAGCACAAGAACCTACAGCAACGATTATTTTACATTTCTTGCGCATCTCTTCAGCAATGCGTTTATTCTCTTCGCTGCGGATTCCACCCGAGATTAATCCGACATCCGCTTGAGGAATTTCCAATCCTTCTTTTTCTCCTTTCTGGCCGTAATACTTATGGTCCATTACAACTGGCATATGGACAAATTCTAACTTGGGCAGCAAATCAAGTAGCGCTTCGCCGAGGTCTAAAATTGTAACTTCACAACCGCCACAAGTTGCTAACCATTCTTCAGCAATTTTTACTGCCATTTTTACTCCCTTCTTTCAAAAATTTTATGGACGTTGCAAAAGTTATTTTTCTGACAATAGGTTAAATAACTATTCTACTTGTGTAAAATCCATTTCGTTCTTTTTACTAAATTCATTCTATACAGATTGACCTTCAACAACAACTTCAGTTACCACACGGCGTGTATAAGCCAGATATTTATTTCCTTCCTCAACCAGTCGTGTTTCAAATCCTCTTTGTTCATAACCAGACATAGCTTCTTTAGCGCCTGTCTCATTATTATAAACCTTACCATCCCAGAGAAATTTTTTGCCATCCAATATTTTTACACTGTCAATTCCCATTTTGAATTTATTTCACTCTATAAGGACTCGGACCGAGCTTTTTAATCGTCTCCGTTAATTCTTTGACAACTTGTGCGAATTTTTGTCCTTCTGATGCAGATACCCATTCCAATCTGAATCTCTCTTCTTCAATTCCAAAATCTTGCAACATAAGCCGGATTGCCTCCGCTCTTTTCTCTGCTTTTAAATTGCCCTCTTGATAATGACAATCACCAGGATGGCAACCACAAATCAGCACACCATCCGCTCCTTTAGTAAGAGCATCTATTACTAAGTTTGGGTGCACCATCCCCGAGCACATCACTCGAATTATTCTGATGTTTGGTGGGTATTGTATTCTCGATGTTCCAGCAAGGTCTGCCCCCGCATAAGAACACCAGTTACAACAGAATCCAATTACTAATGGTTCAAATTGTTCATTCATAACATCTGTAATATATCATACTATCCCAATGCAGAATTGACCATAGCCGATATCTGTTCCAATTTAAATCCTTTAATAAATATACCTTTCTTGGGGCAAGTAGCCTGACAGACCCCACAACCTTTACAAGCAGCCTCATTTACTTCAACAGTTTTCTTTATCGTACCATCTCGGATATACTCAATTAAAGTTATGGCTTTATACGGGCATGGATCAATACAATATGCACAGCCGTCACAATTCTCATCTACCACTTGCGATATAGTTGCTTCTAATTCTATTCTATTCTTAGAAAGTATGGTGCTGGCTCGTGCCGCGACGCCAAGCGCCTGGCTAATACTTTCCTCAATTGATTTTGCTGAATGTGCAAGACCACATAGAAAAACTCCTTCGGTAGCGAAATCAATTGGACGAAGTTTCATATGCGCTTCCATGAAGAATTTATCCTGTGTTAGCGGTATTTTCAACATCTGCGCAAGGTCTTTGTTTTCTTGGTATGGCACAATACCTGCTGACAAAACTAAAAAATCAGCATAAACAGAAATTGGCGTACCAAGTATTGGGTCAGTTAAAGTAACCTTAACTGAATCATCCTGCCTTGATACCTCAGGCTTCTTATATTCTTCATATCTGATAAATATAACCCCTTTCTCTCGTGCTATACGGTAGTAACTTTCTCTAAACCCATAGGTTCGTATGTCTCGATAAAGTATAATAACATTTGTCCGTGGACTGATTTCTTTTATTTTCAATGCATTTTTAATCGCCTCGGGACAGCATATTCGACTACAATAAGGTTTTTCACTATCTCGTGAACCGACACACTGAATCATTACTACATTCTTGGCGTCAAACTTGCCATTTGCTAACCTATTCTCTAACTCAAGTTGCGTTATTACTCTTTCATCCTGACCGTAGAAATATTCTGTTGGCTTGTACTCTTGAGCGCCAGTAGCGACCACCACAACACCATGTTTGATTTCTCTTTCCTTAACAGAATTTGTCTCATTAGTTCCGTTAGAAGCTATTTTTGTCTTGAAATTACCAATAAACCCTTCTACGCCTAATATTTTTGAATCTGTATAAAGATGAATCAAATCGTTTTGCTTAATCTGTTGTATCAAAGAGTTAACTTGTTCCTGCGGTTTCTCCCCGTCGGATGAAAAATGTATCCGTCTTAGATTTCCACCCAACTGCTTTTCTTTTTCTATAAGATGTACTATAAATCCCTCTTCAGCTAAACTCAATGCAGCGCTCATCCCACTCAATCCACCACCTATAACCAATGTGCTGTGATTTATCGATATGGATTTTTTCTGCAAAGATTCTAAAAGCTGCGCTTTGGCAACTGCCATGCGCACCAAATCCTTTGCTTTTTTCGTAGCATTTTCTGGTTCGTGCATATGCACCCAGGAACATTGGTCACGTATATTAGCCATTTCAAACAAATATAAATTAAGTCCTGCTTCACGAATCGTGTTTCTAAATAGTGGCTCGTGTGTTCTTGGGGTACAGGAAGCAACGACTACTCGGTTAAGATTATGTTCATCAATTAATTTTTTAATCTTTTCCTGAGTATCATTTGAACATGTATAAAGATTATTTTCTGCATAGACCACATCCGGCAGAGTTTTTGCATATTCAACTACTTCAGGAACATTCACTACACGAGCTATATTTGTGCCGCAATGGCAGATAAATACACCAATACGGGCAGGTTGTCCGGTAACATCTTTTTCTGGGGGGTATTCTTTCGGCTTAATTAAAGTTCCTCTTACTTCTGAAAGTAAAGCCAGAGATTTTGCTGCGGCACCGCTTGCTTGGGTTACTGTCTCTGGAATATCTTTGGGTTCACTGAAAGGTCCACAAACAAATATTCCTTCTCTTGAGGTTTCAACTGGCCTAAAGGAATATGTACTACAAAAGCCATATTGGTTAAGTTCAATTCCGAACTTCTTGCTTATCTCTTTAACCAGTTTTGGCGGTTGCAGGCCTGTAGATAGAACTACTAAATCATATTCTTCAACTTTTATTCTACCTTCATCGGTCAGATAGTGAATTTTAAGATTGTTTGTTTCTGGTATTTCTTCTACATATGCAGGGCGAGCCCTTATATATTTCACACCTAACTTTTTCGCTTTTTCGTAATACTCATCAAATCCTTTACCAAATGCACGCAGGTCAATATAGTAAATATGACATTCCAATTCTTCAGTTGTATGTTCTTTTGCGATAATTGCTTCTTTAGTAGCATACATACAACATACTGAAGAACAATAGGTTCTTTCTGAATCGCGTGAGCCGACACATTGTATGAAAGCAATCCTTTTAGGCGGTAATTTATCCGAAAGTCTTAAAACCTTACCTTCATATGGTCCGGTGGCCGAGAGTATTCGTTCAAATTCAAGTGCGGTAATAACATTCGGATAAATTGAATATCCATATTCTAATTTTGCTCCTGCATCAAATAGCTCATATCCTGGCGAAAGGATTATTGAACCCACATTTAACTCTAACAATCTTTCTTTTGGCATTTCGTGGTCTATAGCTTCTGCTTTGCAGCTCTCCATACACATTAGACATTCAGAGCAGATCCCACAATTCAGGCAACGCTCAGCTTCTCTTAAAGCTTGTTCTTCCGTATAGCCAGGTTGTACTTCTTTAAAGTTCGCCTTTGTCTCATCTGATGGCAGGGGTGGTAAAGCGAGTCTGTTTTCTCTGCTTTTTATTCGCTGAGCAATCTCCTCGTCAGTTAACTCTACTTTGGATAGAACCGGCTCAATCTGTTTTAATTCTTCACCCTTTAAGTAACGGTCGATTGAACAAGCCGCACGATGCCCAGCAGCAATAGCATCAACAACAAATTGAGTGCCGGTAACCGCATCGCCACCAGCAAACACTCCCGGTTTTGAAGTAGCCAAAGTCTCAGGATCTACCTTAATCGTCCCATTAGAAGTTACATCTATCCCCTCATTCAAAAATGGCACGTCAGGAGCTTGTCCTATGGCGAAGACCGCTGTATCACACTTAATAATATGTTCGGTATCCGGAATAATATCCATATCCGGGCGACCATTTTCGTCAAAACCATGGAAGATTACTTTCGCGCATTTAACACCGGCTACCTGTCCATTAGAAGATGTAATTTCAAGAAAAGACCGAGCAGGATAGATATCTATCCCTTCATTTTCCGCGGCCTCAATTTCCCACGGATGAGCAGGCATTTTTTCCCGTGACTCCAAGCAAGCAATTTGCACCTTTCTTGCTCCCAAACGTAAGGCAGTTCGGGCAACATCCATAGCTACATTGCCACCACCTAAAACCAATACATTTTCTCCCACTTTTACCTTTTCTCCCATATTAATCAAACGGAGAAAATTTGTGTTGATTAAGACCTGCGGCAAATCTGCTCCCGGGATTCGCAACTTCTTTCCAATATGTGCGCCTGTTGCAATAAAGACTGCATCGTAGCCATCTTGAAGTAGAGCATTTATACTTTCCACTCAATGGTTTGTCTTCAGTTCAATTCCGTCGCGTAAAGTATTTTGAATGTCCAATTCCAATCTTTCTCGGGGTAGTCTGTATTCTGGCACTCCAACACGCATCATACCACCAACCACAGGAAGTGATTCGAAAACAGTTACGCGATATCCATTCTCTCTCAAATCCTGTGCAGCGGTTAACCCGGCTGGGCCCGCTCCAATAATAGCGAGGCGCTTCCCATTCTGAATCTTTGATTCTTCGCTTTTAATTTCTACTTTGGTTTCATAAGCCCAATCAGCAACGAATCTTTTTAAGGCCATAATTGAAACCGGCTCATCAACCTGGCTTCTGCTACATTCATCCTCGCAACGATGGTTACAAATCCGCCCACATACTGACGGAAATGGATTATCGCGTCTAATTACCCGGTAAGCATCTTCATAACGTTTTTCTCTTATCAGAGCAATGTAACCTTGAACTTTTTGCCCTGCTGGACAATTAAATCTGCAAGGAGACTGACCTAATTTCTCAATTGCAAAAAAATTCGGTATTGCCTGGGGATATCGTCGATATATAGCTTTTTGAGTTGCAAGATTTGTATTATAGTCAGAAGGGATTTCAATGGGACATTTCTCTGCACATTCGCCACAGCCGGTGCATTTCTCTTCGATAATATATCGTGCTTTTTTCTTCAGTGTGATAGAGAAGTTACCTGCTTCACCTCTGATGTTTTCAACTTCAGCAAGGGTAATTATTTCAATATCTTTATGTCGGCCAATCTCAACCAATCGTGGTGCCATAGTACACATTGCACAGTCATTAGTAGGGAATGTTTTATCCAGTTGTGACATTACTCCTCCGATGCAAGGTTTGTTATCTACTAAATAGACCTTTATACCAGCTTCAGCGAGGTCGAGTGCTGCTTGCATACCACCTATACCACCACCCAGAACCATCACAGCGCCGACCTTTTGATTATTTTTCAAATTTTCAGTACTCATCAGGCAATCCCTGTAGTTGTTCATGGCTGAATACAGGACCATCTTTACACACATACTTAGGACCAATATTACACCTTCCGCATTTACCAATCCCGCATTTCATACGCATCTCTAAAGAACTGATAATTCTTTTAGTGGGAAAACCGAGCTCAAGAAGAACAAAAATACAGAATTTTATCATAATAGTTGGCCCACATACTATTGCATAGGCATTTTCCGGCGAAGGAGATATTTCCTTCAGTACAGAAGGGGCAAGACCTACTTTGCCTGTCCAGCCTTTCACGTCCTGGTCAATGGTCTGAATTAGTTTTAAATCCTTTCTTTTTAACCACTCTTCGAGGTCGTATTTGTAAAGCATCTCACCCGGGTTTCTCGCAGCCACTAAAACAGTAAGATTACCATAACGTGACCTATTGTTCTCATGAAGTATATATTTGGTAAGCGACCTTAATGTTGTAAGAGCAAAGCCACCACCTATGATTACAAGATTTTTCCCTTCAAAATCTTTCATAGGAAATCCATTTCCGTAAGGCCCTCTTATTCCAATCTTGTCTCCCTCATATAGATTATGTAGAGCGGTGGTAACAATACCCGTCTTATACTTTTTCACAGTAAATTGTATGAACCCATCGTTCATTGGCGATGATGCAATTCCAATAGGCGCTTCCCCTGCACCTAAAACAGAAATCATAGCAAACTGACCGCAGGTATACCTAAACCTCTGACTATCATTATCAAATACTAAGTCAAATGTCTTCAAATCTCTTGCTTCATTTTCAATAGTGATTTTTTTAATCGTTGCTGGCAAAGGCAAGTAAGGGTTATCATGCGCCATTTTATCTTATATCCTTGATTATTTCTCTTAGGTCTAAATTCACCGGACAATTCCTAATACAACGTCCACAGCCCACACAAAATATTCCATTGAAATTCACTGGGCAGTAGTTGAACTTATGCATTATCCGTTGTCTCATTCTCTCCTTGTAAGTCAGGCGAGGGTTATGACCAGAAGCATGTAAAGTAAATAAAGAAAACATGCAAGAATCCCAACATCTCATTCTCTTACCTTGTTTGTTTCGAACTTCATCAGTAATATCAAAACAATAACAAGTCGGACATAAATATGTACAAATGCCACACCCTAAACATTTCAGGTGAATTTTGCCCCAGAAAGTAGCATTGAAAGATTCATCTAATTTTTCTTTTATGTTATGACAATCAATTGTTGAATGAATTCTCTTTAAACTAAAATCAATAAATTTATTTTTCTTAGCGATATGGGATTTCGTAGCTTTCTTAAACCATTTCGCAAAGCTATCTATAAGCTTCTCTCCTGTTTTACTTATTACCTTCACGAGGAATTCTTCCCCTAAATCATACAAAATAATATCGGATCCCTCTTCTCCATCAGGTTTGCCATTCAAAGAAGTGCAGAAACATGTAATTTGCGGATTGCTACAAGCTAAGGAAACGATAGTTGACTTCTGACGTCTTTCTAAATAATAAGGGTCAATATAACTTGGAGTTTGGGGTTCACCGTTCCGCAAAGGTTCAGCAAAAACTTTATCTAAAAAACTAATTGCACGAGCATCACAAGGACGGATACCTAAGATAATAGTTAACAATTGACGGTTACTCCCTAACGATTCCATCTTTTCAGCAAAAGAAAATAGTATTTCGGTTTGGGGAAAGAATATTTCTTTAGGCGAAATTTTTGTATTTCGATAGTCCCAGAATGATAGTAATTCCTCATTCACAGTTTGTAGTTCGTTGAAGTGAAAGTAATCTCCATTTGTTTTAGTTGGCAAAAAGACTTTGTATGTCTTAATTAGTTCCTGTATTAAATCTGGTATTTTAACTTTCCTGATTACTAATTCTTCCATTCTATATTCTTAACACTATCTACAATTACTATCTTTTCAGGGTTCAGTAATAAATTCCTCAGGGTCTTCCTGTTTGAAAATTGCCAGTGGCGGAGCTTCTTCTAAAGAAACTCCTGCTTCGTACTCGAAAAATTCTTTTATATCTTTTACTGTTTTAGAAGTAAAAATCCGCAAGTCAATATTCATTGGACAGGCCCGTACACAGGCGCCGCAATCAATGCATCGACCTGCCTGATGAAATACTCGGCCAATCTGGTAAAACATAAGGTCAGAAATATTATTAGTAATCCCTATCCATCTTGGTTTAGTTTGTTCAGCAAAACACACCTTACAATAACAATTAGGACAAGCCTGACGACAAGCGTAACACCGGATGCATTTAGATATCTGCTCTTTGAAATATTCCCATCTTTCTTGAACAGATTTTTTTTCAAACTCTGCAACAGGTATATTTTGTATTTTGTGTTTTGTATTTTGTGTTTCTTCTCCAATTAACGTATCATAAACCGTCGGAGTCGAATATTGACAACTTAGACATACATCTGCTAATAGGTCTTTTTTTTCAAATTGCATTGCTTTTCTATTTTCATCAATCACTATGATTTTGTCTTGTTTCTCTTTCGATTCAATAATCTCAATACCAGCATTTTTAATCTTTGTCACATCCAACATACCATCACAGGATATACCAATTATGTAGAGATTTTCTCTTGGAATCTGATGTTCCTTAATCAGACCGACGAGCGAACGACCATCGCATCCCTTAGCAACAATTCCTACCCTGGGTAAAGTTGCATCTTTTTTCCTTGGATCGTAAACAAAAAATCGCGGTAGATATACTGCCAAATTGTTAAGACAATAAGAGTTCCAGACCAATTTTTCAATATTGGCCGATTCAGTAATAAAACAGGTTGTGGACTTCAAAGGTAAAGTTCCTTCACTATAGCCGATGAAAACATCAATCTTACTTTCATCAAATAGCTTTTTAACTGTTTCTCTTATCTGTCTCTCTACTTCCATGTATTTCCTTTACAATTTTTTCATTAGGACCTAACTCGCGAACCCTGTTAACCACCTTCTCAATAAGTTGAGCAAACCGCACACCTTCAGAAGCCGAAACCCAAGAAAATTGTACCCTGTCTGGCTCTATGCCAATATATTCTAAAAAACTCTTTAATAAAGCAAACCTTCGACGAGCAACCAGATTACCGCTGATATAATGACAATCGCCAGGATGACAACCGGAAACGAAAACTCCATCTACTCCGTTCTGTAATGCCTTGAGGATATAGAATGGATTTATTCTTCCTGAGCAGGGTACTCGAATAATTCTTATATTTGGTGGGTATTGAATTCGAGAGACGCCAGATAAATCAGCTCCGGCATAAGAACACCAATTACAGAGAAATGCGACTATTTTAGGTTCCCAATTACCGTTATCTTCCATCTATCATACCACTTCCAATGCTGCCATAATTTGCTCATCTTTAAAGCCCCTTAAATCTATAGCATTTGCTCTGCAAGAAGCAACACAAGCTCCACAGCCTTTACACAACGCTTCATTCACTGTTGCTATTTTTTCTTTTTCATCAAGTTCGATCGCTTTATAGGCGCATACTTCAACACAAAGGCCGCATCCTGAACATCTTTCTTTTCGTACCTCAGAGACCTTGCCTTCGGCTTCAAAATATTCTTTCCTTAAAATAACCATCGCTCTGGTAGCAGCAGCTTTGGCCTGGATAATTGTCTCGGAAACATCTTTGGGATTGTGAGCTAATCCACAGACAAAAATACCATCAGTAGCAAAATCTACTGGACGCAGTTTCACATGGGCCTCTAAGAAAAATCCGTCGGCATTTAAAGGCACCTTAAGCATTTGCGATAAAGCTTTGTTTTCACTGTTTGGAACAATACCTGTACTCAGTACCAAGGAATCTGCGTTAATCAGCAGAGTTCGATTTAAAATTTGGTCTTTTACTTTCACCGTCAATTTTCCATCTTTGATTTCTACTTCTGGTTTCTTATCCTCTTCGTACCTAATGAAAACTACGCCTTTTTCTCTCGCTATTTTGTAATAAATTTCTTTTATTCCATAACTTCTTATATCACGGTAAAGAATAAAGACGTTCAGTTTACGGTTGATTTCTTTAAGTTTTAATGCATTCTTTAAAGCTTGAGAACAACAAATCCGACTACAATAAGGCCTTACCTCGTCCCGTGAGCCTACACATTGAATCATTACTATGGTTTTTGGTTGCAGACCTTCCGTTTTCTCCATAAACCACTTACTGCTCATTGATAACCGTTCTTCGAGCTGGCGTTGTGTAATAATGCGATTGTCATGACCATATAAATATTCAGTTGGAGTGTATTCATTTCCACCGGTAGCCACAATGATCACCCCATGGTCAATTTTTTCTTCTTTGTCATTTTTAACGCATACTGTAGTTTTGAAATTACCTACGTAACCTTTTATTTCCTTAATCTTAGTTTTAGTAAGTACAGCGATTTTTTCGGTGGACTTTGTTTTTTCAATAAGTGCTTTAAGAAAAGGTTTAATTTCCCCACCATCCAAACTATGATGCAGATTATGTAAGTTTCCACCCAATTCAACTTCTTTTTCTATTAAATAAACTTGAAATCCCTGCGTTGCCAAATCGAGCGCAGCAGTCATCCCAGCAAGTCCCCCGCCAATTACTAAAGCGTTTCTATTTATTTTAAGAAGCATCTTAGAAAGTGGCTCATATAACTTCACCTTAGAAAGACCCATTCGAACTAAATCTTTTGCCTTAGTGGTTGCCTTTTCTGGCTCCTTTTGATGCACCCACGAACATTGTTCGCGAATATTAGCAAATTCAAATAAGTAAGGATTTAACGCTGAGTGCACAAGAGTTTTTTGAAAAAGAGGTTCGTGAGTTCGAGGCGTGCAGGCAGCTACTACAACTCTATTCAAGTTTTTCTCTTTTATTCTTTCGTTAATCACTTTTTGCGAATCCTGTGAGCAAGCAAACATAAATTCTTCCGATTGGACAACATAGTCCAACGTAGAAGCATATTCAACAACTTTAGGCACATCGACAGTAGAGGCGATGTTAACTCCACAGCGACAGACAAAAACGCCTATCCGTGGAGGTTGACCTTCAATATTTAGTTCTTTAGGCAATTCTTCTTTTATTTCTTTTGTGGGAAGTTTAACCAACAGAGAGGAAGCATCGGATGCGCTTCCAGATGCCTCCATTACTGTTTCCGGTATATCTTTTGGCCCCGAAAAGGTCCCAGCTACAAATATTCCAGGCCGGGAAGCGGAAACTGGTGTGAACGAAGATATTTTAACAAAACCACAATCATTCAATTCTATATTTAATTTTTTGCTTATCTCTTTGATTCCATCGGTTGAGATTAATCCAACTGAAAGAACTACTAACCCAAATTCTTCTCGTTTTACTGTTGCTTCGTCGCTATTATATTGGATAATTAGATTTTCAGTATCTGGATTGACTTCTATTGACGAGATACGCGCATGTATGAACCGAACATGATAGTCATTTCTCGCCCTATCTATAAACCTATCAAAATCCTTACCATAAGCACGTATATCCATATAAAATATAGTACTCTCAACTTGAGGAAGATGCTCTTTAACAATTACTGCATCTTTAGCTGCCTGCATACAGCATATAGCAGAACAATATTCATTGCCCATTTGGCCATCTCTCGAGCCGACACATTGAATAAACGCTATTCTATATGGTTCTTTTCCATCAGAGGGCCTCAAGATATGCCCCTGTGTAGGACCGGATGCACTTAAAAGCCTTTCAAATTCAATGCTGGTGACTATATTCGGGAAGCTTTTATAACCGTATTCATCCTTAAAGGTAGCATTGAACTCCTCCGAACCAAGAGTCAATATTACACTTCCAACATCAACTTTGATAATTTCTTCTTTCTGGTTAAAATCAATCGCTCCCATTTCACAAAATTTCTCACAAATTCTGCACTTGCCTCTTTGGTGATAAATGCAGGTATTACTGTCCATTATCGGAATAGCCGGCACAGCCTGAGGAAATGAAATACGGATACATTTCGTCTTGGTTAAACCTTTGTTGTATTCATCAGGTATCTTCACCGGACATTTGGACATACAAATGCCACATCCTGTACATTTCTTTTCGTTAACATAGCGTGGCTTCTTCAGGATAGTTGCGCGAAAATTAGGTGGTTCACCAACCAAACCCAGTAACTCTGTGTTGGTAAATATCTTAATATAAGGATGAGCACCTGTTTCAACTAATTTAGGCGAGAGAATACACATTGCACAATCGTTGGTAGGAAAGGTCTTATCTAATTGTGTCATTCTTCCACCGATACTGGGGTTCTTTTCAACAAGATAGACTTCGACACCCATCTCTGCTAAATCTAAAGATGCCTGAATTCCTGCAATACCTCCGCCTAAAACTAAAACTCGCTTATGCATTTTTTGCTCTTTCTTTTTTCCGTTTTATAAAAGAAACAACTTTAGCCATGATTTCTGTTTTATGGATTTTAAAATCTTCTTTATTTCTGAAGGATAATTCCTCTATATAGTTTTGCTGCTTAGCTCCGTTATATATTTTTTCACCTAACAAGGTTCGAACAATTGTAGTAGTGTAACCATCGGGTGAACCTAATCCGCCGACCGATATATCCGCATAATCATTAGCAAAATCTGGGCAGGCAAGACATGCTGGGCGAGCGATTTCATCCACTGCCTCAAATGGCAGGTGGATAATTTTTTTGTTATCTAAAGTAACGATTAAATCGTCTTTAATGTTTAATTTGCGGATATTTTCTAATTTTATTCCTAACCTTCTCTCTAACTTTTCCTTTGCTTTGGTATCAAATGAAAAATTCTCCATGCAGAAAAGTCCAATAGTTAAAGTGATTTTATCTGCTGGAATGACATTCAGCAGTTGCATCTTTCGCACCGTATAGATCTGACACGGTGTTCCCACCAAGGCAATATGATGCACTCCCCTTTTACCTAAATCTTTTACTTCTCGTATAGTAGGTGAATAAGTTGTATATCTTTTGCCTATCTCTTCTAAATGGAAAGATTCTTCAAAATGTGTTCCTGCAGCATCTATTAGTTCTTGAGGACTGGTAGCAATCACTGGTCGGCGAGCGAACAGGCTGATTTTCTTTGACACAATAGAACCCTGAATAAGGCGTTTTTTCAAAGCATAACATAGAAGCGAAGTCACCACTCCACCATCAGTGCAAACTTTTTTAATTTTTCTATCCGTAGTTCGAGCTGAACTAAAACTATAATAGGGTCCAATTGGTTCTTCCCACTTAAATTTCTTCTTTAACTCTGCGTTTAAGACTTTTATCTGGGGACAGATTAGGTAACAAATACCACATTTTACACATTTTTCTTCATTAATAAATTGTGGACTGCCATCATCACCTATTTTCAAAGCATTAAGCTCACCGGCAGAACAAAAAGAAACACAACCACCGCACTTACTACAAATACCCTTCTCTTGAACCTCTTTAATCAAATCTTTAAAACTTTTTATCTCTTCATCAGGCATTGGATTTGCTCCGTTTTAGTTCTTCTCCTATCTTAGATTTTATTTTTTCTACTATTTCTTTGTCAGGATTAAAGATATTTTTTATAAGGTCACGGCGAATTGTTTGAGTCAAACGGTCTATATTTTCTACCCATGAGGACACTTCCTGATGAACAAGATGTTCTTTAATAGATAGATATCGCAGTACCCTCATTACATCGGTGAAGTTTACCTTCTGGGGACATCGAGCATAACAGCGATAACAAACTAAACAGAGCCAAATAAGGGGCGAGGAAAGCACCTCTTTACGCATACCGAGCAGTATTTGACGGACAATCCGCCGACAGTTATACTCCTCATCAATTTCCGTAACAGGGCAACCAGCAGCGCAGGTTCCACAGGCAAAACATCTCTTGACATTTTCTCCACCGGGTTGAGAAGCAACCTCTTCACGGAAATTAAAGTCTAATTCATTGACGACTATGACATTCTGTTCTGATACATCTTGAGATACTCTTTCTGTTTCATCCATTTGTGCTAACTCCTGTCTCTATATATTGGCCGAGAATATGCTCCCACTTTTTCACAATCACTCTGAACTTTAGTCATATCAAACACAATTACCCGTGCTGTGTCTCTAAATAAATGATGGGTGTCATCTCTGAAAGCACGTGCATTGTCAAGTGATTCCTTGTATCCATTCTGAGCACAGCGAAAAATCTCCCTTCCTTGGGCCAGATGCTTCGCCTTTGGCTCAGCATGACAATCCCTCAAATAGCCTGTGACAGAGTACTAAGCTATTGTTAAAAAGTTCTTAGACAATCGTCCCTCCTGTCATTCCCGCGAAGGCGGGAATCCAGGAATAAAACGGTCTGAGGCTTACCCGCCACGCGGATGGCGGGCTAAGCCTCAATCAAATCATTGTCTAAAAACTTATTCCAGGTAGCTTAGTTTTTCAAGTTTTCCTACATCTGAAAAATATTCTACACCAATTTCGCAAACTCTTCGTTTCTAATGTAATCAAATCGTATGCGTAAGTCAATCACCACTATTTTTTTATCCTTCAGGGAAAAACTGCTCGATCTATAACGTAGGGTACATTTATTCATCCGAGCCAGCAGTCTCCCGAATTAAGCTTTGCCAAATCATACATTTACACAATCCTCCGGGCTTCATGGATGCAAAGTTGAACTTGGAGGATGGTTGTCTCCAATCTGTCACCAAACATAACTAATTTAAGAAGTTATGGATACACCAAACCTCATATTCTTGCGGAAAAATAAATGTTTTTTTAAAATTTTTCAAAAATTTCGGATTCAATGAACGTTGGCTGATATATCGCAACAGGATGTCTCAAAGACAATTCTTGTGGCAAAAGAGATTCTGGTGTTTGACTTTGAACTCCTCACAGGTGGCCGTCACGATATTCTGCACAATATTGGAACTCTCTTCGCTAAATCTAACGAAAAAGACGTGTACACAAATGTCACTCCAACCGTCGTTCGTCAGGGCCAGCCCAAGTAATAACATCCCAAGCTACAGGCTTCTTTCTGCTACTTCTGTTCCTTGAATTTTCTGACGAACTCAGCCGTCAGATCAATATATTTGTACCCATGCTCAAACGTTGCCTCAATGTGGCTGAACTCTGCCAGCTCGTTGAACGTGGAGATGTGCAGCCAGTCGGGATTGGAACCCATGGCTGCCTCGAAGGTGCCTCGATAGTAGGCCCCTTCGGGGTCGTCAGGGTAATTCACACCAAACTTGGTCCGATCTTTCCATCCTGCACCTTTGAAACCACCATTCTTGGTCTTGCGCCCGGGATTCCTGGTTTCGTCGTAGCCAGGCGAAATTGTGGCATGATGCTGCGCCGGTTTGCCGTTCGCAAAACTATGGGTCTTGTTGTAATCGTCGATGTGCCCACGCATGGTTTTCATGAAGTCTGCTAACTGACAATCCTCTATATCCACCAGAGTGTATTCCTCGAGGGAACGGAATGGCCCCAGGTACTCCTTTCCTTTGCCATTTTGATAGCTGCCAGACATGATAGGAAATGTGTTGATGCCGGCTTCTTTCAGTCTATCAAACACTCCCTGCCATTCTGCCGGTGTATGCCTCCAAGCCGTCCAAATCATCACTACCGGACAACCTTCCACCTTCAACATAGCTGGATGGTCTTTGTATCTGTTCAAAAAGTAAAACAAGTCGTGATTCACAGTCTTTAGGGAAGCTCCGCCATGTTCGTAATCGATGGTGATCTTCAAGTTGTGAACGACGGCTTTCTCAAAAATGATGCCCAGGGTATCGTTCAAACCATTCGTCTTAGTGTCGTACCACCATGACACGGCCAAGGCGTCGATCAGGGCGCGGTTCATCTGCTGCATATGCTTCTCAATAATTGTGGGATCCCAGGAATTGTAGGCTCCTACCAGCGGGTGCAGGCCCTCCAACTGTTCTTTGCGGCCACTATCGGCTACTGTTTTGAGCCAGTTGTTTTCGTTAAACCAGATGTAGTAATAGGCCAAGACGACCTTGTCCGTAAAAGCAAAGCCCCTGGATGATTCCGCGGCCGATGCGCAGGGACCCATGCTTGAGATCAGCCCAAAACACACCATTATGAATGACAACACCACCTTTTTCATCGTCTGCTCCTATCTTTCGTGATATTTGTCCTCTTCGATGCGAGGGAATTAGCGACAACCAAATGTCCTGAAGTATATTGTATCCGGATAGGATTCTCAGTTGAGACCCTATCCATATCTGCACCTCGACTTCTCTTTTTCCCGCAGCCAACCTTGATTTCCATGAGAATCTCCTTATCCTTAGATTGCTGAGCCAAAGCCCAAGTTCAAGAGTTTGACAAACAAAGCGCCCAACAGTATCATTTCAGTGAGTTTTTCAAGAGTTGGCAATTGTACATAAACCCTTTTGAAAAAACAAGGATGGGATTTTTGGTAGAGATACCAGATAGTTGCCAGACTGCGGGCGGCTGTTCGTCTTCACGATTGAATGCCACGTAAGCTGTTTTTAAGGAGAAAGAAAATGAAAACATGGTTCGGACTGCTGAGCGCGTTCCTTTGTTGTTGCACGGCGATTGCCGACGATGCCGTCCCCGAGTTGTCCAAGCACCTTGCCAAGACGCCGGCCTTAGTCGTAGTGGTTTGCGATGGGGATGAGGGAGACTTGCCGACGATTGTCCAGCTTGTCGAGCAAACCCCGTGGACAGTCTTCTGTAGGGGCACTACTTCTTCTGGTCTGGACAAGATTCGCGATTGGGCAAGGGGGAAAGAGCTCTTGGGGAGACGGGTGTGTGTGGTCGGTGACAACGGTCCGTCACTCTGGCTGGCGGGAGATTTGGCCGACGCCGTGTGGGTGGCGCCGGGGGCGGACCATCCGCCATCCGAGAAAGAAATCCTGCGCGTGCTGCATCCCGGCGGTGTCTGCATCGCTTCGGGAAGAATCGTCACCAAGTCTGCTCAAGCCGGCGTGGATGAGTGGCGCCACCCGTACCACGATCCTGACAACAACGTGGTCTCGCGAGATAGGGAGTCGCGATTGCCCGGGGAATTGCGTTTTCAGACGTATCCGGTATTTGCAGCGATGCCCAATCAGACACTTTTTGCCGGCGGGCGGATTTTCTTCTTCTCCGGGCATATCGCATTCCACGAGCGCGAAGAACCGCTACTGAACACACTGACAGTCCTCAACGCATACAACGGCCTGCGCCTGTGGAGTCGTCAGCTCGACCCAGACTACGTCGTCCACAATGTCGTGAAACTGGCGACCGGCAGCGAGGTGGTTTTTGCCGAGGGCGGAACCCTCTGGATGCTGGACGCTGCGACCGGGCGGGAGCACGGCAAGTTCAGCGTTCCAGCCGAGGCAGCAGCATCCGGCGACACGGACTGGAAGTGGATTGTACAGGAGGAGAACACGCTCTGGGCGGCGTTTGGCCCGCCGGATGCCCACGTTGCTCCCCACAAACAGAAAAGGCAAATGGGCCACTGGCCCTGGGACGTGGCTAACGAGCAGTACCGAAGCGTCACCAACAACTTCGGTGCCGCCAGAAGATTAGCGGCCTTTCAGTATCCCCAGATGAAGCTGCTCTGGAGCGTCAGCGAGCCGGAACCGTTCGACGCTCGAGCCTTATGCATTGAGGGCAAGCGCATCTTCGAGTTGGCGCCGGGCAGGTACATAGCCGCTCGCGACGCCACTACGGGCAAACAGTTGTGGCGCCATACGCCCGAAACATCCAAAGAACTCTTCAACGCCATCGGCAGTTCACTCAAGCGCCAGGGTTGGGGCCTGGGATGGGCTACCTACTGTTGCGCGCGGGCGAGCGACGGTGTCGTATGCATCGCAGGACCTCCATTCGAAAAAACAATCTGCATCGGTTCCGAGAAAGGTGATCTCCTCTGGACATCGGACATCGAGTCTCCTCATCCATTTTTCCTCAATGAAGAGCTCTATATCATTCCGCGCGTAGCCTCACCTGCGGCCTTCTGCCGGAAAGTTGACCCGCTCACCGGCAAGGTTCTCGACGAATTCAGTCTCGGAGTGATCGGCTCTTGTACCCGCCTGACTGTTACACCGAACCAGTTCTACTACCGTCCTGGGGGCGGGGAGGGCAGGACCGTCTATGTTGACATCGCTGCACGAAAGCTTGCCGACTACGAAGGCGTCGTCCGTCCCGGATGTTTTGACGGGGTAGTGCCGGCGAATGGTCGGTTGTATTGGATGCCGCTGGCTTGCGATTGCTGGCAGATTCACGGCACCTTCTCCATGGCCCCACGCTCGGCACTGAAGGAGCCGAACGCACCGGCAGAATCGCCTGTCTGGGCCGCGCCTACATCGAATGCGCCCGCGGCCCGGGACGACTGGCCGATGTTCAGAGCAAACGCCGCCGGGACGGCCACCGTTCCTACCAGCGTCGGGCAAAAGGCGAGAGAGTTGTGGCGACGGCGTTTGCCGGCCGACGTAACTGCACCTGTGTGTGCCGGGGGACGCGTCTTTGTCGGCGCCATAGATGGCACAGTGTCAGCCCTCGATATAACCAATGGAGAAATCCTTTGGCAAGCGTCGTCACATGCCGCTGTGCTGCACCCACCTGCCTATTGGAATGGACGGCTTATCTTCGGCTCATGTGATGGTGCTCTGCATTGCGTGGACGCATCAAACGGGCGTCTGTTAGGACGCGCCGAACTGGCACCCGAAAAGCGATTCGTCAACATCATGGACCGGCTCATGTCAGCGTGGCCTTTGGGTGGCGGGGTTGTCTTGAGCGATGATGGGACTGCTTACACAGCAGCCGGAAGCACAGCCGCAGACGGTGCAATTGTCGCCGCGGTGGACGTTACCACCGGAAGATTCCGCTGGCGGCAGGCATACACTCTCGATCGGAGGGAACCGAAACTGAGCTTCGGAGTCCAGGGAAACATCCTGTTAAAGAGCAACACACTGTACATCAACGGCGGCGCCCCGGTGGGAATCGTAACACTGGACGCGCTCACCGGCAGATATCCTCGAGTTGTTTCCCGTCTCGAGGCGGGAATGGAAATGTTTCTGGAGCCAGATGATAAGCCATCGTGCACCGGCCCGGAGCTGTTCTCTCACGAGCAAGCCAGGACTACAATCTTCAAACGTCACCAGGGTCGCGTGTATTTCCAGACGTCCGGCCGGCACATTGCCCTAATCGACGGCCGCCTTTTCTGCTCGCGCGATCCGCAGGCGCTGGACCACATAGTTGACTTGATAAACAAGGATATTAAGACCAGCGGTAAAATCCGGGACGTGATGCAAGTGCCCCTGGACGATTCCATCCTTTGGGCAGGCACGACAAGGGACGTGTGTGGCCTGGCTGTCGGCACCGACGGACTTGTAGTCCTTCACCATGACAGCGTGGAAGGCATCTCCGTGGATGGCCAGTCGTTATGGACCGCCCAGCTGCCCGCGACCACCGTACGGTGGGGCGCATCGCTTACCGGAAATGAGTGCGTGGTGACACTTTCGGACAGCCTTGTGGTCTGCTTGGTCAAGGATCTCGAGAAGAACTAACAATCACATGTCACCATATGCCGGAGTGTCGACACTGGCAGATGCCAAGACCGTCATCGTCTCATTGTTCGCATCGACTACCCACATAAAACCTTCCTCCAAATCCACAGCAAAATAAACCCTGAGGTGGCGCACTGAGCTGCCCATGGATCCACCCAAAACGGCCCCATTTTTGTCGGTCGGCGCCTACAACCCGGGTACAACCATACAACTCGTTATCTCGAAATTCCAAAAAATTTCGATTCCATAAGCTCTGGAAAAAGAAGGCTTTATAAAAATCACAAAAATTGTGAACGGTTTCGAATGACCGATTCTAAACAAAAAGAACTGACAGTGTCTCAAGCTGCCAGCCTTTAAGATTATTCTCGCAGTGGCTTACTTCTTATGCTAACTATCCCTTTTTCCCCCTGGACATTTTGTCCATGAATCAGCATATTGATAAAAGGTGCCTCATAGTGCCATTCTTTTATTTCCAAGTCAGCATTGCCGCTGGTTACCTCACGGGGTTCAAATAATAGCTTCACCTTCACTTCCTGCGTTCCATACATCTCCAGCCCAACTAAGGCCTTGTCTGCATCGCTCTGAAACTCTTCTACGTTATAGGTGCCGTTGTTCAAAACGTAGGTGGGCATATCAGATGTTCCTGCTGTTAAAGTCAGGGTATATTGTCTCTTTTCCAGCTTGGGTAATACTATGTAGGCAAATCCGCGTTCTTCGTAATAACAGGCGATGTGTCCACCGTTCAACGACGCCGAAGAAATATGTTCCCCATCCTGAATCTTGTGTTTAAGCAGCAGATTCCCCAGAAGGTCGAGCTTATAAGACCAGTCGGGCATCTTGCTGTTATTGATGAGAACGGTGTTTCCGGTAATGGATATTTGAGAGAATTTCCTGTACAAAAATTGCGAGTGAAGTTGAGCTGTGTTTTTTGCGGTATAGCGGTTCGGATCATCTTTCACCTTGTTGAACCACGCTATCCATTTGTCCCCCGCCCGGTGGTTATTGGCCGGTTCGAGGTCTACAAAATTGGTCCAATGACTGGTCATGAATTCTGTTTCCGGATAATTATCCGGCGCGCTGTTTGGAGCGTCCCAGGCAACGCCTCCTGAGCGGAGAAGAACCATCAGGCCATGGTCGGTCACATATTCCCTGCCCGGCGGTAAGGATGCATACTTAACACCCCACGCATGCATGAGCGCCCCGGTATCCTCGGGGTCATTGGGGTTGTAATAATAATTGGCCGCAGCGGTGCGAACGCTTTTGGGAAAGTCAATTCCGTACTGGTCGATAAGCTTTTTAAAACATTCCATATGACCCCACAAAACGTCATAGGGCCTCTTTTTCTGACTGTCAGCCCATTCGGCCCTTGACGGTTTACGGGTCTGGGCATCCCAGAATTCATGCCTGACGCCGTGCAAGCCGAACTCGATGTGGGCTGCATTCTCTTTTACATAATCCATTATCACAAAATCACTGTCGTTCACCAGTGCCGAATTATCCCAGTTGCTTGCCTTTTCGTTGGTGGTTGGATACTGAGCACAGATATTGGTTCTGTCGAATTCACTCATTATGAATAAGCTTTTGATTCGTACTCCAGCCGCTTTACTGATGTAGACGATAACCTCGTAATCTTTCAACGTCATCATACGTCCGCGTGGCAGGCCCAACCGGTATGGACCGCCCGACTCATGCAGGTCCCATCCCTCTTTCCAGCCCAAATCGTCTATATCAATTGCCATAGGCTTGGGAATGTTGATGGCGAAGGTCGCAGCAGTGAAAAACAGGAAAGAGGTCAGAATTACCCAACTGGATAAAATGGACGTCTTCATATCGACTCCTTTACTTGAGGCAAGCCACGAAAATGCACAAAAAGCACAAACAATATATCTTTTTTCTTTTGAGCTTTTATGTGGCATTTTCTTATTATCTTAATCAAAAGACAATTTTTCCTGTGAATATGCTAACTGCTTTCTTCCCAATTTTCCAATGCTAATATATGAGCTTATTTCACCGAGAAAGGATTTCAGATTAACCGACGTAATAAATGTTTCTGAACAAAAGGAAAGATACCGGCGGAAAAGTCCTCTGTTACGATTTCGTCTTCGATATCATATAGCGGATGGATGTAGTTGGGAAGAAAGCCGGTCTGGAGATGACAGAACGGCATGAAAAAAACTTGAGATTTCTCGGGCTGTGATTATAATAATTTATATTATGATGGCTCGTATCGAAACAATCTAAGTTTAAAGGGAGGTAAGTCATGAAGAACTCGACTACAACAGGTACGCAAAAGGGAAATATCTCTACGTCACGTCGTGCGTTCTTAAAGCATTCAACGACCGCAGTAGCCGGTAGCCTTGTCACAGGATTATCCGTCGCGCGCAGCGCATACGTGGCAGGCAGCGATGTAATCCGCGTAGGTTTGGTAGGCTGCGGCGGACGCGGCAGCGGTGCAGCGGCGCAGGTACTAAACGCTGACCGTGGTACAAGACTTGTCGCTATGAGCGACGCTTTCAGCGATCGGCTGCAAACAAGCCTCAGCAGCATGAAGGAACAGGAGAACATCAAAGATCGCGTGCTCGTTGACTCCGACCATCAATTCACCGGATTCGACGGCTACCAGCAGGTCATCGCCTCCGACGTAGACGTGGTGCTGCTGGCCACGCCGCCCCATTTCCGCCCCATGCACCTCAAGGCTTGCATTGAGGCCGGCAAGCATGTGTTTGCTGAGAAACCGGTGGCAGTGGACGCACCGGGAGTGCGGTCTGTACTCGAGACCACAGAGTTGGCCAAACGGAAGAACTTGTGCATCGTGTCGGGGCTCAACGGTCGATATTCACCGGCGTTGCATGAAATCGTCCAACGCGTCCAGGACGGCGCCGTCGGTAAGATTGTCGCCCTACACACGGCCCGCTACGGCGGCGGTGTCTGGGTTCGTCCGCGCAAACCCGGAATGACAGAAATGCAGTACCAGATGCGAAATTGGTACTACTTCACGTGGCTGTCGGGTGACTTCAATGTCGAGCAATTCGTGCACCAACTGGACCGCATGGCTTGGGTCATGAAAGATCAATACCCGGTCCGCTGCTATAGCACGGGCGGACGCCAGGCGCGCACAGGCCCGGACTACGGACATATCTTTGACCATTTCAGCTCGGTGTTTGAATATCCCGAGGGCGCGCGAGTATTCACCACCACGCGTCACCAAAGCGGTTGTACAAACGAATCGCACGCCTATGTGATGGGCACCAAGGGGATCGCCGACCTGCAGGCAGGCACGATTACCGGCGAGAACGCCTGGCAGGCTGCGCGCCGTGGACCAATCAATAGCCATCAACTCGAACAGGACGCGTTTCTCGCGGCGTTGCGCGCCGGAAAGGTGATTAACAACGGCGACTACATGGCCAAAAGCACCTTGATGGCAATCATGAGCAGGATGAGTGCATACACCGGTCTTAGTCTCACTTGGGAGCAGGTCCTCAACTCCAAAGAGAACCTTTCACCGTCAGGGTACACCTGGGACGCCGAGCCCCCCAAGGCGGAAGTGGCTGTACCGGGTGTTACTAAATTCGTCTGATAGCGTGAGCATCATTCTTCAAGAGAAGTAAAGGATTAGTCTTGGCATATAAGCGTGCCATAGTTTGGCCTGCTTAATGTTCCTATTATCTGCGAAAGCTCTGCGAATTGAACGTTTTACGTTGACTCCGCCTAATATACATCGCTGCGGGATTCCAGCAGTAAGCGGGTTGCTTTGCATAGTAATCCATGTCACTTGGCCATTGGAAAGGATGTTCTATGAAATGGTGGTTCAGACAACAACTTTTCACACAAATCTTAATATGTGTCGCTGTAGGAATTATTCTCGGGCTTGTTTTTGGTGAGAAAGTGACTGTTATCCAGCCGATTGGGGACATTTTTATTCGTTTGCTTATGATGTTGATTGTACCCCTAACTTTCCTGACTCTGATAAGCGGTATTACAAAATTGGGTGACTTGAAGTCCTTACGTTCTATCGGCGGACTAACGATATTATATTACGTTCTTTCATCACTGGTTGCAGTCGCCGTGGGAATGAGCATGGCGTTCTTGTTGCAGCCCGGCAAAGGGACCGAAATAGACCTTTCAAAGACAACGGAAATGAAATTTGAGGAGTTTAGCTTCATCGATAATTTAGTTCATTGGATTCCAGAGAATCCTATTGAAGCTTTGGCAACAGCCAACATGCTTCAGATTATTACATTTGCAATAATCGTGGGCATCGCTCTGCTGGCGATAGGAAAAAAAGGCGAAAGATTAGCTGTAATAGCAAGTGACGGCGCCGCATTAATGGTAAGGATTACTGAGTTTGTTATGAAGGCTGCCCCGTACGGTATATTGGCACTTGTTGCCAACATTGTTGCTTCAATAGGTTTTGATATGCTTCGGGAAGTCAGTAGGTTCATTCTCTCTCAATATCTGGCGTTGTTTCTCATTCTGGTTTTTCTTTATCCGATATTTATTAGATATTTGGGCAAACTTAACCCTCTTCGATTCTATCGCAATATCGCGCCTGCTATGCTTGTAGCAGCCAGCACGACTTCCAGTTGTGCTACGCTACCTGTTTCGATGGAAGTGGCGGAAAAAAACTTGGGCGCGCCTGAAAAAGTCTGGGGTTTCACACTGCCGTTAGGTGCTACGGTGAATATGAATGGTATGGCAGCGTGCCTCGGTTGTATCGCTGTATTTTCCTGTAACTTATATCATGTACCTATCACAGCGGGGCGTATGTTCCAGTTTATTTTCGTCGGGCTTGCCCTTTCAATTGGTACGGCTGGCGTCAAGGGCGCAGGAATTGTCATGTCAGCGATACTTCTGCAAACAATCGGCTTGCCTACAGTCATCATAATGCCGATTTTGACATCTATATGGCCTGTCCTTGATGTCGGAAATACATGTTGTAATGTTACTGGTGACCTGGTTGGAACAGCAATCATCGCTTCCCGTTTCGGTATGATTGATGAAAAGACGTTTAATGACAGCAACATCCACGTTAGAAGTAATCAGTGAGATGAAGCACACGGAGCATTTAGTTTCCAAAATTGACTCAATGATGTTCTAAAGGTAAACTTGAAGTTATGCAAAAAGGAATTGCTACATTTACGCTCGATACAGGTACCTGCCCGAGATGGTTATTTCAAAGGATGGTAAAGCTGGGCAGGGAAATGACTCGGGTACTGGTAGAGGAGTTTGGCCCGGTTGAGTTTATCCGTAGAATAGCTGACCCGGTCTGGTTCCAGTCGTTAGGTACTGTTTTGGCTTTTGACTGGAATGCCTCAGGTCTTACTACGATACTGACAGCAGCGTTGAAAGAGGCAATTCGAGGCCAGGAGAAAGAGCTTGGTGTTTTTATCTGCGGAGGAAAAGGGAAAACATCTCGTAAGACCCCAGAAGAAATTATTAGCTGGGCAGATAGGCTAAGTTTGCCAGGAAGATGTGCTGACAACCTGGTCTACAATTCTAAGATGAGCGCCAAGGTAGATAGTTCTTTGATTCAAGATGGATATCAGATTTATCATCACAGTTTTTTCTTTACCAAGAATAGCAGTTGGACGGTGGTACAGCAGGGCATGAATCCAGTCAATGTTTCAGCACGTCGTTATCACTGGTTTTCCGATAATATCGAAGACCTTGTCTGCGAGCCACATACGGGCATTGTAACTGTTGCAGAACGGCAGCCATCATTAAATCTTACTGCACGTGATAGTAAAGGTACCAGAGACTTAAGTGTGGAATTCACTTCCTCAGGATATTATTCGTTGATGAAAGATATTGAAATTCTGAGAAGGCATTCATCTCACTTAAGCAAGATGATAAGCCTAAGATATAAAGACCAGCAATTGACTCTACTACAGTTGGAGAACACCGAATTTAAGGCCCACCCTGTGGTTTGTGAAGATTTTTCCCGCAGTAGCTATTTGGAAAAGATACTTCAGAAATTATGTGATAGAAAGCCTGCAAATTATGAACAATTGTTGGCCACCGAAGGAGTAGGGCCAAAAACAGTAAGGGCCTTGGCTTTGGTTGCTGAGGTAATCTACGGAGCCAAACCATCTTATGAAGACCCAGCCCGTTATTCATTTGCCCATGGTGGTAAAGACTCAACACCGTATCCTGTTGACCGGCGGACGTATGATAAGACTATAGCCACATTGGCGCAAGCTGTTAGACGAAGCCGAATCAGTCCTTATGAAAAGGACAAGGCCATAAAGAGAATAAGTGCTTTTGAGGCAAAGCCAGAAATAGTTAGATTATGAAAATACAGCATGCTCACCGGTAATACCAAAATGAATTTCTAATGAGCAAAATTTTTGGAAGGACAAGGCAGATGGAACTTTATGATGTGATAAAAACCAGGCGCAGTGTGAGGAGCTTTTTGAAGAAAGCTATTCCTGACGATGTTCTCTCCCGGGTTCTGGAAGCTGCAAGAGTTGCACCATCTGGAGATAATAGCCAGCCATGGAGGTTTGTAATTGTCAAGGACCAAGACAAGAAAAAGAAGATAGCACAGGCGTGCTACGAACAGGATTTTGTTGAGCAAGCACCTGTTGTGATAGTCTGCTGCTCAATAAAGTGCAGCAGTGGTTACGAGCCCTGGCAGGATGATGCTGGATGGCGAGATACGGTTATTTCAGTCGACCATCTTATATTGGCAGCCAGAAATGAAGGGTTGGGAACGTGCTGGGTTGGCGCCTTCCACGAGAAGGCAGTAAAGGAGATTGTCAAAGTGCCAGGTGATGTTAGGGTTGCCATGGTCGTGCCGATTGGATATCCGACTTTGAAAACAGCTTTTAGAGAGACTAAAGAACGCAAATCACTCAAAGAGATTTGTTTTGTTGAGGGCTATGGCCGGTGCGAATGAAGTATGCTTAAATCAATGAAACAATAGAAGAGGTCTATTATGACAGAGGAATTTGAAAACGAATGGGGTGAATTTGGTGTCCATATGGGGCCATTTGGCTTTGGGTTCTGTGGGCCGGGACGCCACTTCAGGTATAGTCGTACTGAGAATTCTCATATCCTGCGATTGAGGATAAGCCCTGGGGTTAAGAAAGAGGAGGTAAAGGTAAGGTTCGTAAAGCCCGGCGTGCTTGAGATTGAATGGCCTCGAAAACCGCAGGGTGAGGAAATCCCTGTAGAATGATTTTATGTTGAGGCCCTGCCTGCTCTGATGATTAGCTCGGCAAGCGATTTTCTGGAATTAAGGAAGTCGTGGCAACTCTTGCACTTTATTAGGTGTTTATTTACCGAGGGGGAATTTTCGAAAGACCGGCACTCATTCACAAGACCCCAGGACCATCTGACTTTTTCGTCAAGGTCTACGGCACCGACTATTTTTTGAATAAGCTCATCGATTATATGAGTTTGTATATGAACTGTAGAGATTTTAGTTTTGGTAACTGCCTTTTTGGCCTGAAGAGCTTTAGTTTTGCCAGCCGTCTTTACTTCTGCTTTCTTTTTAGTGGTCTTTTTCTTTACCATAAGGTTAATTTCCATTGAAAGAAGATTATTATCACATACGTGAAACGCTATCATTTTACAAAAAATAGAAACAATTTGAAACTCTCCTTTTTGGGCATTTTGGCATGATTTTTTAAAGGGTCGGATTTCGCATTTAGCACACTAATGTGAACAAAATGGACCAAAATGAAGGATTTTCCTGTGTAAGAAATTCGCATTACAAAAAAATTGCCGAATAGTACCATATGGCCAAAAAGAATAAGGGATGATAGCAGGTACACTTAAAATGCCCAATTTATGCTCAACAGCGAATCTTCTGGGAGTTCCAAGGAAGTGAAGGCACTTGTGAAATAATATCGACTGCATTGTAATCCCAAACGTCCCAACAGTTCGCTCGGTTACATGGCAACTGTGGCTTATGCGGCCAGTTGTATCCCTTCGGTCTCAGCTACGCCCGGACTTAGGCTTACAGGAGAGCAAAGATATATAACTCTTTAATTGCAGTTGGCACTTGAAACGGGTTAGGTTAGTTTGGGGCTACGAAATCATGGGCAGGCAATTTAGCTTTGAGCCGACTTGATATTATGTATTTCAACCACTGAATCGAGTAAATCTGTGTTTGTCAGATTCTTTTTGATATAAAGGCTTTTGATTCTTGCTAAGACCTCTGACGATTCTACCTTCCAGAAGAAATCAACAAGCTGCCTCAATGTCAAACTCTCCAGTCTTATTTCAACGACTGTCTCGTAGTATTTCGGCTCAAGCTGCGATACATGTTGCTTCATTGTCGCAACCTTTCTCACGAGGTCACATTCTCGAATCAGTGATTCTAAGAAAGGCAGCAGTTCAAAGTCTTTCTTTTGTGTAGCAACTTTCGTATGTAAATTGCTAAGACTGTCGCGAAGAAAAATATATTCATTGCTTCTGGCACGAAGTTTTTGAAGCTCATCTTGTTTTTCTGATATGACACGGGTGAGTGTTTCTGTCCTCTCAATAGCGGGCTTGACCGCAAACGTAAATAGTAGCCACGCTGATATAATAATTGCTACTGCCACAACAATTAATTTTTCTCTACGTGTTAGGCGTATCATTTTTGCTCCTGTATTACTGAGGACACTACGATAGTAAAGTGCACAGCGCCGTTTTTGGGTTCTTTTTGCACATCCTGCACGTCGACAAGTGCAAACCCAGGAATTTCCCGTAAAAGGCGCTGCCATTGGTATACTGATTCAAATGAATCACAGGTTCCGTTTAATCGAACAGATTCAGTGGTTATCAACAGGTCGTCAATTTTCACATTTCCCTGCGAAGGCATATTCACAGTTATACTACGCAGAACCTCAAGTGGCCTTAAGTCGGTTGGAGAGAAAGGAGCGAAAAGCCGGTAATTCTCTCGCAAAGATTGCAGCTCTTGCTCTAATTGCGCAAGCGGGCTTACAATATTTTTTTCTTCCGGCAGCGCAGCTTGAAAGACCTGTGTGATTTCGTTTTTAATATGCGCGTACTTACTTTCCAAACGTGTCAATCGCACAAATAGCCCAAGCAATGAGACAACGACAATTGCACCCATAAGTATCGCACAAGTTATGAACTCCTTTTTCAGGTCTAACTTTGGTTTTATATTAGCAGTATCGGCCTCGCGAAAGTTAATACCTGCTGTTCTTTCAGGCACCAACACCCTCAAAGCAAGACCCTTAGCAAGACATATTTCAGCATCGCCATTGCCCTGAGCGGGATATTCTACCTTTGCATAAGAGTCCACAATTGTTGTTTGGCAAGACAGGTTTTTTTTGATGGTCGCTTCAAGGTTTTTAGTAACGTTGCCTTTGCTTACCAGGTAGATTTTGGTATCTTGCTGAATTGCCCTATCAAATACTTTCTGCCAGGTAATCTCTACTTCCCGTAACAACACATCTGCAATCTGCTCTCGAGCAGAATCAACACCGTCGTCAGAGCAGGAAACAATCGGAATATTTCTAACGATTAAAATACTGTTGTTCTCGGTAACTGCTAAAGTGAGGTAAGGTTCATCTATATATGCAATGATAGCTTGACCGGCCATAATTTCGGGATGGTTGACCACAATTGAAGAATGAACCGCAAAAATCGCTGCCTCTACCAGATTAGGATGCATCTCCGCCTCGGCTAAGACGTTTATTCTTTCGTGCAGCGATGCTCTCTTCACCGCTGCCACAAGAACAGAATATTTATCATCTGACCTCTGACGGTACGAACATACCTGAGCGACAATTTCATCCGGTTCTATTGGAAAATTGTGCTCTAATATGGACTGGGTTTGCAGATGCTCCTTTTCGCGTTTTGGGTCCCGCTTACTAAGCCCACGGATTTGTTCAAAGCCGGCAAAATCAGTTTCCAAATTTCGAAAGAAAACAGCATCATTCGGCATCGAAATAGCCACATCGGCGCGCCGATCAAACCCATATTTGCTCGTAAGTGACCTGAGTATCTCCGGCGGTGAGTCTGAGCCTTGCCCAACTTGTATGCTAAAGACTCTTTCAATGTGGAAGTGCTTACCTGTGCGCGAAACCTGCACCGCGCGCAAGCAGGAAGAACCAATATCTATGCCAATACAACGCTTAACCATTACCTCTTCTCTGGCTTCTTTCTATAGAAGTATCGTAACTGTCCGTCTTCACAGCTCTTTGTATAAAACCACCTCAACGTTCTTAGTTCTCATATTTCTTCCAAGTAATGCAACTGTTGTACGGCTAAGGTCGTCGACATTTCCCCGTGATATGATATGATAGTATTGTTCTGTGGACCCGACGGCAGATGCCTTCTCAATTGTGTAATAGATACTATCCGTCATTCCGGGGACATCACGCAGCTCCGTGATACTGTCAAAGGGCTTAATTTCTCGTTTGTCGATAATCATTTGGGCCAAAACAGCGTCCATCTTCTCCGACAAGCACTCAATTACCCGTCTTGAAGCAGTATTAACGTTAATTCTCCCGTCGCCGTAAACCGTCACGTAATCACATATGCGGTCGAAAACATCTTGCGTTATTCCTTTGACCAGTAGAAGTTCTTCAGTCGTATCAAGCGAGGCATTCTTACACCCGTAAGGGACTCGCAGCTTGCTGTAGTAGCTTGACTCCGCTCCCAAATTTTCCTGCCGTATAAAAGGTAAGCACGTAATCTGGTCATCGCTGTCCGTCCAGTCAATAATTGAGGGCACTAAGCTGTAGCCGATATGAGATTGGCCTGTTTGCTCCTGGTTCAGCAGATCAATAAGCCGAAGTAATTGTTCTGCTCTGGTTTGGTCCAGTCTGCCGCTTTTATCCTTGAGCAGGTTGACGTTTAATCTACCACTTTCTTCAGTGATAGTTATCGAGCACTCTCCGTCACCGACAGCAAGACTCTTTTCCTCTGAAAGCAGATTAAGTAAGGGCTTGTTTTTATGAATATCGTTGGTATCCCTGACAATTGCAATTGCAATATTGAGTCCTGCTCTTGCACAATTGAGCGCCTGCTCAGATTTTCGGACGTCGTCTACCGCACGCAGGTTGACGCGAGATTTGTAGTTGAAACAAAATAGCAGGACGCCTAACATCATAACCATACACAGGACAACAACAACTACAAATCCACTTCGTTGCGAGTTCCCAAACGCACTATTTTGCGTTTGTAAACCCTCTGTTTTTGCTCGCTTCGGTTCCATTACTTGTTAACTGACTCTAATGTGCCAGACCGGGTTTCTTCACCCTGATTTTTCCGGCAAAATATATATGCGATTGTACCGTACTGATATCGCCGGTTGTTTTTATCTTCCAAAGTAATATTGATTTTTACTGCGCACGGAAGTTCCCCCTTGTCCTTGAAATCCCACTTATTTAGCCATTGCTGTCCATCAAAGAATTCCAATTTGAAACACTCGACGTTTTCTGCAATCGGCTGCCAATTTTTTTTCTGCACCGCGTTTTTGGGTATGTCGGCGAATCTTCTCTGACTTAAAAAAAGTAGGCCTCTGCTTTTATCAAGTTTGTAAGTAACTTCAAATAGCCCGTCTTGTGGGACCTGTCCCACCGAAAACCCATTTGTAGTTATCAGATGCAAGATTTCCCCGCTCGGTTCATCCGAATTACCACTGAAATAGTCGATTGCACTCGGAGGTACTGTTTTTTCTTGCTGAGGAATTGATGTTGGGTATGTGTGCTCGTCGGCTTTGCCGGCATACGAACAACATATTTGTCGAGCCATCTGCTCAAGCACTTTCCGGCCCTGCTGAGACAGAGTCATCTTAGATTTGTATGCTTGAGTCGATTCTGATGTCGCAAAATAGCTGCCGTATACCATGGAGACGATAGTAACGATTATCGCCATAGCCACGAGGATCTCAACCAGCGTAAAACCGCCTTTGCCAGAGATACTGCTCATTTCAACTCCCTGTCCGCAACGTAGGTTGACATTTGCAGTTGTTTGCTGCCAAGACCTTGTTTCCAGTTGACCACGACGGATATTTTTCGCAATCCGGCAATACCCACTTTTTCCAATTGGGGCAACCTTAGGTCTGTAACCTCGGTTTTCCAGTCCAAGTGCAAAGCATTTTTTTCCACGGTTCCGGAATTAGTTCCTTCTTTTGGGTAGCCAGCAGCCAGCGTCTCTGCGATTTTCTCATTCGCCAAAAAAATTGCCTGAGAGGTTATCTCCGCTGCGTCGGCCATACCGATGCTTATAATATGCAGCCTGAGTAACGCCAGTAGAGAAATTGAGACAATCGCAAGAGCCACAATAACTTCTACGAAGGTGAATGCTCCTGTCTGTGTTTGCTGCATTACTCTGCGTTTATTTCCGTTGGCCATATTATTCTTACTCATCAAGATTCCAACTTTCAATGTCAGCACTATCTCCTGTCCCGCCTTCTTCACCATCTTTGCCATAAGATTCAAGGTCATAATCTTTGCTACGTACTCCTGGAAAGATGTAGATGTATTTGTTGCCCCAGGGATCGGAGGGCACCTTATCAAGATAGCCGTCACTGTTATAGCCCTTTATGCCCGGGCCTGAGACGAGAACTTCAAGACCTTCAGAAGTGGTAGGAAAACGCCCGGTATCGGTCTTGAATAGGGCCAGTGCCGATTCGATACTGCGTATATCAATTTTGGCCTTCATCCGGCGAGCCTGTTCGGGTCTATTTAATATCCTCGGCATAATTATAGTTGCCAAAAGGCCCAAAATCACAACCACAATCATAAGCTCAATCAAAGTAAAGCCCGATTTGCTTAATTGTCGTACCTTTCCTCTCATCTTGTCCGTACTCCACTATAAAGCCTGATTTATCTCAAATATCGGCAGTAAAATCGCGAGCACTATAAAACCAACAATAGCACCCATAAAAAGAAGTATCACAGGCTCAAACAGCGAGGTTAGCGTTTTCGTTGTCAGCTCCACCTCGCCTTCATACATATCGGCAATGTTTATAAGTCCCTCCTCTACATTCCCGCTTATCTGGCCTGTAGCTATGATGTGATACACGATTGGCGGAAACAATCCGGTTTTTCTTATTGCATATGCAATAGCATTTCCCTTGCTGACCAAATCCTTTACGGAATCCAGGGCACCTGCAATAAAGCTATTTTGAATTACCTGTTTTGCAATTTCCAAGGCGCTGAGTATCGGGATGCCGCTAATAAGAAGTATCCCCAATGTCCTGGTCAAACGGGCTATCTCCAATTTTAGAAAAAGCTTACCAAATAGAGGTAGCCTTAATTTAGTGCGATCCGCAAACAATCTGCCGTTTTTGGTTGCATAGCCAGCTCCGATTCCAAAGAAAGTTGCACAAACGACGATGGTAATTAACACCAGATATGTCTTTATAAAAACGCTCGTTGATATAAGCAATCTCGTAGGCCAGGGAAGAGGCCTGTTCATTTCAACAAATATCGCTGTTATGCTGGGCACCACGACGGACATAAGAAACACCACCACTGTCACCGCGACGACAATCATCATTAACGGATAAGCAATAGCGGATTTGACCTTAGCTGCAAGATGCACGCGTTTTTCCAATATTTCCGCCAGACGTAAGAGCACCTCTTCCAGGGTCCCGCTCATTTCCCCTGCGGCCACCATTTTGACAAACAGGCTTGAAAAAACGTTGGGATGTTTGCTGAGCGAATTGGCCAGCGTGTTTCCAGAATTGACATCGTTAGCAACTTGTTCCATAATTTCTGCAAGAGGAACATTCTGGGCCCGAATCCCTCGCAACTGTTCGACTAATGCCGAGAGAGCAGGTACAAGGGGCATACCGGCGCGCAGCAGCGTTGCCAACTGACGCGCAATCCTACAGACATCCCTCGTACGGATTCTTCTGAAAATGTTCATTTTGTACGTTTTTTGGTGTGTATCAGCGCAACTACAACTGATAGCTGCTTGATGTATCGGAGCTGACTTTTTGTCACTTAACAAATTGTATTCAACTACCGACATGTTCAGTCACCCCCGCACTTGTTTGCACACTATCCTGTGTGACTCTGCAAACTTCTTCGAGAGTAGTTTCACCGGTTAAGGCCTTGCGTAATCCATCCTCTCGCAAAGTACTCATGCCTTTTTCAATGGCAGCTTCTTTTATAATATGTGAACTGCGCCGTTTACTTATTAGTCCCTTGATGTCGTCATCAATAACTAATAGTTCAAAGATTCCTGTTCTTCCCAAGTATCCTGTATTAAGACAATTCTCACAGCCAAGACCTCTGTAAAGCTGCCCCCTAATTACAGAGGTTTTTTCATTTTCCGGCCATAGCGAAATCACATGCTCGTCCGGGGTGTACGGTCTTTTACACCGCGGACAGGTAACTCGCAGTAGCCGCTGTGCCATGACTGCAACGACCGACGACGAAATCAGGTAAGGTTCAATGCCCATATCAATAAGCCGGATTACGGCTGAGGCCGAATCGTTTGTATGCAGAGTGCTCAAAACCAGATGACCTGTAAGGGAGGCCTGAATCGCAATCTCAGCAGTCTCAAGGTCCCGAATCTCTCCTATCATAATTACATCAGGGTCCTGCCTGAGAATGTGGCGCAGACAGTTAGCAAATGTAAGATTTATCTTCGGCTTTATCTGCATTTGCCCAACACCTGGCAGTTGGTATTCAATCGGGTCTTCAACCGTAAGGATGTTTCTTTCTTCACAGTTAAGCTCGCTCATGGCTGCATAGAGCGTGGTTGTCTTGCCGCTGCCCGTAGGTCCCGTGAGTAAAATTATACCGTGTGCTAATCTAATCAGATTTCTGAAGCGATTAAGTACCTCCGGGCAAAAGCCTATCTCATTCAAACCCAATCCACCACTGCCCTTGTCCAGCAGTCTCAGTACTACCCGTTCGCCACCCAATGTCGGGATGACCGAAACCCGAATATCTACCAAGTTCTGGCCTATCTTAATCCGGCTCTGGCCATCCTGCGGCAACCTTCGCTCGGCGATATTAAGATTTGCCATAATTTTTAATCGTGACACCAGAGCCGCAATCTGCTCTTTCGGCAAAGTAAACATATCGTGCAGCACGCCGTCGACCCGAAAGCGTATCCGAGCTGCATCTTCGTATGGTTCAATGTGAATATCGCTGGCCCGGCTGTTTACCGCCTGGAAGAAGATATTATTGACTAACTTTACAACCGGCGCTTTGTTAGCAATATTGAGCAGGTCTTCGGCCTGGGTTTGAACGGAAGTTCCACCAACATCATTATTATTGCTTGACAAATCTTGCACGTTGGATTTTTCACTATCGCTGGTATTCTCTTTTTGCAATGAGTCGCAAACTGAGGTCGTGTTGCCAATACTTGTGCTTTGATAATAACAGCAACTTATAGCTTGTTCTATTTCAGAGGCGGGGCAGATAACCCGGGTGCACAGTTGGCCTAAGACAGTCATAATAGCATCGTATGCTTCTACATTGAGCGGATCTGACAAGGCAATTGCAACCTCGCCATTTTCCAACGTTATCGGAATGGCACATTGCCTCTTAAGAAACTCAAGCGGCAGCTTTCTTACCAGCTTCGGACTCAACTGCTCTGGCAATATAGTCTCTAAATACTTATTTGCTGTTTGTATATCCAATTCCATGCCCACAAGTTGGCCTCATCGCCCAGCACTAATTGGTAAAACTATAGAACGAATTTTCTCTCAGAAAGATTAGCCAATTAGTGCTGGGCCCAATTGTTAATGCTCGTTATTCTTTTCGTTAGAATCTTCCAGTGCCGGTGCCATCTCTTGTTTCTTTTTCTCGGTTATCTGCTCCAAGTCCTCCTGACTGCTCAGGATATAAGGCGTTATAAATATAAGCAGATTCGTTTTTTGCGTCTGGTCTCTCTGGAGTCTGAACAAACCACCAACTAAAGGAATATCAGTTACAAAGGGGATTTTCTTCTCGACAGTAACTTTGTCATCGCGAATAAGACCGCCGATTACAACAGTCGAGCCGCTATTCATAGCAACAACAGTCTGAGCCTCTCGTTTGGCTGTCGTGGGTGTATCTGATGGTGTCGTAACTGTCCCAACAAGTTTCGTAAACTGGCTGTCAATTTCAAGTCTGACCAGCCCGCCCTGGCTGACGTGTGGTGTTATCTCCAAGGTAATTCCGACATCTTTGTACTCGAACGTTTTTATCACAGTAGGAGTGCTTGGATCCGCCTCAGTAATTCTCGACTGCATAACGAATGGCCGATTTTCACCCACTATTATGCGTGCCTTCTGGTGGTTGGAGGTTGTGATATGAGGCGTTGAAAGAATATTGACTCCGGATATTTTGTCCAAAGCGTGCAGGATTGGCCCAATCGTCAAATCTGTTCCGTTTTTTTTCCAAGCACCGACACTCAGGCCCTCCAGGTCTCCACTGACAAAGCCGCTTCGCAGGCCAAAGCCCGTCGCCCCGAAAACTCGAACACTGCCCGCCACAGCCTGATCAAGCGTGGCCCAGTCGATACCTATTTCGTATAAGCTATCTTCACTCACCTCCACAATCAGCATCTCAACCAAGACCTGCTCCCGAACTATGTCGAGCTTTTCTATAATCTCAGCGATAACCTCAAAGTCCTGTGCTGAAGCGGTAATGATCAATGCGTTTGTACCTTCATCGGCAGTGACCTGAACGTTCTGGGTAGCTTCGAGTGCGCCGGCAATTCGCAAGTTTGCAAGGGCTCCCGTGAGCGATTTAGCGGTTTCCGCTGCCGGGGCGTTTTTAAGATAGACCACATGAACATTGTTTGTCCCGCGAGGCCGCTCAATATCGAGTTGCTCTGCCAATCTCTCGACGGTCTCTATGTCCTGAGCATTTGCGACAACAATAAGCGAATTTGTTCTCTCGTCGGGCAGGATTTTTATACCTGTCTCAACGTTCGGCATGGTGGGACTGCGTCCGGGCTGTGAAGAAGCGACCTTGCTTTTCTCCATTATGCGGGTTATTTGCTCGCTGAGTACCTGTGCAGAAGCATACTTCAATCCGATTAGGGTAACCTGCTCTTGCGAACCCGGCACGTCAAGGTTATGAATAATCTTGGCGATATGATGTATATTTGAAGATGTATCCGTAACCAAAATCGAATTTGTGCGGGGGTAAGTTGCCATGTGTAAGCCTGTAGCTAAAAGAGGCTTAACAATCTGACTCACTTCTGTAGCATCAGCGTACTTCAACGGAATAATCTGTGTGACAAGAGAATCATTCTTAGGAATTTCCAGAGGGTTGCTGCCAATGCGAACCTGTAAGTTTCGTTTTATAGCTTCTGCTCTCGGGACTATTTTTACAAGGTCTCCGGCACCAGCCGGCACAGCAGCGTACCCTTTAACATCCAGAACAGACTCTAAAACCTCGTAAATTTCACCAAGACGTATCTTTGTAGGCGACATCACCGTGACAGTGCCGCGTATAGTATCATCTACGACAAAATTAATACCAGTTATATCGCCGATAGTCTTGAGCATTACTCGAATATCAACCTGGTCAAAGTTTACATATATAAGCTCGTCAGCCTTACCCGGCTTATCAAATACTGGCAGATTTAAAGGTGTTTCTGAATATGACTGCTCGGTAATGGGGAGTGTCCTATCGCTTGGAGGTGAAATTCCATCGAGGGAATGAACCCCCGTTTCCGCAGGCGCGGGAATTGTTCCTTCCTGGGCTGCAGTAACCTTTGATTCATGTTTTAAATCCTTAAGGTTATTCTCGTTCATTCCAGACTCTGGAAAGGCTGTTAAGGCCATAGGTTCGCTTTTCTCGGCCAAACTTCCACCTGTTCCATTTGGGTGCTCAATCTTTTTTACAGTAAGGCCTTCGGCGCCAAGGTTTTCGGTTAGCTGCGTCCTATTCTCTTGCCTGGGTGTGACAGTCGCGACTTCCGATTTAGACTGACAGCCTACAAAACCTAAGCAAAATATGCACATAAGGTAAAAAAAACCATCCAGCAGGATGTGCTGCTTTCGCCTATTTGTCTTTGAGCTCTTTAATCCCATCTGTTTTACTTACTCACCGGTAGCTTCTGAGTTTTCTGCCGGCTACCTTAACGAAAATGATAACGTCTTAGTTTCGTTGTCTCGCAATAGCTCGATATTCGTAGCTGCCTGTGACATTGCCTTTTTGAAAATTTGGTAAGCCTTCTGTTTGCCGGTCAATCGGTGCCCATTAACTGTGCGAATGACGTCGCCGTTTTTTAAGCCAAGGTCTTTTGCCCCCTTTATGTTCTCTAAACCTGTTAATCTAAGTCCTTCTACTTGGCCGTCGATGGCATAAGGTTCGATAACCGCCTCCGTTAACATTATCTCTATATCCCTGAGCTTAACTTCAACAGTAGTTTGAGACTTATCTGATGGATTAGTCTCGGCTGCTTTGGTGGCATCTTTTGATAAAGCTGCCTGAGCGTTATTAGCATCATGCCATTCGGATTCTCTGCTGCCCAGATCTAATATTTTTCTTTGGCCCTGATGAAGCAATACTACCACGTCCTTTTCGATACTTTCGATTTGGGCAGTCGCAACGGTATCGCCGGTCTTGTATAGGCTAAGTACATCGGTTTTAAGATCCTTTATGATCGCCCGGGAAATCTCCGGACTGCCAGCCACAGTACCAAGCAATGCTATGCCGAGTTCCCCCTCGGCTGACAACGCATGGCCAGCACTATTATCACCCTGCAAGGATTCGTTTATCCTTAATGATGAAGCGGGGCTGCCAAATATATTTTTATCGGCAATAACTGAATAGTCTTCAACCGATGTATCCGAAAAACTTGTCGGCTCAACTGCGGGTATGTTTTGGATACTAACTGCCGAGCTTGGCACGAAAATTTCACCCGTGCGCTTCGGCATTAGCACTGTTCTGATAACTACATAGCCCAGAATCAAGACCAGCACTAACTTGGTATTGAACAAGGCCTTATGTTTATACATTTTTTCAACTTTCTTTACTTAAACAGACCTTTTTCCCCTAAGAATCTATCGGCTTATTACCCCATTGCATTTAAGATGGAATCCTTCTTCCCTCTTCATTTCTCCTATATTATCCATTTTCACAGAAATCTGAAGTGCATGTTAAAGGGGGAAAAATAAAAATTTAACTCAGCATGGATTCCAAGAATTCTGACATCAACAATAAAAACAAATTTTTTTATAGGACGTTGAAGATGGTGGTGCAGCACAGAAATCATCACCCGAATCGTGCGCTTATGTGAACACAACTGCCAACAGGAAATAGCAGGAATTAGCCAGCCCGTGGAATAAAATAGGTTCTAATAGCGACTTAGTTCGGATAAAAAGCAAGCCGCAAATCAGACCCGGCAGGAATGTAAGGACCGATATTATTTGCCCCAAAACTATGATATGAGCAACTGCAAAACAAGCGGCCGACAGCACTATACTTAGCCACTTCCATAAACGACACTGACTACCATTGCCTGGGTTTGTTAATCTCAGGATATTGCTTTGCACATAACCTCTGAAAAACACTTCTTCAGCTACAGCTACGTACATAAATTGATAGAATAACCAGCAAACCCAGCCCTGTTCCTTCGGCTGAGCAGGCTGCAGAGGTAATCCCAATCCGAAGGACTTTAACAGCCACAAACCAGCAAACAAAGCTGAAAAAACCACAACACAGGTTCGGCAAACTGTCAGAAATATAGGGCCGATTTGCCCGATGTTGAAACCAATCTCAGCAAATTCAACTCTTTTAATCGCTGTTGGGATAAGTGCAGCTACTACTAAAATACCAGGGCTGACAAGCCATGCAGTATTAGAGATGGAGCTTGCAGCTAAGAGCCGAATTGCCAAGATCGCAGCAATCGTTACAAATGTGGTTTCTATAAGCAGGGAGATATTGAATCGCTTTAATCCCTTGGTGAAAAGCGGAACCGATTCAGCCGTCGGCAGTGAATTGGCAATACTTAGCTGGCAGGATTGATAGCCCATCTTTAACATTTCCCTGTTGTCATATTACGTGCTACGTGCCTTACGATTTCGCACATCTCGGCACTTGAGTATCACCATTACCACGGCCAACCCGATATACGGAATGACAAACTCGAAAATATTACCTTCGCCGCCAGCAAAGACCGAACAACCTCCGCCACCGCCTCCTCCTAAACCAAGACCACCAACCACTCCTCCGAGAATAAATAACGAAAAGTGCGTGGTCTTGAAACGCAGAGCACGTAAAGTAGAAGATATTACAATGGTCTCAACGTCTGTTATCCCCTCTTGACTGAGTGTGTCGGTAAGTGGATTATACCAGTATGCTGTGTACGATACATTTTCGGAGCCAGTAACCTCGTATGGTATTGTAATCGTAACCGGCTCGATAAATTCCATTCCACTTGGGCTAAATTCATAAGGTTCACTGAAACGATCCAGATCCAAGTTGATCTTCTGAGGATTCATTATTCTTGAGATTGTAATCTCTACTTCGCACAAATATGCCCCCCGTGGCATTTCAGCAGAAACATCGTGTATACTCTTGATAGCATTACATACGGTCCCCACAGTTGCCGTTGAGAAAATAGAAACATTTGTTGATGCCAATGCATCAGGTTCTATGAAAGTGCTTCCGGCATAAAGAATATCTGTTCTCTCATTAGTCCATACTAAATACGGATAACCGTGTCCGTCTATGCCTATTGCCGGTTCGCTTTGGTCAGTATTTGTGCCGTCATCACCAACAAACACGTTTGTTCCTGAGTCTGAGCTTATTTCAGCAAAATACAAGTCTGCATCTGCGTTGCGCTCATCCCGCCAACAGGCAAAAACCTTTAAATCATTTCCAGTGGAGCCCGTGGTGATAATCACTGGTGATATCTGGTCTGTACCGGCTTCGAAAGAGTCGATAATGCTGCTTCCCGTTAAAGGACTCAGGCCACCAATGGTTTTGTCATAGAAAATGTCGTCATCACCAGACCTATCGTCAACCCAAACCAGATGCAAAATATCTCCGACAGCCTCTGTTGAAATAGCAGGACTTGATTGGCTATCTTCTTCGGTTACTACGGCGATATTGGTCCACGGACCGTTATTTGATGCTGCTCCGTAAATATCGTTTTTGCCGTTGTTTCTTGTATCCGTCCACACGACGTAAATCGTATTGTCAGAGTCTGCCGCAATGGCCGGCTCGACCTGGTCGGAACTATTAGAGGTTATTTGTTGTGAAACCGCTGGTGTCGCAAAGCCGTTGTTCGATACGGCTATATAGATATCCTGATTACCAGCGCGGTCGTCCTGCCAGACAACGTATACCTGATTCGGAGACTGACCGTCAACAACTATTGCAGGATTGACCTGATTACCATTATTCGGGTCATTAATCCTTGTATTAGTGGACCAGCTTATTCCGTCAACCGAGGTAGATACATATATGTCCCAGTCTCCTTGCCTATTGTCCTGCCAGGCAACATATAATTTGTCATCACTGCCTATCGCAATAACTGGATTACACTGGTCATCAGCATTATTTGTTAGCTGAACGCCACTGCCGAAATTGTCTGCCCCCGCTGCAAGTTTGCCGACATAAATATCTCTGCTACCCCCTATTGGTCCTGCGTGCCAAGCTGCCCATATGTCCCCGTTGCTGTCGCTCACCGTCGCGGGCCTACCTTTCTTGAGATTGCCCAAGTTGACTTTCTTGTTCTTGCCAAATGAACGCATCTGGGTTCGAAAGGAATATGAATACTCGTCCATTACATTACTCTTAAGGTCCGTGGCATTGACCGTAACAGTTATGGGCCGGTCGAATCCAAAGTTTTGTTTCGATTGATAAATAAATCTATAATCAGCTTTCGTGCCTATTCGGTGGCATTCACCGTTTGCGGTACTGCATTTGTCCGTGTTACCTGAGTACACGATATTGTCATTGACCTTGATTGTTACCGAATTGGCATCAACACCTTTACCGGCATCGGTAATATTTAGAGTTATCAGGTTGTTCAAAGGTACCTGTATCGAGCCGGCAGACGGTGAGCAATTAGTGACGGTCGGCGCCAGGTCGTCAACGGCAACAGTTATGGTAACTGTCTCAGAATCCTGCAGTTGCCCATCGTTTGCAATAAAATTGATGGCATAAATGCCCGCCTGGCTCTGACTCGGCGTCCAGTCAAAGGCCTGGCCGGTAAATGTCGCACCAGTGGGCAGAGTACCCGCTGAATATGTTACCGCATCACCATCAGGGTCCGTTGCATCTATAGTAAAAGTTAAAGGGTCATCTGTGTAAACCGACTTATTACCTATAGCAGTGAGCACGGGGGCTCGGTTCACGTTGATTACCGTTATCGTTATTGTCTCAGAATCCTGAGCCTCACCGTCGTCTGCAGTGAACGTGACCGAATATGTCCCCGCCTGGTCATAACTCGGCGTCCATGTAAATGTCCGGCTGGCAAATACAGCTCCAACCGGTAAGCCACTTACAGAATATGTTATTATCTGGCCATCAAGGTCGGTTGCATTCACCGAAAAGCTTAGAACCGAATTTTCATTAACCGACTTGTCCCCGATTGCCCCGAGTACAGGTGCTCGGTTCACATTATTTACTGTGATAGTAATTGTCTCAGAATCCTGCGAGTTGCCATCGCTTGCAATAAACCTGACCTGGTAGCTACCGGCCTGGCTATAACTCGGCGTCCAGCTAAACGTTTGGCCGGAGAAAGTTGCCCCACTCGGCAGACTCTGAGCCGAGTATGTTATCGGCTCACCATCAGGATCGGTCGCATTTACATCAAATGTCAAAAGAGAATTTTCATCCACAGACTTATCGCCGATTGCTTGGAGTACTGGGGTAGGATTATTAGGATCCGATGAAAATCCCTCATAAGCGCCTATGTCCCAAGCTCCTATTCTTGGATTTCCTTCTATATCCTTTCTTATGTCTATGCCATATAGTTGCTCAAATCTGTCAAACACCTGCTGCACAACACCAGATGATGTCCCCGCATCTATGGCAGGACTTGACGATTGCAAATTGAAATCATCATTATCAGCATCGACAAATAACGGATCGCCTTCTATACAGCCAGTACCCTCTCCGGTTGCTCCCTGAAAGGCAGCTAAGGTGTTATAGGTAGTGTTGTCCCAATACATCAAAAAAGTCGGGCCGTAAAACAAGTTGTAGCTTACGTCGGAATTATCAGCAGTCGTAGGAGGAACAAAATATATCAGGTGTGTCGTAACATTAGCCAGGATATTACCTATTATGGATACCGATGAAACACCATTGGCATTGTAGAAACCTATCGGATTGTTGTATATTGTGTTTCCCACAAATAATGTCGGTGTCGGAGGCAGGTGCTCGGACATGCTGACTCCCGAAAATGTGTTATCGTGAACAACATTCCCGATACAGTGAATTTCCGTCCTTCCTCCATTGAGTTCTCCGGCAAGACGTATGCCGTGAATATTTTCGTAGCAATGATTGAATAAAAACCATACTCTCTTCGGATCGTACATCATCCCAACACCCGCTCCTGACTCGTGGATGGGTGAACCTACATGGCCATAAGCGGTATTCTCGGAAAATATCACATCATCTGACGTCTTTATGCTGAATCCTGTCTGCGTGTTTTCATAAGATAAATTTCTACCAACATAAATATATTGCCCCCCTTCAATCTGAATCCCGCTGTATTCATTGTGATATATCTCATTATCGACAATCCATACGTGATGAGTGGGATGTTCACCGGCCAAGTTAGTGCCACCAACACCAACACCGCCCGCATCCCTATCAACCCAGGCCAGAAGCTCGTCAAATATATAAGTTACAGAAGCATCTAAACCAAGAAAACCGACTTCCACAACATCGGAAGTATCTGCATCCGTCCCACTATTGCTGTCCGGCGAAAGTCGCGTGCATTTGATTTGCAGCCACGTATTTGCAGTGCCGCTTGTTGTCTTGTCCCAGTAGCTTTCGTTGCCGCTGCTGTCCCTTATATAGAATTGAATCGCTGAACTCGTCGTATTACATCTTACCCATACTTCGTAATTCAGGAAATAATGCGTATCCCAGGTCCCAGTCTTTGATACCTTCCTGTTACCCGTACCGTCAACCTCACAAGACAGGGCATAACTGTCATTATGTGCAGTTGTCGAATGGGTTACTGTAACACCGGTTCCGCTCCATTCAGCCTGTGCCGCCCCATTTGTTGCATACTCCATCCGATCTATTATCGCCAACGTAGTCCCGATGTCCCAGATTCCGTTGTCGTAAACTTTATTATTGTAAAAAACAATATTGCTTACAGTAACATCTCTCACATTCGTTACGGCAAATCCCCCGGTGGCCGTATCACCATCACCGTAAAAAAGACAGTTCCTTATAGATATATACGTCGTATCGAAATCTGCGGTTGTCCTCCCAAATATCTGACCATCGTAGAAGCTGATTCCTTCTACAATAATATAGCTTGCGTTTCCGTAAGCACCTATCTGTAAATACGGCTCTATACGGGGCGTATCCACTCCCCTGACGAAAATGGGCATCTCAGCAGTTCCAAGGCCTGAAATCTGGCACTCGGCGACTCGATTAAGATTTGCACCATGATGTATTTCAACAACACTTCCAGCAGGTAAGACAGTGCCATCCTTACTCCAAGGAATAGTAATCCTCGGCGTTGCTATACTCCCATAAGGATTATCAGTGTCAGTAGCAGCCCCATCAGCATTGTCAACATAATGCGTAAAGTACCCACCAGCGGCACTGGCCTGATACGTGAGAGCAGGATTCCGATTTGCCGGCACGTCATACATCCTATAGGTTTCAAAGATACCGAATTCCGGGGCGGGAATTCCAATGGGCGGTGTCCAGGTGCCGAAGTTGGCGGTGATAGCTTTATCACTATCCATAGTAACGTTCAAAACGAGCCTTTTTCCTTGTGCATCCCCTCCCCAACCGGTAAAGTAATAACCTGTATCTGGTTTAGGTATAAGCTCGACTATCTCACCTACATCATATTGAGCCTTTTCTGGAGTTACTTTTACTGAACCGTTATTTGCAGTTATTGTTAAAGTAGTTGCCGCTGTAGCAGTTATAGAGAATGGCATCCCTACTAAGCTTACGGCAAGAATAAAAGCTATGTGTATTTTACGTTTTCTTGCTCTCATTTTTTCTCCCTTTCGGAATTCCACACAAACATTCCGTACCTCCATTATAAATATTACGATAAGTTCTGCAAAAGGCAAATATGGATTTTTTGCCTATCAAGCTTGTTTTTATAGGACGTATGACCATATGATATATAAATCAAAGGTGGTTTGACCTATAATAAATTGGGAGCAGCCCTGCCGAGCGCGCTATTATATAGTCCTATAAATACCGAACTTATGGAATATTGGGCTTGATAGAAAGGGTCTCCAAAGGTAAATCACTGGAAAATAAGAACAATGTTTGACCTTTTTTAAAGAGACTTGAAGATGATTGTGGCAAGAGAATGAGCCGTTCTCAAGGCAAAAGAACAGTTCGATGAGATGATTCGACAAACGGCTACGGAAAGCCGGATGAGAAATGAAATGGAAGATGATATCTGGAAACGATTGCTCAAAATAGAGCGTCTGACTCTTCAGAGATATATTGATTTGTAGGGCACTGCAGATATGGGACCAACGCTTGAATATAAAGGTCAGGTGCTAAAGCGGTTGGTCGGGCTTTATGATCGTCGGTATGTTTCAGTCTTTGATGAAATCACGATTTCACAAATAGTTTATGGCAGGCTCACATGATCTGCCGGCCATGTCCCAAAGAGATCAACTATCGTATGCATCATACTCTGATGCCTCAGAGTACAATTTGTCAAGGATTGGACCTCAGGAACAGCCGCCGTGTGTGACAATATATTGTGGCGGCTAAGCTACACTTTTTCTTTGGGCATCCCAATACGATTGCCAAATACCACTGGACCGAACTGAAGCTAAGGCCATCAAGGCCTCCGCATGAACCTTATCCCAT